>Ga0179593_1571455_pt1 | contig 21474 bp, 27 predicted proteins | sample CZODoug2_1_08_16_FD_185931 | JGI IMG/M metagenome (GOLD analysis project Ga0179593, IMG submission 185931) | Vadose zone soil fungal communities from Angelo Coast Range Reserve, California, USA - CZODoug2_1_08_16fungal (PacBio error correction) | ecosystem: Environmental > Terrestrial > Soil >...
CTTTACGGGCAGCGCCGAGCATTACTTCCCTCGATGCATGAATGGCTCTAGGGGGAGATTAGGGAAAAGGGGGGTCTGGCAGGGAGGGATTGCCGAAGTGAGAAGAAAGAGAAGAAGCTTCGACAACGCGGCGGATCTATCCAGCCCAATGCCCTTCAGTTAACCTCTCAATCCGCCACATCCAGCTCAGCTGAACTCAAAGGCTGGTACGAAAATCGTACGGCCGGACTATCTCCTAGCGGGAGGGCTTGAAAATAGGGAACTGGAAAAAAAACTGAAGAGTATACCAGAAGGTCTCGTGACGCCAAATCCTAAAATTTAAGAACGCACCATGGAAATGGTAGGGCATCTTCGGCAAGAGGGGAGAGGCTTACGAGCTGAAAGGTTTACTTTTAATGCCGGCAAAGGGTCAGGGGGAAGCGTAAAGGGGAATGAGAAAAAAGGGCTGCGATAACTCTCTCCTCATCGCTGAATTGAGGAGGAGCTGGAATTTCCCAGTACGACGGGTTGCGCATGATTCCTTGAATCGGGCGGAAAGTGAAAAAGGCCAGCAAAAGGGGGAGGGGGGCAACTCTCCCTGCTCACGGATCGTCTTGTCGGCTTCCAGGAACTCACAGACCGTGGCGAAAGGGGCGGTCGGGGAGGAAAAGTCTCTCTTAGGAGAAGGGGGATAATGGGGGGGGGGGTCCTGGCTCTCTTCTTTGGGGGAGGGGGCATTAAAGAATAGTATATGGTGGGGGGGGCTGGTCTCTACATAACTCATACCATCTAATTATAGGAAGAAGACACTTTTTAACCTTTGCTGGAGGCGCAAAGGGCGGAGAGGTCCAGACAGCGACATGCGGAACTTGCTTAAATGATCATCGGTGCAAAGAATGATACCAAAGGGAGGAAAAAATGTTCCTGCTTTGACCGACGCGGTCGAAGGAAGTGCTCGACCGGGACCGATCTCTTCGCGGTCGGGAACGCTGCCTCTCAATTACAACTGATGAAACGAACTGAAAGAGAAAGGGGTAGGTATAAGTTACGGCATTCGGGCGTCCTTAGATTGAAGGATCTTCTTGACAGTGAGTCTATGGGGAGGGTGGGCTACATGTGAAGAAAGCCTACACATAAAAAGGGACCCGCCTTCACTCACAAAGAGGATTACAAGGGTGTCAAATATTTGAAAGCCGGGGGCCCACTTCTGTCGACATAATCGCGTCAAAAAAAAAAATTTGGGGGGGGGAAAAAGGGGGTCACAGCCTGGAAAAGAAAGAGCATCCTTGGGGGAAACATGTCTCCATCGGCCATAATTCTCCTCTGATAGTCAGTGGAAAGGGATCGGACGCGGCTTTGCCGGGGATAGGGCTCCGATGGTCCCTCCTATCTCAAACGTCGGAAAGGGAGGAGAAATCGTAAGCTTTGGATGAAGTCGACGACGAAAAAACTCTCAGCGATGAAAAAAGCTTCTTTAAGAATAAGCCCGGCGCGGATTTAAGGGCCGCGGAAAAAAGGAGCAGGAAGACATTATCGCAAGGGGCAGGGGGAAAATCCAATAAGATCGGGCGTAGCGGGGCGCGACAAAGGAATATAAGGGGGAACCGAAGAGGTCTCAGAGGGAAGGTTCTGAACGAAATTTCTGGAAGACCGCATCGTCTAATTAGGCGAAACGGTAGACGAGCTTCCAACTTCGAGAAAGAAAAAGGAGATTGTAAACGACCGTTGCGGCGGGGACTTACCTTTCGAAACAACCTACAAGGGGAAGAAAGAATTCTAAAAGAGAGGTGTTCGTGGGGGGGACGGCTAGACGGGCTACGGGAGCTGCGAACTTGGTCGGAGGAATCTGTCATCACTGGAGGAAATTAAGAAGGAAGCACAGGGGCTCGGAAAATTAAAGGGAATGGTAAAGGGGGAGGGCGAAAGGATATCGCGTCCACACAGCTCTCCTTCAATAAACCAGACCCTGCAAGGGAGGAACTAAGGGGGAATTTGGGGAAGACAAGAAGCGCAAGTTGAAGGGGAGGGCATCTGGCAGGAAGAGGAAAAAACATCTAAAGAGCGATAGTCGACGAAGGTGAATCCATCAAAGGAGAAAATTCAAGGGGGAAAAAGGGGGCAGGATGGGGGGGGAGGGGGTGAATCAACTAGGTACTTCTTTTTGGGAACGCATTTGATAGATCTCTGGAGAAGAGGATAATGAAGAGTTCATTCAAGTTGCTACGACTGAGGTGCGCCCAGAAGGCTCCTCTCCGGCACCGGAAAGGGGGGGCGGCATTTATACAAGTCACCAGGCAAGTTACCGGAAGGGGGGTAACCGAGACGACCGGCGAAAAAAAACTTCTAACGAAAAAAAGCTCCGCCTGCGGTTCCGGAGGTCTACTTGAAAAAAAAGACCGTGCAGAGGGGGGAAGTAAGAACGCCTCAGCAGTAAGAGGGCTTGTAGGGGAATCCTTTAGTCACCATACAATGAACTGCACTCGCATGAGTATATCAGCTCGAGAGAAGCAAGGAGGAGAAACTGTTCAAAAGGAGAGCGTGTATTCCGGGAAAAATTCGGAGAGGAAAAGGGAGATATTTCTATCTCAGGAGAAACGGGGGAAGCCAACGGCCTTTCTCAAATGCCATCTCCAGTGGAAGGGAGAATTGGGGAGGGGGCCCCTGCGGGATGTGAGTAGGTGGGGAAAACACAAAGCAACCTTGAAAAAGGGAAGGAAGGAAATTGCGACGGAACAGTTAAAGAAGAGAAGGAAAAACAACAACACCTTAGGATGGAGAAAAGACCTTTTCGTCTCCTGAGGACGAGGTCGGAGGTGTCTGGGGGGTGAAAAAGAGAAGGAGCCCTACAAAGGCCTCAAGCAGCGCAAAAGGAGCAGCACAACGGAGCGAGCAGGGAAAGCCGTTGCGGAAGCTTGCCGAGTCGAAAACCTTGATCGACTGGTCATAGTAGGATTGCAAGAAACTCTCCTAAAGGACAGTATGATCGACGAGCCAAAGGCGCGTGCATGCAGGAAAGGGGAGGAGCATCTACTCAGAGGAGGCGCGTCATTGTCTGGGACTTCTGTCCGCCAGAACGCGACCTGCCGAGGGGGGAAAGGGGTTAATAAGCACGCGTGCCGAAGGGTGGTCGTGTCGACCAGGTTTCCGGGCCGTCCGTTTTCTGAAGGACGCAAAGGAGCTGGCCAGCCGAAACTGTTACAACACGGGGAAAAGGGGGGCATCTTGGACGGTACGAAAGGTCTCCATAAAAAACGAATGGGGGGTGCCAGTGAGCGCAGTTTCGAGAAGAAAAACCAAGGTCAAGGGAAAGAGTATTGTAAATAAAGGAATTGGAGAAAAAATCCTCTCTAAATCAAATGCTTTTCCAACAACCTTACCGAAATGCAGAGGAAAAAGAAAACCCAAGGGGGGGGGTTAAGTGTGAGAAACAATGTTGAAGGAGGGCGTAAACAAGGAGGGAGGGCTCGAGCTTTCGATGGGTCGTTCAGGAGGACGAGGAGCCACAGGCCGAAAAAAGCTTCAGGGAGGGGACAAAAAAAAGAGGTCCCTAGTCAGGAGGAAAAACCGCGAGATGGAGGGGGTTGGGGCTTTCTTGAAGGGAGACGGAGTAGTGGGGAAAAAAAAGGAGGGCGGGTTCGGGGAGAAAAAGCACCAGGAGGAGAGCGCTGTCCCGAGCGGGAAAAGACATTTGGTCTTGGCTTCCTCAAGTGGACTTTCCATGTGAGACTAGGGGAGGAGAAAGCTGGGGGAAAAAACGCGCGGGAAAAAGCGGCTGCAAATGAAAAAAAAAGAAGGTCGAATTCACCGCCATGGGTTTTCTCCTGCCTTGTAGGTGTTCCATAATAGCCAAAGACGGAGAAGAAACGAGATTTGCTCTAAGAAAGGTAGGATCTGCAGGGTGGGGCCCTCCGATAAGGAAGCAGCACGACTTTCCCAATCCGGCCATAACGGGGATAGGACGGAAAAAAGATCTATCAAATCGCGTTCTAGGAGGAGGGTTCTTCGAAGTGAAAGGTTGTCCTAGTCCTAATTCAGAGCACAGGGCGCAAAGGCGTTATCAGTGAAATGTTTCAGAAGGGTCGGGCGAAAAACATCAGCAAGAAGTAGGATTGCGGCAAAAAACGAGTCGTTTCGAGAATTGTGAAAAAGGGCTCCCGAAAAATGTGAGGTCCGAAACAGGGCTATGCAGGGGGGGGTTCTGAAAGGAAGTCGCCCATCCAGATGAAAAGGGGGAAAAACCGGGAGAGGCTGGGGGTGAAAGTTGGCTCTCATTAGGGGGTCTTAACCCTAAAAAACTTCTGGAAACATAGACAAAGATTCATTATTTTCGGAAATCTACGAGGTGGCTGTGGCCGCTGAGGTTATGGTGAGTACGGGGCAGGTGGGCAGACAAAAAAAGAACGAAGAGCGCGAGCATAGGGGGGGGAAGGGCCCAGCGCAGCTTCCGGATCGACGACGACCTGCCGTAACGTCTAACGCCACGCTCCGCGCTAGATAAGTCCTATTGAGGGGAAGCGTAAAGGGGGGGGAGACGAGCGAACAGGAAATTCGAACATCAATTAATGGGCTGTCTAGATAAGGTCTGAATATTCGGTTAAAAAAGAAAGGCGAAGTCACGCAAAAACGCCATTACAAGGGGGGGGTTCTGGTGCTCTTCCATACAACACCCAGAAACGGGAAATCAAGGGTTGTCGCAGTTTGTGGGATATCTCCGCAAGGTTATCCAGCCAAGGCGGGATATTCCAGGGGAAAGTGTCTTCGTTCGTGGGAGCCCGCTAAGACCGACTATGGGGAAGAGGAAATGCCATCCTAGCCGCAAGAGGAGTTGAGTCCCAATAGAAAGCCCGAGAGTAAAAGAAGTTCTCATGAGAAAGCCTCTATCCCAATCTGCCTGACAAGGGTGGAAGTAGGGAGAACCGTCCTACGGAATCCTATTCCTTTATCCGGGTCGGCATAAAAAACTGAATGGAAGGAGCTGATCTTCGCGTCTTGATGAGGGAAGAAAATCTCTCAAAAAAACACAACTGGTCGTGGGAACATTCTGGAGAGGGGGCTCACAAGGGGAGTAGGAGAGAGGGGGGAGCCTCAAGAAGGACCGCAATTCCGGCCTGAGGGACATCGGTGCGCCATTGAGGGAAAGAAAAAAGGCGTCTGAAACGCCTCGCCGAAAAGGAAGCCTTATGGCGAAAAGGGTGGGGTCGTCTTCGAGGAAAACAGATCTCTGGCTGTCGCAGATGGATCCCAAAAACAAACCCAATCTGCAGGGGGAGACCGGCCTTCTTCGGGGCCTAAAGGGGGTCGGAAAAAAGGTCATTGGGGCATCCTTCGGAGGGAGCCTGGGGGGAAGGACGATTGGGAAGGTCCTCCCGAGTGTATGGATGCCCGGGCGGGCGAATGTGTGGAGGAGTTTGCAATTCTTCTCGGGAACTTCCAGCAGGGGGCTGGAGGAAAAAAGGGCCGGGACTGAGCTTCTTGGGATGGAGGGGGGTCTCAGGAAGAAAGGCGGGGGAAAGAGTAACCGCCCGAAGCAATCAACGCGTCCATAGCCATCGTCAAAAGGGCAGGTCCAAAGGGTTCCTGCGAGGAGCGGGTCCTGCTTCCTTTCTATACGAGTGTGCTCTCGTGGCTGCACTCGGGGAAACCTAGCAGTCATAGGGTTCATCTCCCTTTGGGGGGCCATCGAGCTTTTGGCCAGCGAAAAGTCGGAAATCTCCTTGCCGATTATCGCCGCTGTCGAAACATCAGTTCCTGAAGAACAAGAGGTTATCGGAGGGGGGGGACCCCGCCTTTTCAGCCGGTCCTGGTCGGGAAGTGGGGAGGGAAAGGAGAAGGAAAGAAAGCACAACAAGATTAGGGGAAAAGTATGAACATCGGTCCTCCCATAACCTGTCTCTTAGTCATGATCTCTCTAAAAAGGGGGAACTGTCCATTAAAGCCATGGGGGGGGGTGGGGGGGGGGGGCGGCTCGGCCATTAATCTTTTGGGAAACGAACTCTCAGAAAAAGCTCGAAGTTGTAAGACGGGGCTAGGAAAGAGGCCTTCTCTTGCTCCAGTTTCCGACCTCAAGCGTCGCACTCGTCGTTCTTCGAAAAGACGGCCAGCCAAAGAATTCGAGCGCCTAAAAGACCTGGCTCAAGCGATGTGGCGATGGGGGTTCGCTTTGCAGGGGTCGGGCGTCATTGAATGATCAAAAATTGACGGGGAAGTAGAAATCCGCTGACAGACGAGGCGTCCGAATCGCTCAAAATGCCTTCAGGTTGAAAGGGGGGGAAAAACCACTGACATCGTGGGAAACGGCAGACAACTCAAAAAAAGCTGGTACTTCCCAATCGAAGGCAGGGGGCGAAGCGGGGAGGGCTGGGAAGAAAATTAAAAAGGTCTGAAAAAAAAACACGAGAAAAGGGGGACGAGGGAGGAAACATCTAGCGGAACGCCAGCCTTTGAAAAAGCTCCATAGGGGGGGGGGACTAATCGACTACGACCACCACATATAGCATAGGCGGAGGGGAAGTTGGAAGAGATCCCGCAGGGGGAGGAGGTGCCACAGCTGAGCACTAAGGCATGGAGGCTGTAGGCGATACCTTCGATACTGAACGCCGAGCATGGGGGAAGGGCAAAAGTAACTACCTGGGGGGGCGATTAGTCCTTGAACAAAAGCGCTGTAAGGCCGAGCTCAAGAGCTTCATCAGGGGTCGTATGACTCGCCCATGCGGTCAACTGCAGGGAAGGAGGCGGTATAAAACATGGAAAATCGAAGGGGGAGTCGGGCGGATGGGACTTCGCCCGTCGGGAAGGTAGAAGGGGTGGGGAAAAAAAAAAAGGGGGCGGAGGAGGGACCTTGGACAGTCTGTCCCTCTTCTAACTACCGATGGTTATTTAAAATAAAAGGAATTATCAGAGGGAAGCCAAAGGGGGGATCCCCTGTGCGGGGCAAACACTTTCTGGGCTATAGAACACCACGATGCGACCTTGGATCAAGGTGCCGGGCCAAGAAGGCAAGTAGTCCATCCAATCTAGCCCATGTCCTGGCCATTAAGGGCTTCAAAGGGAAAGACAATGGCGTCTGGCGAGCCGATCGCTGTCGAAGTACCTGTGACGAAAAGGGTACCGGGAACTCGCGCTGAAAGGAGGGGAGGAGACAGTGAAGGGAGGGGGGCGCCGTAGAGGGGAGGGGGGATGCTCTGGGCCCAGGACGGGCGTCTATTGCTGGATGAAATCTGGCCCCTTTTGGGGGGGAAAAAATCCCTGGGGGATCGCCGAACACAAGAAGAGGCCGGGGAAAACATAATGGCCGCGCGTGCTATGTCGCCCCGTCGTCCGCGGAAGACAACCTAAAGAAAAAAAAGGGGGTTCAAAAAACCGTCTGACCGAAAAAACTAGGCATCCGGACTGGGCGAACCAGCAGGTCTGCCCCCTCGGGCTCAAGGCGTTCAAAAAAGGGGGTCTGAAAACGGCCTTTGCAGGCCACAGGAGGGGGAAGAATTATTCCATCCTATCGCCGGGTACGAGTGCTGGCTGCAAGACCGCTTCCGGGTTGAAAGTTTATACGCCCCACCAGGGGGGATCATCATAGAGGAAACTCTTCGAAGATTGGGGGCACCGTTCTCTGGGGTCGGGCTGAAAACCTGATCAAAGGAATCAGGGAAAAAGACAACGAGAGACCGGGGACGCGGTGCGATGCTCCCATTAGCAGTTGCGCACCGTTTCGGAAGCCCGGGGAGGAAAAGGTCATATCGGAAGCTCGACCGAGGAGGGGCGCACCGGGGAGGAGGGGGGGCAATCTCGGGGAAAGGAGAACTGTCTCGCCGTCAAATGGCGTACTTTCTTCTGAAACTGACTTCTGAAAAAGGAAAATAGACCATAGAAATAAACAGAGATTTGTCATTGCAGGAGGGGTGCTCGATCTCCCACTTCCTACATATCCAAAAAAAAGGCTAACTGGTATCCAATGAATGGAAAGAATTCAAAAAGAAATCCAAAAGGGGATCCTGACGAGATCGGAAGCGTCCGAGCAGGAAATGTTTAACAAGCTGGTACGCTGTTCGGCTGAAAAGAATAGGGGGCCGAAGTCAAGCCCAAAAAGGACATCTCGCGTGTGGAGCTACTAGGGAGTGTTGTCGACGACTCGGAAAAAAGGCACTGTTTAAGGGAAAAAAAAAAAGGAAATGACCGGGGGGGGGAAAAATATTAGAAGGAAAAAAAAAGGGGTGAAGAAGGAATCAAAGACCTGGTTCAAATCTTTTGGAAAGGAATGGCCTGTGTTGGGGGTCCCCCCCCCCCCCCCAAAAGGGTGGGGGTAGGAGGAAAAAAGATCAACGGCGTAAGATTTTTCCGGGGAAACAAGGGGAGAATATATCTGCGGGGGAAGAAGGACTCATGACTCGTTCATAGAGCGACACTCAAAAAGAAAGAATGCTGGGGAAAACCACGGCAGAAGGAGAAGGACCGTCGAACTGCGGCAAGCCATGGTCAGACGAAATTACCTACGAAATAAAGGTGTAACCTCGCGAAAAAAAACTCCTTCCGAAAAAACGAAGAAAAGTACCGGAAACAGAAACGACAAGAGTTTCTGGCACCGACCGGTTATCAAAGAAATCAAAAAGAAAAGCGTTTCGGGAAGGACATGGAAAGGAAAAAAAAATTAATGGACGGAAGAGGAGAGGGTAGATGGGGATCCTAAGCGTTGGCTGCAGCACGCGGATTGTAAGCGGCTATCCTACTAAGACTATGCAAAAAGGCGAGGGCTCGGGGAAATCGTAGAAAGGGAGTTTTTGTCAAAAAAGGGGAAAGGGAGCCAACGGCAGGGCGAAAAAGGATATGCGCCAGAAGGGGGGGCAGGCATTGTGGCTCTCGGCATGAAGAGGGCCAGTGGGATGTAGGCCAATATTCCGATGGGGGGACAGCACGAGAAGAAAAACCAAAGAAAGGGGGGGGAAGAAAACGTACCAAAAGGGAACACAACACAAGAGAGCTACATGTTTCCGGAGGAGGGAAAGGGGATTCTAAGGTGCTTTGGGTGATCGCTAGGTGCTGCCCTACATCTTCATTGCGAATCCAGGCCGCGGCATGGGCAAAAGGCGAGGAAAGAAAAACGTTGGCTTCAAGAGAGGGAAAACTGATCGAAGGGAAGAGGGGAAGGAAGATTTTCAGACGACGAATAAGAAAGGAGGCGCATCTCGTGTCATTAGGAACTGCTACAAAGTCTCGAAACTGGGAAGCCGAGCGAGGATCATATACGAAGTCCGAGGTACAGGGAAAAAAGTACTGCGAGGGGCGGGGCGCTTTTTCGGAGTGGAAGACCCGCCCGGAGTCGTGCCGACATAGGCATCTTGGGTCGGTCGACCAGGGGAGACGAAGTATCCTGATGAGGAAGGGAGTCGCCCAGCGCTGGGAAACTGGTTAAACTTAATTCATCGGGGGTACGAAAAAGGGATCTATGGGGCCGGGAAGGGGGAAAAGTATCCGGAGAACCTCAGTTAGAAAAGGGAGTAGACAAGTGGACGTGAGATGGGAGTCCTGAGTGCTCAAACCAGAACTCTATCAAATGTGGTGACGGACAAAAGCAAGTTCGTTGGAGTCAACTAAAAAAAGAGGACCTGCCCCAGACGAACATGCCACGTGAATTTAAAAAACAACCGATTTGGTGTGAGTGGAGGGGCCGACATCTGAGGGGGAAAAGGGAAAACTTCATGCAAAAGCTGCATCAAGGCCTTTCCAAGGCGCAGGAGTGGGGACTCTTCGTCGCCAAAAGGGAAAAAACAGTCTTTTGGGGGAGGGGAGGCCGCGACGTCGGAAGGGTGTGGACCGCGAATCTTCCGTAGGGAGGGACATCACCGACGGGACAAAGCCCTTTTTGAAAGCCCTAGCGGAAAGGGGGGGCGCGGAAAAGGGGGAAATTGGCTGTAAGGAGGGAAAGGGACTTCCAAATGACTATTTGGGCAGACACAGAAGAAAGATCGTATACCGAGAAAAGGAAAGCCGCGGCTGCAATTACAAAAAGAAAAGAGAGGGTCCAGGAATTCCGCTCGTTTCTAAATCTGGTAGGGGGGAGACAGGCACTTTAGAAAGTGGAGAGCTCGCCGGAACCTAGATTGTCAGAAAGGAAGGGGGGGAAGACTAAGCGGGCGGGGGGACGGGATTTTGCAGGCCCGCGAGGCAGCACTACGCATTCCAAGTCGTCGAGGAATCGAGGACTGTAGAAGGAAAAGACGCACGGGAGATTTTCGGGGGCTTTAGAGTCGTCGATCAGGTAAGAGGACCCTTGGATCAGGGGGGAAAGGGCCTAAATTAAGAACGCCGGGACATCCGGCCGGGGGGAGATTGGCGGGGTCGGGAGTCAGAAGGGGAAGAAGCACACGAAGTCGGATAAGACAGAAACCACAGTAGGTGAAGAAAGTCGTCGAAGGGGAAGCGCACCGGCCGGCGAACGCTTGACAGAAGGCTCAGCCTGAACTCACGAGGTTCTATTTAGGGGAAACATCTTGCTGAATTCCCATGGGCCACGTCTTTTTAAGTTCGCGTCTGCGGGGTGTGGGGTGAAAAGGGGGCTGCGCATGAAGGCCGACAATACGACGGGGGAGGAAATCGAAAAGCGAAGAATGTTTCCACGTCATCATTTGAGGGGGGCTTGCCGAGGGGAAAAATCAGTTGAGGTGATTCATCGGATGGCAGAGAAAATCCTACGAAGAAAAGGGGACATAGAAGGGGGAAAGCGGCGCTTCTTTCATCCTTCATCAAAAGAACCTTAACTTCAGAAGATCCATTCAGAAAAGACTCGAGCCGAGGGAGGCTTGCGCTGAACAAGTTAAGACCATCGAAGGGGCGATCGAGAGGGGTATTGCGTTCAAGGGAGAGATAAGGGCAGAGCATTACATGGGGAGAGAATGTGGGCAAAGATTTAACTCAAACGATTCTTTTCTCTGGCAACACCAAGAGGATAAAGGGACTCATTAGGAAGGGGGGGGGGGGATTTATATCTCCGAAAGTGGGTTGACTCCCCTGACTGGGAGCCAACTTTAGTGCTATTAAGACTTTTCTCAGGTAAGGGTAAAAAGCTATAAAAGATCGAATTCGCAACCCCAGCAGCCGCAGAGGCGCCGAGCCGAGTCCAAGCCGCCGGGAGGCGCCATCCATAAAAACCGGCGCTCCTTACTCGAGGATTTTTCGAATCGGATTCCGAAGGGTCCTCCTGAGCCGTAGCCTTGATATTTCAATACGCCGATGATTCTCCCTTCTCATCTTGAGGAGGGGATCTCAACCAAAGGAGTTCAAGGAAAAAGTCAAAAATCCTCTGGAGATAATCGGGCTCTTCTCGGACGGAGCTAATTTAGGGACTCGAGTCCATTCGGGAGTGAAAGAGGTCCTATGCAGCCAGGGGGAGTGGCCGGGGCGTCTGCTCATTCAATCGGAAAGAAGGCTCGATTCTCTCCAGAGGGAGAAGTGTTCTTCGGAGGGAACAATTCTGATCGACTGAGATTAAACGGCGCATTTTTACGAGGAATTGCTTTTATCCCAGGGGGAAAATTCAGGGTAAGGTTTCTGGAAAATCATCCTATGGCAATGGAATTGGGAGACGACCAGTAGAAGAGGGGGGGAAGGGATGCCGGCGATTTTAAGCACTACTGTGTGCGTGAAGCGGGTCTGCTACTTGAAGGTTCTGTATTGCTGGGGAGGGGGGAAAGAACTCATTCGGGAGGATAGGAATCTGTAACTCAGAGTCGGGGAAGGACTTATTCCTCGGGGAGCTTCCCAGGTATCAAGGGAAGTCCCGACCTGTTCCCTCTAAACTCTCTCCATCCTCCAGAAGAAAAGGAATTCGCTGGAAAGATGGGGGAGCTTGGAAGTCAACTGACGCCGGAAGAAGGCGTCTGGGCCGTCCACGTCGTAATACTAAGTTGTCGGCGAATGGGGTACTTCACACTGGAGTAATTCATAAAGGGGGAAGGGCATCGAAACCCATTGAAATCTATCTTTGGGGCGCGTCTATCTGCAATCATGCCTTCATCGGGAGGAGGAGTCAAGCCGGAAAGGAAACCCTGTAGCGAGAACAGTTGCCGAATCTCCGTTCGTGATGGGCGCTGACCCAGGTGAATAGGGCAAAACAACAAGGAAGGAGAGAAAGAGCCGCGGACGCCAACCGAAAAGACCGGCGCCGGCAATTCTTGTCTAAGTCAACCGAGTGTAGGGGAACTGCCGGACGCGCGAGAAAAGAGCGATGAACCGAAGAGAACGACGAAAGCTCGATGGCGGCAAAGGGGCAGTGAGCTTCTCGGGCACCATGCAAAGGGAGGGGCAGCCCAAGGGCTCCAACCAGAATCGCCAGGAAGGAAGCGCCGTCAGAGAAAAGCGCAGGAATTAAAGAAAAAGGCACCTTGCCCTTTATCGCGAAGGTGTGGTCTATTGGAGGGGAGACGGTTTGCCAAGAAGGGGGGCATGATTCGCGGGGGGAACCGTGGAAGCGTATCCCGAGAAAAGTCCCGTCTCAGCACAGAAACTACCAGAACAAGTCCCGGAAGGGCATCTAAGAAAACCACATGCCGAACGCGTCTAAAAAAAGGCAGAAGAGGGGTACATTAAAAAAAAAGAAGGCCTCGGAGGAGAAACGAAGGCGATGGTATGGGAACTCCCTTCCATAGGGTGGAAAAGCGCCCCGTTACCTCAATAAGAAGTTGAAGAAACGCCTCATGCACAGACTCAAGGTCAGCTAACTCGAGGAAACGACGACCAGGCCATAGTCTAAAAAAAGCGACAGCCGAGGAGGAAGGGGGGGGAAAGACGGAAAAAGACTTGGTGGGGGGGGGGGTGGGTGACATCAGAGGCCAGGACCGCAGCGCCGGCAGGGGAAACCTCGCAAAAAGGTGAGAGGGGAAGGAGGGGGGGAAAACTGGACTTGCCAACCAGGGGGTGTGGCGCTCTGAAATTGGAACGGGGGAAGAAGGCCGAGAAAAACAAGTCGATTCCAAGCAGGGCTTATTTCAGAGAAGACTTACGGCATCGGTGGGGCGGCCGTCAGGCAAGCAGGTATGCAAAAAAAAAGAGTCGCGAAGGGAGCCTTCTCCCTTCTGATCTGAGGAAAGGGGGTCTCGGCGAAGTTCGTAGAGGGAATCCTCTTAAGAATCGAGATTTTATAGGAGTTAGAACAACTAAAGGGAAAGGGGTAATAGAAACGGGGGGGCGTCCCCAGGGGAGGGGCGTCAAACAAGTTTCTCTATATCCATCCAAAAAGAAGACATTCTTTGGGGTCCTTGCTGAATTACGGTGACCCAGGGAAAAGGGAAGCCAGAGGGGGGGCAGAGACCAATCGCAAAACCCCCCCCACCAAAACACCCATGTCCTGGAGACGAAAGCAGAGGAACTCGAGAAAAGAGGGGCTTCTTGCCACTCGAAGATCGCTCTCGTTCTATACCGGACGCGCAATGGAAAGCCCGAGGCTGACAAACAGTACCGAGGGGATGGAGGTTCCGAAGTGCTTTCCGTCGAGATAATCTGCTCCTGGGCCAAAGGGAAAAAACGCTGTGTCTTCTATTTCTTCTTTGTCCCGACCTGCAGGGAAAAACCCAGGATTTCGAAGGGGGGGGATGGTCCGCGCTGTTAAAAAAGAGACAAAAAGCCGGTAGAGTGTTTCTGGTCGCTCCCAGGGGGGTGGTTCCGTGAGCACGTCTGACACGAAGGGGAAGGAAACCTGTGAAGGGGGGGAAAATCCGGACGAGTCGCCTCCTCCCTCTTCAAGGGGCATTCGCGTGAAAAGCGAGAGATTGAGAAACGTTAGGAAAAGGAAGGAAACCGACGAGGATGAAGAAGTCGCGGTCGTGGATGAGGGGTCTTCGGCTACTCAAAAAAAGAAACTATCTGATGACCCTGGGGCTGGACGAAGATGAAAGGAAAGGCTGAAAAGACTGCGGCAAAGGGACTACCTTATCGCAAAGCGAAGACAGAAGTATCTCCGGCGGGCTTTTGACACTTCTGGAAGCCATGAGGAAGTTTGCCCGCCGGGAGGAGGGGAGCTAAGTCTTGATGAAGGAAGGCTTCGTGACGCCCCAGCAACGCTACCGCTTAGTCAGCCGAAAATGGGGGCGGAAACATCTCTTCCTCTTAAGCGCTTGCTCGCCGGACAAGGATTGTCTAAGACACTTTCGGGAAAAAAAAAAAGAAAGAGAAAACGACCAGGCGGAATTCAGAAAGCGGTCTTGTGGTCCAGGGTGCAGCCGACGGCGCGACCTGGAGCGGCTAGGGGGGATCGGTCTGCGCCAATGGGAGGGGAAGAAGGGAAGCCCCTTTCGTAGCCAATACAAAGAAAATAAATGTATCATGAGGGGGGGGGGTAACACCGGAGTGGGGGGTTACCTTCTTTCACTGGTTCCTACCTATTAATATGAAGGGAGCAAAACACCTACTAACTAGTCCAAGGGGGGAATCCCATCTAGCGCTAGAAAAGAGGGTGTCACGAAGAAGGAAAAAAGTCCTTCTCCGGTTCGATCATTCGGGACCTATCTCGCAAAAATCGAAGGGGGGTATACGCAGTGTAAGGGAAGGAATCACACTTGTGCAAGAAGGGAATTCACTTGGGCATGTCTCTTGAAATGGTTGCATGAATATTATTTAAGGGGGGAAGCAACTGGAGGGCTTTGTCAGGGAGAAAAGCGTGCGGATCATGAAAGAGGGGAGTCTCGAAACGGGGAAATTGCTACTCTTACAGTTTTCTCGTGACTGCTTTGGGACAAACACGGCGCCGTGAAGGCATGGACAGGGGGGGGAGGCAGACGATGCATAAGAACTTACCGGCATCTCTGGAGCCGCCTACCATTCGCAATCTCCGCAAACGCAGAACACGCAGAGTCAAATGACAAGATGAACTGGGAGCACGAGGCCCGGGAAGACACATACTAAAATCGCGCCAAGCGTAAGGGAGAAAGGGTACTCACAGGGGCAGAGCGAGAGGGAGGAGGGAACTCGCGCGGCGAAAGAAAGAAATGTGTGTAGAGAAGGAGAGAAGGCACTATCTTCTCCCTCAGTCGCGGGGCTGTCTTCTTGAAGGGATTAGAGACTTCAGTCGGAGCAGGGGGGGGAACGCTTAAGCAAGCCAACGCGCGCCAATTGGATAGAAAAGGGGGGGAGGGAAAAAACATGCCGCGGAAAGGCCGTGAGGAGGGGAGGCAAAGATGCAGAGGAGGGAGGGGATTAGCATGATCACCCAAATGCAAAAAGGAAACGGATATGTTCATGTCGTGCGCTGACAGTGCAGGACTCTCAACACAAAAGATGCGACCTGTGTCGACTTCTTCAAGGTGAGGGGGGGGGGGGGGAAAATCGTGCTTGCCCGAGAGAGGGGGGGCTACACCCACGCAGGGACTCGCAATGGGAGCAAAAGGAGCAGGCCAGCTAGCGCTCATTTGCGCAGGCCCGTTGGATTAGCGGGGGACCGATGAAATCAAAAAGAAAAAAAGTCGATTGTAAACACGCGAACTGGGGAAAGGCAGTTTCAGGTAAGGATCGCAAAAAGAAACAAATTCGTCTTTCTTCAGGAAAGCGCTAGATCTCTACTCTCATCCGCGTGCGCATTACAGGTGTGAGGAAAAGGAAACAGAACGATGGGGGGCGCTGTGGGGGGAGGGAAGACAACCGGGCCAGGAACCGACATATTTCATCTTGGGAGGTTCTACAGTTTTCCTAACAGGCCGGCGTTTTCTTTCACGCGGAGAGACCCTGTCGCGGGGGGAAGGTACGGGTCTTGCGAAAAGGGGAAAGGGCAGTTCGAACGGGTGGAGCCGGCGTCCGTGGGACAGTGGGGGGGGCTTAAACAGTCATTCTCTGAAAAAAAGCAGATTGGTCGCAATTCGGAGTGACGAGAAACGAGGAAGATCATCTACTCTAAAAGGGCCTGACAAAAAAAGGAGAACCCGAAATTCATCACCTCAAAGAATTCCAGTGGAAAAGGGGGCACAGGTTTGAGTGAGAGAGGAACAAAAGGCGTCTGGTCTGCGCTCTTTCGATGGGTGAGTTTGCCTCTTCATGAAAGCAAATCGACCTGAAAAAGTGGCAGAAAAATCGGTCCGGGGAAAGAGATGGAAGGGGAGTGGGCTGGTCTTGCCGGCGACAGAGTTGTTGGGGACGCGCAGTTCATCGGGTCGTCATAGCCTACGAACAAACTCCTTGGGGACTTCTCGGCTTGAAAAAGGAAGAGGGCAGGAGAAGGGGTCAGTGGATGCCCCTTCTGCAAGGATTTCCCATGTGATTACAGGGGGAAATGGTCTCCTAGCACGCAAGCAATCCAGGATAGAGGAAAGGGTCGGCTGCTGACAAAACCCAACGTCTTTTCGAAGGGAAGGAGTTCCCCGCCTCCCACGGTGTAGGTTTGGAAAAACAGTGTTCATAGCAAAGGGAAAAGACAATAAAACGGCGCAGAAGGGGGAGAGGAAGCGGGACAGAATTGTCGACGAAAAAGGTAGCGAACGAAAGTCTCGCTGGGGTAGGGAAACGAAGAAGGGGGAAAAAAGAAACTCCAAAAGAAAGGAGGCAACAAGCTCCTGAGGAAAGGCTAGTCACCTCGAAGCGATCTCTTATGGGTTGGATAGAAGATCCAGGGGACTTGATCAAGGGGGAAAAGGCCGAAATTCAGCAGCACGACGCCTGTCTTTCAGAGGGGGGAAACCGCTTTTCATGAAGGAAGATGGGAGGGGGGGGCAACAAAAAAAAAGAAAAGTCGGATTGAGCAGCCCCTCTTATGGGGTGGGACGAATCGGAGGGCAAGACTCGCCCCCGGGGGGGGAATCCTGACGCCCGTGCCGATCACGAAAGATGACTCCGGGGGAGAAACTGGGGAGGCCGATGGCGCCCAAGAAAGGAAAATCCGAGCTGGATTTTACTTCAGCGGCTGGCGGGGGTACTGGGGGAATTGGCGCGCTTCGGGGGGGAGGGGGGCCGTGGCGACCGGCTGGTCGACATTAACAGCGCCCATTGATTTTTTAAGGCATCGTACAGAGGTGGCTGTGCCGAGGCGCGGGGGTGATGCGGGCGGAAGGTCGGGCAAGCCAAAGCCTCGACGCCCCTCTCTCGAGGGCACAGCGCACTTTTCTGTAGGGACGGGAAACAGCCGGCCGGATCAGCAGAGTACGAGGGGGGAAAAGAGGGCTTGTCCATGGGGGGAGGCAAGGGGATCGAACCGAAGACTCGATCGGCCGAGGAGCCTTTATTGCAGTCAGAGATGCATCCAGGGGGGTCGGTAAAAAGGGAGAGGAGAGGAACTCCTGGCGATGAAAGGGGGGGTCGCTGTCATATCGGAGTGGTCAACCAAAGAGGTGGATGGGGGGAGGAAGAAGGGGGGAACGCACGACACCGGGGCAAAAACTTTTCGGGAGATGTTCCAGTGTCGATGGGGGGAAAACTGCGAAGACCCGACGCTTCCCATCGGGGGTCCGCCCGAGGACGGGACCAGCCTGCCGCAACACGGCCAAAAGAAGTCCTAAAGGAAGCCGGGCGAAGGAAAAAAGCGACGGGTCCCCCGAGCGCAGCGCAGGGATTTTAAGGGGGGAATCGGGGACGAACTCGGCACGGCCTTGATCCTTGGGAGGGCAAATACGCCATGCTTTAGACGCCGCGCTCGGGGGCCAATTGGGGAGAGGGGGGGGAGAAGGGCAACCCCACCGGTTTCGTTAAGGATTGCCTCCGCTTCTAGACACCATCCTTCTTCAGGAGGAGATGAAGGGGGGGGGATCGAAAGAGCGTCCGGAAAGGGAAGGAGGAAAGGCGGCAAGGCCTATGCCGCCAATTCTTTATTGGGACGTGCGTCTTCTTCCCTTCCCTAGGCCCTCGCCTAGAAGCACAGAAAAAATTTTCGTAAAGGGGGGAGATACAGGACTGATCGACCGTTTCTTCAACGCCCTTGTCTCTATCGGGAGGTATCTCTCTACGCGGAAGATTCGGTCAAGGGAAAGGAAGGGACATGGAAAGGTCTGCCGGGGAGGAAAACTTCGAGTGGGAAGGAACCTACTTTTTGCGTGCAAGTTCCTTCTAAACTAAGGAGCACTGTCGGCTGTGAAGAAAGAGAGGGCCAAGGGGCTGGAAAAGAAAGAAAGGTCTGGTCGCAGGCGGAGTCCTCGCTCGATCACTTGCGGAAATGGCGAAGGGGTTACCCTGCCTCCTCTACAACCGCGCAACAGCGCCCTACACGATCTATCGTCGCGAAGAGCTTTAAGCGGAGCGTACGGCGCTAAGGAAAAGTCGAAGAAAAAAGGAAGAGTGGGGCGCTGGTCCGTAACTGTGCCCCTCTAAAGGGCCTGAGCCGTCAGAGTCTGGGGCCCCCTGGATAGTTTGCGAAGAAGGCTCTCCATGAGGGAGAAGGGTTGCGCTGCTCAACGGAAAGGGAGGGAAGGACACCATCTTTGATCGAGACAGGGAGCTCCTTCGAGGTAGGGCGGGCACTTCCCGAGGGAAAACTTAGATATATCAAAGGGGGGAAGCACGCCCCTCACGAACGCCGAGGACGGCAAGGCGGTCTCAGCAAAGTAGGTTTCCCTTCGCAGAGCTACGTGAGCATAGGGAGACAGTAGCTCGCGCGCAAAAAGAAAAGGCGGCAAAGGGGGCCACCGAGGGGGAGCCAAAGATGACCTCACTGAGGAGGGGGGGCGCGGTTACGACCATCGAGAGATCGTTCGTCTTCGAACCGGAAGGAAAGGACGGCGCTCCTGCGAAGGGCCTGAAAAAAGATCGAGGGGGAAAGCGTTTTCGCGGAGGTAGGGAATGGCTCACCGCTCGCATTGAAGGGGGTTATCGTATCCCGAGACCGAGCGACCAATACGCGGGAAGATCGATCAACCAATGCCTTCCAAAAGGAAGAAGACCACCTGCAAACAAAGAAAAAACAGAACGAGAAAAAAACACCAGTCGGGACTTCAAAATCGAAGCCTGAGATCTCGAATTGATGGGATGTCGCCCTCCATTCCAAGGGGGGCTTGCCGGGGGAAAAAAAAAAAAAGAAGTAGGTAGGCTCTCGAAAGAAAGGGGGGCAGACGAAACGATCACCTTGTCCCGGGAACTACCACCAGGGACCAGAGGCGCGCTCTTCGCCGGGCGGAAAGGGCGAGGCGAGGGAAACTGCGACATATGCCAGGAGGCAGGGAAGAGGAAGGGCATTGCCGGACGAACGAAGCTATCACCTTCTAGAAGGCCTCTCCATTTTTAGCCCCGCGAAGGACCAGCCAGGTCAAGAAAAAAGGGTGGGGAAAATCGTCCAGGGAAAAGACGGTAAAGGCAGAGCTCGCTCTTCAGCAGTGGGTGCCCTCGCGAACAGGCTACGTCAGGGATCGAACGATTCCAACGAAAAAGAGGCCGGCACGGAGAAAACGCGTCACTTATGGCGCGTCCGCCGCTTATTGTAGGGGGCCCGGGGACTGGAGGAAGGAGAAGTCCAGAGACGAATGAAGAGATGGGTAGACGGGGGCCTCTAAACGAAGAATACCAGCTGCACTTTTAAAGCACGGCCGCCACAGGGGTGCGGGGGGACGGAAAAGATATCCGAAGAACATGCGGGGGTATGGCTGAAATGCCTCTACTGGCCGTCTACGATTCAAAAGGAGTTTTGAGCGAGACCAAAAAATATGGAAAGAAGAGTAACTGCCTATCTCTGACGAAATCAGGTCTTCAGGTCCTCGCATCGCTTCTCGGGTCTTATAATGCGCGAAGGGAAAAAAGAGTCGCAAAAGAGCAGCGTACCGAGGCGCGTGCGTTAGCCCGTTCAAAGAAGGCTGCTGGCCTGATGCCGAAGTGCGCTGGAAAGAGCAGGAGGGAAGAAGCTTTGAGGGCTCAGGAAAAAATGCCGCCCGGCCGAAAACCTCACCTGCGCCCTGTCACTCACACCTGCACGATTCCGGAAAGGCCCAGCCCAGGGGAAGCAAGGAAAGGGGGGGGAGAACTTAGTTAGAAAAAGGAGCCCTCGACAAAAAGGGGGGTTGTCACAGCTGTCCGTCGAAAACCGGAAAGAGAAAAATGCTCAATGAGGAAGAATCTACCGAAAATCTCCAGTTCTTTTCTTAGGGATCGTGATCGTTCACTCGGCCGGAAGGGGCCGGGAACGTCAATGCTTGCATACGATCGCACAGGATATTTGCGAGCAATCCGCCTTCGGGGCTGCAAGGGGGGTCTGGAGGCGACACAGACACCTACAGCATAATAGGGATGCCCATCTTCTTTAATTACAGCATCCGCTGCTCTTGGGGGAGGGTACGTTAACCTGATCAGAAAAACCTGATCGCCGAAGAAAGCATAAGATCCTGATCTTTTGCGACTCTTCCTCAGGACCGTGCCCGCCGAAAGAGGCCTAATGCTGGCCAGAGGAGAGGAGACTCACCCGCAAAGGAGGGACCGCTTAGGGGGGACTCACTGTCTCTCCACTCTGCAGGTCCGAGAAAAGAGCCGAGACGCGGGCTTAGGGAGGGAAAAAAAATCAGGAGAAAATGGAGGAATGAGGAAAAAAGATTGGCTTGTTCATGGAAAAAAAAAAACGACGGCTCGATCGAGGACTAAAGGAAAGAGAGCGCGAGAGGGGGGTAACAGAAATTGCAGGAAAAAAACTGAGACGAAGAGATCGGCCAAGCGCAGGAGGGGGGGAAAAATTTTTGAACCGATTTGTAACCTTAGGGCGGTGCCGAAAACGATGAAGATAAGAAAAACCTACGGAAGGGGAAAATCCAGCCAAACGCCCCCAGAAAATCTCGTTCGTTTTGGGCACGATGAGGAGTTTTTTGGCCAGGGACGGCCTGTTGAAAGGGAGAAGCTGAAACAGCAAGAGGAAAGGAAGAGAAGGTCGAAAAGACCATGTTGGAAATCCGCCCCTCCCACCTGGAAAGCGGTTGGAAAATTACAAAGTTGCAATGGGGCAGGGGAAGTGAAGGAAAAGGTTTGTCAGGGAAAAGAAGTGGGGGACTGCGGGGGAGAAGAACACTGACTCGTTCATTCTCTACAATCGAACTGAACTCAGAAAGCTTTGAAAAACCGTCCCTAAGAAGGGGGGAGAAGGATGGAGACCTGGAAGAAAAAAGGGGAAAGTTAAATAACGGAGGACAGGGTAACGCGCGGAGACCGCCGACATGCGCAAATCAAGAGCGGCAACACTGAAAGAACCCTGGTAGGAAAAGAGGAACACGCCGTGCAAAGGGGAGACGACGAATCACAGAGAAAAACCTCAGTAAGCGTGAGGGGATTAAAAATCACCAGACAATTACTTCTTTCAAACAACGATGGAATGCTCCTCAAGGGGCTATCCTAAGGGGGAAAACTGCCCTCATCCGCGGGGATGAAGGAGACTGAATCTCTTAGTCAAGAATAAGAGGATCCATTTTTTTCTATAAACGCTGAAGCCAACTGCCTTGCGCAGGCGCGAGCAGCTTGGCATGCAGAAAGCGCCCTGCGTGAGGGTAGGGCAAGGAAAGGGAAAGGAAGGGGGAAGAAAAAAGAAAACCATTGCCGAAAGAATGGAGGAAAGGGGAAAGGAACAGGTCCGCC
>Ga0179593_1539734_pt1 | contig 21473 bp, 29 predicted proteins | sample CZODoug2_1_08_16_FD_185931 | JGI IMG/M metagenome (GOLD analysis project Ga0179593, IMG submission 185931) | Vadose zone soil fungal communities from Angelo Coast Range Reserve, California, USA - CZODoug2_1_08_16fungal (PacBio error correction) | ecosystem: Environmental > Terrestrial > Soil >...
TTTGGGCTCGGGCGAAAGGAGGAAGTAAAAAAACAAACGAAGAGCCGGGCCGTTTCGCGGGGTGGTGAAAAAAAAACGCGCCAAAGGCATTTCATCAAAAGACGCGGGGAAAAGAAAAAAAGGCAAAGATCAGAGGGAAAAACGGCCGCACAGAAATTGATCGCACACGGTGCAAGGCGGGGCCTTCTTTCGCCGGACAGCAAAAAGGAAAAGCGAAAACAAACAAAAAGGCCCGCCCACTTCCTAAAAAGAACAGTGGCAGAGAGGCAAAAAATTCACAAACACGCAAACCCGCGGATCGGCCGCCCTGGAATGGGAAAAAAAAAAGGTCCATCAGGAAAGCCGACTGAAAAGGGGGCAAGGGGAACGTGGTGAGAATGGAGGTACTGGCCAAGCGGCTGGTAGGGGAAAAGCGATTCCTTAAAATGACCGGGAGGGGGGGAACGAAAAGAACGGGGTAAAACCAACCAAAAATGTGGGTGGAGGGGGAAAAAAACCAAGGGTAAGATCTAATCCGGAATATTCCAATGCGGAAAAAAAAGGGAGGATTTCAAACGACTGCGCGGGGCCAAACAGAAGGGCGCACCACCGGGAAAAAACCGTCCGACCGAGCGACGAAGGCACTGGACGCCGGGCAACTGCGATGAGCTGACAGAGAGGTACCCCCCAAGGGGTCCACCGGGGGGGTGACCCAACCTCCCTAAACCCTTGAAAAAAGTATAACAAAGAGGTACCACGCCTAGGGGTTCCCTAAAAAAGGGTTGAAAGTACCTACAAGTCCGAAAAGACCATCACCACCTAAAGAAAAAAAAAAAAACAACCAAAAAAAAAGAAAAAGGGTCCTTGAAAGACCTAGAACATATCCCCGCCTCAGGGGAAAGGTCTGAACGGCCGTAAGCTGGAATGGGGGGCCAGACCTTGTCGTTAAAAGAGACGGTGAGTAGATAGGCAGTTTCAACCTCCACCTTTAACAGACTCGGAAAAAAAAATGACATTACTAAAAGAATTGGTTGCCAGTCCCGCTGAGGGGGGGGCCTAGGGGGTTTAGGGGAGGAAAAAATGGCTTCTATTTACGAAAAAAGTGATGCCCACTGATCTAGAAAGATGCCAAAGGAACTGGTATAAAAGTCGTCCGCCCCGGGGGAGGAACCGCAGTCCACAAAGGGGGGGAAAAGACTGCGGCGGACGCAATTCCGACCTCAATGTGGGCAGAAAAAAAAAAAAGTACTCTTGGGGGGGAGTTGGTTCAAAAACCCCCCCCGTCCCAAGACGGGGTGCCAAAAGGAAAGGGGGGGAACCGTAAAAAAAAAAAAGAGAAACGCGCCATAAATGGTTTCGAACAGGGGAGGGCGTGGGACCCCGGGGGGGGGGGGAAATCGCTCGCATCATGCGAAAAAAAGACTCAAGAGAAAAAAAAAACACTGACCAATCTCCAAAAAAGCGCCCCCCCGGGTAACGAGAATCGGGAAAGGGGTGGCTAAACCCACATCAGATGGGGGGAGATAAAGGTGGGGGGGGGGACAACACATCATGATGCTAATGGAAAAGGGTTTCCAGATCTCGGGAAAGGAGGATAAAAAAAATAAGTTGTGGGGAACGTGAACCCAAAAGGAAAGGAAACCCGGTTCTCGGGCTTCCAGGAGGACACCCCCTTCTTTTTGGGGAAAAAGTGGTAACAGCGGGGGAAGAGGGGGGTGGCCGAGTTCGAGAAAAAACGACTAAACCCGGCGATCAAAAAAGTCCGCTGTTCAGAGAAAAAGGACTGGGAACCGGCTGAGGCAGAAAATTTTGCCAACCAAAAGAGAAACACTTTAAAAAAAAAGCAAAGAGACGGCAGATTAAACACCACCAACCTCCTGCATATGGGACAAACGACTCAGAGGGTTAAAAGAGAGACAAAACGTCGGGGGGTGCGCCTCGGGCGGAAGGGGGGCCCACCTCAAGACCGGTTATTTAAAAAAAAAAAAAAAAAAACGAAACCCCAGTAGGGGTTATGTGGGTAACTGGGGGTTGAAAAAAAGCCCGCCTTGGACAAAAACGGCTATGACCGGTTAAAAGGGGACCCCAGCACAAGCCTAGGGGAAAGAAACCTGGAGACCGCACAAACGCGTAAGTGGCAGATAACAAAGCTGGCGCACGGCCTTCAGCCGGGGGGAAAAAGAAAGACAGCTAGCAAACAAGGGCAAAAAATCCTCCCTGGGAAAAGGCCGGATACCGTGGGGGGGGGAGATACAGCACCCAGTAAGGGGGGGTCTATTAATAGAAAGACTGGCCTAAAGAGAGGTTATCTACCAACCAAGAAATCCACAAAAAATCCATGTTCTGGAGGGGGAAAAGTGGTATTCCCTTCACGCGAGGATATCTTCCAAACCAACCACAAAAACACGTCACGAAGAAATGTGCGCCACGTGTTCCAACTCCGGAATGGGGAAAAATTCCACCACCACCAAAAAGGGGAAAGTTTATGACTGGGCTGCCCTGAAGGGGATTGGGTTGGGGGAAAAAACTCACACTCGGGAAGGGCATCCGCCTACCACGTTACACAAGTAACCTTCCCCGGTGGAGCCCATGACAGGGAGGGTCTCCCCTACTCAAGATCGAGTCGGCTCCCTTTTTGTAAAAAAAAAAAGACAACATATCCTCTCCCTGGGGGACCAAGATGTCATCGACGGGGAGTTGTTGGAAAAGAGCAAGAAGGGCGTCCCTCCTAAACGAGAAAGTCGCCCCCTGTCGTCTAAAAAAAAAAAAACAAGAAAAACAAAAAGGTTGGAAGAATAGAACAAAACTGAAGCAAGAAAAAAAAGTTCAGGTCCCCTCTTTCAGTTGGAAAAAACAGACAATCGCGGGGGGAAAACATTTGAAAAGGCCTCTTGTAGCCCAACGGGCCCGTGTCCCCAAGGAAAAAAAAATGGGGAAGACGTCTTCCAGCGCGCCCAAGAGCCTCCAAAAGGAAATCGCCCAACTTTGGCTGAAGGGGGGGATCCGACGCCGCAAAAAAAAAAAACACAGAAGGGAAGGGGCCGCCTCCAGGACAACGCAGTGGAACAAAAACAAGAGCTTATGGAGAAAATTTCAATGGGGGGGTAGGGCCTACCTGGTGGAGAAAATAAAAGTTGAGCAAGCGCCCGCAGGAAAAAAACTCAACTCGAAAAAGAAAAAAAGGGTGTCCGGAAAGTTGGTCTTGGCAACGGGGGGATGGCCAGCGGAATAGCAAAGAAAAAAAAGGTTCCGACGAACTGCGAACACCAAGGGGAAGGTGGGGTACGCAGGTCGAAAAGAAAGCTGCAGAGGGGTGAAAAAAACCCGAGGAAAGGGGGTGTAAACTAGAAAAGATGTCGTGGTAAAAAAGGGCGCTTCGGGGGGATAAGAGTGGTGCGAGGCAGGTTCAAGAACCCGGAGAAGAGATGAACCGACCGGCAAAAAAAAAGCGATTGGCCGAGACGGCAAAAACGCAAGAAAGGGGGGGGGCAACACAGCCAAAAACCGGAGATCAAAACGAAATGTGAGGTCTAAAAAAAAGGGAGAAGTCTGTCCGGCAAAAAGTGAGAGGATCTCCCTATCGGCGCAAATGCGGGGAACGGGGGGAGAAAGTAAGCAGAGCAGTGGGAAGAAAATAAACGTGCGCAAATCAACCACGAAGGGGAAAAAGGAAACGTACGCCTCCTAAAAAAAACGGGGGAGACGGGACCCCTCGATGCAAAAAAAAAAGGGAAGAAAAAGTTTGTAGTGGGGGCGATTTTTCGCAAGTGCGCCGGGACGAGACCGGCGCGCGATTGGGGGGAAACGGGAGTCGCTTCTAGGCGAGGGCAACCAAAGGCGAAAACCGGAAAATTCTTTTACCGGGAGAAAAGAAAAAATGACTGGTGTCGGAAAGACGGGGGGTCGGCGGAAAAGACACCCAAACGAAACTTTGTGCCAAAAGAACCCTCTGAAACAAAAAAACTCGAATTTCTCCCGGGGGGCGTTAAGAATCAACCCTGTCTACCGTGAGGCCGAAAACAAGGGGGGAGGGGCAACTACTTGCCCCAAAGAAGGAGTTGCAGAGAATCGGCATATTGGGGGGGGCAGGAAAACGAGATATCAAAACAAAAACAGAAAAGGGAAACACAGCTGTTGGGTAGAGGGGCGCCAAAATAAAAAAAGAGAACGCCAGCATCGTAGAACAGCGATGTCTAAGGTCAAAGGCATGTCCCACCAGGTCAAAAGGAAAAGGTACAGTTCGTCGTAAGCGAGAAACAGGCGGGGTCCCGGGGCCGCGGCCTCTCGAAAAGGCAAATGGATTCTGCTGCAAAAAGGATTCCGCAGGGAGAGTGAAAGCCCTAAAATAAGGTACGGGGCAAAAAACCGGCTAAAGGGAAAGGGGAATATGGGCGCTGCGGGGAAAAAAGAAAACTCAAGCCAACCGGGGCAAATCACCTGGAAACGGAAGAAAAAGCGGCAAGGGGGTGGCCCGCAAAGCTCACTGATCGAAAACTTGCAGACGCGCCAGCAAACCTGGGAAAAGGGGGGGGGGGGGTGTTTGCAGCGAAAATGATCCGGAATAAAAACTAGACGAACAGATTGTGCTCAATGGGGTGGTTATCGGGGGGAAAAAAAAAACTTAAAAGACCCTCGGGGAAGGCCCTCGGGGGGGTGGGCACCTCAAGAAAAAAGGTCTCCGCCGTACGTGGAAGGGGATGGGAGCGCTTCTCAGGCCTCAAAGAGGAAGAAAAATGAGCTATAAACGCCCTGCAAAAAGGGATGTAAGAAAGACTCCACAAAAAAACCCTTGAACAGCTCAAGCGGGCCCGTAAGAAAGGGAAGTTCAAGCGATCACGAGGGTCCAACTATCCGGAGGAATCTTAGCTTGCCGAGGGGATTCAAAACGGGAATCAAGGGAAATAAAGATTGTTGGAATTTCCGAAGAAGCGTGGGAAAAACAAAAAGACCCATGGGGGATGCCTTTTTTGGGGGGAGGGCAAGCTCCTTCACGAAGGAATAACTGCGGCAAAAGAAACCTGCGGGAGGAAAGTTAGTGATTCTTTGGTAAAGGGGTAGCAAGGAGAGGGGTGCAGGTCAAGAAAAAAAACTTTGCGCTCAACAAAAAAAAAGGGCAAACAAAAAAAAGTCAGGTGCATAATAGAGGGGGCACCAACGATACCCGAAGAAACTAGGTTTTAGGGAAATTGGAAGGGGAAAACGGCAGGGAATTGAAAAAATGGACCCCCCACCCGGCGGTGGGCCCGGCAAAGGGAAGCAAGCTTGGGTCAGAACAGGAAAAGACACGGGGAAAAAAAGAGGGGGTAGAATGGGGGTGGGGAATCCTAGGGGGAAAGGGGAGACCAGCTCAACATATACAAGAGGGGTTTGTAAAGATCCAAACTACGTTTAGGGGTCTCCGGTAAAGACGTGTAGGTTTACTACAGGCAAGGCAAGGACGGGGGAAAGCGCGCCCGGCTGCACAAACCGGATCTTAAAACAAAACTTGACGGGGGCAAACTTGGAATTGTGGGGGAAGGGAGTATCGAAGCCTCTGGGGAGGGGGGGGGTAAGTGGGGGGGTGGAAACAGGTTGAAAAGGGCAACATTTTACACTGGCAGGATGGTGCCAGGAAACCAAAGGGAAGGGCCATGTTGAGAAGAGGGCAAGTGTCGGGGCGAGGAAAAGATAACCAAAGCGAAAACGAAGCACGGGGAAAAAGAAGGGGCTGTCGCCAGGAGAAGAGGGAAAAACTGGGGGTTCCAGCTTGCTGGGGGGGGAAAAGGGGGAAATCGGTCACGAAAGGGTAGTTTATCCCAAAACCCGCCAGGCCGGGCCGGGGGAAGGAAAAAAAAAGTCCCTCCCGGAGGAAAAAAAAGACCTCAAAAACAAACGGGGGAGGACGGGGGCGCCGCACTAGGTAGACCGTGGTCAACGGGGAATGCAATCTAGTCTCCGAAAAATGGGAAAACGAACTAACCCCAAAAAAAAAAAAATGAGATAAATTAGCGCGAAAAAAAGTGCCCTCACGTCACCGCCGGGGGAAGGTCTCGAAGACAAGCCAGATAACGTGGGCGGAAACAAAGTTCGGAGAAAAGGCTAGGCGCTTTAATTGGGAAGGAAGAAGGTTAAAAAGAATGTCACCGAAGAAGGGGAGAAGGGGAACCTCATCTTGGCAAAAGGCTGTCCAAAGGACGTTTTGCCGACCCGGACGTCCCAAGCCGCCCGTTGTGATCACAAAAAAAAATCAAAAAAACCGGCCGGAAAAAACAAGGGGCGGAATGAAGCGTTTCCACTGTTCGACCAGCAGGCCTCATCACAGACAAAACATATGCCGAGAAGAGGAAAAACCTGTAGAAACTCCAAAAGAAAGAAGGGAATCTCCGTGAAACCGTTCCACGTCTTGTTGAAAAAAGTAAAAGAAATTGTTGTTTCTCCGGGGGTGGGAAAGATATGGCTCTCTTGAATAAATACCCAGTTCCTTCGTTGGGTGTAGGCTATTCCCAGTTCGGGAGGACCGACCTGTTAAAAAGGCTGGAGAGAGAGTCTGGGGTTTCTGGTGGGGAAAAGGGGGGGCTTCCTACATTGAGGGGGGGGGGCTGACACGCCAATATCCGGAAAAAAAAAAAAATACTTGGTAATTTGCGAAGGAGTCTTGGGTGGGTGAAAAGGAAATCAAAAACCGCCCAAAGCAAAACACCCAGGGGGTACGAAGGGGATCAACCAGGGAAAGGGAGAAGATTCATCAGCGGATAGCCTGCAGACCTACAACAGAACGCCGCAACCACGGAAAAAAAAAGCAAAAGCAACAACAGAGACCGGGAGAGTAGATCTCCTTATCCGAAACAGAGATGGCCCCTTCCCATGGAGAACGCGAGAAAAACCCGGGGGCCAATTCACAAACGGGAAGAAAAGGGACTCTTTCACCGAAAGGGAAACCCTTGGGTGTTTTGGTTGTGTAAAGGGGGAAAAAAAACTCCGCTCTTGAAAGAGGAAAAGAAAGGCCGACCAATCTCCACTTTCGGATCGGGGAGGGTCATCTGCGTCTCAAGGGCAAAAATCGGACTGTTCTTTTTTGAAAAGACTGGTGCTATTTGGGAAAAATAAGTGTCGACTGGCCTAAACAAAAAAATCCTATCCGAAAGAAAAATAAGAAGTACTAGAACCTTCCGCCTACCGGCGCAAAATTATCGAATAAAAAAAAACCAACAAAAGGAAAGGAGGGAAAAGAGAGCTAATTTTGGGAAGAAAAAGGTCGAGAAGGTACTGTTGAAGGGGGACTCAAAGGGGGGGCACTTCTGAAGAGAGGGGGGGAGCAAACGAACCCGGGCCGCGGACAAGTCCTCGGAAACCCAAGGCGGATAACGACCTCGAAAAAAACCGAAAAAAAGGTCATCACTATAAACGGGGGGTCAGAAAGGGGTTCCCGGCAAAAGAAAAAAAAGGAACGGGACACGGGCTCGAAAAGGAAAAAAAAAAAACAAGGCTGTCCCGGGAAAAAATGGTGGATAGTCCTAGAAAAGGCCCGGAAAAGTGGAAGGTCAACTCCAAAAAAAAAGAGCATGTCATAAAGGAATCGGCTTCAGGAGGGGGGGAGGGAGGGAAAGGAGAATGTTGTGTAGAGGAGGGTTGGGCCTTCTCGTTCAGGAGTCGAGGGGGGGATCCGGAAAAAAAAAAAAAAAAGGGGGGGATAGAATCGTCCTGACGGGGAAAAACGTATAAAAACAGGTCTTTACACAATGGGGGGCGGTGGGGAAGAACCTCGGCGGAGCAACCTTTTAAGAAACGGGAAAGGACAATGACTGGCTGCGGAAAATGGAGAGATGGGAAACGTGAGCCTGCCCCCAAACGCCACCGGACATGACACGAAACCTCTCCTACGCCGACTTCACGGGACCAAAAAAAAAAGAACTGGCCCTAGAACGAAACGCCGGCAGGAGGAAAAGAGGGGGAGAAAGGCACCCTGCAACAAAAAAAAAAGCTCCTTGTACCGCAAAAAAAAAGAGAAAAAAAAAAAAAAAAATGATAAAACGATGTCGGACCACCTGAGCAAGCCGGCTAGGTGATCAACATACCTGTATAGGCATGAAAGGGGGGGTAAAAAAAGTAATAGAAAGATGGCAGAGAGTACCAGGAAAGGATATCTTCCTCAAGTAGGGACCGTCTTTGGGAGGAGGGGTTCTCGAAAAAAAGGGGGGGAGGGAAGAATTAGTTTCCTCACTAGGGGGAAGGGTCAAACAGATAGGGTCAAAAAGTAGAGATTAAGGAAAAAAGCCTGTGGCCAAAGAGAAGGATTCGTCCAAAGTCAAGAATCATGCAAGCAGGGGCCACGAATTCGCCGAAAAAAGGCTTGGTGCGGCGCGGGGGGAAAAACCCAAGGGAAAACGGCCGGTAAAAAAAAAGACTGAAACCTTCACTCTCTAAAAAAAGGTCATCTCGGAAATGGAAGGGGGTTCTTCTTGGGCAAGGGGGAACTCTCGAACATGGGGAAGGGGCCAGCTCTGAAAACAAAAAAAGACAACGCCGACCGCCAAAAAAAACAAAACTCCCCCGTGGGGGAAACCAAAAGATTGCAGGGTTCGATGAAATCAAAAACCAATAAGGAAGAATTAAAAAAGGTTATGTTTGCAAGGAAGGACAAAGTGAAAACGGGGGGAACAGCTCTTCTCTTAGAGGGAAGAATAGGTGCGGAAAAAACGGACAATCGCGGGAAAAAAGGATAGCGCAAAGAAGGGAAAAAACCCACAGCCCCTATTTGAAAGTTGCCTACTTGTCTGGGACTGGGTGTCGGCCGAGGGGGAGGAGGGGAACCCAACGTCAAAAAATGCCAAACAGGGGCCAGTAACGGGGGTACTAATGCAACCAGAAAAACTTAAACATGCTCAAACTTGCGAGGGGGGGGAAAAAAGCTTGCAAAAACACAGGAATTACCAACAAGACAAAAAGACTGCTCTAAGAGAAAAAGAAAAAAAAAAACCCAAACACCCCCTCAGACAGAAATGGGAGAATCCACGTGGGGTAAGCAAGGAGGCCCGGGCCGCGAAGCCGTCCGAACGCATGAAAAAAGAAGAGAAAGTAAACCTCCCGACACTGGAAACCACGTGGGGGGGGTGGGGGGGGGGAAGGCCAGGAAAAAATGCCCAACACCCACGCGGCATGCAGGGGAATTGGGAAGCAATCCCGAGTAGGAATGATCACCAGAGAGCCGTAGGGGGGGTGGGGAGCACCAGGAGGGGGGGGGGGAAGCCGAAGGGACAACACAAGGGTGAAAACGCAAAAATCAGCGACCGGAAAAAAAACCCTAAAGCGAAAACCAATACTGCAGTCGGTTTGGGTGGCGTATTGAAAAAAAAACGGAAGTTCTATGTTTCCATGGAGGAGGGACGATCGCGGCACTGACCGAGCGTGAGGAAGACCAACCAAGCGATCGAAAAAAACGACAGCCGGAGTCATGAGCCGGGGAGCCTTGGCGCCGGAAAAAGGACCAGATCTTGCAGGGAGAGGGGAACACTCTCACAGCTGGCCCACACAGCAAGTCAGGGGAGAAGTGTGGGGGACGACGACTAATGCTCAATTCACAAGAAATGAGGGAAAACGGAACACGGAAATGAGACGTGCTACACTGCCCCACCCCAAGCAGGGGAAAAAAAAGCAATCCGGAGAAAGTAGACACACCAACAAAAAGGAAAGTTATTTAAAAAAAAAAAGGGGGCTTCCGGAATTGGGTTTTGGGCCCGTACGCCTCGAAAAAGGGTTTTTTGGGAAACGCCTATAGGGTTACAAGGGGCAGATCGCAAAGGGGGAACAAGGTCAGTTCTTCGGAAACAGAGGAGGCTAAAGAAAAAGGTTTCGGAAAAGCAATCGCGGAACAGGCGGGGAGTGCGGGGGAAAGAGGAGGGATGAAGGCGGAAAGAGCGACTTAAGAGGAAAAGAATGGGGGGAATTCATCAAAGGCCAAGAGGGCCCACCACCAGGTCTCAGACAACGATCCCCCACGAATGTAAGGAAACTTGAGCCAAAGAGTTGCTTAATAGTTCTGTGCAAGGAATCAGCCGCGACAAAGCACTCGGGGGAAAGGAAGGGTCGGGCACGGGGAGGGAAAAACAAAAGGGAGTGGAAAGTCGGGGGTAACGCAGGAAAAAGCAAAAAAGGCGACACGTCCGTCCTGAATGGAAAATGTCCAACGGTGCGAGTGAAAAAAGAAAAAAAGACACGGCACACCCGAGGGGAGAAAATCTCGGCTATCCAACGCGCCGGGGGGGGTTGGAAAAAAACCTGAAAGCGGATTAAGGGGGAAAAGGGTTGGGACCGGCCATTGGTTGGAAAATCGCAGTTGAGCAGAGGGCCGGGGGGGGCCACATCTGGAACGCCGAACGGTCCCCCAAAGAGACTAGAGCGAACGGTGAAATTTCAAAATTGGAGTTAAAAGGACGATGAGAAAGAGGTTGCCGGACAGGATGCCGATCCAGTTGATTTGGGTAAGGGAAGTAGTTTGGTGACCCGAAAGAGGGGTTAAGATCGGGGAGGGGGAAAAAGAGACAAGTAATGTCCAGATGGGGGCCATCCTTGGGTGGTCAAAAACGTTGGGAATAAAAATAATGGTGGACGCTCAGGGGAAGAGGGGCAAGAGCGGGGAGGGTTGAACCTAAAGAAACAAAGTAAAACGGAAAGCGAGGGGGGAGGTGGGAAGGATATTCTCACCCAAAAGAAAAAGACCCAAGGGAAAAAGGAAAGGGGGCATACAAAAAAAAAAAAAAAAAAGTATACCGAAAAGGTACTATCCGAATGGGCTTGGTAATGTACCGACCTGAAAGGTTGGGACAAAGTGTCGTCTTCCAACAAAAGGGACGGCTGCGATTCTGAATTCGATTGAGCCTTAAAGGTCTTCGAGCCCATGTCCCTCCTGGCTGCCACGTGGGGGGGGATGGGGGAACCAAAATCGAACTAAATGCTCCTGTAGAATAACACAAACAAAAGGGGAAAAAGAAAGAGATGGAACTAGTAATTGTGGAGTGGTGGTAATTGCGCAAAAAGGGGGAAGCAAAAAAAAGGGGCTGCGGCACAAATGAAAGCTCGAAGTTTGCGGGAGCGAGACACGGGCACGGGGGAAGGGCAACGACTTAAAGGGGGGGGGGACCATCAATTCGGCTGGGGACTCGTTGGTGCTGGGCGATAAAAAAGCAGAAGGGGTTTTGCACGCAGAGACGGGGAATACCGACGCCAGTGCCCGGCTGTCCAGGTGGAGTCACAAAATATCTCGCCGGAAAAGGGCAGGAACCAACCATCGAGATCTCAGAAATGCACAACTAAGCCAAAAAAACCAAAAAAATCTGACTTATTGGGAAATCGATCCCTCAAAAAAAGGAAAAAACCTCGGTAAAACAAAAGATGAAAAAAAAGGGGGGACCGACTAACAAAAAAAAAAAAAAAAAAATTAAACTGGAGCTCCGAGCGTAAGCGCCTCAGCGGGATGTTGCAAAAGGACGAAGGTCAAGGGGGTACAAAAAGGGGCTAAAAATCATCCCGAGAATCGGGGCCCAAGGGGGATCGCGGGCACCGACGGAAAAAAAAAAAAAATGGATTGCAGAAAAAAAACCCTTTACCGCCGGCAAAAAAAGAAACGCGAAAATCGCGAAAAACTACGGGAAAGGGAGGAAAGGAAGCAAAGTGCGAGGGGAGGGGAAAAGGAGTACGTGGTCACGGAGACTACTCAAAGCAGGGGACATTCAGAAAAGGGGGACACTTCATCAGGGGGGGAGGAGTGGAGGGAGGAGGGAACCGAAGATCAAAATCGAATGAAAGAAGAAAAAAGACCGGGACAGGAGGTTGCGCGCAGAAAAAGAGGGAACGTTCAAGAAAAAAAGGAAAAAAGAAACCGGACCTTGCTCCAAAGGGGGGGTTGACCAGGGGCAGCAATCCCAGGAAGAGGACTTGGGGGGGGAAAACAGAAGAGGAACGCTTGACTTATCGGGGAAAGTTGAATAGAGCGCTCAGGAGAAGATAATCCGAAATCCAACAGCCACTCTCGCGGGAAAAAAAAAAAAATTTCTAGCGGAACAAACGTGGAGAAAAACGCCAGAGTGTGACGAAAAAAAAAAAAGGTAAGGCTATCGACAGGGGGGAAGTGACTATTCGAGGTCAAAGTAGAGGGAGGATGCAACCCATTCCTGAAAAAAGGGGAAAAGAAAAAAGAAACCGTTCCATTTTGGGGGGTTCATTCTCCCAGCAAAGACGGGGACAGGGAGACAGGGGAAACAAAGGGTGAGTATCGACCTGGAAAAAGAGAAAGGCAATAACAAGGGGGGGGGATAAGGACAAACCGAGCGAGGTTTGAACGAAAAGCGGGGAGTGGTGTGGGAGGGGGGGGTAACAAAAAAAGGCCGAGTGGCAGTCAAAAAAAAAAAAAAGGAAATGTTTCCCCCACGCGGGAGGGAACCTCTAACCGAGACCTTCAGGGGGGGGTGGACGAAAATAAAAACAACTCACCCGGTACAGGAAGGGTTAAAAAGAAGGGAAGGGGGCCGATGTCTTGCCATGAAAACCCGGGAGGGGGCCTTCGTGGAGACAAAAAAGATGGTCGGAACGAAAAAAAAAGAAAGGAGGTACTGGAGACAGTAAGGAAAGGGGCAAGACTGAAAAAGGCAGGGCCACTTTCGGGGCATTCTGCAGGGTCAAATAACTTGATGTTGAGACGTGCGGTAATAAAGGCTCGGACGAAATTCGGGAAAAAGGAACCGACCTGGCAAAACGACTCCCTAAAAAAAGGGAAAAATGCCGGAAAAGTTAAATTGGGTTGGTGATACCTTTATTGGGATGGGGTTTGGGTTTTCAAAAGGGGCAAAAAAATCAGGTTACAAGAAAGATGGTTCACCGCTTGGGGCCCAGGAGATAAGGGCATTAAAAATAAGTGGGAAAGGGGAGGGGGTCGAAAAAAAAGCCGGAAAGGAAAACGCAGCAGGCAACGCAAAAAAAATGAAGGGTGGTTCATACCCCAAGGTATACGTGTGGAAATGGTGGCAAGGGGGGAAAAACACCACAGTCCGGGGGGCCAAAAGGGTAGAAGAAAGATCTGTCAGGGGGGGGCAAGGCGCCGGGCCCTGGAAAAAGCAAAGAAAAAATTAAAGAAGACGGCTAGGGCTGCCGCGTGGCAGGCAAGTGGCAGGTCGCGCGCAGGGGTTAGGGGGACGGGGGGAGGCCAAAGGAAGCGGTCGGGAAACTCGCGGGGCAAAGGGGCTACAAACAACCAAAATTGGAGGGGAAAGGAAAAAAAGGAGCTCGTAAAAGAGGGCCAAGATTCAGGGGTCTCCGGAATCGGGGGGATGGGGGGCTCTTCACCTGCAAGAGAGTTGGAGAGAAACAAGGAAGTTCCCGGTAATGGGGGGAAAACCAGATCCCGGGGAAAAAAGGGGGGGAAGTAGGTCTTCCCTTCTGGAGTCCCGACTCCGGGGACTAAGAAAGTCGATGGGAGAACGGGCCTATGGGGAAAAAAGAAAAAACTTTCTTCCCAGCTTCCAGACGAACTCGGGGAAAGACGGGCCCAGGCAAATGAAAGGGAGAACTAGGAGGGAGGGGGAGACAAGAGGAGCCCACAATAAACGATCAGTGTCCGTCACATAACCACCTGAAAAGGCAGGCCCGGCCAAGTGCCAGGGGGGGGGGACCCAGAAGAAGGGGTCGGAAAACTTGTGCAGGACTGTACAACCCCAAACAAGGGTCTCCACCCAATGTCTGGGTTTCCGAGAGGGAACCGGCGGAAAAAAAATCCCCGTTCCATGCGGCCGCGGGTTGGTCTTAAAAAGGGTGTGGAAAAAAGACGAAGGTCGGTTCCAAGAGAGGCGAGAGGCCCCGTCAGTGGGCGGGGGGGGGTTACAATCATGCTAAGACGTCTTCAGGAAAACGCAGGAAAAACTCAAACAAACACAGGGTTGGTTTTCGGTACCGCGATACGCGGCGCTCTTCAAAAAAAGGGCAATCGAAATCGGGGAGTGCACCCTCAAAGCACAAGGCTTGAAATAAAGGGCACCCCACAAAAAATGTTCCGAAGCGACACAGAAGACGCGAAGAAAAAAGGATTAAACGAGAGGTTGAGTGCGAAGACGGCGAAGGGCCGAGCGGGGGGAAGAAAAGAAAACATAGCCGACAGAAGGGGGGGGGGGGGTTTGTTCGTATAAGAGCCAGCCCGCGAAGAAGGAAAACCCCTCAAAAGAAAGGGAAGGCGGTTCTTTGGTCGGCGTCCCTATCCCGAGTCGGCCGGGAGGGGCCGGGGATACTGGTAAGCTGCAAAAAAAAAGTCAGTGACTCAGGTGGTGCTCAAACGCATGACTTCCCTCGCCCTCGAAATGAAAGGTAGGAGGTAAATTCGCAAGGCAAAGAAAATAACAAACAACCAACGGAAGCAGAACCCGGTGGTCTGTCACGGGGACTTATCAAGCTTTGATTGAGGAAGGAACGCGGGGGGCAGGCTAATAAGGTGGGGGGGTTGATCTCGACGAACCCTTCATGCCCAAGCGAAGAAAAATCACCGACAGCAACCTGCAGAGGAGGGACGATCCGGAAGGGAGAAAAAACACAGAGGGAGCAGAAAAACCGCGGAAGGCCCAGGAATTCCTGCCCGCTGAGATACGAACCAGACTGCGGGTAGGACAGGTGGGGGCATATGCCGGCCCAAACCGGGGCGCCGGACGGTGGGGTTCAGCCGAAGAGAGGAAAAGCACAGGTAAGAAAATCTTCTTCAAGGTAGATTCGGATCGAAAAAAACGATCATGGTTAGAGAGGGGAAGAGGGGGGCCAGCTTCGAGCAGGGGCTTTTGAAAAGGGGGCCGGAAAAAAACAAAGATCCTAGGGACGAGAAGAACATTGTCACGAGAAAGGAGGGGGGAAACAAACAATTTGGGGGGGGGAGCGCAGGGAATCTCCCTCGAGAGACGATAAGGAAAGGAAAGGGGGGGGGGGGTGACGGGAGATGGGACGAGAAACCGAATTAAAATGCCGGAGGAACCAAAAAGAACCCGACCGACGCATCAGCGCCACAGGGGGGGAGTCTCCGAACGTGGCCGGGCTACGACGGGCAGTCACAGCGCGACAAAGAGAGGACACAGGCCGACCTTTCGACACCGGAAGAAACGTGGGGCCCGGGAACAGGAGCAGGGGAAATTTCGCTGGAGGCCAGAAGCAGAAGGGGGGGGCCTCTTGGATGGAGAAATAAAGAAAAAAAGGGGGGGGGTCAGCAAGGGGGGGGACAAACCATCCCACGCAGGTCAGGACGACCAAAAGTGCTAAACCGAAGTCAAACCCGGGGAAAGGGGGTTGGGGGCTAGGAAAAAAGCCGTGGGTTAAGAAGGAGGTTTTCTTCAAGAGGGGTACTCAGAATAGAGTGTAAGGGAAGGACCCCGAGTCCCTACAGGAGCGGGGGCAAGGAAAACAATACAAAATCACTTTTTCCCGAACCGCATTCCAAAAAAAAGAAGCCTTGGTTCCAAAAGGGAAGGGGTGGGCTGGCGGGGAAACAAAAACGCGCAACTGAAACCAGGGTGAAAAGAGACGGGCCTTTCAAATCGACATGAAATCGGGAAATTATTGGGGAATGGGGGGCGTCTACCCGTTGGGCCCGGAAATCATTTCTCGAACTGCGCCAGGACACGGGAGACCGAGCAAAACAAACCCCACCCCACCCGGGGCAAGACTCAGGGCGCTACAGAAAAAGCCAAAATCGAAGAATGTAAATGGGGTAAAGGGGGACCATTCAAGGTCGGCAGAAAAATGGAAAAAAAAAAATCTCGACTGTAGGACGGGTGTTTAGGGAACCAAGTGCCAAGAAAAAAAAGAAAGGGAAACCAGGGTGAGTCCTGCCCAGGGCTACCCACCAGTGGGGAAAAAGTGGGGAAGGTTGCGCCCTGAGGGGGGTTGGGGGTGCGCGTCCCCCGGCCAGTAAAAGATCACCCGCCAGTAAAAAAAAAGGGGGCGATTCACAATTTCAACAATTATCTCTTGGGTTTCCGTGGGGGGATGACGGGAAAACTGTCTTGTAACGGGGGAAAAAAAAGGGGGGGCAACCCGAACATTGCAACAACAAAGGGGGGGGGAAACCTATTGATGCGGGGTCTTCAAGAACACAAAATAATCCCTCACGTTTTTTAAAAGGGAAACAGACGAGTCACGGAAAAAGGGGAACTGGAACAGAAAAAAAAAACTAAATTGTGGCACCAAGAGACCTGGGATAAAATCCGAAAGAAGGGAGGGAAAAAAAAAAACCGTTAGTGACAGAAAAAGTCCCTATGCACGACCGGGGCTGGGGAGAAGGGGGGGTCACAAAAAAAGCCAGGTAAGAAACCAGTAGTAGAAAACAAGAAAAACCAACACAGTTTAAAGAAATCGATGGGGGAGGAAGAGGGCCTGTTGTGCAAGGAAAAAGGAAAGGGAAAAGGAAAAGCAATTACCGAACCCGGGGCCTTAGTGGATCTGGTGTCCGGTACAAAAACCCAGGGGAAAAGGGTGATGGTTATGCCCCGAGCCCAACCAAAAATCCCGGCGGGCTGCAACATGAATTAAGGAAGAACAAGACCAAAGCCTAAGAGCCCGCCGGCAGGGCCATTGGTGGAAAAACTTGAAAAGAGAGGCGAGGCCTAGGAAACCCGACCAGCCATGTCTCCTCCGTGTCCAAACGGTGCACCACAAAAAAAGGGAAGGGGGGTGAGAAAAAGGGGGAGTAAATTTGGGGCAGGGAAGGGACTCTCGATGGGTGCAAAGGGAAAAGGAGGGGTACCGGAAAGGCGGAAAGAGCCCCCATTTCAAAAACAAAAGATATCTGCGCCAAGGTCAATTTGAGTGACTAGACACAGGGGAGAATTCTGTTATGGCCGTATAGGGTGGGCAGAAAGTGCCTTCCTCTGCAAAGCAAACGACAAGCCCCACCACTCCTCCCTTCGGAATCCCCTTGGACCAACCAACCGACCGTGAACGGAAGACTCAAGGTCGAACCGGCGTCAGAACACTTGAAAATGCACAAACGGCTTTTCCTTCCCAATCCCCGGGGGGGAACGGGCAAGATCGGGGACCCTTGGAGCCGCAATACCCGCAAGGGGGGACAAACGGGAGGGGTGACTTCGAAGGGGCTAACTAAGTAGATTTGATGGAACTGTGCGCTGCAACCAATGAAGGAGGAAGGAGAAAAAGGGAAGGAAACTACGCAAGTGGGGGGTGGCTGGTGCGCCTCGCACGCCAAAAAGGCCAGGAACGGGCAAAGGAAGCCAAAGGACAAGGCCGTGAAAAAAGACTTGGGCATTTGGGTTTAAGGAGGGGGGGGAACCAGAAAATGGAAAAGTGGCCCCCCCCGTCGCCTGACGCCAGAAGGGATCAGCCATTGTGCCGCACACGGAGACCAAAAGAATTGGGTCAAGGGCATTTTAGTGGTGAAAAAGGAAATGAAAATGAAAGGTTAGCCCCGAAATAGGTGGCCCGAAGGGGGGGGCACGAAAATTATGCCTACCAGTTTGGAAGAGGGTGGGGGGGGGTCCAGGCGCGGGGACCCTCCCACTGGGGGACCCCACGATGATCTGGTGTGAGTAGGAAAGCAGGGAAATCAGGCCGGGGGGGTTCCTTGGCCACAAGGGCATTTTAGGGGAAATAAAAAAGGGGTGCGCGGAGCCGTCAGGAGGAGGACGGCAAAGTAAGAGCAGGAAACCCGCCGAGGGTGCAAAAAGTGCCTAAAAGGCCCCCCAAAAGGGTCTGTAGGGGGCAGAGGCCGCCAAACCACAATAGCCTAAAAAACAGAAAAAGGGGGGGGGGGGATGGGCCACCAGGCAAGACGCCGTCGGCCGGAGGCCGCCGGATAAGGAAAATGCACCTTACAGCTCGAGAGGGGGAAACTCACAGAGTCAGCAAAGACCGGAACCACTAAATCGTTCCTCAGCTTCTAAACAGCAAACTGAGGGGGGGAAAATATATATATACCTAAGGGAAAATAGGGGTAGGGGGGCAAAGAATTGCGCGTGCAGCCAGGGGGACACCTCAAATCTATTTTAGGGGGTTGGAAGCCACGAGGCGCGGCAGAGGGAAGTTAAACGACTGTGAAAAAAAACCCAAAAAAATGAAACAAACAATTTTAGACCCTCCAAATTGTCAGTTTAAACGGCATCCGTTGTGGGCGGCAGGGAAAGAAAAACCTACAGAACGAGTTGGGGGGTCTCGGCCCAAATACCCTTTAGGGAGATTGGAAGTTCGTGGGAACAACAGGAATTTCCGCCACCAGTGGGAACAAAAATAAAAAATCCTCTCGCAAAAATGATCTAAACAAAGGAACAAGGAATGGCACCCAAAAGTATCAAGGAAAAATACGTTCTCTCTACAAATTGCAACAAAGTAAGAAGGGGGACACAGAGAGGGTAACGACGCGAAACACAAGGGGAAAAAAAAAACACCTTTATGAACGCACTGACGGCAACAGTGAGTGAAGCAGTTCATTTTGTAAAAAAAGCAGGGAAAATTCACGTCTCCGAGGGCTGGAAAGTGCAAAACGGCCGGCCGTCCGAACGGGGATAAAATGGTGGGGAATGAAAATCAACAAGTCGACGGAAAGAGGGGGGTACATTCTCCATTTCCTACGCGGAGGTGATCAGGCCGGGGGGGACGTATGCTACTGGAAAGAGGGGGCGAGTAAACTCACCAAAGGGCCGGGGTCCTATGACGGCTAACTTGGAGAAACCAAGCGAACCCGATAAAAGAAGGGGGCGAAATTGGTCAGCTGGGAAAAAGCCTTTTGCGGAGGGAGGTGCACAAAATCCAAAGATCGTTGACGGGGGAACAACGAGACCGAGGAGTGAAAGAAAAAAGGGGGTTTCGCATCAAGGGGGGGAAAATGGGTCAGGGAAAACGGGCCCGAACCAGAGGGTACGCCCGGGCTGGACAGAAGGACTGGAAGCGGATGCGGCGGGGCAAAAAATTGAAAGAAACGCAAACCAAAAAATAAGAGGGGGGGGAAACCGCGAAGGAAAGGTCGCGACTAAACTCGACCTGTAAACCGGGCGAAAAGGGACCAAAGGAACTCGGAGAAAGGGGGGGGCCTCACATTAACCGGCGAACATCTAAAAACTGGGCCGGACCGCAAAGTAGCCGGAATAAACCTTTTGGGGTTGGGGGGGAAATTAAAGAACACCGTGGGGGACACGAGGGGAAAAGTAAGGGGGAAAGTTGAGAGCATGCGACAAAACTCCCGAGCATACATGCCACACAGGGGGAAGAGGAGGGGTCTCGGCGGGGGGTGGGGGGTAGTCCTAAAGGCGATTGAAAACAAAAACCTCTCTGTGCCGAGGAGTAATTCAAAAAAAGAGGGGGCCGGCCTGGGACCCCGAGCGAAACAAACGATCCAAGAAAACGTCGCTTTAATTGGGGAGGGCGTAAAGGCCCCTTCAATTTGAAAAAAAAAAAAAAAAAACACGCCCGGCGTGCCGACAAAACGATAGTCAGAAGAAAAGACCGGAACTGTCTCGCTAGGGGAAAAGAGGGGGAAAGGGAAGGGAACCAGCCACCATAGGAAGGAGGGGGGGGGGGAGTAACAAAGGGGAAATAACGGAGTTACAAAGAGGGGGGGGGGGGGGGCAAAACAGGCCGTCACTTGGGGGAAAAAACGGAAGGGCACTTCTCAAGGCACAGGGGACAGGAGACGCTGGAGCGCAAAGATGTCTCTGGGTTTGTGGTTACTGAAGGAAGAAAGGGGGGGGGTTTAAGTGTGGGTGGTGGGGACAAACCTCCTTTGGCAAAAAAAATCAAAAAAAATTGAACAGAGCAGGGGGGAAAAAAAGGTGCCGGAAGAAACCAGAGAAAAATGTCCAAGGGGTTGTGTACGGAAAGTTTCTTGTCGTGGCTCATCCTCCCTTGACGCGCAAACATAAAGGAGACTTACAAAAAAAAGAAAAGGGGTGAAACTCAGAAGCCTAGAAAGGGGTGGGGACAAAAACAGGTCTTTTCACGTGGTGCCAGACACTCGGCGATAAAAAAAGGAAAGGGGAAAGAGAAAAAAGGGGGGGGGGGATCGGCCGAAGGAAGGGAAAAGAAAAAGAAAAGTCCCCTAAGTACAACAAAACAGTCTTCAGGTAGCGCCCGGGCACGGCGGGCGGAAACGGGAGGGGGGTGCGAAAGGAATGGGTTTCAAGGGCCACCGTGGGCCAAAGGAGGAAAAAAGAATCGATCGATGCAGGAAGGGAAAAACAAAGGGGCCGAACCACCCTCCCCACCAAAAGAATTCGAGAAGGGAATGCGCGTGGTGAAAAACTGTGCTAAAAAAGCCAAACAAGGTCTTGGGGGGGGGGCCGGGGAAAGGCTCTCCCACGCCACCAAACGGAGTGAGCCCAGGAAGGTTTCAGGGAGGTCGAAGGGACGACTGGGAAAGGGGCCAAAGGGGGGAGGGGACGGTCAGCAGAAGCAAGCATGGTCCTAGCTAACAAACAAGGACAACCGATCGGGGGGGAGAAAAGCAAATGTAGAAACGCGTGGGCATCACCTCCTAGTCGCCACCGCCGTAACGTAAAAGGACAAACGCGTTCACAGTAGACGGAAACGGAAAAAGGGGGTGCCGTGTACACAAGGGACAGAAAGGAAGGGGGGGAAGTCCACTGGGGGGGAAAATTCCCCTAGATGAATCCTAACCGAGGCCAGGAAAAAGGGATGATCACACAGCCTAACGACACCCTAAAAACACCGGGTTTCCGGGGGACACTGTGCTCAGATGAACCAGGAAGAACAGGGTGGGCGGGGGAAACTTGTCAGTCGCAGGGGAGGGCAAAAAAAAAACAAGAACATGCCTTTTAGGGACCAAAAAAATCAAGGCGACACTCGAGGCGGTCGGTGTCAAATGAAAGGGGGGGGGGGGGGGGGACTGAAAAAGGAAAGGATGGGGGGGGGGCAGCAGGGGCGGTCAAGCAAAGCAAAAAACGTGAAATTCCTGGACCCACCGACGGTTTGAGAAAGAGTATCAGGGGAAAACGGCCAAAGAGGAAACGCTCCTCAAACCCCCCAATTGGGGGGGGGTACCCAGTCCAGTTAAATTACCCCCAGGCCTAAGGGGCAGAGGGTGCCAACATCGTTAAAAAAAGGCAAACGCTTCAACAGAAGCGCCGCCCGAAAAAAGGGAAAAGGAAACCGGAGAAGAAGAAAAAAAAGGGATTGGTCGAAAAAAAAACCTCACTGGGGAGCAAGGGAAAAACGACGATGAAAGCCGGAAAAAACGTCCGGAGCGAAAAAAAAAAAAACGTAAAAAAAACGCTCTGCCCAGGGGCCAGGAACCTAAATACAAAAGGGAGGCCGAAAAAAAAGGGGGGTGGTTGGAGGAAGGGGTGGGAGGAAGGACCGCCGGTTCCAGAAGGGGGGGGCCGACCTGCAGCACCAGACGAGCGGGGGGGAACATTTTGGAACTTGGAGCTGAAAAGAGCCGAAAGGGGGGGCAGCTAATCCCCTGCATTTAGGGGACATACAAGGGGATCTGGTGAACCAGCTGGGGGGGAAAACATTCCGGGTCCACCCCG
>Ga0179593_1582766_pt1 | contig 21470 bp, 25 predicted proteins | sample CZODoug2_1_08_16_FD_185931 | JGI IMG/M metagenome (GOLD analysis project Ga0179593, IMG submission 185931) | Vadose zone soil fungal communities from Angelo Coast Range Reserve, California, USA - CZODoug2_1_08_16fungal (PacBio error correction) | ecosystem: Environmental > Terrestrial > Soil >...
GGGGGGAAAATCTTAAAAAAAGGATCGGCGTCGGGCCATTAAAGGGCTCAACAAAAGGACAACCCGCTAGAAAACGCACTTTTGATAACCAACAAAGGGGGGGGGGTTATCGGATGAAAAAAAAGATCGAGGGTCAAATGGGGGGGAACATGGCCAAAAAGCTGAAAAAAAAAACCTTCCAAAGCCCCACTCTACTACAAAAATACAGTAGAAATTGACCATATGAATCGACCAAAAATAACCGCACCCCATAACCACAACCATACACTGTGTGCAAGACATCGGACAAGAGAAAGTGAATGATAGGTATGGTTTAAGAGGGAACCCATGGAAACTAGGTCCTAAAAAGTAACCGCAAGACACTTTGTAACAAACAGAATATTTCTGGGGGGGCCCTCAGACCGGTTTAAGAAAATGGGGGTCAGAGATCTGAAAGCAGGGACACCAGTCGGCAGGTTGGGGGCCGGTAAGGGGGAAATGTCTGGGTGATCCAAAAAAATGAAGGGGGTTGAACACAACTAGGTTGAGGCCGGCAAATTGTAGGACGTGAGAAAAGAGCGACCCCAACGGTTCACGGGGGGAGGGCGGGGCCCGCTGCTGGTGAAGTCCGGGCCACTAAGGGGGGAGCTTGGGGGAGGGGGGGGAAGCGGGAAGCGGCCCAAGGGGGTGGTCAACGGGGGGAATGGGCGCGGGGATGCTGAAAGGTTGCGACTCACCGATGGGATACAAGGGGGGAGAGGTTAAGTCCGGGGGGGGGCGGAAAGTACGGCGTAACCGCTAAACAGTTTCCTCAGGAACCTCCGAGCGGAGAGGGAAAAAATGTTCGAGGGGGGTGAAGGCACCGGCGGTCGGGGCGACCAAAAGTAAGGGCAAAGGGGACCAGTGAACTGGGGAACTGATCTAACCACCAGAAAAATGGGTACGATGAAGAAGGTTTGGTTTGTGAGCAGGGGTCAACTCTTGAATCAACGAAAGGGGGGAGTTCCTGACCTGGTGGGGGGACAACCAAGGAGAATAAATTCCAGAAATTAAATGATAGCAGGAGGGAACGTAAGGGAAAGTGGAGAAACAGATACTAAAAACAAACAAAAGGGGGAAAAGAAATAGAGAGGAAAGAAGTCACGGGTTCCCAGGGGAAAGTAGGCAAAAAAAAAGGGTCCCCAACCCAAAAGAAAGGGGCAAACTGTGTTTTTACAAGAAACATCAAGAAGGGGGACGTGGACTACACGAAGGACGAAAGGACAAAACGTAAAACTCGACGATCAAAACCAAAGGACTGATTCCTAGGAAGAAAGGACCCAAGAAAGGGGGGAAAACAGATGACTACGCCGGAGGCACGACCACAAATAAACAGAGTGGGAAGAAATGCTGAAAAGAAAAAAAACGCAGGGGCTTCGAGCTGACTAAAAAGGTCACTGAACTTGACAGAATATACTACCTCAGGGGTAAAGACACGTTGATTGGTCACACATAAACCGGGGGACTTGAAAACAATGGAAAATCAAGGGAAAAACAACCTGTCGGAGGGACACACCGGGGGACCATTCGATAGATGCACAAAAAAAGCCAAAAAAAAAAACGCGGAAAAAAAACTGGACCTTGACAAAAAAAAGATACAACCCGTAATTGAATTAAGAAAAACTAGGAATCAAACAACTAAAAACCTTCCATCAACAGGGGGGACAGCAGTGGGGATAAACCCGAACGCAAAAAAAAAAATCCCAACCAACCACGCTAGGCCACTGGAAGAGCCAGTAAAAACACTGACGTGTCACCGGGTCCTCAAAGGGAAGAAAGGTCTGGAAAAGGTCCGCAAGACGTACTGAAAAACTTGACGAATCCGAAAAACTACCGGGCTTGATCTAAAAATGACGGGAAAGCGATTTCGGGGGGGGGGGTGGGAGTTGGGGTCCAGTTTGGGGCGCCTCGGATTAGGAGGGGGTTCCGCGGGGGGGGGGGGGAACTGGGGGAGTAGGGGTTCGCAGGGCAAAAGCCCCTGACTCTAGACGGGGATCATTCGAAGAAAACGGGGTTGGGTAAGAAACGGAAGAACGGGTGGTAACAAGATAAGAAAGCGGGTCGAGGTTTGGGCACGGGGGAGAAAAAAGCAAAGACGCAACAAGAATGATGAACCAGGGCAATCCAGAGTGGGGGCTTAAAAAAAACCGATCAGGAGGTGATCCACAGCATGGAATGCGCCGCATCCACAAGACCAAACATACATTGAACAAATTCAGTCCACCAGGAAGGGGTCCGCCCCATCAACGTATGGTCGAGACTTCGGGTCGGTGGAAAGATGCTGGATTCTCACATCAAAAAACTCGACCGATATAAGCTTTGGAAAAACAGCCTCGGGCCTGGGCCCTTCGCGGAAAAAAGACAAGGTGGCCCCCGAGCTGGGAGGGACCAAAAGCCGGGGGCCCAAGAAGATGTTAAAGGCGAAGAAAAAACCGGGGATGGAGGAAATTACACGAGGGGGGGGGGTAAAGGCCATCGTCTGGGGGAGCTGGGCGGATCAACAGGTTGAAAAATAAGTTGGGGGACTTGAGGGGTGTGGGGGGTGGGGGGGGTAGCCCTTGGGGGTAGTACAAAAAAAAAGCAAAAACACCACAAGAGAAAAGCACCGGTCCTTAAAAAAGGGGGGGGTAGTCAAAACAGAAACCACATGCCTGTGCCCGGGGGGGGCCTTTGCGATCTGGGGGAAAAAGGACCAGTCAAGCAGGTTGGGGAAGAAAGAGGTTTTGTGGGAGGAGCCGTTTCAACGTCAGACAGAGGGTGAACAAATGCAGAAAGCGAGTCGCTACGAAAAACGGGGGAGGGGGGTCCCAACACCTTCAGTAACCATAACCCCGCCCTAGAAATCATTCCAGCTAGAACCACAAAAAAAGGCCGGCTAGCATGCCGAGAGGCCTGAATAGGAAAAGAACCGAGTTCCGGTAAAGGAAGGGGGGAAAGCCCGTTCTGGGGTTAGGGACGGAAGAAGGAACCTCGGTCAACATACGAAACGCGGAAAACCCAGGGAAAAGGGGTGGAAAAAACCACAGTCGACAAGGCGGGGGGGGGAAGATGGGGTCGTGGGGTGTTAAGGGAGAGGTGCGATTATTCAGGAAAAAGAAGGGATCAAGAATCCAACACTGGTCGAGTGGATGACAGAGGGAGGTGGGGGGGGAAAGAAAGACCAAGCCAAGACACAAACTCTACAACAAAACCGTAAGGAGGCAAAAAGGGTGCTTATTCAAGAAGGAGAGGGGGAGACAAAAAACAGTCCGGAAAAGAAAAAATGGTTGGGTTTTTCCCTAGGGAAAGGACACCTGCCGCGAAGGAAAACCTGTGATAGTGGAAAAAAGGGGTTCTGAGCGCGGAAAGGGGGGGAAGGTGAAACAAAACGCAAATAAAGATAAGTGCGTTGGTCCACGGCCCCGGTTTCCATCCATAAAAACACACTGGAAAATTAAGGAAAAAGGAAGAAGAGGAAAAAGGAAGGGGTGCTTTTACCAGAAGACGTAGCTGACTGAGTCATACTAAAGGGGGGAAGGGGGGGGGGGGGGGGGGGGGGGGGGGGGGGGGGGGGGGGGGGGGGGGGGGGGGGGGGGGGGGGGTGGGGGGGGGGGGGGGGGGGGGGGGGGGGGGGGGGGGGTGGGGGGGGGGGTGGGTGGGGGGGGGGGGGGTTGTGGTGGGGTGTGTGGCTGGGTTCCCAGGCACAATAGCCAGTTAAACTAGAAGAAAATAACCGGTATTACACAATCGCTTCTACTTTGCAGAAAAATCTACGGGGTCAAAAAAGCCTGAAAAACACATTTTTTGTTAAGGACAGCCCCCATTGTTCGGTGTGACATAAGCAATCACTATGACGAAAAAAGAGGAAAAACGCCGGGGAAGCAATTGTGTGTAAGTGTGGTTTATGAGGGTGTGTAAGGTGGAGCAGGGGACAGTTTCGTGCTTTTAGACTTTACATATCAAAACGGAGTGAAAAAAACGGAAGGGGTGAATCAGACAGGTAAATGGTTACAGGAGCACCGAAAATTCCTGTAACAAACCAAAAGATCGATTCAAAAACGCAACTCGAAGTCTATGAAGAAGATCAAAATTTCGGGTACACGGGGGAAGATAGTGACCGTGAAGGCGTTAAGAATCCTAAGGGCGCTTAAACCAAAGAAAAACGAAAGAACTGGCCGAAAACGGCGGACAAGACAGGTCAGGGGTAGGGGGGGACAGGACTCAAGGGGGAACTGGTCAAGGGGTGGGGGGACCCCCCACCCCCCACCACCCACTGCTCACGACGATTATTGTCAGCTGGGGGGGGACCAAAAAAACGATCGAAGATGGTCATTGCCTCCGAGGTTGGGGCGAAAAAAAAAAGGAACCCAGGAATGAAAAAACATGAAACAAAGGCGGAAATCAACCTATGCTGGATCGTAATGAAAACGGCACGAAGCCGAGACCCAAAACCCACCCTCCTAGAAATGACTTCAGGGTCTCACGGGGAGAAAAAGACGAAAGCAGGCAAGGCATTGGGGGGGGTGGTGGACCTATGCCATGAAGCCAAGTGGACCGCGGGGACGGTTTCGACTACAACCAAGTTCTACAAAATTTTTTCACGAACACCTGGGTCCTCCAAGAAGGAAAAAAACCGGCGACGGGGCATAACATAAAATGCAAAACCATTCCGGCATAGCAAAATGGGGTCGAGGGGGGCATCCCTCCGGCCTCGTGGCCGAAAAACTGCAAGAGGACTTGGGGTCCGATCACCCACGCCGAAGGCCAGGGATAATCAACATCACGAGAGGGTGCTGGGGGGTGTAGGAAAGAAGGGACGTTAAGGGGGAAAGGGAAACCGCTACGGGGGAAGATACAAGACGCTTTGATGGCGACACCCTCGAAGGGGACTTCATCACAGGGAGGCTCTGTTTTGTAGCTTTGGAGGGGTAGTGCAGGGGGGGGAAAGGGGTGCTGGGGTTTCACGGGGCTGCCACTGGGGCGACCCGCATCCTCTGGTGTTGGGGGCAACCAGGGCCCGAAAAGTAACCGGGACATCAAGGTGGGGAGGCGCTTGAGGGGCAAAAAGGGACCCAAAGGAGCACATCAACACCCAGCTTACTAGAATAGGGGAAACTTACTACGGGGGACCGGGAGCGTAAAACAAAGGACGATTGTCATGGCCATGGAAAAGGGGACGCCAAAAACGGAAAAAAAGGAAAACCAGTGAAAATACGACAGCGAACTGGGAAAGCCTACCTACTCGAGCGAACCCAACCTTACCAAAAACAGGAAACGCCGCGCCCCACGAACCTCTATAAGACCGATATCCTTGTTGTTTTGTTTTTGGTTGGGGTTTGTTTTTTTTTTTTTTTGGGTTCCGGAAGGGGTAGAGCGGTAGGGGGGGGTGGGGCCCGCGGGAACTCAGTCGCAAAACAGTACCGCGCCAGCGTGGACCCAAAGGGAACCTGGTGGGCACGACCTGTTGAAAGGGGGTTACAAGGGTGGGGGGTCGGCATTGAAAGGGGGGCCCAGTACCGGGGGGGTGACCGACTTGGGAACGGGGGGTTTCAGAAAATGAAGGCCAACTTCATTGTTGAAAGCAGGGGGGGTTAAGCAGCGCGTTTAGTAATTGATCAGGGAAAGAAAACCCGGATCCGGTCAAGGTTGAAGAGGGCTGGGCTGGTCAAGGGATTCCCAATTGTCCGCCGAAGGGGGAGGGTCTTGATTCGTGGGAAAAAAGGTGGGGGGACCCGGTGTTCCACAATTGTAATGGGATGCAAAAGGGGGTGGACAAGGGGTGAAGCCTCAAGGGGTGCCAGGTGAAGGTTGAGTTTTGGTCAAGGATGGGAAATTGACATGGTGGACAACGCGAAGCCAAGTTCAGGCTTGACCAAAAAGGGGGGGGACTCCGGGGAATGCAGTCACGGTGGGGGAGGAAGGATGCCCCAGGGATGAACAAAGAACTAAACCGTCGGTAAACCCTGTGGGGTAGTGGAAAAAATATCGAAAAGGTCGTAGGACGAAATCGAATGGGGTTGGGGTTCGTCGAGGGGGGTCCCGGTCAGACAGGTGTGGGGGCCTGCCTGATGGGGGAAACAACGCCAGCAACCGTCGTGATGGCTAGGGGGGGGGGGTCCCCAGGTTGAACATAGGACGGGGAGAACCGAATTGGGGGAACAGGGCGGGAAAAAATCTAAAACTAGAACAAAAAAAAACGGAGAAAGAGAGAATTCATTTTCAAAAAAAACGGGATCGGGTCAGGGGGGCCCCAGTTCACATCCTGGGGAACACGAGCCATCAACGCTGGTTTACCAGGGGAGGACAAAAACACAAACAAAAAGTGGACGGAAACTCATACAAAAAAAAACTTTACTATTTCCCTGGACCGGGAAGAGGGAAAAAAAACACCAGAGGTCGACTGCCGTTATGGATGGTCCAGAACGACACCTTTATTCCGAAACCTCTGAGTTCAGGAAATGCGTACGACGAAAAAAGATGAAAGGGGGACTTAATCAACCACGCCGCATTACACTCAGGGGGGGGGGGATAGAAAAAATTCAGAAAAAAAGTCCTTGCACAGACTACGCCACAGGGGGAAGGCGACCACCCTGGCAACGAGGGAGAAAGAAATGCGCCTCCCCCCGATCATCGGGGCCCAAAAAAAAGTGGGACAAGCATGAAAGAACCACCCGACTATATGCACATATCAACGATGAGAAAAGCGCCACTAAACAGGAAAGTGCAAGCGGATTTCTGGAACCCGAACAGGGCCCTGAACCGGCAACACAACAGAGGATGCCTGCACACGCTAGACAAGCGGGTCCCGACACCGTGGCTGGGCAACAAAGACAGAATTACACTACGGGCCAAGGGGTAACTTGATAAACACACAACATCCTGTGAAACAAAAAAAGGGGAGCCTGATAATCAAGCTGTAAAGGGGACAGGCTTGGGTGCGGGGGGGGGGGGGGGGGTTTTTGTTTGGGGGGGCCTGTGGGGGTACTTTGGTAAAAGAGGACTAGTACCAAAGAATTCAAGCGTTTTTTTGGTGTTTGGGGGGGTTTTTTTGGGGAGGGGGGGGGGGGGGGGGGGTGGGGGGGGGGGGGGGGGGTGGTGGGGGGGGGGGGGCAGGGGGAAGCGTGACGGTTGGTCTCAAAAGGGACCGTTCACAGGCAGGAAATCTTTCCAGACTCTCAGTGAGCCTAAAGACCGGGTACCTCTGTCTTAGGTGTGGAGGGGCAAGTCGGTGAGCCATGAAAGCCCGGAGGAATGAAAGGTTGAGTCACCGGGACAGTCCAAACCCCAAAAGAGTGGTACGCACAGACAAGCAGATTGTAAAAACGCCTCCGGAATAAAAAAAAAGAGAAAAAAGAAGGACCACCAAGGGGCAAAGTTGAATTCCAAAGAGAGGGTCTGGCAAGCAAAAAAAAAAAAAAAAAAAAAAAAAAACCCCCGGGGGTGAAGGGTCGATAAAACCAAAGGGTCCCGGGAACGTACGGGCTTAAACCCAGCTGGGGGGGGGTGAAAGAGACATTTCCCTGTGGGGCACGGACGTGGGGGGCACCAAAAACCCTAAAAGACCCCCGTCAAAAGAGCGAGCACGCAGGGTCCAAAAAGGACGGTGTGTTGGGAGAAACTGGTTAACACCGGGGAAAGGAGTGGGAGAGGAAAAAACTTGGGCCATTGCACGAGGGGGGTTACGCTTAGAACAACCAGTTTAGTGAGAAAAATGTGCCCTTTGGTACACGTATCCAAAAGAGAGGAGAAGGAAGGTTCCTTGACAGGTCCAGAAAAAAGGGGACCGGTCCGGCAGGACGCTGCCAGAAAGAACAAAGATCCCAGGGTGGCATAGGGGGTGTCTTGTCGCAGGACGGAGTCCATCATAGGTGGGGGAGAAAAAGCGCGAAAGCGACACAGGGGCGGGAGCGAAGAAGGTGTCTGCGGACAGAGCCTCGATCGGTTGGGGCCCTCTGCCTCAAATAAAAAGGGGGGGAAAAGAAAACCAACACCTTGCCGAGAAGAGAGGCGGGGAGTGACCCGCAACGAGAAGGGTTTTGCTCAGGATTCTACAGGTGCTTGGACGAGCTCTCGGGGGGATGAAAGAAGCCAAAGAAGAACCTGGCCCGAGGCATGGTGACTACACGAGGGGGGAATCAAATCAGGAGGTGGGCGGGGGGGTAGTGTTCAGTGGGGTTAAGCATTTCGGGCATACAAAAGGGAAAAACCCGCGGGCGAAAAATCAAAGATTGGGAGAAAAGGGGGGCGAGCATTAACGAAAAAACGATGCTACCAGAAACCGGAACACACCGACGGGGGAGGGACCCCGGTTGAGGGAAAGGGCGGCGGAAGATGAACCCGGGAAGTGCAACTAAACAAATCCCTTGTGGGGGAGGAAAGGGTGTGCCCGAGCTGAAAAAATCGCCGTGCGCGAAAACGGGACCTGGTATCTTATTAAAGGTTGAAGCACCAGGAGGGAAAGGGCACGAGAAGATCAAGCAGCCGACACGGCGGGTGGTAAGGAACCAAAAAGCCATGGTGAAAAGAGCCACAACCAACGGGGGTATTGGAACTGGGAAGGGGGAAAACCAGTAATGCGTAAGGACTGCTGGGGAAAGGGACCCGTGAAAAGCGGTTACCCGCACCCTGGGGATATCAAAGAACAAAACCCTGGTAGGAGAGAGTGGCTAAGAAAAATATAGTAAAGGGGAACCAAGAATCAAACAAATTTCTTGGAACGTGCAAAAGTTGGACAAATGACCCGGAACCCAACAAAACCCCCCCCCACCCCCCCAAACAAAAACGCCATTGATAAGGGAACGAACGCCCGGGGGGAAGGGTGGAACATGGGTGGTTACATGGCAGAGGGTGGGGCGGGGTCAACGTCTACTGAATCGTTTCAATGAAAAGGCCCAAGTGGATGAGAGCAGGGGGGTCCACAGGAGAAAAAAAGGAAAAAGACAAAGGGAGTAACCCACTGAAAAGAACCCGGGGAGTCACAAAAAAAAGCGGAACCTAAGAAAGGCCTAGGAAAAGAATTCCGGGTGTCTCGCGTTACTGTACTGGGGAAAAGGAGGAAATCACTTCTGAAGGGGCCAAGCACTCAAATAACTCGCCCGAAAGAAAAGTCTTCCACCAGTCAGTTCGGGGTCATGGTCCTACAGCGGCAGATCTGCCAAATTTGGAATCACCACCAAATCCTCCGAATATGTCGACTTATCCCAACGTCTTGCTTTGGATTCAATGTCCTAAATTCTGGGTTAAAGGTGGGGGGGGGGTGGGTGTTGAGAAGCTACTTCCTCGTCAGCCTATGTCGGGATAGGTACTGACATAAAAAAAAGACTTTAAAACAAAAACCCAAAAAAAACACCTCGCCCAAAATACACAAATACCATCGGGTGTTGAAAAAAAACTGCAACTTTTTTTGTGATCATGGGGAAAAAACGGCAGAGAAGGAAGCCTGTAACAGGCAAAGGGGCCGACAGATACAACAGTTAGTGGGGCGATCACGGGAGGGGGGGGGTGGAGATGTAAAAGAAAACAAAAAAAACAAAGGGGGGCTCGAAGGTAAAAACGCGCCAAGGGTAAGACAAAGTAAAAAAAAAAAAAAACCCCAGTAATGGCGGGGGAAAAAAAGGTTTTCGGGGGACAAAAAAGGATACCCTCCAATCCTTTTCAAAAGATGGTGAAAAAAGGTTCCAGGGAATATAATGCAATTAGGTTCTCAGGGAACAGTGATGAAAGGGGACCCTTTTATAAAAAAGGACACCACCAAACGAGATGACATGTCAGGGTACCCAAGAAGGGTGGCAGGTCCATAGGCCTTGACGATCAAGTCTCTGAATCAAGATACACTCAAAACTGCAACACCCGATAGGGGAAAAAGAACCGACAAAAGAATGAAAAGAGCTAAATGCTGTTGTGGAGGGTGTTTTGTGTCAAACAGTCTGGGAGGGGTTGCCCTTCTTGGGGAAACCAGCCCCGAAAAAAACCTCGTGTTCCACCCGTATTAGCGGGAAGGGGATAAGAAAGAAGGATCAAATCTGTCGGACAGGTCACTTTCCCTAACAAACGAAAAAAACAAACCACTCGGGACTGCTCAAACTGTCTCGGGGACAACCCGAAAATAAAAAACTAATTAAGGAAACAAAAGATTTTTGGGAAGGATTCCCAAGATGCAACAAAAAAAGACAAAAGTGTGATACAGACTACTTACACTCGACACCGATCCGCCCCCAACAGGAAACAACCATCAAATAACCAAGCAGGACGCATGAGAAACCGACATGCCTTCCTCCTAGATCATAGAGGGAAGTTGGGAATTGGGACCAGGACCCGAGGAAGTCGTAAAAACCAAAAAAGGGGAGGCAAGCGTTAAAAAACGGCTGTTTGCCACGGCAACTTAAGTGTTCATGGGGGGAAAGCTGAAAAAAAAATTGGGGACACCTTAGGGCGGGGGGGGGGGGGGGGGAAGGACTGTTTGGGAAGTTTTCCAAATACCTGGAATTGGTGGATTGAAGGGGGGGGAAGATTTGGGAGAAAGGGGGTGAAAAAGAAAGACGTTAGTCTACCTCCCAGGATCTAACAAATTGATTGGACAAACCTGAGGGGGGGTTGGGGTCGAGTTCGTAGGCTGGAATATCTGGGGAGTGGCGGGGGTTAAAGAATAACGCCCGTTGTCTCGGAGAAAAAGGGGGGATGCTTACGGGCAAAATGAGGGAAAATTGACAGACAGGGAAAAAGGGAAAGCATGTGAAGGTCCGGTGAGTTCCGTGGGTATTGGTAGTGGGAAGTAAGAATCGTGTGGTAAAGAAAACATTTCCTCGGGGGGGGGGGGACTCCTGCGATCTTGAAAGGGTCAGATGCCGCGGACAAAACCTGTAGAACGACTTAGAGACCTGTCCTACCACCGATTGAAGGAAAGGGGGGTTTGGAAAATTCAAGAAGAGGGGGGGGGGGAAAAATCACAACTTGGCGGGCCTGGCCTTCGTGTCCATCGCCATCTGAGGGGGGGGGACCAAAAAAGGGGGAATTGAAAAGAGACTTCTGACAGGGGGAGGAAAGTCTAACAAAAACCTAAAAACAAAAACCAACACTTTGGGAGTGGGGGAGGGGAAGATTTCCAAAGGGGGGGTTTCGAAAGGAAGGGCAACAGGTTTAGTCACATCCAAGTGGGGAGCCATCGAAAGACGGCAAAGGGCACGAAGGAAGAACCGGACAACCTGAGACGGACAAACTAAACACCACATTTTGTCGAGGGAAAATGGAAAAAAGGGCCCGACGAAAACCTCCAGTTTTCACTCGTTCCGACGCCGGTTCTGAGGCGGGGAAAGAAAGGGGGGGACAATGGAAAAAGTACTCCTCGGACGCCAAAAAAAGACGGGACTGCTGGAAAAAAAGAAACATTAGGTGGACCAACGCCAAAGGAAAAAAGACACGGGGAAAAAGTCATCCTGAAATGAACGGGGGCTTCACCGGGAAAAGAGTCCTTAAAAAAGCGCACAGGCAAACGGTCGAGGGAACCACCACAAATGGCCTAAGGGAAACTTCAAAAAAAAAAATCCCGAATCCAAGATCCGGTCACGTTGGAACCAAATTGAAATAAGAGGGAAGTCATAAAAAAAAAAAGAACCCCTGGATATCAACGAGGGTAAAAACGCAACGTAAACCTGGGAAGGTTGGGGGGAAAAACCGGCATCCATATTTCAGGGGGGGGAACCCGATGCAAAGGGAAAACCACCACGCAAAGGACCTGCCTGACAGACTACCAAGGGGCCCTTGACACAAAAGTTAAAAAAAAGAGGTCGGACAAGCCAGGGGTCTTTTCAAACTCCCTAAAAAAGCAGTACTTGACGATACAAATCAACGGGGTGCAACAAAGAAACCGCGAGGGGGACCGGGAAAACGGGCTGTAAGAAAGCTTGCGGAAAAAAGTGGGGGGTGGGATGGCCGGGGGGGGGAACAAAACGGAGTCGGTTTGAGTGATATGGGGAAAGAAACCAAAAGTATTTTCCGGGGAGCGGGGAAAGGGGGTTGACTCGAGGGGATGCCCGACTCGGGTACGGAGTTACTGAAAAAAAGGGGGGGGGGTTTTTTGGGGGGGGGGGGGGGGGGGGGGGGGGGGGGGTGGGGGTAACTAACGGAAACCGTGAACTAAAATGGGGGGGAAAAAAAAGGGGGCAGGGATTGTTGTGGGGTTAATCTGAGCCCGAAAACCCACAAAAAAAAACCGATGACAAAAACGACTGCCCCGGGACAAATTGGGGGAACACCAGGGACTCATTGGGGTGAAAAAACATCCGTGAACAAAGGAACGCATCCAAAGAACCACAGCTCAGAAGTTCGATGAAAAAAATTAAAAACGGAGGGGGATCCGGGAACCCAACAAAAAAGCACGAAGGGGTTCTGGTAAGAAAAAGGACTGGGAAAAAAAGGGGCGTACTGGGGACTTGGTACTCCAAACCCAAGCAAAGTGAGGCCATTGCTTGGTTGCACAGCAGCACGTCCAAAAGGTGGGCCGCGGACCACAAAAAGATCGTGGGGCAAGAAAGAAAGGACAACGGGAAAATGCGTGGGGGGAGACAAAAAAATCCGTGGGAAAGTTGACCCGGGTAAACAAGAATGGGGGCGCAGAGAGAGTGTGACCCCAGGAGGGGGAAGGGTGGGGGGGGGGGGGGAGGGGGGCCTTGAAAAAAAATCCACCAGGTGGGGCTCGGGGAAAAGAAAGGTGAAGAAAAAAACCTTGGTGTGGTCGAACGGAGAAAAACCCGCATCACCGACTTGTTAAAAATTAGGGGGATCAGGAACAAGGAAACCCCAGGCTTGGGGGAAAAAACGAAGGGTAGCGGAAAGTGGGGAAGAGGAACTCAGTGGAAGGGGGGGGGGGGAACCACGCAGGTTGGTTATGCCGCAAACGGAACCAAAGTCGGGAACGACCAAGGGGGAAACCCAAAGACTCAGCGACGAGAGAAGAGATCCTTCGGGAAAAACGCGGCGGCATAAATCCAAACGAAAAATTGCCTTGGGGTCACCCAGAATCTTGCGGGCGTGAAAAAAACTGCCGAGAAAGGGGGATACCCCCGACAAGATGAAACCCCCTTTTGCTGGGGAATTGGGGGAAAAGAAACTTGGCCGGGGCCCCGTCAAAACTCGTCAAGACACCTGGGAAAAACGGACCCACAAAAGAAAAGAACTGGGTCAATCGCCTCGGGGTGCGGGACGGGAAAATGTAAAGGGGGGTGGTTCAGGGTTTGCGAAGCAGAACGGGGGGGGGGGGGGGGAATCAAAAATGTTTCAAAAAAAAGTGTCCTCACTGGGCAGGACATTGATAACAGCCCAGGGGGGGACGCCAACCATGAAAAAAGAATGCTCCACAGAAACGAGAAAACACATTACCAAAAAAGAGCGGCCCCGGTCTTTCTGCAGAAGGGGTGAATTCAAAAAACAAGAAAGGGAAAACGAAACAACCCCTGGTTGTGGGGACTCGGGGGGGGAGACCTCGCCGGGGCAGCGAACCAAAAAGGGGGATAGTTCAGGAAAAAAGGTGCAGCTGACGGGGTCACGGGACAAAATCCTCAGCCGGCCTTAACCCGCCACAGAGTAACGGTGGTTACGAGAGCAGAAACACGTATGATTAGTAAAAAGGAGGAACAAAAAAAAAAAAAATTATGCTGGGTAAATTGGGGAAACCGAACGGGGGGCTGGGAAATAAAAAAAAAAAAGTGGAACGTGCCACGTTAAAGGCACCACAAAAAAAAACTACTCCTCACGGGACGTCTAAAAAAAAAGGGCCGACGGGGGACAGCAAAAAAAGGAGGCCCACAAACAAACAACAAAGGGGGTTTGTTTTTTTTAAAGGCAGGGGGGGGATGTGTGGGGATAAAAGGAGCAGGGCGACTTCAGATACCGGGGGGAATCCCCGGCCGGGGTATGTCGGTGGGGAAACGGGGGGAAATAGGGGGGGGGCGTGTGAATTGTCGAGGAGCACTCGGGGTTCCATCACCGAAGAAAAGGGTCAACCCGCGGTTACCCTCTAACAAAAAAAATGTTAGAAAAAAACCCTAACACGCCAAAAAAAAGTCTTCCCAAACGCCCTCAGCTGAGAGGGTGGAGGGTCGATAGTGACCCGACACAGAGCACGGTTTTGAACAAGGGCAGGGGGGGGACGGGAACCTGGTGCGGGAAGGGCGCTGGGCGACAAACACGCAGCACGAGAAAAAAACGGGACGAACGGAGGATCCAGTCCGGGCTATAAAAAAGAAATAAGGGACGGGTCGAGGTAAAAAAAGTACCCGCCGCCCGATTGCCAGGGTCAAAAGAAAGGAGGGCTTTTTGATACCCCTGAATTGGGTACACTTCCGAAACAACCCAGGATTAAGCGATCTAAAACAGGGACGGGTCTTAAATGTCTGGGGGGGGGGGGGACTGAAAAAGTGGAACGGGGTAGCCAAGGGGAAAAAACGCTCACAAAGCAAGTTGGAGAAAAAGTGCTACTCGTGGGGGGGAAGAAGATCGGAGACTAACTCGGCGTATGACAGAGGGGGGGGCCTGGCCTGATCCGAATGAAATCGCTGGGTATTCACCAGGGGGGAGGGTGGGAAGTTCAAACACAAAACACTAAAGGTGCCTACAAGGTTTCAAAAAAGACCACTGGGGTAAAAAAAAGGGCGTTCAAACTCACCGGGTGGAAGGGGGGGAAACATCGCGCCCCACCATTAAAATCCCGGGGACATGGGGGGGTGTCATGAAAACTTAGAAAAAAGGCAAGCAACTCGGGGGAAAATGCGTGAACTTGGGGGACCTGTTTAGAAAAACCAAAAGCCCCTATCAATTGCAAAAGGGGGATCACCCGAAGGTGAAAAAACTGGATCATGCAAAAGGGGAGAGGACCGGGACCACGGAAGAACGACAAACTTACGGGTGGGGGAGGGGTACGGCGACATCCAACCTCTTGTTTTAAGCGAAGGAAAAGATGCAAAGGGGGGTTTATCAGTGGTTGAGGAATTTGAGGGGGACAGGTCATCAGAACATGGGGAACTAAAAAGAACATCTTCTTCGACTGGGTGTTGTGGAATCGTTAGAAAAAGCTACCAGGAAAAGAAGGCAATCATCGTGCTGCAGGGGGCTGATCAATCAAAAGGGAGGGAACATCACAAAAGCGGACTAGAAAAAGGGGACAGGTCTTACCTTCAAAAGGGGGGGGTAAATCCGACAGAGATATGTCAAAAAAAGTCCATGTTCACAAGCGTGCAGGGAAACTCACTCAAACTAGGCCCTACAACAAACCTAAAGTCGAACAAGAGAGCATCCAAAAAAAACCAATGACCAGACCATCAAACCCCACGCTAACTTGAACCACGCAATTGGCCGCCGCGTGGGGTAAAGGAGAAAGGGTAGTGTCGCGTTGACCCAAGTACGAAAAGTAGGGGGGAGCGTGAAGGTAACGCGAGGAGGGGGCAGGAACCGGGAGGGCTGTTGGCCCAAAGGCAGTCTGTAAACGACTGGGGGGGGAAAAAAAAGGGAAAAACCAGGCCAGTCCGGGGCGTTTGGGGGGGTAAAAAAAAAAGGGCACTTGGGAGGGGGGGACAGAAATAGGCTCAAGGTTTTAACTGGGAGGGGGGAGCGCGATGGTAGGGAAAGACAGTGATCATGCATCAAAGGAAGGTGGGAAGGGGCTGAAAAAAAAAAAAGGAAAAAAAACAGCTGGTTGAGTCCCGGGGGACAAGAGGGAGGTAACGGGGTGAGAGGGCAAAAGGTGAAAACGGTGGTACAAAAACCAAAAGACAGGGTGGTAAATGGGGAAACGCGTACTGGGGGGGGAGGGGAGTAGAAATGTGACCCACGAGGGGATCCAGGTGGCGGGAAAACGAGTTAAGGAGGGGCGCGGAACAGGATCGTTTTGGGGCTCAAAAAAAAAAAAGCACAAAAAAGGTTCCCACCTAAAAAAAGGGGGAAAATCCCGAGGCGGAGCGAAGGGGGGGGGGTCACCGAACGGAGGGGGGGAAAGTTAACCGAAACGTGGACTGAGGGACCAGGTCCTCTTACGAAGAGGCGTTTTTGTGGTTGGGGGGGGGAGGGAACTGTGATCACGGAAAAAAAGTCGGGCCTGCCTGCAGGTTGGTTCCACGGGGAAAGAGGTGGAGATTGGGCCGAGGGGGGGGTCCGGTGTGCCAGGCGGACCTAAAGAAACTGGAGAGCAGGGGGACTCTCAGAAGAAAACAAAAACGGTTTATTATTAAAAAAGGGAAAAGGAGGACTTTGTTCGCACTGGAAAAGTATCAGCGCCATAAATCATCCTGGGGGAAAAAAGATCCATAAACAGAGAGTGCAAACCACGCATCCGAAAAACGAGAAACCTGAAGGACCTCTGAAGCAAAACACCAAATTTCGATTAACGGTCAAGATGAACAGGCCAGAAGGGGGACCAAAAAAAGTCGGCTACAGCAAAAAGGGGGACTGGGAAAGGACTCGGGCATCGACATTGAAGCCCTCCAGTGGGGAATCAGCTTCGCGGGGGGTAAAAACTGGAGGAGAAAAAATAACTGAGAAACCATACCTCCAATAAAGAAGAAGGGGGGATCGTCAACAGGGAGAAGGTCTTGGGGGGGAAAAGGCGGCCGAAAAACTGACAAAAAAACCAAAAAGGGGGGGGGGGGGGGGGGGGGGGGGGGGGGGTTCAGAAGGGACAAGAACCGTTGAGATACTTGGAACCGCAAAAACGCCCCGACTCGAGGGGGGGACCAAAGGGGGGTGACCTTGCCATAACGATATGATGAAAAAATCCCTTATGAGGGATCAACGAGTCAAACATGAAATAAAACGAATTTTCAAAAAGTCCAGGGGAAGGTTGAGGAACCCGACTGAAAAGATAAAAAAAACGAACCACGGGGGCAAGACGCCTGCTCCAGGCGGGAACGGTGACTGAAAAAGGGGCTAGGCGGCAAGAACGGTCCTGTCCACGAGGGGGGAGAAAAATAATGAAACAGAGGTCCCCTGGGGGCAAAAGCGACAACTCCTCTCTGGAAAAAAAGCAGAAAAAAGAGCGGGAGTGGGGCCGTTGGGGGGGGGGGGTTGGTCGGGGGGGGGGGGGGTCCGGTGGGGGAACGGCGATTGTGGGGGGAAGGAAAAATTTTGGGTTGGTGGGACTGTGAGCGGTGGGGGTTGCGTGCATCTGGGGGGGGAAAAAAATGTGACCTCGAGCGGGGACGCTGACCACAGGTGGGGGACGCAGTAGGACGGGTGGTGCAAGGTCAGATCGTGTGGGGGGGGGTATTTCCGTCGGACACTGCCTCAAGCAAAAAAGAGGCCCTTCCAAAGGCCCGGGGTAAGGTTGGAAAAGGACAAAAATCGGCGACATAAAAAAATGAGTGAACCGTCCTGAAAAAAAAAAAAAAAAAAAAAAATACCACAGGGAAGACTCACTTCGATTGAGTCCCAGGACGGGCTGTCGCAAGGAAAACGGGGGCGGTGGGTTGGAAAGGAATTAATGAGGGGGGGGGGAAAAAACACGGCCGTACTGCGGGTGGGGAAAAAAAACCTCTCGGGGGGGGGGGGGGAATGGCCTTGGAAACTTTGGCCAGCCCTCTGAGTTTGGGGGTCAAACCTCTGCAAACAGTGTTCAAAGGGGAATTGGAAAGGGAAAGAAAGCGAAAGCGGAAAATATCATGATGAACCTCAAAAACCGTGCACCGAAAAAATGTCTGATGAACGAAGGGGTGCAAAAAAAAAAATCGCTGGGGGAAAGAAAAAGGGGGGCGGGGGAACACAAAAAGGGGTGGGGAAAAAAAAAGGGTAAAACTTGGTGTAGTCGAAAAACTTCTTCCACAACAGGCAGCACAGAAAATGGTTACAGGGGGTAAAATGGGGGGGTAAAAAAACCTAACCCAATAAAGGGGTCATGCCCCTGACAAGGGGCGATCCGTGAAAACGAGCGCAGGTTGGGGCCGACTGTTTGGGTTGACTTGGGGGGGGGGAGCGCCTCCCAGGAGGTCACGGACGAAGAGTAAATTGACCGACGGGAACGAGGCGGGCAAGTCACATCCTTGTGGACTGAGCCGTACAGAAGGTCTTAGGGGAGACCCCGCCCGTATCCGGGGGGGGGGAAGATCTATCAAATGAGGATGTGATCAAGAAAAAAAAAAGGCAAAAAGTCCTTATAAAGGCAATGGAAAAAGGGGAGGTTGAAAAAGCCACGCCCTTTGCAAGCTGTGTTGCGTGGAAGGGGGGGGTCGAGCCTCGGATTCCACTCATCCAACAGACGAACCTGTGGGTCACCTCGGACCCAAAAATTGACAAAAACTCTCTGGGCAAAAAGAGCGTTGCGGCGGGAAGAAGACGTGGTTCCGTTGGGGGGGGAAAGGGAGCATCCGGTGCTCCTGTGGGCTGCAAGACGCCGGGTTGATATCCAAAGAAGCCAAAGGATGTTTGGGATGACGAGAGGCAGAACGCCCAAAAACAAGGGACAAAACCAAAAGGGGGACAATTACCCCCGGAGTTCGGAAACTTTCAAGAAAGAGAAGGGGGGGAGGGAACACAAGTCCTGGCAAGGAAAAGGGAAGAACAAAAGGGTTGTGGCGGGCCGGTGGGCCTAGGTAAACGGTCTTAAAGGAAAGGGGAAATAACCCGCTGGGTATCGGAACGGGTGCGACTGGGGGGTGCACGAGGACGGGGCAGGTCCAGCAACAGACACCACATCAAAGCAAGCTGGTCCCCGGGGGAAAATCGTGGAGTAATCGTAAACAAACAGGGAAAAGGACCAACACCCAAGGAAAGGGGTGGGAAGACCACCAGGGGCGAGCGGCGGAAGTGCAACGTGGGGAAAGGGGTCAGGAAAGCCCCCCGCAAGAACTTACTAGCTTCAAAGCTGGTGTCCGCGAAGCTACGACGTACATACGACGGGGGGAAAAATAGGCACCCCACGGCACCAACCAGGGGGTTGTTGGGGGGCAACACAAACGTTGGGGGGGGTGTGTTCATCCGTCCCAACTTCAAGGGGGAAAAGGGGGGGGGGTCGCCCGCAGGGTATTGGTGTGGGCCGAATAAGGTTGCGGGAAGGACGAATCGTCCCCGGACATAAAAGCCGAAAAAAGTGGGAAATCGCACAACCAGGTCCCAAGACGTAAAAGGGGGGGAGCAAACTACAATGGAACGGGGAAAGTGAAACGGAAAAAACAAAACCGGGACAACCCCCTCACCCCCCACAGCAAGGAAATGTCTATGAAAAAGAGAAGAAAAGTTTCAGGTTTCCGAGGGGAAAGGTTACTGTCCTTGGTTAAAGAGATGCTGCTTAAAAAAACGCACCAAGAAATATAGCAAAAACGGGGAACGTTCCGGAAGCCCGTCGGTAAAAAAAAACGGAAAGCTCAAAGGCAGGGGAAAGTTGGGGGGGGGGGGGCTTATCACAGTGAAAGAATATTGTCGAATCTTTAAAAAAACTGATCGGGGTTTGGGGGGGGTTACTGGTTTCCCTCACGAAAACCTGCCTGTGTAGGGGAGGGAGAGAAAAAACGAAAAAGAGAGCTGAGGGTCAAACCATAGGGTCAAGAAAAAGTGAACGGGAAAGTCTCGTGCCCAAAAGGGAAAAACAACCAAGAACCATTGATTGGAAAGGGGGAAGTTACCAGTTTCAGGAAAAACGAAGCCAATCTAACGGGGCCGTGGGGACAGGAAGGGGGGTTTCTGGGACAATTATTAAGGAAAAAACGGGGTTGAGGGGGGGGGGGGGGGAGATGAACGGCGGGGGGGGGGTAAGGTGGCTACTACAAAGATGGGGCACAATGCTCCAAAAAGAAAGGTACAAACACACAAATGGGGGTGAAGAAAAAAAAAGCGAAAAAAGAAACCGATTGTCCGAGGAAAAAACCGTCACCATGGACGCAATAACCTGGGGGGACCAATGGTAAAAGGGAGTTTCAGGAAAAGATCGAGGGTACGCTCGGAAAAAAGGCCTTCAGAGTTGAACGGGGTCGGAAGAGAAGGGGGCCCACCCTATTGAGGACAAACGGGCACAAAGAATTGAATAAAGCAACAGAGGAGGGTTGGGGCTTGGAAAAAAAGGACGCATTACTGCCCGGTTTACACCTATCAGGAGAGAACAAGAAAAGTCTGTTTAGTACAGAGGGGCACAACCACGGGGAACGTCAATTTCAATGCTGACTGTGGGGGTGGTGTTGGTGCCGGGACGGAGGTGGAAGCCTGTGAAATGTGTTGGTTTTTGCGCCCAGAATGAAAAACACATCTGGTGGGTGGGGGGCTAAAAAAGAAAAGAGTTAAAATTCCAAAAAAAAATTGGCCGGGGGGAGGCTTTTCGGGGGGCTCAAAAGGCTGCCACCACAAAAAACGACGAGAAATCTGCAAGGGGCCCTACAGGTTGAAAAGGAACCAAATTCCGGTTGGCAATGGGGCCCATGCCGTAGGGCTCAACCAACCCCCAAAAAAACCCAGGAAAGGGAAGCAAGTTCCCTAAAAACACGACCACTGACTATCCGGAAAAAACAAAGGAAAAACCAAAAACCAGAAAAAAAATCCACAAAAAAAGGGAAACATTCGGACCTCTGAGCCCACCTTAAGAGGGAATGAAGGCTGTAGTGTTCGTTGCCCCAAGAGGGGGGGAGGGGTACAAAATGGGACCAAACAAAAGTCGCCCAACCAGGACGGGCGAAGGGCGGGTTGGAAAAAGACGTAAGGGCTTTTGCCCCCGAAAGAGTTGGGGGGGGAAAAAAAAATGTGGTCGAGCTTGAAAAGGCCAGTCCTTCTGGGGGGGGGGGGGTTGCACAACTTTTCACAAAAATTCGGGGAAATGGAATATCTGGCAGGGGGGGGAACATGCGTTTAAAAGGGGAGTTTGACTTTGGGGGGGGGTGGTTTTTTTTTGTTGTTTGTTGGGGGTGTTTTTTGTTTTTTTTTGTTTGGGGGTTTTTTTTTTTTTTTTGCAAAAGATTGAGGACTACGGGGGTTGAGCAGCCCGACCAGGGAAGATCGGGGTCAACTAGACAGGAGAACTGGGTCAAGGTCAGGGGGACGCGGATGAAAGAGGGGACGTGGCGGTGAGGGGGGTGGGGGAGGGGGGACGGGGAAACGTTTGTATTGGAAAAAGGGGCAAGGAAGGGGAATAGAGATCAACGAGACGAAGTAGGAGGGGTGTTTATTAGGGAAGTTTTCCCGGTTGGGGCTGGGGGACAGGGTAAAGGGGAAGAAATCGGAAAGCTGGCACGTTCGCCTGACAGGGGGACTCCAGCGGAGAGAAGGGGGTGGGATGGCAAGTTCGGGCCACAAAAACGGGGGCGTGAAAAAAAAAACTACACAGGTGGGACGGGAAAGGAAACCTACGCGGGAAAATAAAAGGGGGGGGTTGTGGGGGCCCACAATGGTTCACAAACGAACAAGAAGTGCTGGCCCGGGCACAAAACCGGGGTCAGGGGTATGGCTCCGGGGGTTCCCCACAGGGGAAAATAGACGGGGGGAACATAACTGAAACAGGGGCACAAGAAGAAGGA
>Ga0179593_1696230_pt1 | contig 21470 bp, 33 predicted proteins | sample CZODoug2_1_08_16_FD_185931 | JGI IMG/M metagenome (GOLD analysis project Ga0179593, IMG submission 185931) | Vadose zone soil fungal communities from Angelo Coast Range Reserve, California, USA - CZODoug2_1_08_16fungal (PacBio error correction) | ecosystem: Environmental > Terrestrial > Soil >...
TAAAGAAAGTGCGAATTCTTTTTTCCCAAACGAGAGGAAAAAAGAAAGCCTGTTTCTCCAATTGGGACATTCCGGGGAAAAAAAAAGGGAAGTCCAGCCCGAATACTATACACCGGAAAAGGAAAAACAACAGGGCCTCCCGAATAGAGATCCTGGTTCTAACTGAAAAAAGAATAAGGGAAAAAAAAGACATTCCTCCCATGCCAGGTGCTAAGGGAAAGGAAAACCCTCCTACTTATTTTGAAGAAAAAAGGAAGGTGGGTTAGTGGGCTTGCCTCGTTTTGCAGGAAAGGAAGCACGGACAGCGGCCTTCCGCGCGACTATGGCCCTTTTTTGGGGAGGGGAGGGGGAAGCGGTCCACACTGGCAAAACACACTTTTCCAATCACGGGAAAAAGGGAGAAAATTGCGGGAAAACGCCAATGCTGCATGGGAGAAACTGGGGGGGGAGAAAAAAGAAGGGGGAGAAAATCCTACGTTTTTCGATGGGTGTACCACAGCAACAAAGGAAAAAAAGAAAGCAGAGAGATTTCCAATCTGTTTGGCAGGGAGGAAAAAAGGAGACAAACCCGAGACGGTGTGGTCTGAAAAGAACGGGCTAAAAAGAAAGTTTCCTATTCGTCAGTATCAGGGAGAAAGAGAGGCCCTCTACGGGGGGGGGCGGAGGGAAGAGCTTGGGACGTAGGAAAAAGGGGAAAAAAGCAAAGGGTTTGGAAGACGATCTGTCCTAATTCTTAGAGGGAAGAGAGGAAGGAAAAGAGCGAAAATGCAGGAAAAACAGTCCTCGACCTTCAAAAGGGAAGGAGATGGGGGGAAGGGAGGGAAAGGTTGCTGCATTCCCAGGAACCGGATGCGGCTGGGGGGGGACGCTGGGGTAAATGTATCGTCAAACTGAAAAGGAAAGAGAAAGGTTGAAGGAACCACGCCCCGATGCCGATAGGGAGACAACCACAGAAAAATTGCTTTTTGGGTCCTGAAAGAAAGAAAAGGAGGAATCGACTACTTTTTACTACAAAGGCAGGCGGGACGGTGGGGCGCACTCTATGAAAAAGGGAGCCGACGAACAGAGCGGGGGGAGAAACCTCCGCACCGGCCTGTGGGGTTAAATGAAGGGGGAGGGGGTCGGAAAAAGAGAAACCCGGGAGCAAACCTTCTCTAGTGGGGAAAAGGAACACCGACTTTCCTCCGAACAAAAAAGGGGGGGGTTCGTAGACCGGCCTCGTAAGGGCGAGACTTGAAGGGGGGGGAAGGACGTTCCTGTAGTTGAACGAGAAAAAAGACCCCGTTACCACTGGTTGGTAAAAAAAGAAAGGACCTTGCCCATGAGGAAAAAGGGTTTCTAACCTACGCGGGCCCGCGGGCGCTGATTACGATACAAAAGGGGGGCGGAACGATCGGCAATGTTAAGACGAAAGGGAAAAGGTTCGGCAATGTAGAGGAACAGCTTCAATAAGAAGAGCGACACGGGAAGGAATCAACAAAAAAAAAAAAGAGAAAAAAAAATTCCCGCCCGAAGGGGAGCCCCTTCTAATCAAAAAGGGAGGGAACGGTTAGTCAATAATGCCCCAAGAAGGCCAGGTTGTCATGTTATAATCGAACAAGATACCCTTCGTATCTCGGGCAGGGGAGAAGGAAAAGGGAGCCTTTTTTCCTTTGGCCTGAGAATCCTATAAAAAAAGGGCTACTATCCACGGATCAGATGAAGCGAAAAGAAAGGAGGGGGAGGGAAAAAAGGGTTTATTTCACGCTGGGAACGCGAGAAAAGTCCCTTTTCGGAAGATTTTGAAAAAAAGATAATCCGTTGCGAAAGGGATCCTTAACGGAGGGGGAAAAGGGTGTTTATCCTTGTATTAACTAAAGGGGAGAAGAAATCCGTTAGAAATGATTTCTCTGTCCCGAGAAGGAAAGGGGGGGGGACAGAGGCCTTGTCCCCCTGTTAAGAAAAGGAAGGGGTGGGATTACCACCTCGAAAGCACGTGTTTCACAAGAACCCCCGCCCCGATTCTCGGTACGAGAAAAAGGGGAGGAGCAGCGGCCGGATCTCGCGGGGGAAGAAGGGGGGAACTGTTACAACGAATTCCTCGTGGGGGGGGAAAAGGGGGGGAAAGCCCTCCGTCTGGTTCCGGGGAAAATGAACATCATCTGGGGGAAAAAAGAAAGGGGGGGGGGAAGCTTGACTGTCGCTCAGGCCAACGAATGCGGGATTGTGGTCTACAAAAAAAAGGGGAAAAAGGGAGATGGGAGGGGGGGGGGGGCCTCCTCCCGGAACCCGAAGGAGACATAAGAACTTTCATGCTGCAAAAAGAGGAAAAGGACAGGGGAAAGACATAAACCTTTCCGTATAATTATTGAAGGGGAAGGACGGCCATCCGATTGAGGGGGCCTTCCTTCGTCTGTATAGTTGAAAAAAGACAGAAAAAAAAGAAAACCCATTTCCCCGAAGAGATACGACTTTACCCGAGAAAAGAAAGAGGGCTGAATACCTGGGCAAGAGAGAGAGGTCACCCTGAATCGCAGGACCCGATTACCGGTGGAAAGGGGGGGGAAAAAAAAAAAAAAACTTCTAGCTGAGATGGTGGGCCAAAGGAAAGCCAAAAAAAAGAGTTTCTTCTGGGGGGAGGGGGGGGAAAGAGGGAAACTTCAAGTCGTTGGACGGAGGGGGGTTCGCGGGGAGGAACGCAGAGTGGTTTCAAAAAAAAAGGGGAAAGGAGGAAGACCTAAAAGCGTAAAAAAAAAAATCTGCCTTGAGACCTCTTATCGGGGTGGGGGGGAAAGGGGGGAAGGGGAAAAAGACTCTGTTAGGAGAAAAAGGGGGGGGGGGGGGACCTCGTAGCAGTCGAGAAGAGACGTAAGGGGGGAAGGGAAACGACTCTTTTTTAGTGGGGGAAAGACGCCCCTTAAGTGAACAAAAGAAAAAAAAAAGGGGGTCGTCCCTGCAGGGAAAGCGGCCTGCCCTTCGTTTGGGGGAGAAAGGAGGGGGGGAACCACAAATCTTGAAGAAATAGAGAAAAGGGGGTTTATTCCAGACATCAACAACACACCTGAGGAAAAGGGAAAGGGAAAAGAAAAAAAAAAAAAAAAAAGGCATCTCGCCTTGCTGTCAAGGAAAAGCCTTCTATCCACTCCGGGAAAGAAGAGATTGTACTACGGCGGGGAGAAAAAGAAAGAGGAATGGTCGTATAGAAAAAAAAAGACACCCCATCCTGTCCCGTGGAAGGGAAAAGGGGCGCCAAATCTGCAGGCTGAGGCAGAAAAAAAAAAAGACCAGCACATGTTTCGGTGAGGTGAGCGGCACCCAGAAAGAAAGGAAAAGGAAAAAAAAAGCTCCTATTTTCGGAAGGGGGGACCGCGAGTTCTCGCCCGGGAAAATGAGGGGGGGAAAGATGCTTAACCGACAGGGAGGGAAAAAAAAAAAGCGAAACCGCGGTCGAGAAGAGAGAAAGACCGACATCCCAGAAAAACCTCGGCGAAGGGAAAAGGAGTTCTCGGGGTTGCATACACCAAAGCTAAGGGGGGAAAAAAAAAAACCTGAAAACCGGTAATCAAAAGGAGATGCGAGCGGGTGATCAGCAGAGGAAAAAAAGGAAAAAAAACGGTTAATTCCGCACAAAAAGAAAAAGGGGGGGGTCAATTCGATCACACGGGCCCTGTTCCTCGGAAGAAAAGAAATGGTCCTCTCCGGGACCGAAGAAAAAGGAAAAAAAAAAAACCTTCCTAAAGTACTTCCTTCTGAGGGAAAGGGCACCGGGTCCGCCCGGACACGGACGTAGCCGTAGTTACATGGAAAAAGAAAGTCCATCGGGGGGGAGAGGAGAGGCTGGTATCCCAACAAAGAAAGGAAGGGGTTTTTTGCTTGCGGGAAGAAAAGGGAAAAGAGGCACACCATGAGGAGGGATAAATGTCCAATAGTCAGGACAAAAGAAAAAAAAAAATTTTCCAAAGAGAGAGGGGGTTAAAAACATACTGTCTTGAAGAAAAGAGGAAGATTTCTTACCGCAACAGGTCTAGTAAAAAGAGTGAACACGTTTCTAGTAAAAAGGTGGGTGAAAAAAAAAGAAAAAATGCTCCACCATTGGGGGGGAAAAAGTGCCTTCTGGACATATTGAACTTCATATGGGAAAATAAAAAAAAGGAAGAAAACAAGGTCTTCATCAAGTATCACTTAAAAAAAACACGTATTCGGGAAAAAAAGAAGGGGGACGACCGTCCGTCTCGAAAATCAACCTTTCCCCGGAGAAACAGGAGGAAAATCCTTTCTCGGGGAAAAGGATGAGCGCAGGAAAAACAAGGGAAGGTGCCTCGACCAGAAAAAAAAAAAGAGTTCGATCTCGCCGGGGGGAAGTTTTTTGTTTGCGCGGCCGGGGGGAGGAAAAAAAGACATCCAGGCTGAGGACAGATGACATTTTACGGGGGGAAAGAAAAGAGTCTTATGAAGCGTTAGAAAAAAAAATTGCCTAACGCTGTAAAATCTGAGAAAGTTTCACTCAAATAGGGGGGGAAGAGGGGAAGAAGACCTCGCGAAGAGTAGCCTCCAAACTAGTTTAAAAGGGGGTCACTTCCCTATCTAAAAAAAGGGAAAAAAAGCAGGTCACATCTTCGTCCTCAGAATGGGACTCCGGGTCCGACACCAGTAGTTGGGGAATTTGATAGCTGGGAAAAGGAGGGTAGACAAGGCCGCCGTCCACAGGAGGAAAAATCCTGTTTTCGGGTCAAGAGAAGAAAAACGTCAGCGCGGTGTAGTAACAAGTAGTCAGGGAAAAGGAGGAAAAAAAAAAAGCATTTGCCTTCCGCCTTGTGGGAGGCCCCCCCCACCGAGATAAGGGAATTCTCGTTTTCGGAAAGGGGAAAAAAAAAGGAAGAGCACCAAGCGCATCCGTGACCCTGTCAAACGACTCGTCTGAACTGACAACAAGATAGGGGGAGACGGCCCTGCCATGGTGAAAAGAGAAACGGGAGAAGACCTGCCCACTAAGGACGGACGAAGTCAATCTTCCTTTCAAAAAGAAAAAAAAAAGCGAGCGGAAATCGTTCCGAAAAAAGATCGGAAACATAAGACAGAATCCCCCGTCTCGTCCACGGGAAGGCGGTCTTGATTTTTTTTGGGGGGAAAAAGGGAAAAAAAGCGAAGTAGTCTTCGGACCTGGTAAGGAAAGGGGGGGGGGTTATCCGACCAAGGGGGGGGTCGCCATGCAAAAAGGGGGGGAAAAAAGGAAAGGGCACAATCCCCAAAAAAGAAATAGGGGAAGAAGTACAGTGCCTGCAATTCCTGAAAAACCAAGGTCACCAAAGGAGGGGTAGCGTTTAGTATTAATATCCGAAAAGGAAAAAAGAAGGGAGCCCTGTATTTCCGATAGGAGCGGCATGAATCTACCCAGGGAAGAGAAAAAAAGGTTTGAGGGGTCTGCAGACGGTCAGAAAAAAGGGAAAAAAAAAAAAAAGGAAAAAGGAAAAGTGTGTTGCCGGGAAATGTTCCAAAGAGACGGGGGGGTGGCCCACCGCATTACTGGGCGGAAAAGGGGGAGAAAAAAAACGCCCTGGTCCCCCTTTCGAAAGAGGAAAAAAAAGAAAAGAGAAAAAGGGGGAAGAAAGTTTCTCGGCCGTGGTTGAGGGGGATCATAATGCTCGCAAAAAAAAAAAAGAAGGCAACCTCGTAACTGTCAGGGAAAAAGAAAAGGTCCTTCCCACAGCCGCAGCACGAGAAATACGCCGCCGCAAAAAGGACTCCTGGGGGAAAAAGGGGGAAAAGTCTCTCAGGGAAATTTTCGCTTCACTCGGGGGGGGGAAAAGAAAGGGGGCTGCCCCTAGTGAAAAGGGGGGGAAAAAAAAGAGGAAAAGGGGGACTCTTCTATATCGTCCTTGTTCAATGGAACGACTCCCTAATTCTCATTGGTATTGGGGGGTGGAAAGGAATAAGCCCTCGCTTCTTAGAAGGAAAGAAAAAAAAAAAGGGGGGAAGGACTTTGTCCCCTCGCGAAAAAAGAGGACGGCTTCCCCAGTGGGAAGGGAACAAAGGGTTGTTCCCATTAAACAGGAAGGGGAGAGGGAAGGGGGAAAAAAGGGACCATTCCCAGGCCGAAGCCTGCCAAAGGGGGGGGTTGTGAATTTACCTCTGCAGGAGAAAAAAAAAAAAAGGAGCTTTGCGCTGATGCCATCGAGGGGGGAAAAAAAAAGGGGAAAGAAGGAAGGGAAGTTTTCGAATGCAAGCAAGACAACTCGAAATAAATAACTTGGGGTCGAGGGCAAAAAAAGGCACCAGTTTTTTTCCTGCCAAAAAGGAGAAAAAAAAAAAAAAAGGAGAGGAGAAGGAGGTCTTCGATGAGCCGGCCAGAAGGGGGACCCGCCAGCAAACTAAGGACCAAAACGAAAAAAAAAGGGGAAGAAAAAGTGGGGTGAAAAGGATTTACCTCGGGGGGAAAGAAAAGAAAAAGGGGAAGGGGAAACACTTCCAAGTGCCGTGAACCAGAAAAAAAGAAGCGTTGCTGCATCCATCCATTTCAAATCGAAGGACAAAAGAGAAAGAAATACAACAAAAAAAGGGGGGCTCCAGTAAGGGAAAAAAAGAAAAAAAAAAAAAAGAAAAAGGGGAAGGGGGAGAGGTGGCAATTGCCTGGGATGCAGCAAGACCTGCGAACCCTCCTCTGGAGCTGGAAAGGGGGGGGGGCGGCGCCCTACCGGGACAAAGGGAAGGGGTCACTCCCCACTCAGGAAAAAGGAGGACGCTGTCGTTAACCGCAGGAGGGGTGCTGTGCTCCCCTCTATCCAGAGAGAAGGGGGGGAAGAAGATAAAAACTCCAGCTCCCTGCGAAGAAACTTGTCGGCAAAGGGGGGAAAAATGATTTTTCTCGATCAAAAGGGGGAAGAGAGGGTGGCCTACGAGGGGCTGCTAAAGACGTCCCGCCCCGGGGTGAAAGGCCGCCGCCATATCTAACAAAAAAAAAACCGACAACCGGGGGGGAAAGAAAAAGCTGACGCGTTATCTTCACACCAAAAAAAAAAGGGACAAATGTCCCGCCCCCGAATCAAAAAAGGGGGGAAGGGGGGGAAAAACAGAAGAAACTTTTCTGGAAGCGTGGGAAAACGAAAAAGGGAAAAAGCCTTACAAATTCCTTGCCAGAAGAAAAAAAAGGGGAAGGGGAGACTGATCCGACGAGCAAACGTAAAAAGAGGAGGGCCCAGCGTGGCGCAACGGAAAGAAAACCAAAGACTGTTCGAGTCTCCGTAACAAAAAGGAAGTAAAGGGGAAGGAAAAAGGGGAGGACGCCCGGGACGATAAGCGCAGTGGGAAGGCCAGAGTCCGGTCTTCGCTATTCGTAGGGGGGGAAAAGGGAAGAAAAAAAAAGGGGGAGATTTCTTTGAGAAAAAAAAAACTGTTTGGGGGCCGGGGGGAAAAGGGTGGCTCTAAAATCGGAGGGTGAAGGAGAAAGGAGGAGAGGGGAAAAATCCTAAAACAATAAATCCGTATCAACTGAAATAGTAAGGGAAAAGAGAGAGGAAAGACAGTCTTGCCGTCAGAGAAGGGAAACAATGCTCCCTACCCTTAATGGGACGGTGTCCACAGAAAAAGGAAAAAAAAAAAAAAAAGGGTAAGGAATTTTCGGCATTTACATTGGAAAAGGGGGAAACAGGTCCCAGTCCATACGAAGGGAAGGAGGAAAAAAAGAAAGCCCGAATCGAAGAAGCCTGGTCCGATCTGCCGGAGGAAAGAAAGAAGGAAAAGAACAATTCCAAGGTCTCTCGGCTTAGGGTACCTCCCAAAAACGAATCCGTTTTGTATTGCTTTGGGAGGGGGGGGGGGAAGAGGGGGGAAAGGGTGAAAAAGAAACACTGGACGAGCGCCCTCCGCCCAAAGGGGGGGGTGGGGATTTTTGCGCACCGAGGGGGGGAAAAAGGGGAAAAAAAAGGGGTGCCCACACGTTGAATCTCAGGCGGCCCGGGAAAAATAGAATACCAGTCTAAAAATTCCTAAGGGGAGGGGGGGGAAGATGGAACCAAGCCAAAAGGGGGGGGGAATCCGTATTTCAATCGGGGGTTCAGGGACGAAGAGGACGGGGGATCTGAACCTCCCATGAAGAAGGGGGGGGAAGAGTCTTCCATTATCCTTCTCAAAAGCTCCGCCGGGGTGGCGAAGTGGAGAAGAGCTTTTGGACCTTCTCAAAAAAAGGAAAAAGGAAAAGAGGAAGAAGGTCAGAATGCTTATCTGTAAGAAGGCCGAACCCGCAAAGGGGACTTTCTTCGACCAACCGCAGTTCAAATTGAGGGAAAAAACAGGGGAAAGGGGAACCGGATGCCGCCTTGTGATAAGGGGGGGGAAGGGGGAGGAAAACTTAATACGCTAATTTAAAAGAAAAACCGCGATGCCATCGAAAGAAAAAAAAAACTGCTTTTGGGGAAGGGGAAAAAAGAGAAAGGGGAGAGACTACTTTTTAAAGGAAAGCTGCCTGACCGGGGAGAGGGGGGAAGAAGCGGTTCTGCGTGAGGGGGGGAAGAAAGAAAGGGTTGGTTGCGCGAACCGAAGGACGGCCGCAAAAAGGGAAAAAAAAGAACAGTCTTATCCACCGAACTTTTCGCCGAAAAGTAAGAAAGGAAGAAAAATCTCCCGGAAAAAAGGAGAAAGCCGATGCAATGCGTCCCGGGTACGAAGGGGAAAAAAGAAAAGGGACGTGCAGAACGAAAATTCCTGGCAAGAAGGGGGAGAGAGCCTTTTCTACGCACTGTGGGAAAAAGGAAAAACCTATTTTTCGTAACTCGCGGGGGAAAAAGGGGGGAAGAATACCAAATTTTTCGGCCATGTGGAAAAAAAAAGGCAAATCCGCAATCTCTTGCGCGACGAAAAAGAACCACCGCCAGTCGGGAAAGAAAAGGCGAGCCAGCTCTGGGAGGGGGGAGGGGAAAGAGAAAAGGGCTCTCATTGCTGTGTCAGGAGCTGTCAAAGCAGAAGAGGAGAAGAAAAGAAGGATCGCGGTTCTAAGCATGCCCCGGCTGTCGTTTCCTTGCCCGAAAAACCCTGTTCCCCCTGCAAAAGAGAAAGGGAATAGCCTGGCGGAAAAACCATTGTGGGGGGGAAGAATGGGCTCGAGCGGCCAGGTCGACGAAAAAAAAAAAAGAATCCATCCGTGGCCCTTCCCCAATCGAGTCTTGAATTCTCAGGGGGGGGCGCGAAAAAAAAAAAAATCTTCTCGGAAGTTCATCCTGTCAGAAAAAAAAAGAACCGCCGGTCAGGGCTGCAGGAAGGGGAAGCAGGCCAAGCGGGAGAGACTCGAAAAAAACAAAGGGGGCAAAGCGCCTGTTAAAGCCGAAGAGCGCCCGGTACTAAGAAGGAAGGAGCAAGCTGCCCTAGGAAAAAAGAACGCACAGTCGGACAACGAAAGAGGTGGAAAGGGAAGGAGCCCCTTCCGGGGGGAATCTGACAGGGTGAAAAATCATCAGGGGGGGGGGATCATTGACGGTTTCGCATTGAGACTCCAACCAGGAAAATTTCCCCACCAAAAAGTTGGTGATAAAAAAAAGGAAAATCTCGTTTCGGGTTGGCCTCCTCTGTGAGGAAAGAAAAAGGACACAAAACGGGAAAGAAGGAAACTCACTAACGGGCCTGAAAAGGGGACGTTTCTACCAAAAAACCTGTCGAGAAGAATGGGAGGAAAGTGAGAAAAAAAAAAAGGAACCCCGTTTCCTTTCCGAGAAAGTTCTACTCACTCCAAAAAAAAAGTCTCAGGAGGCGTTGCCCTCGGGACCTATCTCAAAAAAAAGGGGAATACACTGGTCTACAGGTTAGAGGAAAAAGAAAAAAGGATCTCCTAGTTCGGACCCCTATTTAAAAAAGGTTGCAGCGTTGAAAAAAAGGCAGAGCGGAGATGGGGGAGGGGTTTCCAGAGGAGACAGTAAGCCTTGTGCTTGGGGGGGGAGGAGCGTTTATTCGACGGAAAATTGGAGGGAAAAAAATCTTTTTTTTTAAGAGGTAAGTCGGTTAAGGAAGGAGCAGAGGGGGGCCGTCGAAAAAAAACGAAAGAAGCTGCGGCCCGACCCAAGAGCGGGTGCTGGCCGTGCCTTCGCGGAAAAAAATTCAACCGAACATGGGGAGAAAAAGAAAGCCTGACTCTAAAGCGAGATGGGCCGCGGAGAGGAAAAAAGAACACTCTAATCTCGAAAAGGGGGGAGTTGGTACAAGAAGACCATTAAGAGGAAAAAGTCTCTAAGGTGAAAAGGCATGCCGGCTTTTTGAATCGACGGCGGTAAACCCAATCTTTAATAAGAAAAAAGGGGGAATAATAGAAAAAACACAAGGAGGAGGAAAAGAGAAAGAAGAGGAAGTGATTCCAGAATTGGGGGGTACCGCCGTCGAAGAAATGCTTCCATTTTACTACTTCTGGGGGAAAAAGTACATGGCGATCAGAGTCTCAAAAAATCGTCCGTGGGGAAAGGAGGGGAGGGGGAGAAGAGAAATCTTCTCTTCCGCGCCAAGGCCTGAAAAGTATGTTATTTCCCCGTCTTCCCCGAAAAGGAAAACAAAATACCGAGTCCGCATAGGGAGGGGGACCGGAAAAAAAGGCCAATAGATGGGTTTGAACCCTCTGAGAAGGAAAACTCTCCTCCTCAAACCAGAAAAAAAGAAGGCACCCTTGTAGTTAGGCTCAAAGAAAAAAGAAAAAAAAAGAAACATCGTCCTACGTGAAGTTAAACTTCCAAGAAAAGGGGGGGGGGGGTGGCATAAAAATCGAAAAAAAAAAAAAAAAAAGAAAAAATGGGGGGGTTTCACCCTCTGACCGGGGATAGGCTATCTGGTTATCTCAAAAAGGTCTGACAAGGTAGGAGAAAAAAAGGGGGGAGATCGGTCAAAGAAAGACCTTGTCTCGGCTTTGAAAGAAAGAAGAAGAGAAAAGAAGGGCCAGGAGGCCGTCCTTAAGAAAAAGGAAAAAAGAAAAAAGGGTGTAATGCTTTCCGGTCTCTTCCGAAGGGGGGAGGAGCAGGGGGAGTCCATTAGGGGGAAAAGCACGCCCGTCCCAGCGGAAGGCCACAAAAAAAGCGGCTTTTATCCCACCAGAGGAAAGGGGGGCGTGAAACGAGTCTAAAACGTTCAAAAAGAGAAGGGGAGAGGGCAGAGTCGACCAGAACGGAAGGGACCTTCCCCGATAATCGGGGGGAAGAGCCAGCTAAATCGACGCTTGGAGGAAAAAAAAAAAAAAAAGGTCTAGTACCCGGGGGGGAAAAGAGGGAAAAAAAGTGGCGAAAAAAAGTTGGGGGGGGGAAAAAAAAAAGAAGAGAAAGTGGCCTGCTTTTCACAAGGGAGGCCCGTGCCTTTCTTGGGGGAAAAAGAGAAAAAAAAGGGGATTTATGTCGCCAAAAGGAAAAGAGAAAAAAGGGAAATCACCGGATCACTTAAATGGAGAAAGCTTCGGTCGGCCAGAAGAATACGGCGCAGATGGGCAGAAACCTGGCCGAAGGGGGGGAACCGGTCCCGTCGCTTCCGCCAAAAAGGGGATCGTCGCCTTGGGTAAAGGAGCAGGCCAACGCAAAAAGGGGGAAAAAAGGGACGACCGCGATCCTCATTAAGCGTCTCTATGAAGTTCTATCCTCGCCAAAAGAACAAAGGAGGACCTTTGCATTACAACGACATCCAAGCCCGGGAAAAAGGAGCCGCCAATAGTAGCGGCCAGGGAATGTGCTTCTCTCGATGAGGGAGGGGAGGAAGCTGCCGCAACTGGGGGGCCGAACTGCGTAAAAGGAAAAGGGGAGGGGAAGGGTAAACGCAAATAGGTGTGGGGCGAAAAGACCGCGTCCCTCTTTAAACAAGAGGGGAAAAGGGCCAGGACAAATTAGGGTCCTGCACGAAAAAAAAAAAAAGGGGGGGAAGGAGGAGAAGGGGAACTGCTCGTACAGAAGCATGGTCTCTCCCTCGAGAAAAATCGACCTAAACAGGGTGCTTGGGGGAGGGAAGGGGTAGATGGAGGCCCACTCGCGCCCATACGCCGTCATGTATTCCGCGAAAAAAAAAAAAAAAAAAAACGCCCTGTGTTCGAAGACGCTGGAGAGGGAGACGCCGCCAACCGTACAGACGCGGTGGTGAAAAAAGATCTTGTGCCTTTCTTTAGGAAAAAAAAGGACAGCCCTTGTTTTGAAAGGGGGGCGATCAGAAGTAGGGAGGGGGTTCCCCCCGACAAGGAGAAACGATCCATTACCACACGATCAAAACGAAAAAGGGAAAAAGGGGCAGCTGGAAACTAACTTCGAAAGCCTCGGACGGAAAGAAGGAAAAAAAGGGCGAGAATTTCGCGGTCCGGCCCAGGGATTGAAGCTTTTCTTCGGGAAGGGAAGGAAGAAGAATCGCAGAAAAGGCTGGCCGGAAGGGAAGAAGGAGAACGAATTCGCGCCCAAAGTCCTCAAGGGAGGAAGAGAAAACAACCAAGAAAAAGGGAGGTCCGAAAGAGACAGGGTCGCGTTGCGAAAGGCCCACCCGAAAAGCCGCTGTCTGTTATTGGAGGGGGGAGGGGGGAAAGAGAAACGTAGTGGTTCAAAATGGTAGGGACAGAAGGGGGGGGGGGATAGAAAAGTTTCGCCCATGCGAGCTTGGCGGAGGTGAAGACCAGTCCTATGTCCCATCCCAAAAAAAGAAAAAAAGAAGGGAGGGCCCGCCTTAAACTGGGCCGGGGGCTTCATTCAAAGGAAAAAGGGGAAAGAAAGAAAAACTGACAGTCGTAAAGGGGAAGATCCAAGGAAAAGGGGCGGCAGGTAGGGGGTCTGATCGGGAAAAAAAAAAGAAAGGAAAGAAAGAGACCAGGCCCTCAGTGCAGGTTCCTGCCCAGAAGAAGGAAAAAAAGAAAGAGGATGAAGTTCAACATAATGTGCCGGCAGGGGAAAGGGAAAGGAGAAGGTCAACTTGAGCGCCGGGGGTTCGGACTTAACGTTATGGAAAAGAAGAGGGGGGGGGGTGAATACTGGCAGGAAAACAAAAAGGGGAGAAGAGACCTCGCCTGCCAAAAAGTTGCTCTTCCTTTTTTCGGAAAAAGGGGAAAAAGAAAAGAGAGCAAGCCAGAGGGTAAGAGCCAAAAGAGGGAAGAAGTAAAAAATTGCTCCCCAGTCCAACCGCTCCATTTAAAGGAAAGAAGGCGGGAAGGCGGGAAAAAAGAAGAACCGGAAGTTTCCCTTGTCCGCCCAAGGAATCACCGCCCCCTTGCGCCTTGGGGAAAAGGGAGGAAAAGAAAGACCGGGGGGGGGGACAAACCCAGGGGAATTGGTTCGCGAAAAAAAAGAGAGTCCTGGGTCCCATGTTTCTCCGAGACCACTCGCAAGAAAGGAAACGGTACGTGAAAGTCTTTTATAAAAAAAAAGGAAGACATGAGGGGATCCTTTCCATGCAAGAGGGGCTTGTTCCCCTCTCTAAAAGAAAAGAGAGGGCGGACGGTTGAAGGTGCCCAAGGGGAAAAAAAAAAAAAAGGGGGGGAAGAAATATGTTTGTCCCCATGAAAAAACGAGGTGGTGCTGATCTGGCGAACAAACGGAAAAGGCGGGAGGAAGGTTGGACTGGGGGGTGGAAAGAATAACCGAGGAAAAAGAAAAAAAGGAAAGAAGATCAACCACTTTGTCGGTGTAGAGGGCTATCATTTTTCAAGGGAAAAAAAAAAAAAAGGCGGCTGGTGTAAATGCGAGCGCCCGCGGGGGGAAGAAAAAGGGGGGCGAAAGAACGGATTGCGCGCCGGTCCCCGGAAAAAAAGGGCCGCAAACCACATCACCGGCTCGCAGAGGAAAAAAAAGGGGGAAAGGGGAGCGGCATTAGATCGAGCGAAGGGGGGCGAAAAAAAAAAAAAGAAAGACGCCTTTGCGGATCACCTAAAAAAGAGTGGGTGTGTAACATGTTTATTGGGGGGGAAAAAAGGGGAGAAAAAGCGAGACCAGCAAGACATGGAAGCAACTTCAAGTGAGGGGGAAAAAAGATGGAAGGGAGGAGAGGGTGCTTCATCCAGCCCTTGCCAAATCCGCAAAGACGGCCTGGCAACACTTTCCAGGAGAGGAGAAAAAACGGGGAGGAGGAAAAAGAAAACTCAGGGTTTGCCGGTGTTTCGAACAGGGGGAAAAAAAAGGGGGGGGCGGTGGACGATTTTCAATGCTGGAATGCAGGAAAAACTCCTCCTACGCTCCCGACGAAAAAAAGAGGGGTGAACGCCCGGGGGGAGTGCGGCACCTGCTGACTGGGAGAGGGGGGGGAAGAAGGGACAAACTATTGGGTCAACTCCGGAAAACATGCTGACATCCTTTATTTTCATAAGAAAAGGGAGGGGGGGGGGGCGGGTTTCAGGGGTATGAATGCGGGGGAAAAAATAGGAGCTCGTACTATATTTTGCCTGCCTCAAGGGGTCTCGAGAAAAAAAAAAACCGGGGGTGGCGGCCAACAAAGTTTGAAACTGGGTGCAGGAGAAAAAAAGGAGAGAGTTAGTGCCGAGCTTCCCAGTTCTTTTTTTGGGGGGGCCTACGATTTGCTGGAGAAAAAAAGAAGAAGGACGGTCGGAATTGGGGGAAGGAAGAGGAAGCCTCGCCAGGAACAATCACAAACGTGTGTGGGGGATGAGGGGGAGAAGGGGAAAAAGCGGTTTTTGGATCTTGAAAACCACCCCAGGAAAAAAGGGAAAAAAAAGGAGGGGGAAGAGCGATTCCTCCACCCTGGGAAGACCACATGTATTCTATTCCACGGAGGGGAGAAAAAAACAAGGCCTAGTTGGATGTTCCCCCCAGAGAAAGGAAAAGGGGTTAAAAGTCAGTGTCATTACCTTATCCAGCAAAAGGGGGGTCCAAAGAGCAACGTACAGACAAAAGGGGCGCAAAGCGTGCTCGTGCTGGAAAGCCCCAGGACGATCTCTCCCTAGAATGGGGGGGGGGGGAAGAAAAAAGGGGTCAATAGGGGGCTCAAAAAAAGGATGAAATCTTCCCGGGGAAAAAAAGGTGATCTACCTTTCCTCGAAGGGAGAAAAACAAATAGGCGTCCCAGGAGGAAGAAGAGAAAGAGCAGACGCCGTAGTGAAAAACGGCATGGCGCTGTTTTGCCTAAAGGGAAAAGGGAAAAAAAGAAAGGGGGGACATTTAAAGGATTTCATCAGTGTGGAGAGAAAGGAAGTGCCTATCCTTCTTCTGGAAGCCCTATCAACTTATCTTAAAAAAAGGGGGGGGGAAAAAAAAAAGGCTGGAGTAGCCGGGGGTGGAACCAGGGGAAAAAAAGGGGGAAAGGAAAAAGGCCATGCGACCATACCGTTTTAAGTCATCGTTTTTCCAAACAAGAAAAAGGGGAATGCAACCAAAAACGCCCTTTTTCAGGAGGAAGGAACACCCTGTCCTGGGAACAGGGGGAACCGTTCTTCATCACCAGAAAAAAAAAAAAAAAGGAATGGGTGTCTGAAAAAATCGGAGCTGGATTTAACCAGGGAAAATAAGAAACCCCATGGGGTGGGGGGGACCTTCCTCCCTCCCTAACGGGGGGAAAAAAGAAAAAGTGGAACGGTTGGGGATTGCTCGGTGGAAGGAGGGGGGGGGGAAGGAACAAAAGGGGGAAAACAGCGGCCCCCTTAAGACTTTATTGCTTTTGGGGATTGTGAAAAAAAAAAGGGGAAAGTTACCCCAAGAAAAAAAGCCCGTTTTGAAAAAAGAAATGAGAAAATTGCGGGACCCCGGGGGAAAAAGAAGGAGAACAGGAGAAAAAGACTACTTTTTTCGATTGGAATAGTGAACAACAATCACTACCTCTATCGAGGGGGAGGGGGGGGAAGGGGGAAGTGGAGAAAAAGAGGGGGGGATCCTTACCTCCCAACGGTATGTTCCTATTTCCACGTCAAAAGGAAAAAAAAAAAGGAGAACGGCAAAAAACCTATCAGAGCAAGGGGGGCGGCAAGTCGCTTAAATCCGTGTTTGGAAAGGAAAAAAGGAAGAAGACTAAAAGCGAAGCAAAGCGGAAAAAAAAGAAGGAAAAAATGAAGGGGAAGTAACCGCGAGCGACCAAGGAAATTCAAACTAGAGGCAATTCGAGAGAAGAAAAAAAGGGAGGAAAAGAGGAAAGGGGGGGGTACCTGTCATTCGCGTGCCTTTTTTTTGGGGGGGTAATCGTCAAAAAGGAAAAAGTTCCCTGGGAATCAGAGGGGGGGGAGAGAACGGAGCACCAACCAAGCAACTGCATTTTGTGGTTCCTCAAGCCCGAAAAGGAAATCTTTTACTACACCCGGAAGGGGGAAGGGAGAGATAGGAGAGAGAAAGGGAAGAAAGAAAAGAGCTTTTTGCGCACCTGCGCACCCTTTGATCACTTCAGCAGGAAGGGGAGGGAAAAGAAGACCGGGCGCCCGACAATCAAAAAGGAAGGGGGGGAAAAGAAAGAGAACGCCCGGCTCGCAGGGCGGGCAATGCTTCTGTAGAGTCAGGGGCAAAGGAAGAAAAAAAAGGGACCAAAGGGGAAAAAAAGGGAAAAGAAAAGGGGCCTTTCCCCATGATTTTGGCGAGGCGCTCGGCGTCGTAGAAAACGAAGTGTATGAAAGGGGAAAGAAGTCACTGGAGGAAGGGGGACGCGTTTTTTTCGGAAAGCCCCCCCCCCTTTTGAGGAAAAGAGGAAAAAAGGATGAGCATAACGCAAACCAGAGTAGAGAAAGGAAGCGACGAAGGGGGCTCTCGACCCAGTAGAGAAAGGGAGGGGAACGGGTATTCCCTGAAGCGCCATTCGTTGTCAGGGGAGGAAGCTCCTCTCATCTAGAACGAGAAAAAGGAGGGAGGATCTAAACAGCCTGTGTCGAAAAAAAGGTGGGGAAGAAATCCTTTTCCCTTCTACGGGAAAGGAGAAAAAACCAGGCAAGAGAAGGGGAGGCCCTGGGCGCGAATTGAAAGCCGACCTATCCGTGAAAAAAAAAAATAAGGGACCTCAAGGTGGACCAGGGGAAAGGGGGAAAAAAAGGGTTATCCCCTTGAATGGGGAAAGAAAATCCCTTTTCTCGAAAAAGAAATGGAAGAAAGAAGACTAAAAGGGGTCTGGTCCGAAATGCCCCTTTTGAGCATGCAAAAAAGGAGGGAGTTGGGGAAAAAAATAAAAAAAAAAAAAGAGGAAAAAAACAACCTTTGGGGCGGAAGGGGAAAAAGAAAAGCCCTTATCTCGGGGACGGGGAAAACTGTTTGTCTTCTCAAAAAAGGACGGGAAGATGGTATACCCTCCCTTCTTGTGTCTTTTCCCTTTCTTTCCAAGGAAAAAGGGGGGGGTCCGATTAAAAACTGACAATAAAGGGGGAAGAGGGGGTGGAATCAACCGGTCTCCATCTGAACAAAAGAGGGCAAAATACCCCAAGAAAAAGGGGAAAAGACATATTGTGGGGATACAAATTTCGGAGGGAAAGGGGGGGGGGGGGGGGGGGGGGACGGAACCGCTGTACGGCAGAAAGAAAAAAAAAACCTGAATGGAAAAAGACGAACTGTTCTTGAGGGGAAGAGAAAAAAAAAAAAACGGAAAAGAAAAAGAAAGGAGGAAGAAGGAGTACTTTAGAGTCCATCCTCCCGGGAAAAAAGGTGGCATTTCTTTGAAAGCGGAGGGGGAAGGGAAAAACTTCCTCTACCGGAAAAGAAGTCGTTGAACGTACTGGAAAAGACAAAAGGTTCCCGGAATACCTGGTAAAAAGAAGTCTCACAGCAAGGAGAAAAAAGCAACAGCGTCGACCCGAGTGGGAAAAAGGGTTTTTTCAGACCGGGGGGGTTCCTATATCCTTAGATGGGGGGGGGGGGGGAAAAAAAAAGAACCGGTTTTCATAAAAAAGAGACACGATTTTCTCCTGGGGATGTTAGTGGGGGGGGAAAGAATAAAAAAAAAAAGGGGGAGAGAGGGACCGCTGTTGGAAGGGAAGTTCTTTGAAAGAAAGGGAAAAAAAACGTGGGCCGGCCGCTAAAAAAAGAGCGAAAAAAAAAAAGAAAAATACTGGGCGAAAAAGACTGCTTCCGAATACCGGAGCTTGTTGTATTCCCGGGGAAGAAAAGGGAGGGAAGAGGAAACCAGAAAAGGAAGGAAGCGGAAGACATTTCCGCTAAGGACAAACAGGAACCCACTTTTTTAGGGGGAAAAGGAGAGGAAATCGCATGAAGGAAAAAGACGCTCGAACTAAGAGTCTTCAATTAAAGAAGAGAACTACCTGAGGCTTTTGCATAGAAAGGGAAGAACCCCAAAAAAGAAGCGCGATTGCTCTTTTTGGGGGAGAAAAAAAAAAAAAAAAAAAAAAAAAGAGGAGGCGGGAAAAAAGAGATCACAGCGCGAAAAAGGAAAAAGAAGGGAGGAGGATTTTTTTTACCGCCGTTCTATCCAACCCCGGGAAAAAAAAAATGGGAGTGTTATAAGCGGCGAGCGGAAAAAAGGGGGGGGAGGAAAGGGGGGGGAGGGTCTATGCCCGCCAAAAAAAAAACCCCATCCTTCTTACGCGAAGGGAAAAGAAAAAGAAAGATGCGAGGAGGGGAAAAAAAAAGGAAAGGTCCTATTCCCAGCAATGGGCTGCCTAAAGAAAAAGAAAAAAGCTGACCGATTTAGGGAAAAAGGAAGAAGAAAGGGGTTACCGCGAGTAAACCCGGCCCAATATATTTTTTGGGGAAAAAAAAGAAAAAAAAAAGGAAAGGCAACTCCACGCCGAAACAGCAGGGAGAAAAAGGAGGGGGGAAGTTCCGTTCTGCCAAGAATCCCCTCCCAGCAACTCTGAGAAGATGAAAAGGAAAGTACGGGACAGTACCCCATAAAAGGGAGGGAAGGGGTTTTCAACCCGCTGAAGAAGGAAAGATTGATATGCTGAATCTGGGGGGGAAAAAGAGAAGGAGGCCAGTTCCCTGAAAGGGGAGAGGGGGTCAAGTCTGAGCACGAAAGGGGAGGCGGTTCTTCGATGAAAAAAAGAAAGAAAGAAAAGGGGTCAAAGCTGCCGTAAAGGGAAGAAAGAAGAAGAGAAAACGGGATGGCCTTCCTTTGTAAGAAAAAAAAAAAGAGGAAACCCGTGAAAATAGGGCCATTCGGAGGGACGGAAAAGGGGGGGAAAGGAAAAAAAAAAGAACTAAGATCGTAACAGGGAAAAAAAAAAAGAGGGGAGAAAAAAGTCCCTTAGGGGAGAATGCGACCGCTTCCAAGAAAAAGGAAGGAATCCAGGTGAGGAAGAGTAGGAAAGGGCCTTATCCTGGCCCGAAGAAAGAATCGGGGGGAAAAAGGAGCTCAAAGAGATCGCCGAAGGGGGAAAAAAGGATAGGGTACCCGAAAGACAGGTCTGTTTAACACGAGAGGTGTTTGGTAAGGAGGAACTCCTATCAGAAGGAAGAAGGAAAAAGGGAAAAGGGCATATTTACCGACCGGGCCAATGAAATCATCCTGCCGAAGAACTTATGTCTGAAAAGAAAAAAAGAAAAGAAAAAAAAAGGGAATCAACTTTCAAAAAAAAAGGGAAGGAAAGGTAATTTAGCACGTATGAGGGGGGCGACACTTCCCTTCCCGGAAAAAAAAGAGTGGAAACAGCAACCTAAAAGGGAAGGGCCTTTCTTCGCTTCCCTGCAGGGGACTCTTCGAAGAAGGAAAGGAAAAACCAAGAGTCAAATTAAAGGGGGAAAAAAAAGGAAAGGAAAGGAAGGGAGGGTCTCTAAATGATCTTTGGGGGACTGACACCTCCTTCTGCGGGAAAGGGAGAAAAGAAAAGAAAAGGCAAAAATCAGACTCGACCGGGAAGAAAAAAAAGAGGAACTTCCGGTGATATGGGGAAAGACGTCTCTCAGAGGAGATTAATAGGGTTCTATTCCTGACCAGAAAAGGGAAAGGGAAGACGGGAACACCAGCCTCAGTTAACATGGGAAAGCAAAATAAGGTTTTTCTATAAGGGAAAAGGAAACAGCGAGAAGATGTAAACGCGCCGGCACAAAGAAAGGGAAGGAGGGGAGGAAAGGAAAACCGTGTCACGGGCCAGAAAAGAGGAGCGTACAGACGCATTTCATCAGAGGGAAAAAAGGAAAAAAAGGGAGAGATGTCAAAAGGGTCGTGCTTGTCAGGGGGACAAAGGAGGGGGGAAAAAAAAAAAAGGGGAAGGCACCACCTCTCTCAAAAGGGGGCGCCTCTCAGGAGGGGAGAAAAAAAAAGGAGGGAGAAAGGGGAAGTTCTCATAGAGCTCCGACAAAAAAGGAAGAAAAAGAAAGAAGCAGCTGAATCTTTCGTCTTGAATGAAAAAGGAATTGTGTTCCTTCCCTCTAAATCGGAAGGAGGGAGTGGTAACCAACTACAGTCTCGGTTCTCAGTGGAAAAGAAAAGGAAGGAAAGAAAAAAAGAAGCACCTTTTCCCTGTGAATCGTCCCTAAACTTCGCAAAAAGGAAGGGGGGGAGAGGGTAAAAGGCCCTGTCATGGGAGGGGAGGGGAGAAGAGGAAGATAGCATCTTCCCTAATCGCAGGGGGGGAGAAGTCCCAGCTCTTCTCAGAAAATCTCGCCAAACAAAAGGAAAAAAAAAAAAGAAGGAAGGGGGGGGAGGGGGATACTTACGAATCGGAAAGAAAAGGGCAGATCCCCCCCCGTTCAGAAAGGAAGAAAAAAAAAAGAAGAATCGAGGGTCGTGTATTGGGAGGGGGAAAAAAGGAAAAAAAGAGGAAAACGTATTCTTTCCTGCCTGGGAAGAGCCGACCCAGTTCATGCCCCGAAAGCAGGGAGAAAAAAGAAAAAAAAGAAAAAAAGTGAAAATGACGAGCACAATCCCACAAAAAAGGAAGGGAGGGAGGGGGAAGACCTCCTGTTCCCGTGCAAGAGGACGGCACACGATCAATCCCAATAAAAAAGAAGAGAGGGGAGAGTAAGAGCCAATAGAAGTGCATTTCGCAAGGGTAGGGGGAAGGAAAAAGGAAATCACCCGGAGCCTCGCTCGGTCGCCTTGTGAGGGACAAAAAAAAAAAGGAAAAGGGGAGGTCAAAAACCAAGGTGTTGTCCGGAATGTAAAGGGGGGAAGAAAAAGGAAAAGGGGGGGAAAAGCCTCGGTGCCACCTCAAGCGGCAAAAAGGTATGTAGCATGACCTTCAGTTTGATAGGAAGAAGAAAAGGGAGAAAGGAGCAGGCGACACCAAACTCTAAGAGAAAGAAAAAAGAGTGGGGTTCTGGAGTTACAGCACTCCTCGCGGGAGAAAAAAAGGGGGTAACTCCGTACTGGAAGAAAAAAAGGGGAAGGTTCTTTCAAAAAGGCCTGTCCGATAAATAAGAAAAGGGGAGAAGGAACGCAAGGGGCCTCCGAAGAGGGGGGGAGACCTTTCCGCTGCCAAAGACGTCCCAGCTTTCTCTGAAAAAAAAAAAAAAGGGCATCCAGGAAATTTGTTGCGAAAGGGGAAAGGAAAGGAGGGAAAAAAGAAAAAAATATTTGCCCTCGGCTAGATCAGGGAAAAGAGAGATCAGCACTCTAAACGAGGGGAGGGGGGGAGTAACTGGCCTCTTCATGGGGGGGGAAAAAAGACCGCTGCTTGATCCGTTCATGCAAAGAATTTTGGG
>Ga0179593_1814910_pt1 | contig 21469 bp, 31 predicted proteins | sample CZODoug2_1_08_16_FD_185931 | JGI IMG/M metagenome (GOLD analysis project Ga0179593, IMG submission 185931) | Vadose zone soil fungal communities from Angelo Coast Range Reserve, California, USA - CZODoug2_1_08_16fungal (PacBio error correction) | ecosystem: Environmental > Terrestrial > Soil >...
TCCAAACGCCCTTTGAAGTTCGACGGACTGTCGGAAGTCGCGATTGGCGGATAGGAAATATAGGGCGCTTTTCACAGGAAGAATTAAGGAATGTAGGGGAATTCATGGTTTGTCAGGTGGAAAAATTGAAAAAAAGAAAGGGAGCGGGGCGTCCGGCGGATTAGACCCAGGGAAACTTAGGGGACAAAGATCTGTCTTTCGGGCTAGCCAAGTCTGGTTCTGGTTCCAGGGACGAAAAAGAGAAAACGTAGGGAGGACAAATCTCCGAAGAGATTTTATTCACTCAAAATCCGAGAAAAGAAGACACGTGGCAGGCAGGAGAAGGGGGTAAAGGGCCCAAAAGTTCCTTCCGAGAAAACGTCAAAAAGAGAAAAAGGGAAAGGCATGCGGACGATTTGAGGGAGAGACGCTGAGGCAAGGGTACCCAAAAAAACGCCGCAGGAATGGAGGCAGGACAAAAGGTTAATAGGACCCTTCGAAAAAAGAAGGGCAAAAGGAAGAAAGGAAAGGGTCCGAAGAGATGTCGGAAGTCACAAATGAAGGGGGAGGATTGGGGGGGAGTTGATGTTTCCGGCGCTGAAACGGGTTTTTTTTGGAAAAAAAGAGAGGGAGTGGAAAAACCGAAAGGTTCGAAACCCAGGAACCAACATACGCTCCAAAACCTAATAACCCAATTCAAGGACGTCGGCCGGTCGGTTACTACAGAGGGGGGGCAGTTAGGAAAAGAAAATGTTTTCCTCCTCAAAGGGATGTTGCGAGGCAAGGAAGGGGGACAGGAAAAGGGGAATCATGGTGAAAGGAGTAAAAAGGTTTAACATCCCTGGGAGTCAGTTTGGGGAAAGAAGAGGGGGGAAAGGGAGGGAAACGTGACCTCGGGTGGGACCAGCCAGCGCGTATTGAGAGGACTTAAAAAGAGGGACAAGTTGCGGGGAACCTGTGGTCAAACAAGATGTTGGGAAAGGGACCCGTAACTTAGTAAGTTTACCGGAGTGGTAGTCCCTTTTTACGAATGAGAGAAACGCAGATCGTGCGAGTGTGGACAGGGGAAGTAAGAACTCCCTTTGGGGAGAACAGGGGGCAAGCCCGAAGGCCAAGAAAAAAAAAGAAGCGGGGAAGGCGTCAAGGCCCTTGATTTGGCAGAAAGGTAAAGGGGGGGTGAAGGGGGGGGGCTGAAAAGACCCCAGGCTAAATGTAGTGGTCCTCAGAATAAGGGGATTAACGGAGACGATGTGGCCCAAAAAAGTCGAAGGGGGGAAAAAGGTTGAGGCAAGCGGGAATTGGGGTGCCCGGGTTGTGGGGGAGGTTTTTTGAATTAAAACTTAAGAAAAATTGGAAAAAGGGAAGTCAAACAAGATGTTGCTGCGAATGGGGGAAGGGTGGGACGCTCCGTGCCTGTAATAAGTGATTTTAAAAAGTTGGCCATGGCGGCCAACACTAACGGAAAAGGAGAAACGGGGGGGGGGGTGAGCACGGGTGGCACTCCAAAGGGGGGTCAAAAGGGGGGGGGGAGAAGGGTGGTAGAGAGGTGCTTTGGTGTCCGCTGGTCGGTTTTGAATGTCAGGGGTAAAGAATCTTAAAAAACCAAAATGGGGAGGCCCCTGAAAGATCCACAGAAAACTGAAAAAAAAAAGAAAGAGTCGGGCTGATGGTCCACGCGACTTGAAGTGTAGAGCAGAGTTTAGATTGGCGACCTACGCCACAAAAGTTCAATAAAAAAAGGGGGGAGGGGAAATGGGAAACCCCTAATACCGGGACACACAAAAAAAGATAAGGAAAGGGTAAATACTGAACCGTAAATGAGACAAAGGGTTTGACTGGTTGGAAAAACAGGGGAAAGGATAATCGGACGAGTTGGCAGTTGTTCTTGGAGAGTAAAGAAAAAAAAACAGGGGGGGCAGGGATTTGGATTTTGTAAATGAAAAGGATTAAAAAACGAAGGGGAAGAAGAGAGAAGGAGGGCGGACGGTAGGCCAGCAGGTCCCGAAGCCATTGCCGGAGAACTTAGATGGAAAATAGGGGCGAAGAGGGTTGGATGCTTTCACTGTTTGGGGGGAGGGAGGATTCAAAATGAAAAAACGAATTTCGGGAAGATTGTGGCAGGTGAAAAAGAGAAAAATACCAGGTCCAAAAAAAATGGGAGAGTTTTCAGTATGGAAAAAAGCGAAATGGGGCGGAATTTTGTCGGGGGGAGGCAGGGGCGCGCAATTCGTAAGTGCTTGTTTTCGGTAAAAAAGGGAAGTGGGGGGGGGGACTGTCGGGCGTGACGGGTCGGTCCAGAAGGAAAGAAAGGTCGGTGGAAAGAGAGCAATTCCTTACTGGTCATTGTGAGCAGGGAGGCGGGCTTTAAAGCTGAAACACGGTAGTGCAGAGAAGGGGTCCGGCCGGGGGTCGCGCACGTGAGGCGTGAAAGGTCACTGAGGCCCGGGGAGAAAAAAAGGTGGAAAAGGGGGGTTCTTGGGGGTTTGGATTTTTCCCGATGGCTTCGGGGGGCGGAAGGGGGTTTCATTGTTCCAGCTTCGATGGATTGGGGGGAGAAAAGGGAGGGGGGGTCAAAAAGGGGACGACGAACGCGAGTAACTGGGGGGCGGGGGAAAAGGTTTTGACCGCGCTTGGGTTTGTGGGGGGTGGGGGAAGAAATGTCAACAAACACAAGAGGGAGAAAGAGAAGATGCCCCAAAAAAAAAGAGAAAGAAGAAAGTTGGCCGCAAACCAGTAACAGACGCCGCCACGCAAGTGGTCGAAGGAGGGTGGGAAAGGGGGCAAAAATCCCAAGACGCAAAAGGCACACATGAACAAAGAACATCAAAAAAGCAAAAAAAGCAAAAAACGAAGAAACGGAAACTCCCGACCCAAGAACCGGAAATACGCGGCACGAAAAAAAAGCGATTGAAAAAAACCAACCAGCCAACGGGGGGTTGTTTTCAAACACAGAAAAAAAAAAGAAGAGGCGGGAAACAACCCGAGCACGCCCAGAAGAGGAATGGAGAAAAACGGAACTCTTAGACCTGGAGGGGAATCCAAAGCGGAAAAAAACAAAGTCCAACGTCTCAAGCAAGATATCCCGCCACCAAAAGAACTGAAAAGGAAGGGACGCTCAACCGGAACGTTCGGCAAACCTGAACTCTCCCACTTGACCGTGAAAAAAAAAAGAGATTCACTCACTTTCTTCAATCCACATGTCGTTTTTTGATCCGTGGGGGGAAAGGAGGATCCGAAAACCAACGAAAATCCTCTTGCGGGACTTGCCACAAGGAAAGGAGCAGGAAAAAAAACAAAAGGTCCAAAACGGGAAAGGTAATTCATCCAGAAGAAAGAAGAAAAAAAGGAAAACTTGTGGACCGAAAAAATCAAACGGGGGCCCAAAAAAGAAAAAGCGGAAAAGAAACAACGGACGTTGCGACTGGGCCAAAAGGGTTGTCTCGGGGAAAAGACAGAATGAATCCAAAGGTCAATTCATTCGAATAGTGTGGGTGCGGTGAAGGAAGGGGGGGGGAAAAAAAAAAGAATTACAAGCCTGGTTGTATTGCTAAATCGGGGAATTGTCCAACTAACAAAAAGGCGCCAAATCAGTAACTGCGCGTGGAAAGAACTCAACAAAAAATAAAAAATGTGAAAAAAAAAAAGAGAAAAAGATTGCTGAGGGGAATAGGGGGCTCTTCAGCCAGAACCTCCCCAAAAAAGAAGGAAGTGAAAGCGCGCCCGACCAGCAAAAAGAGGAAAAGAGGAACCAAAAGAAAAAAATAGAAATAGGGGAAAAAGAAAAGGACGGCTCCAGTTTTTGAAACGGGCAAACGTCGAGGGAACCCAACAACTGGGAGAAATCAAGAGACCTCAACAGAAAGCCGTTGTCAAAGGGGAGAAAAAAAGAAAAAGGCATGACAAAGTAAAAAAATCCTTGAACGGAAAAAAAATCCCGAAAGGTACGACGGTAGGGGTGACCTAAGAAATCTAAAAAAGGGGGGAAAAAGGAAGAACTAAGCACAAAAAAGCAACGTAACAGGGGGGGGGGAGCAAATCGTAAAAAATGACTTTTTTGGGAAAAAAAATTGACCAAACTACAGACAACAAAGAAAAAAAAAAAACAGCGAGAAAATGAAAGGGTCAAAAAACGGCTTCACGAAAAAGGAAAGATAAGCCAAGCAAAGTTCCGTGCCCCTCAGGGGAGCTTGGGCCGATTTCAAAAGGTCAAGGAAAAAAAAAAAAAAGCAAAACAATTGAATCTGGGGAGTGACCGCCAACGAGAAGAAAAAAAAGCGGAATTCCACGGGAAAACGAAACTGGAGGGTTCCCCGGTGGGTCATTCGAAACAACTGGGAGGGAAAACCCGCACCCCCAAAGTAGGCGAAAAAGCTCTACGTACGCCGGGAAAGTGGAAAAAAAAAAAAACACGAAAACGTTTAAAGAGTACGGGTTGACCCAACGGACCATGGGGGGGGGGCGGGTACGCCGAAGGGAACAAAAAGGTTTTCGCAACCCGACTACGGAAAAGAGGAAACAAATAGAGGGGGGGAAAAAACAAGCAGAAGGAATTTAGAAAAAACCCTAGGAAGAACCTACAGGAAAAAGTATGACCTAAATGGAAAAGGATGGGCCGGAACCAACCCCCAGGGAGGGTTCGAAAGAGCGGGACGGGTGCCAAAAGACTATGGGGGGGGAATCAAAAGGGAGGACGAACTAAAAAAAAAACCAAAAACGGCAATCAAGGGGACGGCAACGAAGATTCTGAGGAAAAAAGAAGCCTTTATCGATTGGGACACTTGGTATTAAAGTGAGGTGAGCTCAAGGGCGGTAGGGATACCTCCTGCACCAAATCGATCGAAAAAAACCCCCCCCCCCAAGGAATTTCAGATCAGTGGAAGAAGGGTTTTCGGTGGAAGGCACCAAAAAATGCAGAGAAAGAAAAAGGAACAGGGAAAGGGGGGGAATTCAGGCCCGCGAAAGAGCTTCGAGGGGAACTCAAGGGAAAGGGAAAAAAAAAAAAAAAAAAACGCCCAGAAAGTCAAAAAGAACAGAAAGGACGGGTAAGGTTTAAACGAAAAAAAAAGCAACAAGGGGGGCCGAATAGTGAAAATAAAAAGGGACTCAACGCCGGCTCCGGGCGCCCAGGGGAAAAGCAGGGAGCCGAAGCAGATGTTTTCGAAAACTGCTAACACCAACGGAGGGGGGTTTATAAAAAAAGGAAAAATCAAGACCGATCCAGGAAGTCAAAAAAAGATTTGAAAATCGCAAGAAACTACTTCTAGAAAACAAACCGAGATTCTAGACGTTGGGGGAAGCCGAGTGAAGGGGACTACGGGGGACTTGCGGGAGGGGGCAGAACATGGGGAGAATTAGGGGGGGGGGGCGAAGTTAGCCATGTTTTGAAGAAACATGGAGCTTTTTCACCGCGGTGCAATCAGGGCGCGGCCTTAAAGGGAACAGCAAAAAGAAGGAAAGGGGGTTTTCAAAATGTCGGATGGAAAAGTTGGGACGGAAAACTCACATTCATGCATGGGGGAAGGGGGGATCACAAAAAAGAGGGGAACGGGCCAGTGAGGGGGACAAAAAAAGAGAAGGTCTTGCGGCCCGAACTTCCTTAAGGGGCAAAAAGACAAGTGTGGGGAGGGCATCTAGGTTTGGATTGTTAGTCAACAAGGGAAGGGGGGGGGAGAACCGTCGATTGACCAGTAAAAAACGATGGCTGTTGGGGAAGAGTCGACAAGATGAGAGTTATCCAAAAAACCGCCGCAACGGCCTTTCAATTGGAAAAGGGTAGGCCGTTAAAAAAAAGCCCCGGTTGAAAAGGGCCATGGACAAAGGAAAGGGGAGAGGGAGGAGTCTAAGACGGGGGGGGGAATTTCCACAGTGTGTGGAGGGGTAAGGGTGGAGTTGATTGTGAAGCAAAAGGTTTTGAGGGGAAAAAGGGTCGGGGGGGGAAAAAAATAAATACCAACCAAGGGGGCTAACAAAAAAGGGAAGAAAGGCCGACAAAGACCCTGCACCCGCGTCTTACGTAGTGAAAGGTCGGCCGCTTTCAAGTCGGGGGTTCACGCGAAAAGTGTTCATGGGGGGGAAAAACTCCTCAGGATGGAGAGGAGGAGGGAGGTTGCACTAAACGGGTAAAAAACTGACCTTGAAGACAGGGGTTCCCTCAGTTTTTAAGGGAAAAAAACCGAAAAGTCGTTGGGGGGGGGAGAAAAAGCGGAAGAAGGGACAAGGGGAAGAGGTCGGGGGAAGCTTCAAAGACGTAAATAACTGGAACATGTACAGAGGGGGTGTCCTTGAAAGCCTTCAACTGGCGAGATGAGAGATTCAAAAGGGAGTTGGTGTTTCCCAGGGGGGGTCATTTGGGGGAAGGGGACGGTGAACCCAACCATGGGAATTGAGCGGGACCCAGGAAGAAGACCAAGGGGAGGGGCCCTTCAAAAAGGGTTGTTTAGGAAGTGTGGAAGGTCAAAACATTTGCCAAAAATAACACGGTACAATCGGGAGGGAAAGCTTATTTGTCGGGTAGAGGGGGAAAGCGGAAGAACAGTTTGAAAGAGAAAGGGTAGGAATAGGGGGGCAAAAGGGATGAAAAAAAAAAAAAAAAAAAAAAAAAATTGGGGGGGGTGTGAGCGAGCCCTGCCCCAAAAACTTAGGGGAGGGGAAGGTAGGGCGGGGGGTTCCCGGGTTTTTGGGGGTGAAATTTTTGCGGAACTTAAAAGAAAATGGACGACTTTGAAAAACATCTGGACGGATGGTGGGGGGAGAAGTCCTGGGGGTGTACGCGGGGCGGAAAGGAAACCTGGAAAAGAGGGGGGGGAGATAGGGGCAAAATTTCGCAACTTGATAGAAAATGGGGATGCGAAGGGCTTCGGGGGGAAAGAGGGTCAAACCTTTGAAGGAACCACTGGTAGAGGTAGATTCGGAGGGGCAAGGGGGGTTTCGCTGGTCATTTGACCGGCAGGGTGAAAAAGCAAAAAACGAAAGTGGTTGGGGGGAGGATAAAAGAGAGACAGGGGGACGATAACGAAGGAAGGAGTGGGAATCAACGCCGAAAATGCTCCACTGGAGGGTAGAGATGCGCCCAGGGAGGGAAGAGGGCAAAGCCGATAAAGATCCTATGTGGGACTTGGACCCAAAAAAGGGGAACGAGAACCCAATTTGAATGCAAAAAGGGGGTGGGAAAAAAAAGCTGAGTCAAGAAAGGGGTTCTGGTTGCCCTTAACCGGAATGGAAAAAACAACAGCGAGAGGGGCGTTGGGGGGAACGATGGACTGCGGTGAAAAAAGGGTGATTTTTGGGGTGGGGGAATTATTAAAGATACCATAATAGCCGTAGGAAAGGGAGTATGGGGAGGGGAAATCGGCAAGGGGAAAGTCCGAAATCCGGCCAGCCTTGCAAGGAAGCCGGCGCTACGGAAGGGCGAAAAGGAGGACTCCTTTGGAAAGTTGAGGGAGAAGATCAAGGGCAACCTGATAAAAGGGGTGGAAGATTTGGAGGGTGATCGGACCGGGGGAAGGTTAGAAACTGTGTGAAGTTTTCAGCCTTACTTTGCAAAAAAGAAGGCTGGACGGAATGGGGAGCTGCGGGTGGTATGCCAAGTGGGAGGCGTGGAGGCGGGGGAGAAGGTACTGGGTTATGGGGGGAGTTCTGACGGGGGGGAGTCTAGGCCGATTTTCGGGTGATCAGGGAGGGTGCCGTGCTGTGCTTGGCAGACGGATTGGGAAAGTGTAAAACAACGGTTCATGCGGAGGGTTAATAAATCGGGGGAAATTAGGGGTCATTTGGCAACCAGGGGAAAGTAGGGGGGACTTTGATTCGGTCTGGGGGGAGTGTACGTGGCCTGGAGGGTTTCGGGAATTTGAATAAGGTCGGCAGGGGCTGGTGAGTTGCGGGGGAGGGTGGCCGCCGCAAAGGCGTTTGATTTGTTAATCCACGTAAAAAGGGACTGTTGAAATAACGAGGGGGTTGGGTGCGCAAAGACTTGGGGCAGGGGGGGGAGGTGTGGTCGGGTGTTTCCGGGGGCTCAGGTGTTGTGGGAATCTCCAACACAAAACGGTTAGAGGATCCCCAAAAAAAAAAGGCCCGGACCAAGAAGCCGGGAAAAAAAAAAAAAAAAAAAAAAAAAAACACCAGTCCACTAGAAGCTGGAGACAGGTTTTGGTCAAGTCCAAGGAAATCAAGCCGCAGCTGAAAAATCAAAATGAACAGCACGACAAGAGCCGAAAGAAAAAAAAAATAAAAGGGGGAATCCTAAAACTAAGAAACAGCAGTCAGTGAAAAGAAGCCGCCTCAAAATTCCCCAAGAAGAGTCCCAGGGGAGGGGTGGGTTGGAAATCGTCTAACAAAATAACGGACAAGAAGGCTGAATGAAACCAATAGAATTCTAAAGAGGGATCAGCCCCGAAAAACAAATCCCACGTGATCACCAGACCAAAAAAAGATCCTAAAAACAACTCACAATACAAAAAAAAAAAAGAAAAAGACCAGCTTAACAAAGAAAGAAAGAACGTAAGGCTGAAAACAGCAAGTGTCAGGGGGAAACTGACTACTTTGATCTAGAAAAATGACCTAAAAGCCCGAACATTCTTTGATGAAAGGGGGTGGAAGGATTCTGCCTAAACCCCGGGCCCCCGCCGCAATCCTAGGGGGTGTTGGCCCCCCGTATGATAACCTGGAATGAAAAAAGCGGAACACCCTGCAGGGGGAACAAACAAGAAGGGGCCAAAGCAAAGGCCAGAACTGGAAGAAGTGCTTCCAGTCCCGTCTTCTGGGCCGAAAAAAGAAAAAATCCAAGCCTCAAGGCGACAGAAAGAAAGCCAAGAAAAAAACGAAGGAGTGCGATTTCCTTGGAACCAAAGGGGAGCAAAAAAAACCCCGGGTTCGAAAACTTTAAAAGAAAATCAACGTATGAAACTGCCATTCGTCGGGATCCGTAGGGAATGGTCTCCAATTCCAAGCCTGGAGGGCTACTAGTAAGGGTTCCTACGATATCTCACGGCGCCCATCTATAAAAAACTCGGGAAAAAAAGAAAAAAACTCGCCAAAAAACCTTTCCAGGGGAAACTGATACTCAAAGATTTAAGATTGGCCCTGAATCAAAAAAGGCCGGGGGAGACTGGCCTGCCCAAGACCCCGCCAAGACAAATGAAAAACCCAAGGAAACTCAAAGAGAAAAAAAATCACCAGGGAAGAGCCGAGAAACCAGGGGCCCACCCCGACCGGCAAAACTGAAAAGTTTCGCATCAATCCCTAAACTGCGGGGGGGAAAACTCAAACCCTTATTGCATTGCCGGGGTCAAAAAAAGGAAGAGCAAAGAGCCCGCATCCTAAAACCAAGACAGTCCGTCAAATTTGAGTCAAGAAAAAAAATCGACGGGGGACCAAAAGAAAAAAAGAAAAGAAGTAAACATTCCCGTCCCGGTGCCAAAAGGGGACGAATACAATCAATTATGAAACTTTGAGCCAGAAAAAGGAGGGTCTGAAAAAACTTGGGGGGAAAAAAAAACGATCACGAGGCAAAAGAGAAATAAAGCTTGAAACAAGTTGGAAAAGGAGTGGAAACTGGTAGCTGAAATGCCCGCTTTGCCTTGTAAGCCCCAAGGAAGCCCGAAAACAGTGCTGGACCCATTACAGGAACTATAGAAAAAAGAAGCAGTTCGAGAGGAACGGGGAACCAAGGGAAACCCTAAAAAAAGTCATTGATGCACGAACAGCCCAAAAGGGCTTTAAGAAAAAAAACAAAGAAAAAAGTTCCTGGCGCAAGTGGGAAGAAGCGCTACGACCGCCGTGGAAGGAAAGAAAAAAGGAGTTGAAAAAAGCACCTTCTGTTTCCAGCAGGTTTTACTGCCCAGAACAAAGGGAAAATCACTCCCCGGAAGCCAAATTCGCAACCAAGACCTACGAGCCTCGCCAATCTGGAGGATAAGGAAGAATTGAGAAGAAAAACGAATCCTGAAAAAAGATGTCTACTGGACGGGGGAAAATCACCTGGAGGGTCGGCCTGCCTCAAACGGGGGAAAAAAGCCTCCGGCGGAGTCGTTGGCCACCCCGCAACGAGGGAAGTAAAAAGGGGAAAACGAAAAAAAAAACAAATCCAAATCGCAAGAAAGACGAAAAAGCTCTAACTCGAACATTTGGAAAAGAAAGACCTTGGATGGAGAAGGAAGTTAACGGCTAATAGTAAAGACGGGGGAAGGGTTTAAGAAAGTGGCCGCTCACGTCCGACTTCTCAAAGAGGTCCGCAGGCAAGAAGGGAAAGGCATGGAGACGGGGGAAGCGCAGGGCAAACACAACGTCAAGTAAAGACCCTCGATGCCGCAAACACCGCAGGAAATTGGGGGAGAAGAGGGTCAAGCCAAGAAATAGGGGAGGAGATGTCCTCAAAAGGACTGAAGGGGAGCCGAAAATACAAACCAACTGGGCCAAAAGCTTCGTTGCCGAGGGAAAGTGAAGTCCCGGGCGGGTTTGGAAAAAGCCCAAAAGAAGTCACCTGAATGAAAAGGAAGTTGCTTGGAAACCGAAAAGCAAAAAGAACAGAGTGAACGCGAAGATTTGACCAAAAAGCGGAAAAAGAGACGTCACCTCACATTCCAGACCCGGCTTGAAATAGGCAGGAAAACTTCTCTAAACAAAAAAGAGTATGTGGAAAAAGAAAGGAAGGGGGAAGATTTAAACCTGGAAATTAAAAAAAAGGACGTCCGTTCCGGTCTGGGAAACTAAAGATCGCTTTTAAAAAAAAAGCTGGTGTGCGTTTCGAACTTGAGGGGGGGGGGGAAGAAAATTCCCCAGGAATCAAGGAACGGGGCGGAAGGGGGCGGAGAAACACAAAACAAACTTTCTGTGAGAAGCCACGAGACGGCCTTGGGGAGGAACGAAAGGGGTTCTTAAAGCTCGACATCAGGGGGGAGGGGCACAGTCTGAGGAAACATCCCAAAGAAGATATTCATTGCGGGGCCCTACAAAAAATTAGGAAGGCCAGAAAAAAGTGCGGTGGAGGGGGAAGAGAAGAATTTGGGGGGGAAGACCTGAAGAGAGAGAAACCGAGGGGCCTGAGGGAAAATCGAAGGGACGGACGATTTGAGAGGGAGAAATGGGGAGCGGCAAGGGATCTAAAGACGGCAAGGGGGAGGGGAAAAAGGTAACTCACTTCCTTTAAGCAACGGCCCGTTAGTAAAGCCAATCAAAAAGGGGGAAAAAGGACTAAAGGAAGAAGCCAGGGGGAGGGATTCGTTGGGGTTTACGGGGGAAACGGGAGGGGAGAGTTAGGAAGTTCAATAGTGGTCTTGAAAAATAGGCAGGGGGGGAGGGGGGTGGGGACGACTCCTCCCGGAGGCTTCAAACCCTCGGAGAGAGGGAAAAAAAGGGGGGGGGAAGTCATCCAAGGGCACCCGAAAGGGAACATATTTGAGACGGTAAAGGGGTTCCTCTTGATGGGAAAGTTCGGGGGGTGAAGGTTCAAGACATAAACGAGAAGGAAAAAGGGGCGCGTAGCTGGTGTTCGAAAAAACTGCTGGACGTCGGGCGGATCAGGAACATTTTCACGAGATGGAAAAAGAACGCAGAAAAACGGAAGGCCATTTCCAGTGTTAAAGGATGCTGAAAAAGACGTCGTGCCAGGGGGGAGAAGAGATTGATTGGGACCTTACTTTTGCAAAACAGAATTTGGGCCGGGTGGAAAGGGGGACAAGAAAGAAGGTTTCCCAGGTGCTTAAAGAAGGAACCGGGTGCAACCAAAGGGGTTTCCGGGGCAATGGAAGTAAAACAAAATTCAGAGCCGAAACCTGGAGATCGTGGGGGAAGGGAGTCAGAAACAATGGTGTCGGGAAAACATTTTTTGGGAACCGGGAAAAGGCAAAGGCTTAAAGAGACAAAGGCCCAACTCCGTGGAGGGGCCTTTCACATTTGGCGAGATTAGACGCTGAACGACCAGGTGGGAAAAGCGGAAAAAATATGTATTGGTCCTGCATCAGAAAGGGAAAATGCGACAGAAAACTGGACGTGAAATGTTTGAGAAAGTTCGGGGAAAAAAGGGGGTGGGGGGGGGGGCCCTTGGGGTTTGAGGGGGGGGTGGTTGGGGACGGAAAGAAATGGGACCGCACAAACATAGGGACGGGGGGGCACGGTGCAACATGGTGCTGAATGGGAAACTGGAGGCCGGACAATGTTATAGGTGGATTGGGGGAAGAAGGTTGAAAAAAAGGGGGAGGCCTTCCTAGATGCGAACAGGAGTGAAGTGATGAACGCGCGGGGTGGCATCTGGGTGTCATGTGGGGAGAAAGAGGGTAGATGAAGGGGGTGATCTCAAGGGGGGGAAGGTTGGTTACGTCCATTTGGGGGGGTGTTGGGAGGGGGGAATGGGCAGCCAGTACACCCTAAGTGGGGATGAGAAGTATAAAAAAGAGCAAAAAAAAAGGAGAAAGGTAAAGGGGGGAACCAGGGATACATCGCCGAAAAGGGCTTCAACTAATGGAAAAGGAAAGATGAAACGGTATATATTGAGAGGACAATCAGAGAACAGATCTAGGGAGGAATTTGTGTTGAGAACCCACAAATTTGTAGATACAGGGGCCCAGTCAGTGACAGGTAGAGGCAACTAAATGTGTTCTGGGTGAACTGAACCGGTGGAAGGGCCCAGAAGCAACAAAAAATTCGGAGATATTGGGGAGGGGGGGGCCTGGGAAGAAAAAGGGACGGGGGGAGCTGGATTTTTTGAAGAAAATTAAAAAAGAGACTCGGAGGTTAATAGGAGAAGAAAGGCGCATGGGAGGCAGAGGGGGGGCTTACCCCGCGGGGGAACGGAGGGGGGGCAGAGCTAAACCCCCCCCAACAACACGTCGAGTAAGTCGGGGGTCTTTGGGGAGGGGGGGGAAAGGGCACAACGGGGATGCCAAAAAAACGGAGTCGGGAAGATTTGGAAAACGGTGGGGGAAAAAAAAGGAAGCGCAAAAAAAAAAAAGTTGAAAAAGGCACCAGGGAAATATGTTTTTTCAAAGTCGTGAGGACCGGGGAGTTTGTAGGGGACAGGCGGGTGGTGCTTGCGCTATTCCGAGTTGTTTCGAGGGGGGAGGCGGGGGGGGGAACGGGTGGTAGTGTGATTGAGGGCGAAATCGCTGAACGGCAGGAAGAAGGTACGATTTCGGGGGATGTCCACAGGACATTCCAAAGGGGGTTAGGAAAGTTTTCGACGATGTGTCTGGAAAAAACATGGGGGGAGGGTGGGGGGTCGGGGGGGTGAAAAAGGGAACACTTGCCGTGGGGGGGGGTTCAGGGGGAGGGGGGCAGGATTTTTGGGAAATGATAGGGTGTCGAGTTGTTACGGTTCGAGGGGGGGTGAAAAGAATGGGGCGCCGCAGTGCTGGTGCTTTGAATGGGTGCCGCAAGGGGCCGGCAATTGGGATTTGCCTGAGGAAAGGGGGAAAAAAAAAACCAAGGAAACTTACCAGTGGAGCCGGGGGGGACTGTCCGTGGTACGGGGGACGTTCCGTGGACGGGGGCAGTTTTTTTTGGGGGAAATCGAAAAAAAACAACAACGTAGTAAAAAGGAAAAAGAGGAAGAAGAGACCCCCAAGCCAGGGAGGAACCGAAACGTCAAAAAAGCCAAAAAGACATCCGCGGGACACGCATTTCCAAAAAGGGGACAAAGGAATTGCCGCCGAAGACGTACAAGACCGCCAAACCCCAGCCGCCAATACGCAATCGGAAAAAGATACCCAAAGAAGGAAAAAACTCCGAAGAAATCCCAGAAAATCACGCAAAACAAAAAAAAACAGACCCGCCAAATCGATTCAAAAAAAGTCACCGACCCCCACTGGGTGTTGGAGGAATCGACACCCCTAACTCAACCCTGCCAGAATTCATGGGAATAAAGACGGGATACCGTCAAAAAACCCTCAAGAACAAGGGTCACGGGAAAAGGGCCACCGAGCAAAAAGCCCGAATAGCCAGCCAATCAAAAACCCCTAAAAGGGACTTCGAAAGGGACCGGGCACGTAAAAGAAAAAACAGCCAAAGGGGGCCGTGAAGAAGGCTCACAAATTTTGACCGAAAAATCGGGGGGACATTCGTTTCAGTGGGGAAACAAGAACACGACCAGACCCAAAGCTAAGGGAAATCGCCCTGGTTGGAAATGGGGCGGGGCATAAAAGAGGGCAGCGGCCGACAATGCGGGGAAAAATTTCCGGCCTCAGCAAGACGAGAGTCCTCAACTCCCTGAAGGGGAAGAAGGTTCAAAAATACCCGCGCAAAAATCCCCAAGAGGATGAACTACCAAAGAAAATAACGAATGGGGAGGTTGCGATCTTGACTCCAGGGGGAAGCAAAAAAAAAAAGGGTTCCCTTTAAAAAATCCTTCACTTAACTGTCAAAGAAGGCCAGAGTACGGGGGGGTTCTGTATAGAGAAGGGGGGGTGTGGGATAAAGCTGTAGACGCTCTGGCGGGATTTGACAGAGCAGTCTACCTGCCCCCATATAACATCAGGCAGCTCAAAAAAGGATCAAAAGAAAAGAGGGACCGAGGATTGTCCGTGGAGAAGGCAACTCAGGGGGAAACAGACGACCCCACCATTCGGGGGGGGGGGAACCTGTGAAGGCTAAAGCCAAGACCTAAAAAGACCAGCGGAAAACCAAAAAAGAACGTGCGGCGAAACATCAGGACCGGCAGGTGAACAAGTAAAAAAACAAAGGGACCACCGAATACCACTTTTTCGCATCAAGATCCTAAAAAGCCAGGGAAAGGAGAAATCCAGTTAACAATTCACAAGGGAAAAAAACGCCCAAAAGAGGAAAAAGAAAAATCCGTACCAAGAAGGAAACGAAAAGTTCGTCAATTTGGGTAAGGGCTACAAACATCGAAAAAAAATAAAGAGGGGGAAAGGCAAATCCCGACGACCAGTTGGGGGGCATCATAAAAGGGGAATTAGACGAGAAAGAAAATCTCGATTCCCAACTGGGCGTCAAGAAGGAAAAAGTCAAGGACCGAAAAAGCCAGCAGGAGCCCTGAAAATAAGGGGGGGAATGTGGCCCTGGAGGTTGCCCTTGGGCCAGGTGAGCCAAAAAACAGAGCCCGACAATGGGTTGCGCATGACACTCCGATAAGTCAAGACGATGTAAAAGGGCCCCCCAGGAAAAAAGAGGAAACTGAAGTTTATAAGAAAGAAGCTTGGAACGGCAAAAAAAAGGTTCTGGGGAACTAGTATGGAAGAAGAGTACGACGCCGCTGGAAAAGCTGTCAAAAAAAGGAAAAAGGGTCGGTCCAGACGTGAGGGGAGAAAAAAAATCCCCAGGGGAAAAGAGATCTGTCCAAGAGTGAGAAAACAACAGCTAACTCAGCCTCTCAAGACCGCTAAAAGGGAAAACGCTAAAAAGAAAGGAAAACGCCAGCCGACTAAAAATATTTCAGAAGGAAAAAGTGTTCCTCTTGGGGGGCCGCGCGCAACCAAACGGGGGGGGACGAATCCGGCGATTCATTGCACCCTCACGAGTTTTGCCATAAAAAAGGGAACAAAAAACTTCCAACGTCAAAAAAATCAAGTCCCAAAAGGGGAAAACAACGAAACAACAAGTCTGCACCCTGGAGACCGACCTTTTACGGATGGTAAAAGGTGGGGAAGGGGAGTCAGGGGTAACGGCCCTGACAGACATAGGAACGCGGGGGGGGAGTAACTGGGGTGGGGAAAGCGGGGAAAAAGATCAATCGTCAGCCGAGGTTGTCCAATCGAAGTGAGACGGGGGGACTCGAAGAAAAGGTTACAACAACAAACGAAAAGAAAAAACAAACAGCAGGCCCTTGGCAAATCAGGACGCCGAGGGCCCCAAGAAATATCTCGGTCACAACCAACCCCCCGGTCCATTCGGAAGAGAAAGGAAAAACAAAACTTTGGGAAACCGAAGGATCCTTTCCCGACGGAAAAAGGACCGGTTTCCTCCGCAGACCGCCGCGCCGGAAAATGAAACCGAGGGGGGGCAAAAAGCGCAGGTGGCAGGAAAAGAAAGAAAAGAAAGAAGACCGCGGGAAAAACGAATGTCGTTCAAAACGCAAGAAGAAACACGCAAACCGAGCCCCGGGAAAAATCGGCAGCCTCAAAAATCCTCTAAACAAAAAAAAAAAAATTAAAAGGTGGAGGGGCTTCGTCAAGTGGAAAAAGAATGCTTGTTGAGGACGTGAGGGGGGAGTGGGGAGGATTGGGAGGGGAAGAGGAGAGGACAAACGCAGTTTAGAATGTTCGAATGCGCTTTGGGGCACATAGAAAACTCGGGTTAAATAAAAAGGTGCGGAAAGCGAACGGGAATTTAAAAACTTTACGTTCGGCAACGAAGGAGGGGGAAAGGAAACGGATCACTGGGATTGGGGGGGAGACGAATACATCAAAAAGGGGGAAAAGGGAGGGTCAACTAGTAGGATGAGAGAGTTGCGGGCCTGGTGCGTATTCAAAAAAGACGGCCCGGGGTGCTCCGAGAATGATGGGTGGAGGACCAAAAAAAGTTCATGCGTCGTAAAAGGATAAAACTGGAAGGGGGTGACCTTTCGGAAATTTGAGAAGAAGAAAACTGGAGGAAGGAGGATCCACAAAAAAATCTTTTATGGGGGGGGCATGGGGGTGCCTAAAAAGCCCGGGATCACATAAGGGGGACTCCGTAGGGGATAAACGGCGCAAGGTTCGAGTGTCGGGGAAAAGGTAAAGTGGGGGGGGGGACGCGACGTGTTTGGCCGCTGTACAACATTTTTTTGCAGTGAAAAAAAAAAGAGGGACTGCATCGACAGGCACCTTCGAAAAAACAAAAATCTAGGGCGGCAAAAAGAGCCAGGGGAGTCTAAACCCGCTTTCACCGTAGCAATATTTGGAGACGTCGGGGAAGGTGAAAAAAATTTTTCTGGGGTGTCTCACTGGCGGGGGACTCCCAGTCAGCCGGAGGAAAAAAAAAGGAGGGGAAAAGGTTGCGAAACATGGACGCGGGACCAGTAGAACAAAAGGTAACCGGGAGTCCGTGTAAGAACAAAGGAAAGAGGGGGGAAAAAAAACGAAGCGGTCCTTGCGCAGGGCTGAGGGGGAAGCCGGTTCAAAGGGAAACGCTTCACTTTTAATACTTGCCCATAATTTTGGCGGGCGAAAAAAAAAAATGGGAAAAACAAATGGCGTTGTATGGGATTGAACCCGAAGAAGGTTGGAGGGGAAAAACAGGCCGACGAGGGGGAAAAAAAGGAGGGGATCAGTGCGCGGGCAATGCCGCACGGGAACTGAAGAGAAACATGTTGGGGGACAAAAAAAGGTCCAGCAAATGCAAAAGACAGCTCACGGAACAACTGGAGGAGAAAGGGGCTGGTAGGTGAATTTGGTTGGAGAAACGTCGTGAAGAAAAAAAGTTTGATCAAACAAAAACCAGTGAATACTGCTAAAGGTGGTGGGAAATCATAATTCGCGATGGGCACCAAACGGGGAACCGTCGGGGCGTTGAAAGGTCCTCGCGAGGTGGGGCAAAAAGGGCGAGGGGTGTTTTGCGTCTGGTGTTTTTGGGGACCCGACAGGGAGATTGACGGGAACTGGGGAAGGGAGGATGGGGAAGCTGAGGGTTATGCTGGGGACGGCCCTGCCAGGGGGGGGGGGATTCAAATAAGCAGGAAGGGAAGGAAGGAGGGACTGAAGGAAAGGTTTATTCATGGCCGGCGGGGGGGGGGGTTGTCAGCAACTGGCGGTAAGATGGCCGGGTAAAAGGGGCCAGCCCGCTGGGGGATTTTTTGGGGGGAAAAGGTGGGGGAGGATTCTATGGAGAGCCAGTCGTCCACCCAGAATTGGGGATGAAAGAGGACAAAGCAATCAAAAAACATGAAAAGAAGAAAAAAAAAAAAGTAAAGAGAGTGGGGCGGACGCTATTTTGGGGGAAAAATGGGAGGCCTTTAGATATGGGTAGGACAATGAAACCAAAAAAATACAAGGGCTTTGGAAAAGGGGATAACAAAAAAGGGAGATATACCGACCCAATAGATGCAGGGAAAAGTGGACCAAGTAGGAGGAGGGAAGAACCCGGGTCCTGGTTTGCCAAAAGTTGGGAGGAAAAAGAAAACGCCAGGGGACGGTAGAGGTTCGGGGGGCAAAGGACAGGACGAGCTTAAGGGGTTTGGTGTCGGAAAAGGAAAAAAGGAAAAGAATCTCTCAGGGCGGCAGGATGAGGGGATGGTTCAGGAAGATTGAAGGCTGGGAGAGACGGAAACCGAGCTGGGAGGGGGACGGGGGTGTGCGGCATGAAAGAAGGCACGGGGGGAAAAAAGGTCGGGGGGGGACAGGAGGGGGGACAAAGTGTAATCCATGGTTACCAATTGGATGTAAAGAAGGGTGGGTAAGGCAGCGCTGGCTGAAGCGGGGAGGCTGGTGGGCTGAAAAGTTCTGGGCCTGTTTTTGAGGAGGGGGGAAGGGGGGGGGCACCTGGGGAGGGAAACTGGTTATCGGAGAATTTTTCCGATTTTCGTGCTGTGGGCATGAGGGGAGTGGGGGGGTGGAAGGGGGAACGTTAAGGGGGGAAACAACATAGGGGGGAAGAAAGGACGGGGGTCGGCCTTTGATCCGCCCTTGGCAGGGCACGGGGGTGCCCGTCGAGTACTTCAGGGGGGAGAAAAGGATTAAGGGTCTTTTAATGGGAAGGGAGATTTTTCCCGAGGTGCGCCTATTGGACGGGAGTGGACGTGCGGAAATGGGGAACTGGGGGAGGTGAAGGAAACGGAAACCGGGTCTTTCCCAGGGAAAGAAATGGGGGGTGCGCGGAAAAAATTGGTTGGTCGGGGGGAAAAAGGGGGGTCATGGGTATCCGGGAAGTTGGATCCGAGAAAAAAAAAACGGAGGATTATGAAAAAAAAGATAGATGCCCAAAACACAACCCGCCACAAACCTCCACAAGGTCCCAATAATGCGCCCTCAAGGTTACCGAGGGGGGGAAAAGGTTTTCCGTGCACCTTCAAAAAGAAGGGCAGTCAAACAGAAGAAAAGGAAAGCCGCAAAAAAGAAATCAGAAGAGGAAAATCAGAAACGAGGAAAAAAACAAGAAAAATCAAAAAGGAAAGGCAAAGTGAAACATCACGAACCCCCAAGGGATGAAAAAAGACCCCGTTAAGCCTTTTGGCACTATGTTTTTTTTGAAAAATAATCGTCGGCCGAACGAAAAAAGGAAAAAAACGGAATCGACGCCGACTAGTCAGACCGCCACAAAAAGGGGGCAAAAATAAACCTCACCCCAAAGGAAGAAAGAAAGAAACCCAAAAGAACAAACGCCAGTCAAAAAAAAAAAAGGCCGCCTCTGCTCAGCACGGCACTCGGCTAACACTCAATTTGGCACATGGGGAGGACGAAAGGGTTCCTACCAACAAGTAAAGTGTGACTTGTGAAGGGGGAAGATAACCGCACCCCGGCAAGCCGCCAAAATCGCTCCTCTCAAGGGGTAAAAGCCTGCAACATCAGGGAAAAGGGGACCACCCGGGACAACCGAACTGCTAAGAAGAAGACTGAAAGGAGGCTGACGACCACAGTAAAAGGTTGGAACCGTTTGAAGAAAAATTGAAGACCGTCGTTACCGGGGCAGAAAAACTCCAGCAAACCCAAGAGCCTAGAGGGAAAAGAGATTCGCCTGAAACCGTCAGGGACAGAACACGTGGAGAGGGAAAGAAAATACCTCGGTTTAGGTCCGTTTCTGGGGGGTTGGGGAGGTAGGGGGGGGGTCCCTGGGGGGGGGGCTCCCCAATTTCACAAAGGCATATGTGGAAAAGGAGACAGGGGGAGGGGAAAATGGTCACTACTCGGAAAGAGAAACGGAAAAAATCTTAACATTCATGAATCCTCGCGTGAAAAAAGAAAGGAAATCGCAAGTCAAGGATCCTCTTGCCGGAAGAGGGTGGGACTCAGACCGGCCTGAAAAAAAAATTGTCGGGGGAGAGACTGGGCTGCCATCGACACCAACGAGCCAAGAACAAGCAACAGGGAAAAACGCCTCACCTCAGAGACCAGGTGGACCGACAATAAAGGAAAAACCCAGAGGGAAACCGAATCAAACTACGTACGAAAGGAGAATCGGAAAAAAGGAAAGCCTGTTGCCAATTCGAAAGGGTCTGAATTGAAAGAGAGTAAACTCAAAAAAGGAGGGTGACCCGGCACCAAATTCCCGAATGGGCACAAAGTGTTCAATTTGGGAAAAGGCGACCAAAACAGTCAGGAGGAAAAAAAAAAAAAAGTCCGGAAAGAAAAGAAGTCAAACATTAAGAAAAAAAAACTGGAAGTGGCAGCCCATGTCGGGAAAATACCTTTTGGGAAGAGGTAAAGACGATTCGAATTACACGGGTGAGCTAGAAACGAGGAAAAAGGTCCAGCCAAATTCAAAGCCTTGAACCAAGGTCCGTAAGGGGGAAAAAGGGGGTCTGGAGGGGGGGAGCCATGAAAGTTAGGTGGGGGGCCCCCTGAAAAGGGGTTTTTCCCACCGACCAAGGAAAAGGAGTGCAATGACCATCACGAATTGAGACAGACCGTTCGGGAAGGACAAAGAAAGCAAAACAACGAACGGGACTTTAACCCGGGCTTCGAAAAAGACCAAGCTTGGGGGGGAAAAAACAGGAAACCCCGCCCAGTTTCCCTGCGCAAGTATGGAGAAAGCGCTTAAGGCAGGAAGGGTCCCTCAACAAAGAAAGAGCAGTTTACAAAGAAGGGTGAGTGAACAACGACAAAAATGCGAAGATTCTTACGGACCGCCAGTAAAAATTCGAAAAGAGCAGGGAGAAAAAGCAAAATAACAGCAGGGAAAAAGAGAAAAAAAAAAAAAAAAAAGGAAAGAAGAAGGGACATGGAAAAAACAAAGAAGGGAACGGAGTGTATTACCACCGGGAGGATTTTGGGGGAGGGTCAGGAATAACCCTAGGGGGTTTGGTCAGCGGGGGAGTCGTTGAAACACGAAGAAAAAAGGGTTTTTTCCAGCAAAAAGGATAACCGCGGGAAGAATCAAAGAGAAAGTAGTCAAATTGAAGGAAAAACGACATGCAACTGGGGGCTCCGTTTAACCCCTTACTGTTGGGGGAGGAAGGTGTTAAAAGGCTGAAGAAAAGATCCGTTGGGGGGGGGATACACACTTTGAAGCAGAGAGAAGAAAAAATCCAGCGGAAAAAGTCGATGGAAAGATAGTGAACGTCTGGCGATGGGAGGAAAGGCCCGAAACCGCGGGGCAAATGGGGGAGCTTGGGGAGGAAATCATTGACCGCGAGTCAAGAAAAGAAATGGAGAAAAAGTTAAAGACTACGTGCCCCCAGGGCTCCATGGGAAGGGAAAGGGGAGCTACACATGCACTAAAGAAAGCCGAGGCATGAAGTGAAAAATTCCCGTGGGTTTCCTCCGCCGAGAAAGGGGGGGCCAAAATTTTTCTCAAAAAAGAAAGACAATGTTAAACCGAGGAACGGAAAGAGAAGTTTAACAGTCAGCGCAAAAGGGAACGCGAAAGGGGCACAAAAAATGGAACCTTACCAAGAAGGCTTAAAGCCTCA
>Ga0179593_1492994_pt1 | contig 21465 bp, 22 predicted proteins | sample CZODoug2_1_08_16_FD_185931 | JGI IMG/M metagenome (GOLD analysis project Ga0179593, IMG submission 185931) | Vadose zone soil fungal communities from Angelo Coast Range Reserve, California, USA - CZODoug2_1_08_16fungal (PacBio error correction) | ecosystem: Environmental > Terrestrial > Soil >...
AGCCGGAAGTAAAGTCAGACGCAAGAGGCGCTGGAACGGGGGACGCAGCGGCGAGGGGAAAAGGGAAAGAATAATCCCTGCCAGCTTCAGGTCTTTCGGGGTCCCCGCAGATCAAGCGCGAAGGAGTGCTGGAAACGGCGGAGGAAAAGGGGGAAGCCCAGGCTCCGCCCGGGCGCCATCGGGGCCCGGGGTCCGTGCTTCTCAGGAAAAGGGCACGAGAGGGGACTTAACAAGACATGCCGCTGTCAAGAGAAAATTTCCTCTACGAGGGGGACGAAAAAGAAGCCGCCCTCACTAAGGGATGGCACCGTACCTGAAAGAGAAAAAAAACAGAAAAAGGCGGGCATGGGAAAGGTCGGCTTTCGTGCAAGAACAACTAGGTCGGGGGCACCTGAGCGTCGGGGGTTATACGACTCATAAACACGGGGGGCCCTTCAAGGTGACGGCTCATGAAGAGCTAACTGTTCTCCGGGACAAAGAGGGAAGATCCATGAAAAAAAAGGATCTGCTCGCAAGGCAAACAGACATCTAATAGAACGGGTCGGCCGACTTAGAAGAGGCTCTTTAAATGGAGTCGGAAGGTTGAAAAAATCAAAAAGGGGGGACTGGGCCAGCGGACACTAACCACGGTTGATGAGCAGCTCCTTGTGCAGGTCACAAATAAAGAAAAAGGAAAAAAGGGATGGCTAAAAATCTCATCCCCCGATTAACGTGAAAGAAAAGGGCGGGCCATGGATGCACTCCAGTACTTTGTGGGAAAAAAAGGGGGGGGGAATACGGTGTCACCGAGGAGCCACGTAACCCGTAAAAAAAGAAAAAGAGGCAAAAGATAGTCCAGCACTCATCTCAGCAGGAAAGGGCGAGGTACGGAATACCTTGTACCAGTGCCCGCACCCTCACCGCATATTGCAAAAAGAGCAAGGGAAAAAAGCACAGAAAAAAGAGAATAGGGAAGAAATTCTACGGGTTCCCAAGACAACCTCCGTAGAGTACCGTGAGCTAAAAAGGCCGGGGAAAAGGAATCTAAGAGTTCCCTGTTTGCGCAGTAAACGGAAGGAGATGCGGTCTATTTTAAGAAAACCCAAGGGAAGCAGCGGTGCCGCTCTTGGTTCAGTGGATCGCAACAAAAGAACGCCTTTATGTCATATTAAGTAAATCCTAGAGTTACACCGAGCTTGATCAAAGAAAATTTGGGGAGGGAAAAGAAAGAGGGGCAAATACGGCTCAACTGAAAAGAGAAGGCCGAAAACAGAAAATGCCTGGAGATACGCCCAGCGGGCAGAGGGCGCCAGAGGCACTCTGAATAGAGAGGACTCAGGAGAGAGGGATTAACCTATATCAGATCTCTGTGGAAAAAAGGTAACAGGCATAATACATAAGAAGGTAAAAAGGGGGAGGAAGCACGAGCGCCGCATGCCTCGAGCGCCTCGGGGGGGGACAAGTCGATGGTATACGTCAAAGTCGGGAGGGGAGGCGAGAAGGCCTGACCGGCCTGAACTGCGCCGCGCCGAGCATAAGGTTAAAAGTGAGCTGGCATCAACTTACCTCCGCAGGATGTGCGAATGTGAATAAACCCATTCTCCCGAACTGGGCCGGGTCGATCAAAATTGCATGGATAGACAGAAAGGAAACTCGAAAAGGGAATCTTGCGAAAATTTCCGCTCAGCAGAGGCACCACTGGGAAAAACAACCGGAGCATTCTGAGGCCTCACGGAAAAGGGAGGATAGCAATTCGTTGAGTAAAGACTTAAGGAGCTGAAAGGATAGAGTTCTGGGGAGGAAAGAACGCTATAAAAGAAGGAAGAAAATCATTTAATTGGGGAAGAAAAGCGAAGCCTTTATAGAAGGTAGACGGGGGGACGCCGGCTAAGAGAAGACACCGCATGCCCTAGTAAAGGCAACTTAAAAAGAGGGATCGCGATGCCGGCCGGGACGAGGGGAATGTGATGGAGGTCCTTCTCAAAATTAAAAACGAAAAGTCCGTGCGACGCATCCTTTCGATACGGTAAATGCAATTGGCAAAGGGGAGGGAGGAAGCAATCTGAATCGGCAGCCTCACAGGCAAGAGAGGAAGAGGAAAAGAGTTCAAAAAAAAAAAAAAAAGAAGGGGAATCGTCTAAAACTGCTATATACCATCGCCCTGGAAGAGGGAACCTGAATCAAAAGAAAAGTTAAGAAAAACAATGGGCGGCTCTCATGAGTGAAGAAAACATGAAAAAAAGGCTGGAAACGCAAAAAATCATCGAGCCAGGCTCGGGTGGTATCAGGGACCGCGGGTGGGTCCATCAGGAGGGGGGGAGAGCGATTCTTTCCCGCTACCGCCCTCCGGGGGACCGGGGAGTGAAGCGGTGTCGGCAAACTTCAAGGGACACGAGTGAGGCGGTCTGCAAGGGGGAATTCTTTATCAAGCAAGGAGGGCATCCGGGGAAAAAAGCCGATCAACCTAAAAACTGAGGAAGGGAGGAGAAAATAGTTTGGCCTTCTTCCTGGCCGACATACGGGGGACCTGCCATAAGGAAAAACGGCAAGGGGAGAGAAAGAACAGAAAACTCACTCCTACCTTTATTAAGCCCTATTACACAGGTAGGGGTGCAGGCGAATAAGTAAAGGGGGAAAGTGAATGCGGCCGCGATGGGGGGGGTTTTGCTGCCGGGAAGAAAGCGGACTGCAAGAAACACACACCGTGTCCGTGCATCCAAAAGGCACCGTGAAGAGAAAGCTTTAAGACCAGCTCCCAACGGCGTCTGCGATGTTCAGCGGCGGCCTGAAGGGGCAAAACAAAAGACCTGTCAAAACGATCGCGATTCTCTAAGGGGGATCCAGCCCCTTCCTCAAAGGGGATCGTCGTCTGAAAGGAAGGGAAAAGACCAGGTAGACGTTGATCATTGCTATAGGAGAACCGTGAGAGGAAAAAGGGGGCTCTGCGCAGACCGCGGGAGCGTACTAAGAAAAATGCACCCCGTACTGGACAGAAAGCGAAAAAAATCTCTCAAAAAAAGGAGGAAAGATCTCTATTTTCGCGGCGCAGACAAGACGGGAGATTAGCGCGAGCAAATAAACCTCTTCTGGGACCTCATAGAACGAAAAGGATCTCAGGGCCGGGACCCGTCGCCTCTCGAATCACCTATGAAAGGGACTGTGAAAGTCCGCTTTTCAAACCGACGCGGAGGGGACAGAGCCAAGGAAAGCGCTCGTCCTTGGGAACCGTAGAGTTAAAGAACCCTCCAAGGAATGAGTTCATCAGAACGGGGAGCTTGCTCGACATCAACAGACTTACACGAAGACCCCTTTGGCACGCGCCTGAGCACGGCAAAAGTCGTGTAGTCCCTTCCTGCGACGTATCTGCATGGAGGTCCAACGGCCGCACCCCCAGAAACTGCATCCGGAAATTGCAAACAAGAAAGAACCACTCCGGCAGTGACAACCAGGGGGGGACAGTCATCCAGGTGGGGAGTGCCGGGGGACCGCCTGCGGCAGCCGGACAAAGCCGCCAGCCTAACGACAGCGATGAGCAAGAAAAGGGTTGCAGGCCGCGGAAAGCTCCCCACAGCCGGTGGAACCGTGAAAGAGAAGTCATGGGGGGGGAAGCGTGGGTTCCCCCGGCCAGGCAGGGGCTTGATGGCTCTGGGAAGAAAATCAAAAATGGGGGAGAAAGGTGCACGTGCACCGCACTATGCGAACTTCGTGGGTGCTCCCCGGGACGGAGGATAAAAGGAAAGGTACCACCTGGACGAGATCCCCCTTCAATTTGAAAACCGGCCATTGAAAGCCTTTCCTAAGGGGGGGTGCGGGGATTGAGGGTCATCAAGCGCCTCAAGCATGATGAGAGTCCCGGAAAGTTTCAAATTAAGGGAAAAAAGGGAACCTTTGAACTTCTCGGGCGCCACATGGGGAGGAAAGGCATAACAGCGGTATAGCAAGGCGATCGCCCTGGGTTTGGGGTGCATGATGGAACTCAAAAAGAAGCGTGCAGATGAAGAGGAGGCGAAAGAACTAACGCGACAGGTCAGCACTACGGGGCGCTTCGACAAAAAGCTAGTATAAAAAATGGATGTCAGCTCGCACCAGACGTTATCCCGGAAAATGGGGAAAGGAAGAAACCGGCCAAGCATCACCGCGGCAGACGGCAGCGACAAACCCGGGATGAGATGTCTGTGAAAAGGAATAAAGATGATGCTAGGGGTGGGAGCCGGCGTTAAAACCCGCTCTATCGTATATATCGGGCTGATTGCTAGTTCGAAGGGACACACACAATAAGAGGGGGGGCCAGGGGTATGTCGCATTATTCGCACTAACAGGAGAAGAAAATTGAAGACAACGAATTGCGAGAAGACTAAACAGAATCGGTATATGCATGAAGAATGGAGTTGAAAGTGTTCCAGGGACATTTCATGGTGCGAGAGGGGAGAACTCTGAGGGTCTAAAGGTTAAGGGAAAACTTGTATCCAGGGATGGTGTGGCGAAAGGACCGGGGCTGGTTAAGTGTCTGCGATATAGCGGAATCAGAAAGTCCAGATATGCCTATTTGAGGACATAGGAAACGGTAAAACTTCTTGAAAAGTCAAGCCAGGCGCGGCAGAAAAGGGGGCATGAAAAGTCATAAAAAAAGAGCGAAAAAAGATTTGACGTCAGAAAAAAAACTACTGAAAAAAAAAGGAAAAGCAGATCGGGTATGCATTAAGGAAGGGGGGATCACCATGTTAGCACAAAAATATCATGTGGATGTAGCAGAGGAACTCAAGGAAAATATCCCTATTCACGAAGGTTTCAGTCCGCGTTGGAAAAGGAACCTCAGATGTCCCGGCCAGGCTCGTTGGAGAGGGCGGCCCTGGAAGGATAAGGCTTGGGGACGACGGGGCGTATCTCAACTGTTAATCCCGAAGGAGGGTGTTAATGGAGGCCGGGAGGCGGTAGGTTGCCAAAAAACTTGGGGAGCAAAAGAAAGTTCATGGGCATCAAGGAAACGGTCGGAAATGTATCAGAGGGAAGGGGGAACGTCTATGGTGAAGAGGAGAGAAGCGGCCTTCAAGGGCTGGATGAGCTGGAGTAATAATGCAAAATTCGGAGCTAGGGAAGGGTAGAAAGAGGAAACGTATCGGGGAAGGGGGGGAGGGCACGCAGGTGACGAAATAACCCTCCTATCCGGGTTAGAACTCACTATGGGGTACAGAAGGGGGTCTGGAAAAACCGTATCATCAGTCTCAGTAGGAAGGAGGGGGATGGAGGAGTTCCGGCGAGTGGGGAAAACCAGAATCTGTCCCATGTAGTTTGACAAAGGACCAGAGGCTGCCAACATGAATACCGTACGGTACTAAGAGGAAGTATGAGGGAGGAGGCTTCAACGCGGGGTGGGGTCTTGAAGGTTGAAAAAGGGGGGAAAGAAAACCGTCGGTGCTCAAAGAGCCGGTGCAACCCCCGGAAAAGGGGTTGAGCAGAAGGATAAGCGTGAAATGGGAACAAGGGGGCTGAAAGATGAGAAAAGACTCGGTGCGGGACCCAGCTATTACTATGGGGGAAAGAGAAGTTACCGAGTACTTGACTTGGGCGATGGACTCGGGCCCGAGAAAACTGGTGCTGGAGCGTTCTGCTTCATCTAGGGCCATATGCAAAAAAGTAGAGAAGAAAAAAAGGACGCAAAGAGGGAAGGTACTCAAGCGCTAGCCCAGGCAGGGATCTCGTGTTCAACAATGCTGGCGACAAAAAAGGTTGGAGGAATGGCAGTAGGAAGGAAAACCTGGCGCAAAAGGGTCATGTCGTGGATATCGCCGGAAAAACGCGCCAGGAGGGCCTATGCGCCAGGGGCGTCTGAAAAACAAGAAAGCGTCGCCGGGGGAGCATCCCCCAAAGAGAAGGAAAGTGGGAATCATACAGGGGTACGATGGGGAGACGAAGCCATCTTCGTCCGGAAGGTCTGGGAAGGGGGTCGAATAACGTGCTGTAGGGATGAGAGGCATGTCGTGTACCGGGGGAAAAAAAGAAAAAAATTATAATTGGGGGGGACTAGACAAGGATCACGGAAAATCAGGGGAAATGCGCTCTGGGATCCACAGTCGAGAAATGCGGAGGAAGTGAGGGAAAAGAGAGTTACATACTTTTTTATGACTGGCAAAACTGCCGACCTTAAAGAGGGGGGATTATCGAAGAAAACCGACCTCCGCGCGACCCTTTTCCAACCGAACCTGGGGGCTTAGGGGCAGAAGGGAGAAGAGATGCACAACAAAGGGGGGATAAAATTCGGGCCTACGCCATTCCGACTCGCTGAGGGAGGATGCTGTATGGGGAGGGGGGAACTCGAGAAAAGGAAAAGCGGAACCCGCAGGATCAAGAAGTAAGGCCCCAGTGCTGTCAAGGGGAGGTCAAAAAAAAAAGGTAAAATCCGCCCAGTCTCAAGGTGCGACAAAACGCTCCTTTACATGCGAAAAAGCTCCAAAGTCCCTGATCAGCGCAGCTGGATGGCCGGACGAGCGCGTCCAGATACATCACTTTTAAAAGGACGACAGAAAATCCATTAAGGAGGGACGCCCAGAAAAGAAGCTCAATTGTAGGGGTAAAACCACTCTTACGGACACGTGAATGCTCAGAGTCAGGGCAGGGACTCCAAGTCTACGCTTTCGGCAGCCGCAGAACGGGAGATAGGGGGAAAAAAAGGAATGAAGAAAACGAGTGGGGGTCAGACTATCTCCCAGACCCGGGGCGCCTTGAAGTGACGGAAAAGCGACCATCCTGGGGGAGAAGGGGGAATGGAAAACTAGATCCTCCAAGGAACGCAGATCTGCAGCGCCGTAACCAGTCATAGAACGGGGGAATTGGAAAGGGGAACAAATGGACCAGGGGTTCCGGGGGGGAAGTAGCGAGGACCATCAATCTGGGAAGCAAAAGAAAAAAAAAAAAACCAAGCAGCACTGGGGTAGCGGTACAGCAGCCGGAAGAACATCACCAAAAAGGTGAATGTTCTCACGAATGAGAAGAACACGATTCAACAGATCAGCTATTGGGAACATAAAACCCAGGACGTCTGTCACCAAATGAACTCCGGGGCGGGCGGCGAAAAAACCCGGGGAAAAAAAGCACCCACTAAAGCCAAAAAGATCGAAGGGCACAACAGGAAGAGTAGTCGCACGGGTACGTAAAGAAACCTTGGGAAAAAAGCGGCCCCGGCAACAAACAGGCAGATTCTGGTTGAAAAAAAGAAGTAAGAAAAATTAGAGAGATGAGACTGGTTAACTACCTCCTGAGGGATCCGAGGCGTGCATTAACAGAGGCGAGCCTGCGGGAAGACTTCAAAGGGCTGTTCCATTCACCGAATATCCGGAGGCTATATAAAATTTACATCAACAAAAAAAAGAGGGAGGGTCATTAGGGGATCAGCAAAACCAGATCAGCACTGGAAAAGGGCATTTGGAGGGGACAGCAGATAGTGAAGAAAGAAAAAAAAGCCAAGGGAGAAAACAAACGGCAGCGACGAGTCATGAAGCTCTCTCAAACCAGGCTAAACTCCACGAACGGCCTCCATACCATCAAAGACATTTAGCAAAGACCAAAAGGCCATATTCTCGGCCCGTCAAGGAACTCTTATACAACTTTCCTGCGGTGTAAATCACGAAATAGAAAGGGGAGAAAGATAGCCGGGAAAAAGGGTTAGGGCAAGCAAAACGAGCATGCGAGTACAGCATTATGGTGTTTGGCTGAAAGCATGAAAAGGAGAGCGGCCTGTCGACTGACTATAGGACATTGGTAAGAAAACGTAAAAGGCGTTCACGGGAAAAGGGGAGATCTTCAAAAATAGCGGAAAAGCCGCCAGCTCAGTGGAACCTAATAATAACGGAGGGATGGGGCAGAGACGCTCCAAGGTCGGGGGAAGAAGACGAAGGGTGGAGGAACATCTCCCGAATGGGGACAAAAAACAAATGCCACATGACGCTGGAGGGTCAGGGAAAGGAAATCTACACTCGCGGGATCTTTAAACAGAGACAAAAAACGGAGCACAGCACCGGAAGGCCCTGCTGGAAGGAGCCCGGCGTAATCATAAGCGAAAAAATTGTGGGAGGTAGTCTCGCAATTGGCATGGTATCTGATAATGCTAGCGACGAGGAAGGGGAAAAACTGGGGGGGGGGAGCCTACATCAGGCGCACGATCTTAAGACCCCGAGGGGGGGGGGCCCGCGATCAATCACCGCGTGAGATACGAGAGAGAGGTGGAAGAAAAAAAGAACACTCGAATCAATCCAGGCGGTACAAAACAGATAGAAACTTTGCCGGAACGGTCGGAGAAAAAAAAAGATTTTCAGGGGAAGAAAGCTCAAACGGGGGGTACCTCTCCAGGAGGGGAGAAAAGAGTCATCAGTGCTAAAAAAGGGAAAGATGCGCTAGGGGCCACGTCGTGGACTTGCAGTACATCGGATAATGAAAAAAAAGAACCCGGAAAGACTCTCAGCCTAGGGGCAGAAAATGAAAAAAAACGACCCAGGGGAGTAGTCCAAAAAAATTTACGGGATCATGCGCACCAAATTTACCTCAAGGGGCGCCAAGATAGGACCGCCGAAACATCCATCGGACTGACAAACCTTGCAAATATCTCTTAAAAGGATTAGGGAACCCGGAAAAGGCCTCATCGAGCCAGGCCGGTTTGTATGGTCCGACGGGTGGCTTCCCATAAAAGGGGGGAAAGCCCAAGGCGGGCAAGGGGCCCTCGGAACGGGTAGCAAAACCGAGGGAAGAGGGACAGTGGACCGGGCCAGGGCAAGTCCCGAGAGTTGAAAAGGAAACGGGGAAAACGGACTGCCTGCCTGTGAACAGACGAACCGCAGTCCACGTAATTTCAAAAGACCTGTCGAAAGACGAAGCAGGGGGGCTAAAAGTGATAGCTGAGTAAGCGGGCGGCGCAGGCGCCAAAGGGCACTCCGAAGGGGAAGAATGTAGGACAAAGGGTGTCAGGCGGCGAAGACCGAACTGCCAAGTCTAGCTGGGGTGCTGGCGGAAGTGAACTCATCAGGTGGCAAGGAAACTAGGGGGCCGTGCAAGCGGCCGCCAGGGGATGGAGGCCCGTTAGGGAGGAAAAAAAAAGAAAAACTGGAAAAAAAAAAAGGAACGCGGCGGCAGCTCTGAGGAAGGTAAAAAAAGGAAACGGTCACCAGACCTGATCAAGAGGAAGGGGACTGACAAGGCGCACTAATTGAAAACGGTCGCTGACAAGCGTCCACAAGGTCCGTCAAAAAGAAGGTGATCAGCGAGAAAAGGACTACCTGGGAGTCAAAAACTCGAAAAAACTAAAACCGCTGGAAGCTTGCCGCGCTAATTCAATGGACGAAGTCGCGCCGCGAAAAATCCTAGAGAACACACAAAAAGAGGGACCTCGTGGCGCATGACATTGGGGATTTAGGAGACACTTCCCGCGTCAGGGGGAAGAAGAACCCTCGGAAGAAGCGCCCAATCAAATGACAACCGGATGCCCGGGGCTTTGCCGGTGTGCTTGTCAGAAAAGAGGAAAGAGTGAGAAGGACTGAGCAAAGGCCGAAAAAGAAAAAAACGTGAAGGCTGGACCGGTAAAGGGGGGTCATGAAAAGAGCGAACTGGAAAACCGCTGCCTCTGATCATGACATACAGGACCTGTGCCGGAGGGACGCCACGGCAGCCTAGGCAAAAGGGAACTGCAGGGAAGAAAAAAACCTTCTTGGGGGGAAAAGGCTGGGAAGGGGGGAATGCCTTAATACCAAAAAGGGGGTCTAAAAAAAGAAGGGAAGAGGTCAAACACCCTGCTCTCGGCAGTGACAAGGGGACTCGGGCCGTTTGACAGCAAAAAAGAAGGAGTCCAGAAGAAACCATACACCGCGATAGACCGGATAAGGCAGGGCCGAGGAAAAGAAAGAAAAAGAAGACGGTAATTTTACCTGACCTATCTTCATTTCATGTACGGCTAATTTGGACAAAAAAAACCGCCTGCAATTGGGACCTCCATCCGCTGTCATAAAAAACGAGGCGGTCGGGAACGGAAAATGAAAAAAGAAGCGAGCAATGCGGTTCAATGCTCCACGGGCTCGGGGAGATAGCGAAAGGGATCAAAAAAAAGTCCTGATTGGACTCCACCAAAAAGGAACCGATCAGTTCTCTGATTAGTACTTTGAAAAAAAAAAAACTCGGTTTACGAGAGAGGAACTGAGATTACCAGGAAAGTTTTCTCAGCTGGGACGTCGGGGGAAATGGGGAATCTCTAATTAATTACAAAATTCGACGGGAAGAGGTATAGCAGGGGAAAAAAAGAGACCTTTGGGGGGGAATGCTGGGAACTCTGATGGCCAAGGCGGAGCAGCTGCGGTGATGCAGCCTGGGGGAGAAAAAAAATACAGAAGGGAAAACCCCGACTTGCCAAGCGCATAAAAAGACGAGTAATAGACACTGGATGCCCGCGGAGGACAAGGACGGTGACGAAGTCCCTGTTGGATCAGGCATCCCCCATTCCGCCGTCCCGGCCTGGAGAGAAGAGCAGGAGGGTATCATCTTACGATTGATTCGGTGGCTAAAAAGACGATATCATATATCAATAGAAGAAGGTCGGAAACTGGCGAAATCAATCGAGGGCCGATTCGGTCATCGCCCTACGAGGGAAGAGTATCAAGGATATTAGAGACTCAACGCATGATCGGACGTCTACGACGGAGAGAGTGAAAAAAAAAAAAAAAAAAAAATGCTTCACTGGGACAGCCCTGGGTGCCCTGGAGGAGGGACGGAACAAGGGGAGAAGCGGGGGAGCAAGGAGTTGAGTTGAGGAGCGGTAATGGTGGGGGTTTTTATGCGAACGGGCCAAAAGGATAATTCGCATCCATGCAAGGACCCATATGAAGGTCAGCCAGCTCACGGGAACGTCTGAGGAAAGGGTCAGGGAGCGTCGGCTCAGCTTCATGCCGAAAGGACAAGAAGCCACTTGGAAGGCAGAATCAAATAGCAGAAGAAAAGCATCGGCGCTCCGCGAACCGCCCTAAAAAGGAAAAAGGACATGTGCTGTACTCGAATGCTTCGCCGGCCTGCTCCCTAAAGGGAAACAAGGAACCGCGTTTATCTCGAGTAACAAGGCAAAGCAGGGCACGAAAAAGGATAGAGTTCTTGCGGCCTGCAGGGGGCGATCGTGGCCGTATCACTGTGATATCACGGAGAATGGATGGTTTAGGCCAATTGGAGGGGCAGATCGGTGAGAGACGCGCGTGGAAGTCCAGCGCGGTCCACACAGATGATCAAGCGGGGGAGGGAACTATCGGATGTGACCGATAAAAAAGGAAAAAGCGAAACTTCAAGTGCTTATCGCGGGGGGTGGGAAAAAAAAAGAGGCGGCGAGGGGAGGGGGTACAGGACGCCAATCTGCACGGATCATTCCTGGTATCGACAAGCAAGGTGAGAGGAACAGGCCAAGCCTGTTGCGAGCACGTGGAACCCTCACATGAGGGGGGGAAGGGGTGGGAAAATACCTCGATTATCATGAGGGAGCGTCCATCCTTTTTTCAAAAAACATAATTCCAGGAGTGTGCCCTGGTAGGGAAGGGCGGGGCTGCCACAGGTAGTCCGGGCGACCAGGGTGCATATAAAATGCCTGGAAGGAGGGTGGGGCTAGACCTTTACGGGTCTCTTGGGCGGAGAGTGAACACCGAAGGTGAAAGGTAAACCAATAGAGTGGATCAAAAACAGATGGACGCTGATGCGGGAGGGGGAATTAAAAAACGAAAGTTATTGAGGACATCCCACTCAGGTCCGCTTTTGTAGAGGTGAGAAGGATCTGTGGGAACCGAGTAAAAGGGGAGGACCAGTGGAAGAGGGGAAAATGACAAAAGGAGAAAAGTCGACTTACAGCACGTCACAGGGTTGAGGTTCCCAAGGACTCCCGGGAGGAAAGGATGTTCGAGCGCGCATCCAAAGGAAGATCGTGAAAGTGCTGCGACGAGAAAAACAGGGGTGCTCATGGCTGACCTGGAAGGCGCAACCGGATGGAGGGGGGGGGGGAGAAACAAAGAGTGCTGGAAGAGGAAACGGGAGCTGGCTGACCAAAGAACTAACGTTAGTTCCTTCAATCACGAAAACAGGGAAAAGAATCCATTTCTACGGAACAGGTGAGAGCGGAAAACGTGTCCGGGCTGCGTCAAGGCCAGATCTATGAAACGCTGAGGAAAGGGTGCATTGCCGTTTTCCATTAAACGAAAAAGTCTTATCAGGGGAGAAGAAATTCAAAAAAAAAGCAAGGCGACCACTGCTTGCCTGGCGAGGTTGTACCTTTTACAGCAAAGAAAGAAAGGAGCTTCTCTCTCGGGGGGGGGGGGGGGGGGGTTATCAAACGGAAGTTGCAAAGGAAGAAGGACAGAATGGCCGGATTATCTGCTAAACTCGACACAAAAAAACCCGTCGCGAAACGGGGCATGTATCTCTAAAAAAGAAGGGGAAAAAAGGGCTTTCTCTCAAAAAACAACAAGGGAATTAAAGATAAAAAAAACTTCGCCTACGCAAGTCACGGAGGGGATGAGGAGGGAGGTGTCTGTGTACTCTGATAAAAAAAGACCCCGCCGTTCGTAAGGAGGTATAAGTAAAAAATGGGAAGAGATGGAAAGAGTTACGCATTGGAGCCTCAATCTCTAAGAAAAGCGAGATCTCCAGGAATAGGCTGGGGTTAGCCAAGACCCTTATCAGGAAATGCTGTATGAAAAAGGGGAACCATTCCAAGAAAAAATCCAGCGAAAAGTTAATGACTAATCGAATACCCCAGTAAAAAGCGGACCTCCCTAATAGAGAAAAACCGTACCGGAGCAAGGGCTCAAGCGGGGCGGGAATTTAAGGTTCTACGCTTAGTCATCAGAGAAAAAAGGGGAGAAAGGAGGGGGGCAGCCCCAACCAAAACGGCCCTAGTAAAGTCTCCAAAGAAAGGCGAAAAGGAAAGGTACGGCTCAGCAAGCCGCACCTCCGGTGTTTACCTCCTCGCCATCATTGAAAACGAAAGAGGACCGCGTGGGACATCATCTCATATAAAGTGTCAAAAAGAAGGGGCATCATCACCAGGAGAGGGGGAGGAAAAAGAAAGACCAGACGGGACAGAGGGGACAACGTCAACCAAAAGCGGTGAGGACTCGTTGAAAACTCCTGACATTTAAAAAGGGTCGGCCCTGCCCGAGAATGCTCCTAAAATCCACAAACCGTCATCAGCTCGGGAAGCGAGACAGGGGCGGGGCTGCACATGTAAGGTTTGAGAAAAAAGAACGGGCGGAACAAAAAACTCAAAAAGTAACCCTAAACCGAAGTCCAAAAGAGCTGAGAAAAAATTAAGCTGATTCACCGGTAAACCGAGAACCGGTGGGCGCCCAAGCAACCCTCCCCATACCTGAATGGGTAAAAAATAAGAGCTGAAAAAAAGAGAGAAAGGAAAAAAGAAAATGAGATTGGTCACCAACCTCCTTGGAAAGGAAAGTTCATGTTGGACTAGTAGACGGGAACGTCTGTCAGGGGGACTCAGGGAAAGGTGCAAAAAAAAGGGTAAACCGAAGACCGTGGCAAATCGCGCATGTAAGCATCGCCGCATCGCTTGTAACAGGGGAAGGGAAAAAAGAAACGCAAAAGATCCGACTTAAAAAAAGAAGAGATGAAGAAATCCGATCGTGACCAACGCGCATCCTCGCCGTGTGACCGCACGGGGGAACAAACGTTGAGATGGATCGAAAGAAAATATCCCGGGATGAACAGGGGAAGGAAAAGAAAATGCGGGCAAAGAACCGGCCGGCCGCAAGGCAAAACGGAGACGTGCAGTCTCACAGCGGATGGGACACGCGCAGGAGAGAAAAAGATCTGGAGACTTCATTGATATTAGCATTCCGGCGATCATGCGAGGAGAAAAGAGGGGGGGTCCGGGGTGCGGAAGGAAAAAAAAAGCGCGAGAAAAAGAAAAAAGCATGGTTAAGTTCAGGCAGACTCAAGTCCGCAAGGAGCGCGTGCCTGACACGAAGGGAAAGGCGCAAATCCTGGAAAAAAGAGAAGTGAAGGGCATCACTGCCCTCCGGATCGGGGGGAAGGGGGGAATTTATCTCGAAGAAAAGAAACTGGGGGGGAGCGAGGCATGAAAGCTGGGAGGAAAGGGAAAAGGAACGAAAAAAAAGCGCGTCTTGCGGAAAGAGTGCCTTCACTCAAAGAAAAGAGGCGGCACCGTAAGCAAGTTCGTACAGGCGGGCGTAGATTTCGGAAGGTCGAAAAAGAAGGGGGCGAGGATATAGCGACTTACTATTCCGGAAAAGAATCCGCGCTAGAAAAGAATCGGAAGGATTGGGGGACGCCAGCGAGCCATCAGCCGAAAGATAGGAGATAGAGGTTGAACTCAGGCTAAAGAACCTCTCAAAAATCGTGCGAAGTTAAACGTGAAAAGACATCGTCAGAGAGGCCAGGAAAGGAGGGGTGAAAAGGATGCCTGCTCTCACATGCCCTCGCCCAGGGATAAAGGCCTGGCGAGCGGTCAAGCAGTGGCGATATCGACTGAGGGGAATTGGCCCGTCAGAGGTGACCTTTCGCGAGCAGCGAAGAAGACGGAAAAAAAAAGAAAATCGAAGCCTATGGGCCTCAAAGGGCAGAAAATCAGGGAGATCGTCGCCCTAGTGAGCGGTACAATGACCGGAGCCAGGGTCAGAGCGCCCTATGAAGTTAAGGAAAAGCCAGAAAAAAAAAAGACAAACTGTGCCGTAATCTAAAAGAAGTAAGAGACTGGGGAAAAGGAGAAAAATGGAACATCCAGCCTCATCGAGCCAGGAGCTTGTTGTATCAAAATGCCAGGAAGGACGGGGCTGTCCCATCATGAAGGGGAGCCTGAACGGAGGGATACCATCCTGGCCGGTGATCATTCATTCCGTCGCAGAGTGCGGTGAAAAAAAATGGAAAGGCGAGATGGAACTTCCCTCTTATTCTGGAAATCAAGCAGACTGAAAACGCGATGAAAATGAAGGGGACGTTCATTCCCCGGCGAGGTGGGGGGGGAAAGACCCGAAAGACTTTGTGAAGGAAGTGAAAGATGCTGAGGAGAGGGGAAAGGTGGCAGCTTCAGCAGGCTTTCAAGAAGAGAACCGGGGATGCAAAGAACTGGGAGCAGGGTGCAAGGCTGCGAGTAACCGAAAACCACCGCTATCTGGGTGAGGCCAGGCACGTTAAATAGAAAGGGCCTTAAGCCACACTACGGCTTTTCCTTCAGGAAGGATGGGGGGCGAGGCTGCCGTGACGTCTTAACTCGAAAAAAGGTGAGGGGGGGGGGGGGGGGTCGGGATGCATCACGTGTTTGAGGAAGAGGACCAACCCTTAACCCTGAACGGGCACCGCCAGAAGCTGCAGCAAAAGGTACTAAATAATGGAAAGGGCGAGGGGGAAAAAACAGGGACGGGAGCAAGCCCCCGGGCATCCGGTAAGAATGAAATATATCTACGGGTCAATGGATCATCCCAGAAGGCGTGAGGACGTCCAAAAGAATATAAAAAAAACCACGGAATGGAGAGCCGCGAAAAAAAAAAAAAAAACGGGATTAAAAAGAGAGAGATTTTAGAGAGGCAATTAAGGAGGAGGAGGTTTAAAGCGCGAGCAAGATTAATCTGGGTATGGCCAGATCACAAATGGACACCTGCCGCATTGAAAATGCCTCTCACGGAAAGGGGTCGGGGGACCTAAACTGTTTCCGAAAGCCCGGTCAATGAAGGGAGGATTGAGACCAAGGCTCAGACTCGCGATCCCGGCTGGTGGTACAGGTCATCCGGGCTGTGTCAGGAAAGAAGGCCTCCGAGGAAGAAGACCGCCGTGTCTCTGGGCTCGGACCACAAAAAAAGAAAAATCCGACCCCCTTTTTCACTTTGCCGAAAAAAAAATTAGCCACGGCCTGGACGACAGTATCGGATTACGCCCCATCACCCCATATCGCGGAGAATCAAGGGGGAATGAGCCCCAATAAAATCTCCGACATTGACAAAGGGCAAGGTCGGAGGGCAGGGGGGACAAAAGGGGGATGTCAGAATGCAACCCGACAGGCATAATCGAGAAATGAAGGATAACACAAAAGGAGGGGAACTAGGTAACTTACCGAAGAAAGGGGAAGAATCACGCGGGAAAGGGGGGTAGAAAAAAAAGGGGGAGGGTTTCAAACCGGCCCGAAGGCCGCATCCTCAATCCCGCGGATCCAGGAAAATAATTGAAAGGACCCGCCACCAAAAAGGAAGACCTGTTCTGTCTCCCCTTCCAGGGGTCGAAAAGCCCTCAAGAAGATCCCCCTTCACTGATGAAGAAAACTATCATGTAAACCAAGATCCGGGATAATGATGCTGGAGGGATTACAACCTCTCCTCAGAAGGTACGAGCTGAGTAAGTCAAGGGTTGTGCCCTTCCTCTGGATGGAGTAGGAGAGGGGACTGAAAAACATCGGGCGCGTGGGATAAAAAACCATGGCGAGCCATACCCGGCCAGACAGATCTCCCTGGAGTGTGGGCCATGACTAGGATGGCCCAGAAGGCTTCAAAAAAAGGATGAGGGGCTGCCCGTATGCCAGCCGTAATCTCAAAAAAGACGTGCCCACGACGCATGACTGGAAAACACTGGATTCCCGGGAGCACACCGGCGCGGGCAAGTTAGCACATCATCAGCTACGCCGGCAAGCGGAAAGCCAGGGTCTTGCACTGGAATGAAGGGCTGGGGAAAAGGTCTGGCCGAGAAAAAAAAAGGTTCTCCGCATAAAAGTGAAGGGGCCGCTGGCGGAAATTCATGAGGGGAGGGAAAGCGAATCTCGAATGAGAACCTAATCTGAATGAGAAAAGTATTATGAACTCAAAGAAGGGAGAAAGGAAGCGGAAAGAAAAGAAGTCACTCGAAGGCTGAGAATGCGGCACCGGGTTTGCCGTTAAGTGCTGCTGAGCAGGAAAATCGGATCCAACAGTCGGTTCGAAGCCTAGGGATTTGGAAAAAAGGGAAAGCGTTGTGCAAGTTTGGGGGAGAAAGGACCCAGGAGGAGGAATGGGCGCGATAACCTTTCGCTACCATGCCTTATGTTCAGTTAACTAATTATGAATTTTCCAGAGGAGCGGCATTCAGTTCAGTCCGCAGGAAGAAGTTAAAGGGGAAGTCATACCAGCTAATGAAGGGAAAAGGGAGCATCTTCGACTAAAAAAAAGGGAAAGGCCTAGAATGTGCATTACTCGCAGCGAGGACCTGAGAAATATTCACTTACGTGTAAGAAAAAGCGTGATCTAAGGAGGAAGAGCCAACGGATTCCCGCAGGCATCGAATTAGCAAGATGAAATGCACCTTGCGCATATGGACAAAGGGATTAACTGGGAGAGACGAATGGGGGGTAGGTAGGACTGGCGGTTTCCAGATCACGGGTTGAGAAAGACCTGGGGGCATGCCGAGTAGGAAAAGGCGACGGGGGGAGAAGATTAAAATTGACGGAATAGCTTGCAAGGTCAAGGGGGAAAAACCTTTGGGCGATCCCTAACAAGAGAACGTAAAAGAAAGGGGAGACCCGCCTCTGACGGGCTAAGGCGGGGCAAGCAGGTGAAGAGCATGACCGCAGACAAGAAGACTGTTGCGCTCCCTATTAAGGGGTCATCAAAGGGTCAGGAAACACAGGAGAAGCTGGGAGAAAGAGGAGTTTCCGGCTCTGGTTTCAAAATAAAGCTTGGGAGGTGAGGGCCGGGGGAGGGGGCCATCTGTTATTCAATAAACGGGGCTGAAGGAGTGCCTTGAAGATTTGGAAGGGGGTGGCAGTGTTCGGGAGCGTTGCAGTCGGGGGCTACCGGGGTGCCAGTGGTGTCAAAACCCCGTAGGAGACCAATATGAGAAGGGGACAATTGTTCAAACGTCGGGGGAGGTATTGAGACAGACAAATCGGAAAGGGGGGTCGAGGTGTACCTGTAAAATGGAAAAAAAAGGCAAAACGATACTTAAAAAAGGGAAAACGTGAAGCTGGCACCGGGAGGTAATCGGATAAGCGGGACTGACGAAAGTAACGACCAGATTCACGGGGGCGAGGGGAGAGGGGAAAAAGTTCAGCTGGATTTTCTACGTGGAAAGAGGTGGTCGTCGTTCAGGTCAGAGGGTTGAAGAACTGAACGGAGGAACCACCGTGGGAAGGAAAGACACCTTGAAATGGAGGACAACCCGAGAAGTCCGAACCAAGGAAAAAAGGGAGGCCGCTTCGCCACATGCGTCTGCAATCTTAGAGGGAAGTCACTTGGACAAAGAAAGGAAACAGGTTGGACTCGAGCAGGGTACATTCCCCAAGGTTAGTGAGTCGGAAAATTAGCATATCTAGGAAGAAAAAGGGGGACTTTACGAGCTGCATGTCGGGCCCCTTAAGACAGCTTCAGTCGGTACCTTGAGAGAACTTCCTGAAAGCCAGGGGGTCCCCTTCGTCTCTTGGCGCACTGGGGGGAGTCACACTGCTTAACGATTTAAAAAGAAGGGTGAACAATGGGCTTCGCGATCTGATCCGGCACCGCGACAACCTCGGGCGGAAGATCCGGGATGACCGACAAAACTCAAAGGCGAAAAAGGAATCCAGAGCACCACCGGGGCTTAAAAGGACTATCCGCGCAACAAAAAAAGGAAAGAAGATATATCCCCGGAAGGGCGAAAAAGGAACGGTCGCGAGGGAAACGGTTCTCTCGGGCTTGGGGGGAGGGTACGCGGAGAGATCCCCGGGCATGGCGCGGGCACAAGAAGGAGAAACGGTCACCATTTCTTCGAAAGCTCAACGTAATCACTTGAAGACAAACTCCAACATGGAGACAGCCAAATGACGGGGAAGCCGGATTCTCCATGTCCCATAAAGAGGAATTAAAAAAAAACTACCTGAAAACTCTCACCAGCGGAGAGGGATTACGGGGGACTGCGAATCACATGAAGGGGAAAAAAAGCATAATCCGATGGGACGGTTGATAAAATTAAATGATCTCTGTTCCAACCGGCTAAAGGGAGGAAAATTGTACTCCCTGGAGGGAAGGACAGCAGCAGAATCCAAGAGAAAAGAGAGTCGATGTGTCTCTCGTCAAGAGCCCCGAACCGCTGTTGGCACTTCAGGACCCATCTCTCAAAGAAAGTTACTCCGGATCAGCATTGGGACACGAAGTGGAATGAGCAGCCCGGACGACAGCTAGATGAGAAGGTACTTCTCAATAAGAAGGAAGGATTAAGTACGAAGGTGTCGCAAACGCCCAGCAGTCCACAGCGCACCCACGGGGAAAAAAGAGGAAAAGCTCATTACAGGGGAAAACCAAAGGAAATAAGGACACACCTCACCGAGGGGGATGGTCGAAACAAAGGTTGAAAATTTCACACGTGCAGAAAGCGGAGGCGAGTACGTGGTCTGGGCACCATGGAGAGGGCACGCGCACCAGCCGCCCATGCAGGCATCAGAAAGCCAAAGAATTCAGGAGAGTAAAGTACAAAGGCTCACTTTACTAATACGGAAAAAGCAAGGCTTCCCGGGCAATAAAACCAGAGAGGAAAGAAACGACGCATCTCATGAAAAGCAGATAGTGACAACACGGACAACACTAGGGGATCAAAGGCATCGGTCGAGCTAAAGGGGAGGGGAACATTGAGGTTGCCAAAGAAAGAGACCTAGGCGGGCTATCTCAATATAAATAAGGAGCTAGGGGCCATTATGGGATCGCCGCTCTAAGCAAATCAGATATGACGTCACATCATCGTGACAAAAAAAGGCGCGAAGTGTGACCGCGACACGCCAGAAAGAACAACGGGATCTGGGGAACTAAAAAAAACAGACCTACTAACATAATCCAGGAATCAAGGGATACTCCCGAAAGTCGGGAGGAAAGCGGGACGAAAGCAAGCTAAGGAAAAGGGAAGCGGAATCTCAAGAAGCGGGTGGGCGAGAGATACACTCGAAAAAAAAGTGAATATGGACAGTCCCAAAAGCTAGTGGCAAATGCTGGTGGTTAAGGGAGAAGAGCCAGAGGCGCCGATAGGCGCAAGGAATTGCGCTGGTATGACCCAGGAACGAGGAACTGATAGGTCCTGAAGGGACAAAAACGAGACCTTAACAAGAAAACATCGAAATCCAGGCATATCGAAAGGATGGAAGTTTGAAGCGCCCATAGAAGAGACGGGGGGGCCATCACAATGCCAAAGGAGGAGTGGCACGAACGCGGCTAAAAAAAAGGAAGTGGGGACGGAAAGAGGGTGCCAGGAGCCACAACAGGCAGGAATGAAAACACGGGAATCATTCTTCATGTCCGGGGGAGGATAGGGGGCTTCCCTCTCAATTCGGGGGGAAGGTCTAAGGGAATCAGTAGGGGGGAGAACATACCAAAGACAGGATTCATGAAAACAGGGTTGGTAGCCATCGAGCCATCACCGTGCCGAGGAGAGGAGCGGGTAACGCCGTCTAAAACTAAATCGACTGGGGATGACCGTGAGCATAGGGATGAAGAAGGGGCGAGCGGAGGAGGGTGCCGCTATACCACATGGACCTGACCCTGGAGAAGGAAATAAGCGAAAATTTGATATACTCAAATGGCTAGGGGGGGAGGCATAGGCCACGTAGTGCTGTACAAGGAAAATGGAGTCAGAAAAGCAAGATGCTCTCGCAAACCTTGGGCAACTCCAAAAAAACAAAAACTCGCCAGGGAGATCGGAAAAGGAGAAGCTGGAGGGTCTACGTCCATTTTTTCCTAGGCGAGGAAAAAAGAGGTACAGCCAGCGATGGAAAGGGGGGGGGAGAGAATAAGGAGAGAAACATGAGGAGGACGGAGGGCTTAAACTCCCACTCGATCGAGAATTTCTCGTTTTATCATGGGCCATAGAGAAAAGAATAGTGTATCTCTCCAGCGAAAAGGTACGGTAGAGACATGAAGGAAGGGAGACTGCGCGAGTGCGTCCCAGGGGAAAGGAAACCTGCTGAAAGATGAGTATCATCAGCCAGGGCAAGGGGAAAATCGCCGAAAACCTTAAAAGAGGGACAGGTCATTCCCCAGGTTTGCCTGTATTAATAAAACTCATCAGACGCTGGTAGCTTTCGGCACGAAGGGTGGCAGACAGAAAGACTCCTAAAAAGAGGAAGTCCCCGCAAGGGGGTCACAAGACCTAGATAAGGAAATAAAGGTTCCCTGCTGCCGCGATCATGGGTGGGGGCCGAAGGGATCGACTCCATTCCTTTCAGCCAAAACGGCATCATAAGGCCACTTGCCACCGGGGGTTGTGTAAAAGAAAGGGGAGGGCTTTCAAAAAAGAGACCTTAGGGAGGAAGTGAATCAATTCCAGGGCAAGATCCGGGGGCCCTGAACCACTGGACGACACCGAAAAAGGTGGCATAAAAAGCTCTCATTGAACTCGTCGGCTTAAATCGGCAAGAAAAAAAACAAGGTGATCACGAGAGGAAAAACAAGAGGGAGGAAAAATAAGAAGAATGGCGTTCTCTCTCATACAAGACTCTAGCGCGGAGCGCTAAGGTCATGCTCCTCTAAA
>Ga0179593_1603881_pt1 | contig 21461 bp, 26 predicted proteins | sample CZODoug2_1_08_16_FD_185931 | JGI IMG/M metagenome (GOLD analysis project Ga0179593, IMG submission 185931) | Vadose zone soil fungal communities from Angelo Coast Range Reserve, California, USA - CZODoug2_1_08_16fungal (PacBio error correction) | ecosystem: Environmental > Terrestrial > Soil >...
GTGTTCATACTGCTTGCATCTGAAGTGGAGAGCAAAGGGGGTCGAAAGGGGGGGGGGGGGGGTTGACGCCTACAGATTCTTCTTGGGAAGGGTTTTGGGGACCTTTGAAACGCACTTGAAAAGAAAACAGATCCGTTCGAACGTGTATTTCCGTTCATCTTTTGCTCCGGAGGTGTGTGGTTACCTGGCGACAAAAAAGGGTGACAAAACCAGCATAGGACAGCAGAGGGGGGGGACAGAAATTTGCCTACTCAAAGCATCGAACATTTTGGAAGGTGAGGTTCTACGGGATCCCTGGGGGTCTCGCACAGGTCTGAAACTGCTGAACAGAGGGTGTGGGGGGGAAACTGAAAAATACGAGGGTTATCTATGCCCAAACGCACATGAACTGGCTTCAAAAAGGAATCAAGAGAAAGGGGGGAGAGTGGTGGTGAATCCGAGATACCTTGCCGGGCATATCCTGACTCCACACTAGTTGCCTCCCGTTTCAGCACAAGGGCGGCGGGGGGGGGAGAGGGAAAATCGCATCGATAACCTCTAAAATCTCCCCATGTGACTGTTCTAAAGTCTTAAAAGGGACAGAGAACAACAATAGAGGACGATTGCAAGCAGCGCCCAGGACGGCCGGCTTATCCCTACGTTAAAGCGAAAAAATGGAAAAGTTGCAAGCACATAAGAGAAATCGGAGAAACAACGGATAGCGTAAGTCGTTTACTGCCTGCCGGCCGGCAATGCGCAGGAAGGGGGGGACCTCCCGGGGAGAGGGGTCAAGAGACAGGGGAGCGTTGGAAAGGGGATCTCGCGAAAAAACAAATCTCCTACGCGCTTGTTAAAGCGCATTCGAGGAAAAAAGCAAAAGGGGTCCGGGAACGGGGGAAAACAAAAAACAAATCAAGTCCCTTGCACTCGTCTTGAATGACATTTCATGGATAGCTGAACGAGTCAAAAATCGCGAAACGAACGGAGATAGTAAACGTGCTTCATCGACATTCGTCAAGCCGGTATAAACTCCAGACCGAAAGGGAACTTCAAAAAAGGGGACGTAAAGAAATAAAGTTCGGGAGGGGGTGAAAAAACGGCGCGTACTGGAATACTTCTACTCCACGACAGCTATTAAACAACGCGGGGGACTAAGAAAAGAGGCGGAAAAAGGCCCGACCATCCCCAGTAACACGAGTTGTCAGAGGAATTGTTAACCTGGGGCAGGCGCAGGACAAGAGGAGGGGTCTTCGAGAAAAGGGGGCAGAGGGGGTACGACAGTTGAATGGGGATCCAATATGGGGAAAAAGCAATCCCGGCGTAAAAAATTATGCATCGAGCGGGTACTCAGATGTACAAAAAAAAAACTGAAAAAAATTGAAGGAGGAAAAGGGTCAACTGACGACGCCACTAAGTACTGAGCCGATTTGTACGTTGACAATTTTTTTACATAAGCCTGAGGAACTTGTGACAGGTCAACAAAGAGGGAACACAGTTACCGAAAGGGGGAAAGGGGCGCAAGGCAACCTCTTTAACCTGACCGGGGAACTCGGACAAATCAAGCATCGGGGAAACGACCACCAAAGGAAAGAGCCGGGAAATCGCAAGACAGGGAATGGTCGCTATCTTACGTCCGAATGCCACATGGGGAACATGTATGACGAAACACAGAAAGTAGGAAGCTTAAAAGGGAAAAAAAACGAAGGAGGGACTAGCGAAGCTAGATAAGCAAAAAAGAAGGGCCAACGCTAATCGAAGGTCGTTCAAAATTTTGGGGGCGTCATCGAATAAAGGGTCCTGACGACCACCAAAATGAAAGAGGGTGGCAACGCCGCACTCCCTAGGGGTATTGCGGCGCTGCAGTTTGCAGCCTACAGCCGCACCCTCCTCGTAGTCTGAAACATATAAAGAGTGATTTGCTGGAAAGAAGTCGCAGGAGAGACCCTCCCGAAAAGAGGTGATCGATCCTCCCGAGAAGTGAACAATTAACGCGGAAGGATGGGGATGTTGGAAAAAATTGGAGTCGTCAATTGAGGTTGCTGGGAAACCCCACCAAAATGACAGACTAAAGGGGGAAGGACGAAAGAAGGAAAAAGGGGAGGGGGGCGTATCTGGAGCGCTCGGCACCGCTAACTCGAGCTCCAAGCTTTTTCGAAATTGCCAAAAAGTACCGGGCGGAAAAGAAAGTGTGGAAAACCGGTGGACCGCGAAGGAAGAGTCAATGCTCAGCGGAAGATTGTGTATCCAACTTCCGCTGCGCCAATCAACGGCGAGCGACAGAATAGGAGAGGCCCCTCTTGAAGGGGGGGAACTTGAGAAAAACAGGGAGGAACCCCAGGGAATGCTAGCGCAAGGCGTCTTCCCGTTCGGTTTCGCAGGTCGCCGCGATACCATGCGTGCTCAGGGCGCGCCGGGAAGGGAAAAAAGCCCGTTCGAGAGCAGAAACACAAAAACGGAGAAGGAGAAAGTCCAGAGTAACTGCGCTCTGCGCCAGATCACTCCTTTTAGAATCGAAAAAGACCTTGAAAAAAGGGGGGGGCTTATACCTAGAACATGAAGATTCCCGGGTAGAATGGCTGGGGGGAAATCGCGAATCAAGGCGTCGCACTCAACTGCATCACAAGTCCCCTGGGTGCTCAAATTCAAGCAAAGAGTTGCTGGAAACATGCACTTAGGGTCAATGGTCTTTCGAGGGGGAAACTAAGCAAGGTGCTCCAGTGAAAAAATGGGAAGGGGGAACCCCCCAAAAAAAAACACCAACCAGGGGGGTAAGGAAACCTTGCGCGATGGCTTCGCGATCCGACCCGCCGCGGTCCACTCGAGCGAGTTGAAAAAGGGGAGGTGGGAAGTCTCGTTTGGAGGTTGCGGCCCTCACTTGTCGCCGTCCTGTCGTTCAACGAAAAAAGAAAAAGCCCGCGAGGGGGCAGAGGTTCGGGCTGGGGGGCAAGTGCTCTACTTTATGTAGGACCCGCCTAGGGGCCACCTGCCGAGGCACCTGGATCTGGCTGAGTTAAAAGACGACGACGCGGGTCGGGACATGGTAGAAGGGCCCTCTTTTCTTCTAAAACGCGCAAAAAGTCAGAGTAAGGGGGAGGCCGTCAGAAGTTGTCAGAGGAAAAAGGGGGGGGAGGAGGGGGGAGAGTGGTCCCTTCAGAAAAAGGAGGAAAGGAGGAGACCTTTGTAACATAATGAATTGAGAAAAAGGTCAGTAATAGGATCATACATGGCCATTGGCTAAAGGGAGGGAACAGTACAGAGGAACCCGAAATTTGAAAATGGAGGTTAAGGGGTGAGTGGGATAAAGAGTGGGTAGTTATTTTTGGGCATTTTTCCGCTGACTTTCAAAAGGGTCATCTGTGTGAAAAAAGGATCAAAGGTCCTCATTCGGGCGGGGGAATGTAAATCTTGTTTTACGCAAAGGTGGGGGATGGCGCCAGGCCAGCTGCATGAGGGCACGTAAATTACGGCAAGAAGGTACCTTCTAGCAGGGGGTTAATTGAAAGCTGCGTTGTTTCAATTTGGGGAGAAAAGGGTCCATGGCCGAGGAGCACGCTCGAGGACGGTTGGGTACGAAGGGAAAGCACGCGGGAATCAATTACATCGGAGGGAGGGGGGACTTGAAAAAAAGAGGAAATCCAAAACGAAAACACCGCCGCCATGAAGAGATATAGTTGAGGTGGAAACTGTTTCATCTACAAATCTTGTATTTCCCAAAAGGGGAACTGGTCAGGCTGGGTTGGAAAGAAGTACCAGGACGCGGTGGGAAAAGCTGTCGAGGGACGAATTATTCATCGTCGCGCAGGGACCACAGGAAGCACAGAAAATTGGGTTGGGGGAAGAAAAGGGATTGGTCATAAAAAGCGGCCCTGCGGTGGGGGGATGGGTGTATAGCTTGACGAAAAACCGCGGGAAACGCTCGAGAAAGAAAGTATAAAAAGGAGGTGGCCTGTCTGATGAATCACATCAGACAGTCAATGAAAGAAGGAAAGAAGGAATGCAAGGGGATCCCGTGGTGAAGTGTTTAGGACGCGTTGACCCGACACGGGATCTTTTGGCTGGAATCGTTAAACAAGCGCGAGGGAAGGGAATTGGGTTGAGGGGAGGGTCCACTAAGTATGAGAAAGGGCGATGGGACACACCATAAAGTATCCCGTCGCTTCAGGCCGGCTTCATTTGCAAACAACAGGGAAGACTAACTAGCGTGGTGTTCGCGTCGAAAGGGAAACGCGTGGAAAAAAGAGGAATGTGGGTAGATGCGGACTACCCAAGTCCACATTTTTCCAATGCTTTCAGGGGGAAGGAAACGGGAGATAAGGCAACAAGGATCGATGGCAGGGGGGTTCCCCCGAGAATTTGAGAAGACCAATGGGGGTCGGTCGGAAGATGGCTGAAGTCACGGATAGTTTTGCTCGACATGCTCACGGGAACCGGCGGGAAGGAAGCCCGGAACAAAATCAAGAAGTAGAGGCCGCAACACATAAGGGGATTCGATAACCGAGTCTTTCTGAACCATGATTACCAAAACATCTCTTGTGAAAGAGTAACGGAGAAAGGGAAGAGGGTCGAACAGAAGCGGCGGTGTCGGCCCAAAAGTTCTTGCGTCTGAATCAGTCGGGAAAACATACTCGCCACTTGGGGGGAGACTATGGAAAAAGACAGGCGAAGCTGCCAATCACTGAGCTCGTGGGCGCTTGTTGCCAATTTGCACGGGAAATAGGCGGAAGAAAAACCTCGACTAGCGGGGGGGGGGGAAAACGCTCAGTCACAATGAGGTGGTGGCCGAGAAACGCGGCAGAGCAGTATGAACTCATCAAAGAAAAGGAGGGGGGGAAACGAACTGCGCGCGTGAACATCTTGCCCAAATTTTTATGGACCTGGGAGGGGGGAATCCGAAAAAAGGGGTAGAGGAAGAGCCTCAACTTTGCCACCCGCTCCAGCTCTTGGTAATGGATTGGGAAGAGGTCATCTTTGGAAGCACTGAGGGCCAGAGGGGGGTCGAACCCACTGGTAGTTCTCCCCTGATTCAGGGCATAAATTTGGGGGAATACGGAGGAGGTTGAGAAGGAAAGTAGCCGGTACTACTCAACCTGCGGCCATATCTGACTGACCGTTTTTCGTTGGGGGGGGATCCTGGGGGGAAAAAAGAGCGAAAAAAGGCTGAAGCGATCACCGACTGCACTTTTTTGAGCTGGCTTGGGGGATTGCGCTTAGATAAAGGGCCTCCAGAGCAGGACTAGGGACAATAGAGAAAAGAAAGCGAGAGCAAAAAGATTTAAGGGAACTGAAAATGCCCGAAGGGGAACCTAAACCAGCTTATCTCGTTTTGCTATCGAAAATTGCCCTCAACTCCTTGGAAGGCCTGCGTAAAGAAGAAAAAAAAGAGGAAGAGAGCATAACTCAATCGTCCGCGGGAAAAAACACCCGTCTCGATAGCGGTCTCGTTACTGCCTGCAGAAAGGGAGCCGCAGAATAATGTAGAATGCAATTCGGTAGCGTTTTTCATCGGCCGTCTCGACTAACGCCAATCCGAAAGCGCGCCCGGGGGGGGTCGCATGCAAATAGGTCACATGAACAAGAAAAAAAAAAATGCGGCCTGAATCTTCATCAAGTTCATTTACTCTCCTCGGGATGATGTCCATCAGAAGAATACGAGAAAAAAAAAGAAGAAAATGCATCAGCGGCGGGGAGCCAAGCTGTCACGAAAATACCAAACGGAAAAAGGAATAAACGGGAGAAAAAAAAAAGAAATCCTATGCTGGCTGCACGGGGTCCCAGGCTCGAACGCATAATCCTTCGAAGCCCTCTACCAAGGTAAGGGGAGCAGAATAACGAATCAAAGCGGGGGAAGTGCTTGCTACCATTCCGCGAACGCAGCCTTCGCGAGGTGCATACCACGAGTGGGGGGGAGGAATGAAAAACGCTAAAAAGTTGGAAAGCGCAGGCATGGGGCTTCGGGGTTTGCGTTGATTACGCAATCAATACAATCAAGAGGAGGCTCGGGGGAAAGAGGGAGGAAGGGGAGGTAAACAAACCGGGGTGGAGCATGCCGGCCATGGAAAAGGCCCTCTCCGACATCAAGGGCCTGTGAAGCGAAGGGATAAAGACGACCCGCGAAAACTGCTGAGGTGAAAAAGGGGGGTCTAATGAAAAAAGAAGCCTGTGTTGCGCGACAAACCATCCTCAACCAGAAAATTAAATCCCTATGCAAGGAATGGGAAAACTCGTGAACAGAGCGGACAAAATCAATAAAAAAAAGACGTGGGTGCGCTCCACGACAGTGAACCTTCCCATATGGAGAAAAAGAGGGAACTGTCAAGAAGGGGAGAGCTGAGGATAGCAGAAACGATAAGTAAAAGGAAGGACGACCAGGACTGAAAGGCACGCGGACGTTGACTAGCGATCCGCGCCTGAAGCCTACGCGCGCGAGGGGGAACGGCGATAACAAGGGGGGGGAGAAAATAGAGGCCTGAAGCACTCACTATGGGGTGGTGGCGCGGCATCCTCAGGCCGCTAACAGTTGCGCGGGGGTTGAAGGAACCCGCGCGGAGGCGATATCCAGGTGCAGAGTTCTTTATGGCGGCGAGGCGTGATGATCAAAAGGGAGGGGACAGAAAGCCGTTGATCGAACAAGGGATGACTCCTATCTCTCTAGATCTCGGATACTGAGTCTAGGGGGCTTTGAAGGAAGCAGAAACAAGGGGGGAGTAAAACAACCAACAATCTAGGCATTCAAATTCCTTTTCCCACATGGAGCAAGCGGGACGCGCGGACTGCCGCAGAAGAGAGAAAGCAGGGAACAAGAACCCAAGGGACCGAAAGAGGATCTATTTGTGAAAGGGAGCAACAGTCTCGACATTCCAGAAGCAAGACAGTTCCTGCGAGAAAAAAAGGGGAACGCTCAAAAACAAGATAGGGGGGAGGCCACTTTACGGCATTTGAGTAATCATTGGGCTTGGCAAAACCCTAAGGGGCAATCCGGGGGGATAAACCAAGATAAAAAAACGTTTACAGGTCGCCGCGGGAGGCGTTCTCTGCTCTCAAAAAAAAGTCACCCGCCCGCAGGGAGGGGGGGATATCTCTCACAAAGGATGTAAGGAGGGGGAAGAAAAAAAAGTCTAACGGAGAGAGAGGGAGAATGTGGCGGCGAACGGTTTCACGTGAGACTTCCCTTGGGGGGGGGGGAAAACACTTTGCAGGCAGCATCAGGGTGAAGGGGGAGGGCAGCTAAATGAGACTCAACTGCCAGTCGGACTATAGCCAGCCTTCCTGATGAGAGCCATTGAATCACTTCAAGGAGGATGCAAGAAAGAACCTGTCCTTTCGGAGGACTGACTGAAGCAGTTTCGCGACCCTTTGGAAATACTAGAGAGGAAGGGGCCGCCGGACCCTTTGGGAACGCAAAAGGCGAAGTGGAAGTAACACGCAGCGAAAGCCCGCCGTCTAATCCAGTTGTTCTTGTGCGTAAAAGGAATTTTTCTCGCATTGGGTTTGGTTGGAGGGGAAAATAATTGGACAAGGGAAAAGGTGAAAAAAAAACGAAACCATAGATGGGGACGAGATGGTCTCGCTAATTCTCGGTCACTCTCTTGCTGACGATCCACCGCGGACTTCGGGCGGGGGAGAGAAGTGCGCAGGGAGGGGGAACGAGCATCACAAGAAGCACCTGGAGATGAAGTATACTACGAAGGGCTGGTTAATGGCGTTGTATGCTCAAAAGCTAGGGGGCAACCGAACCATATTAACGTCAGACTTTCGAACTCAACAAAACGTGGAACGACCCCGGGCCCTAGGCGCGCAAGAAACTCTAAAATAAAATGAATGTTGGATCAAGGGGGGTCAGGAAGTCTGCTGATCTCACATGACAATTGCTCAATTCAGGAGCAAAGGCCTTGAGAGGGGAAAACGGATAAAATGGCGTGTCGCGCACTCGCGAGCGTGTTGAAAAAAGTGGGGCAGAAAGGGCGCAAGTGGAAAAAAAACCGCAAAAGGAGCCAAGTTAGGGCTGGGCCTTATCGTTTATTTAAATCTCTTGTTTTGTGGAAGGAGCGCAAAACAAAAAGAAAAGGCTCAAACGAACAAAGCCAAGAACTCTTCATCAAGAATGCCATAGTCTTGGTTCGTCGTATTGACATTTCGCTCAAGTCTTTTGGGGCTTCTGCAGAGAAAAAAGTAGCGGGTTTGTACGCCTGGAAGAGCCCCTCTTTGATTCAAACAGACGAAGTAGCCAGGCTGGAAAGCGTAAGAACACGAGAATAGGATAACTGTCGATGAAAAGCGCCTTAACACCTGTTTAAAAACTTCACGACAATGAGTGGTAATAGAAAGACGGCAAGAAAGGTGTGATAGGGACTCCCCGCGTTTGGAAAGAAAGGGCGGTCGATGGTCGAAGTATTCATGGAGCGCCAGGAAACCACCGGAGAAAAAAATTTGGATTGCCAACTTGGTCCAGACGCGGATGAACCCTGCGGGGTTGTATGGGATAGCTGGACGAAGCAAGATGAAAGTCCCAGAATATGCCGTGAAGACATTGACACTGTGAAGAAATGAAATGATAATGGAAAAGGGAGGGCATGATGAATGCATTTGTGTCATCGTGGGTGCAAGGGTTATACGTGGAGGAGGGGGGGACCGGAAGTTTGGGGAGAAGGGTAAACCGCGCTTGGAAAGGGGACGGATATCCAATTCCGATGAAACTCTCAGGTGAGAAGGGGATGGCCACCACCACGGGAGGGAAAAGGAGCGAAGGAAGAGGGGCAGTAACGAAGGGCTATCGAGGGGGTGTGTTTCGCGTCTGACAGAGGTGGAGAGTGGGTGCGCGGGTAAAAGGTCGGGACTGGAGGGGGGTACAGGCAACCAAGAGCTTGCGGGAAGGCTATATGCAACGGATCGAATTGCTGGGGGGTTTGTCAGACTTGAAAGTTCACCATAGGGAAGTAGGGTGTGATCGATGGAAAGAGTTCTGAATCAGCTGTCGCTCTTATTTTGCTGGGTCAGGCCGGGGATGAAAAGAAGGTCTGAGAAAGAAGGGGAATAGGGTCGCCGCCAGTTAAGGGGGAAGAAAGATCGGTCGGTGCCAGGATGCCAACAAAAGAACATCGCGGTCAAAGGGTCCGAGGGGAGGGGGAAAATAAATATGAAAAGGGGCAAGAGGTGCCCAAATTGCGATCCCGGAATCCAGGCGGGATACACTCAGTTTTTTGGAAGAAGGAAAAAGAGACGAAGAAGGGAAAAGCACGTACAAGGAGTCTTCGGGGTCTCAATTGTCGAGCGCTGTAGAAAAATAAAGCGCGAAAAGGGCAAACAGGGCACGAAAAACACGGTGTGCACGATGAAAAAATCGGCAGAGGACGTAGACCACATCTCTCTAAAAAAAACAGCAAAGTATGGGGGAGGGAGATATTTAGCTTAGAAGAGGGGTATCATGGGGAAAAGATGGGGAACTGGTCGGGGAAGGGACAATCTATCTCGTTCCTTAGGTGTTCAGATGACGAATACGGGTCTAAAGGAGAAACAAAAAAGATGGCCGGGGGGACATTAAGGGGGGGGGATGAAGGGAAAAAAATTGTGTTGCCCGGGCGGTATCCCTATCTTTGCCACAACCCCACGGAGAGTGGTTCCCGCCTTGAAGGAATTTCCAGGGTCAGAAAAAAGAGGGGACAGGACACGAGTGAATACCTTGCTCGCACAACCATCCTGTGCTGACCGCGTTTTCGTGGTGTTGGGGATCTGGGGAAGGAAAGGGAACGATCGTTAAAAAAGGAACCAAAGAAGGGGGGAAAACGCGAGAAAGAGTGGGGGAGAAAAAGGCGATTAGTCGAGAACCTTCCGACCTATCCTGACGACAAATAACGAGGGGGGGGGTTCCTTCAACCAGAGTCTCCAGAATCAAAGAAAGAAGGTAAAAAACAAGAAAACAATGCAAGATAATTGACCTATAACCGTCTTGCCCGCTCCTTTGAAGGGAGGACTGGGCTTAGCCAGCGACGTGAAAACAAAGAAGGTGAAAGACAACAGGCCTCGTTAGACGGCTCGAAGGTCGGCCAATGCAAGAAGGCCCGCTACGGTGCACAGGCCCTGGTATGGGTACATCGGGAATTCTCAACGGGGGGGCATGGGGAAAAGGAAACCGAAAGGGTGACTCATCGAGGTCTAAAAGGGGGGGGCGGTCAACGTACCTTAACAATGAAACTGATACCACAAATTCTCATCAGGAGAGCCTTCATAATAAAAAGACGAAGGTCATACACAAAGGGGGGGAAAGTCATCGTGTCCGAGGTGCTCACGGCTGCTTCATGAATCACCAGAAAAACCGCAGGGGGAACTTCCGGGGGGAGGTCACCCGAAACAGGGGGTGCTGCTGCTGCAAGGGGGGTCCCGTCGCGGATGATACTTCTCCCTGGGCCCGAGGAAACTCGGGGAATAAGAAAGAAAGACGGTATGGGAAAAAAAACCAGCCTGCCGCAAAATACCACTATTTTAATTTGAAGGTCGCTCAACAGGGGGAAAAAAAATTAAAGGGGATCTGGACCACTCAGTCTTCGTTGGGGTGGGGGCGGGACACGAAAGAAGGCGCGCCTGGTGAAAGCCAATATTGTCGCGTCCCGTCGTACAACCTTATGTCATCGAAGTGATCGTGCAGGGAATGGGCCGCAGGAAAAAAAAAAAAATAAAAGAAAGCAGCAGGGTGGGGGGTCAAGGAAAGACCGCACGCTATGAGGTCTGCTGAGACGGTATTTTGAAAGTGGGAAAAACGACATTTCCGGAAGAAGTGGCGCCTTCCAAGTCTCAACAAAGATGAAAAGATTAAAGGGAAGGAAGCGAAAGGGAGACGAGGGGTGGAGGGCACAGGGACCTGCAAAAACTCACCGCCAGCTAAGCGATCATTGCGCGAAACGACCAGAACCTCAGGAGGATCGAAAAAGGGGTGAGTAGGTTAGGTCGACTGGGGGAAAAAAAATGCATGTATGACGGGGCCAGCAACTTAATGACTGCGCTGGTCCAATTCAGGAGAGAAGAAGCGGGAGGGGAGAAGGTGAAGACCGACGCAAAGAAAAATCTATGGTGTTGGGCGGTCTAATATGAAGTCCCTGACTGTCCGCACTCTATGGGCTTTGTGAAAAAGTGCAGCAAAAACACTCAAAAGGGCAGGGGGGCAGAAAAAGGATCGCACTCACACGAAGCGTAAATTCTAATCCAACATAGGTGCGGTTATTCGGCGATGCGTTCTGACGGAACGTAGAAAAGTAATCGAAGCCCGCGGTGATCGAAAGTCCCTCGATTCCTCGAGAGCAGAAGATAGAGGAATTAGGGTCAAGGGGGTCAGGTGGAAGACGAAGGGAGGGGGCTGCAAAAAAAGACAAAAAAGGGCGGAGCACTTCAAAAATTTTCCTAAAGCACCTGTTAAGCGCGGGGAGGAAAGGACCAGGGGAAAAATCGACAACTTCGCGAATCGGGGGCGCCCTATTGGGGGAAAAAAAGTTGACGCGAACATCGCTCTGTTGGGGGAGAGGTTAGAAGAAAAGTCAAAATTAGTTTTCCCTGGCCTCTGACTGGGAATCATCCGCCGAGCATCAGAATGTCTCTGACCAATTTACGGGGGAGGCGCGATGAAAACCCAAGGGTTGCAAAATTTTCACTAACCCAATGCAGTCAAGACCTTGAAACGTTTCAAGGAGAAAAGGGAGAAAGCGAGACCCAAAAAACCGCCAGAGGAGGCAAAAAAAGGAAAGAGATGAACGTGCGAGGGTAACTGAAGGGGGGCGCGCGCCCGACACGATGGGGCGGCTAACGGGAAAAAACCACCCAAAGGGGAAGTGGAGGAGGGGGTTCATGCACTTGAGGAGCAACCCTGGTTATGGGTGAGTGCTGTTTTGCAAAGGAGAAGCATGCTTCAACAAATGCAAAGGCAGTTGGCAAAAAAAATCGAAGAGGAGGACAGGGAGGTCGGGGTAACGTGGTAAGAAAAAAAAGGCAACTTCCTGGAGCAGGCAACTGTGCGTGCGGGAACTGAAAAAAGGTGAACTCCAAGGAAATGGGAAAGTTGGGGAAAAAAAAAAGCTTGACGCGAACGAGTTCGCGCATCCACGGCGGGTCCGCGCGCACGCGCTGAAATCAGGGGGTTGCCGAGAAAAGGGAGGGCAGGGGGGGGAGAAATTTGAAACGCCGCAATTGGACGAATCTGCATCTTTCACGGAAAACCATAGACCAAGGTATCCTCGAGATAGAGAAGCTCGAGGTTAGCGCGGCAAAAGTGGATCTTCAAAAAAGAGAGGATGGCGGCAAAGCCCCTCCCGGCATCACCGCCGCGCAACCTGGATAGAAAAAGAAGACTGTCTAGGAGGACTGACACGGAAGGCGAAAGAACCTGGGCGGCCATTGGGTCAAACCGTGCAAAAGAAAAAGAGGGTGCGGCAACGGAGGACTTTATGAAGAAGGCAAACGACAGAAAAAAGACGAGTTTTAAAGGGAGAGGGAAAGGCCTAGCGGAAAAAAAGAAGCCCAGAACGTCCGATAGTAATTGGGGGGCCGGTCATGTAAGCATGCTGATCTCATACATGGAGGCTGACAATTCGGAGGAACAGATAAAGAAAAAGAGGGGAAATTCGAAAAGAAGTGACAGGGTGCGCGCAAAGATCGCCTGCGGGGTACGGATGGGGTTTTTGCAGGGTCCGGGGGACCAGTCAAGAGGGGCGCGAAGGGAGGAGGGGCCGTGCAGAGAGGGCAGTCTTCTTGGATCTTGAAGGCGCGCAACAAGGATCAGGCCAAACGGAGAAGAAAGGACGCAAAAAAAAGGCAAAAAAAAAAAAAAAAAAACGGAAGGAACTTCATTCAGCGGGGTTCATAGTATGGGACCCAACTGAGGAGGAACAGGCTGGGGAGGGAAAAAAAAGGTGGAGAGTGAGAAAGCTCGTATTCAGTTTGTACCCGGGATGCGGCTACCATAGTGGAAGAAAGCGAGGCTGGGGAGGGGCGGGACTCAAAACAACGCCGCCAAGTGTTCGAGAATAAAAGTTACTCGGGGGTCAGTTTGGGAGCATTGAGAAAGGAATTCACGGGGGATCCCAGAGAGAAACGTGGGCTGGGGGGGGGGTAAAAACCGGAGTTGATCGTAGGTATACTCGATCCCCGAGTGTGAAGGAGTTGCTTCGAATGCGTGAGGGAAAAAAAGGGAGACAAACTTTGGACAGGGGAGTTGCCGACACTCTGGGGCCAGACGCGGAAGCCTGCGGGGGGGATGGGGGGGGGGAAAGAAAAAAGGAACGTACCCGGAACCATGAAGTCGGTTTCCGGGGCTTAGACATCATCGGAGAGTATGGGGGGTAAGAAGAAAAAGAGAAGCAGTGGGTGGTGCAGGATGACGTGGAAGGGAGGGGGGACACCTGTTAGCTTTGGGGGGACGAAATTTTAACACGCGCTCTTGGGGAAAGGATAATTGGGGGGCGTGGAAAAGGGGGGATAGAAAAGAAGGTCTCTAGACGATGGAAAAAAGCAGGGCACAGGGGCATTGCCTCCGTCAACAATTACCTACGAACCGGACGAGTACGGTGGGGTTTCAGCCGAAGAAAGAGGGTGAAATGGCGAAAAGAATCGTGGGAGACGACGGGCTACTCCAGGCCTCCCTTTTAAATGAGCGTTCGGCAAGACTTGTCTTAGCAAACAAAATTGCAGGGGGGAAAAAAGGGTGGTTCATCCTGAAACATCATGGTGGGGAAAAAAAAGGTCCCTTGTTGGGATGGGTCGGGAAAGGGGGGCTAGGGGAAGGGAAAAAGATTTGGACTAGGACGAAAACCGGCAGTTATCTAAGCAAGACAACCATCTCATCTCACATTGCGAAGGAATCGAGTTTAGCAATCCCGGGGGGGAGGGTGGCGGAAGGGGTAATGCCCAGACAAACATCTCGAAGCATAGGGAGCGGTGTCAGCGGGACCAAGATAAACGGATCGAGAGGAAAAGCGGGGTGTAAAAAAAAATTTCTTGACCCGTCGGAGGTGCGGGAAAGAAGAGGAGGTGGGGAGAAACATGCAACAGAGATAGAGGAAAAAGGAAATGAAGCGGCCAATGTGAACTTACACGAGCTAGGGCGCGGTGGCAAGTTGCGCGTCGTAAGGAAAAGAATCGAAAAAAAAAAAAGGAAAAAAGAAGCGAGCTGGGTTAGAAAGGACAAAGAACGAACATCGGGCCCGATGACACGCGGAATGAAGTCAAGGATGACAGCTCAAGAAGGGGAAGGGAGGGAAAAGCAGAGGGTAAATTATAGAGTCAGGACATCGTGCACCGGGTGTTCGTACCGGACGGGGGCCGCCGAATAGCGCTAGGGCAGTCGGTTTGGGACGAAAAAAAAATGACACCAAGGGAAGAACGTATGAGTCAGAAAGGGGCGTAGGCCTGATTGTGTGGGGGGGGGTCCCTGTCCAACTAGTTCTATTTGCCAAAAGCCTAGTATTGGAGGAAGGGATTGGGGGAAAGACAAACACTGGAAGGGTGACGGGCCGGATCTCTATTCAGAGTCCGGTATCCGGCGCGCACGCGGGACATAAGAAAAGAGATGTGGGGGGGGGACTTGATGAAAAAAGCGAGGTCGATACCCACCATTGCACTTGGGGCAGGGACGAACGCGGAAATCACTGCACTGGTTTGAAGGCTTGGGGGGGGGTCGAAAACAAAAGCAGAAAGCTGGGAATCGGGGAGAGACGAGAAAAAAGCGGACTAAAGACTGTTTCGAGGATTCTGAACCCTAACTGAACGAAAAAAATCAATGAGAGAGGGGGGCTAACTTGCAAGAAGACAAAGCAGGAAGGGACACGAAGTGGCATTCTTGGGGAAGATTTGCCCTACTCTCAACATGCACTCTACATCGAGAGAAAGATAGCGGGCGCGGAAAGGGAAGGGCGACGGTGGCACCTGCCAGGGTATGTGGTGGCCATCGTGGGCATCACATTTGACGTTTGGACATCGGCATTATGATAAGCGAACAAAAGGCGATAAAGCGCTGAGGGGCATGACCAAAAAAAAAAAGGCTACACGGGTCATAAACGCATAAAGGGAAAACACGAGAAACAAATGCATTCACGCCTGCGCCTAGGAGTCATACTGAGCGGGAAGAAAAATTGTGAAGAAAGCAGGAGCACGAAATATCTTATTAGCTTCCGGAAGTGGACTTGAAAAAAATCAATCAAAAAAGCTGGAAAGGAAAAGTAGACCAGCGGTCGGCAACATCCAGCCATAAAAGTTTTCTGCTGCGAACGTGTCAAAAATGAAAGAAGACGACGAAAAGGAAGGGGAGCGAGGGTAAGTCGGGGGGTCCTTACAGCGAAACCGCCCAGCGTCGCCTGGACATACCAAATTGTCTATAGTTGAACGGCGCAAGGACGAGGGACAAAGGGGGTATAGTCAGGGACTGGTGGGGCGTTGGGGAAAACTCAAGTCCCATCAGGTACTTAAAGGCGAGTGATATCCATATGGTACGAAGCCGGGGAAGGGGAGATTATGAAAAGCGGCTGGACGCCATGATAAGGCCACGCCGAAAAAGCAGGGAGAGTCAAAAAAAAAAAAGAAAAGATATGGACATGGAAGACGGATTTGGGGGGGTTGACCATGTTTTCTCAATGGAAGACGGAGCTGCCTGAGCCGGGTTGTCGATGAAAGAAGGCATGCCCGAGGAAGGGGGGGCAGGCAAGGGTGGTCCCTCGCGAATGGGGGCGAGGAGGAAAAAATGGGGAAAAGGAGGGTCTGCGGCCAAAAGCCCACGAAGGGATCGTGCGCCAAGACCCCTGGAACCTAAAACAGAGGGAAAATCGCCAAGAAGGGAATGTAATGTAAGTAGAAACAGGCATGTTTCAGAAATGACAGGCCTGAGAAAGAGGTCTCTACGTCGGGGCGGTTCTAGCGAAGGGCGCGCCTAATCCTCAAACGGAAGGGAAAACGGAAGGGGGACGTTCAAGGGGGGGAGAAAATAGAGAAACTGAAGAGGAACGCACGGGGTCTTTTGCGGTTGCAGCATCCAAGTAAAAGACTGATGGTGGGAGAGGGTTTGAACGCACGGGAAGAGTCGAGGAAGAAAGAGTGCTTCTCGGGGAATTCTGCTAGCGGGCTGCCACCCGTCGCAACAAAAAAAATACGCAAGAAAAAAGGGAACCCCACTTCGCGAGATCGCGGGTAAAGTATGGGAGGTGCGGGAGAAGGGGTCCAATTGAGTTTGTACTGCAACAAGAAACCAACGGAGCACGTCAAATAACTGGGGGGGGGGGGGGGGGGGGGGGGGGGGGGGGGGGGGGGGGGGGGGGTTTCCGAAATCATAGAGCGCAAGAAGGGGGAAAAAAAATCAAAATCTGAAAATGACCCCAGGGACCGAGGGAAACAATCGATCTATAGGGTAAATTGGGAACGAAACAGAGGAAGAAGGCCCTCAAATCTAGTGCAGGGAGGAAACCGGGGGGCAAAGCTGCCAACGCCGCTAGCATAATAGGGTCGATTCAAGTGCTTTTCGGGGGGGGAGGGCTACCTTGCGAGCGTTGGGAAAAAAGACCCCAGGGAAGGGATGAACCGCACTAAAAAGGCAGTCTCCCGGCAAAAGGGGGGTCAGGTCGCCGCGAGCCAGCGTGCTCGGCGACGCCGCCGTCACAGACAGAGAAGGACTATCCGGAGAAAAGAGGCGGACTCAAAGCAGCGAAGGTAAGATGGAGACTTGAAACCGGGGGAGAGACTTGCCATGGGGTTAGACACAACTGGGCGGGGGGCAAGGCCTTCCTGGTGAGGGGTTTGAAATTAAAAGGGGGGGGGGGGGCGGGGGCGAAGAAGGGGAAACTCAAAGAGGAAGCAACTAGAGGAATTAAGGCGTGATTGGTCAGAACGGACAAGGCGTGGGCAAAGAGGGCATGCCGTTGAGCAGGCAAACTGCTGTCTTGAGAGGACTGGACGAAAGGAAGCCCCTGAAGATTGGGAAAAGGGGGGGAATCACGTAATCTCGAACGTGGCTTTCGAGTCCAGCTCGGTCCGCGCGCAACTGCGCAGGAAATCATTGGCCGTCGAAAAGAAAACTAAGGTGGGAGGGAAAAAAAAAAGAAAATGAAAAAGGGGTCGAGGGAAAGAAAACCATATCATTTTCCGCTAGACTCGCTAATACTCGAGGTGATCAGGCGTAGGCCAAGAAAAGGCTGGGGGAAAAGGGAAGTTATAGGGACGCAAAGACTCCTCAACCCGACTCTCATATGGATATGTAGGGAGGGAGTAACCGAGGGCGGTAGAAAACGGCAAGGAAGGGTTAAGGAGTGGAGGCAACGGGGCAAAAGCCCATAAGGAGAAGAGGCCCCGTCAGACGGTATTCAGATGACCCAAAAGGGAAAGAAAAAAAAGTCGACCGGGGGAAGGGGGGCCCTTAGCGCGGATTGGGGGGATAGCGCGCAGGGCTCGAACCTAAACTCGATGAAGTAGAGGGACGAGGGAGAGCTGTATGGCGTCCATAACTGGAGTGGCTACCATTGGTACGTACAATAGCAGAAAAGTCGTGAAAAGGAAGGGAGATTTTCAAGAGGCAGTGAAAAAGTGCCCTAAAAAAAAAAAAGACGGGGGGGGGGGGTTGGGAGGCAGGTCCGAGGTCCCATTGTTTTGCCGCTCGCGACCATCGCGCGGGAAGTTACTGGGAGGGGGGTGCTTAAAGGCGCAACACATTATCAGGAAAACTGCTCAGAGATCGCAAAAAAAAACCGAGATCAAAAAAGGCCATAGCGTCTGCGTATTTCCCTCGCTGCCAGTCTTTTTGAGTTCGCGAGGGAAAGGGAAGCACTCAGAGGGAAGGTTGTAAAGGATGCTAACAGAATTGGGGGGACCAGCCTTGAATCTGCTGAGGGATTTTCGTATCAACAAAACGGGAAGAGGAGAGCAGGTTCGAAGGTCGCCACACTGGTCACCTCAAAAATCGCCCATCTTGTAAGTCCCGAGCAGGCTGGTAACGGTCTAGGAAAGATGCTCGGGGAAGATACCATGGGGAAAATACTGTCGAAGCGCCGTATTCAAAGCGTCGGCAAGGGAAGTACAAAAACTTTTTGCGTTGGACAGACACGCTTTCCAAACAGCAGGGGGAAGGAAAATTCGGGGGGGGGGTAGCAGAGGGACTTTAGAAAGTCAAGAACGAGGAGAAAGATTGCCTGTGGGGTTGCCACCCGCTGGGAGGCCCCACTCCTCGATCTGACGCAGAGAGTACCTGAAGGGGTCAGACAAGGGGGTGAATTCAAGTGGGAGGGGGGGGGTGCAGGAGGGGGACTGGGACGAAACCTATCTTTGTTGCTCGGAGAATTTTAACACGCTCTATCGAGAATTGGGGCGTGCGGGAGAAGAGCCAATGGGTAAAAGGAGAATTGAAGAAAAAAGGAATAAAGGGGACCGTCTCGGCTGGGCCGTCAGTTCAAAGGGAGGGCTCTCTTCGTTTCTCGAGATAGTGGAATAACAGCAAGAGGGGGATCGAAAAAGAAACGGGCTACGCAAGGCGCCCCCTTGTCAAGCTTTCGGGCAATACGTGGGATGAAAAAAGGATAGAAGGGTATGGGGGTTAGGGACGGGGAAAAGGGAAAAGAAACCGTGGGGTAGGAAGGGGGGCTCGATGAGAGTTCTTAAGCCAAACCCCTCGTATTTGCTGGGGGGCGTCACTGACTGATTCCGGCCGGGAGAAAGCCGGGAAACAAGAAAGCAATGGAAGAGGGGCGAAGACAAGGGAATGTAGTGTGGTTATACACAGAGACTTCGGGGGCGACAGGATGCCAAAAAAAAGAAAGCGGGAAAAGGGCCTGGGGGAGGATAAGGTGGCCCTCAAGGGGGAAACTGGTGGCGTATGCCCAGGCAGTTCCCTCGGGGGTCCGGACGAAGCTAGAGGAAGGAAAAGTAGAAAAGAAAAGAGAATAAATAAAGAAAGCACGGGAAAAGAGCGATGCGCGGGTGGGCTCCAGGGGGGGGGAGATCAAGGTAAGATGCCGTAGGAAAGAAAAAATCCTAAGAGAAGGTTTCGGAAAAGGTCACGAACAAGCGGTGCACGGATACGCGGCAGATTAGCATTATGACCACATCAGATAGCAAAAAGGGTGGGAGTCAAGCTCGCGTGGAAAGTGTTCGAAAGTCGTGTTCGCCGAACAGCTAGCCGCACGTGGCAGGAGGGGGGTCGCAGACTGGGGAGGGGAAATGGAGAAAAGACGATCAGGGGGGTAAGAAGGAATCTGTTCGTATGCCTGAGTTTTGCCATGGGGAGGAAAAGTAAGGATATCTTTGCCCCACAGGGATATGGGGACCGAAGGGGATGGGCAAGGGAAAAAGACCGGAAGGGGTAAATCATGGGGATTATCTCCGTTATCCGGCGCGCACCGCGGCCAGACTGCTACAGGAGAAATTTTCGGGGGGGGGAGGAAAGAAAGCCGACGATCGGAGCACACAAAACAAAGGAGGGAGACAGACAACTTCGCACTGGGGAAAGGATTTGGTGATTGAGGCGTAGCTGCCGGTCAATCCAGGCCTTACGCCAGGTCTAGAAAGCTCAAAAAGGCCCAATATTGAATGGGAGTACGGAATGCCGCTAATGTAAACAGCAATTCAATCCGTGGGTTGCTAAGAAAGAACGTAGGGAAAGCTACGGAATGGAAGGAAAAAACAACTCGACGGGGGAGGGTGCATGGCGCACATCACGACTCACAAGAGAACTCCTAACCATCGATAGCGGTTCCTTTCTTGCCCTTTGTGCCAAGGCCTGAAATAAGAGCGGGAGGGTATTGGTGAGAGGAGCAACAAGGGTAAGGGGTGGGCGGCATTGGGGATAGAGGGAACTCCCAATTCAGAAAGAAAGCGCGCGTGTTCAAAGGGGCTCAATTCGTATCACAACCGAAAAAAACTGTAGAAAAAGCTAAAAGGAAAGCGGAATAAAAAAGGCATTAAAAATGAAGCCTCGTCTTCAATTTCATTTAAGACTGCTCGAAGGGGGGATTTGGTAAGCGGGAGAAGGAGTAGAGAGGGATTTGTCCGGTAGGAACGTGCTCAGGACGGCGTCAGCTGATAAAAAGTGTAAATGAACAGGAAAATCGGCGTCAACAATCCAGAAGAAAAGGTTCTGCTTGCTGCAACTTTGGTCCGGAGGAGACAGGCGGGTAAGAATCGGGGGAGAAAGGGGGGTAGGGGACTATAAAGAGCAACTCAGGAAAGGCTTACATCTACCAAGACCACCTTCGCTCTTTTAACCATACAAAGTGGACGAAGTTTAAACAAGAAAGGGGAGGGTGTCGGCAAAGAACTCATGGGGGCTTCGGTGGCGTTGGAGCGCACTCAATACATCAAGGAAAGGTGAGCGTATCCCAGAACGACATCGACGTGCGATCCGAACCAGGACCAAAGAACCTCGCAGAAATCAAAGCAGAGAAGGGGAAGGGAAAGCTAAAAAAGAGAGAAAAGGTTGTACGTTGGGACAGTTTTTGAATGCCCGAAGGAGTGGCCTGGATCCTGTGTGCGCGCAAACAGAGAAAGAATGGAAGAAACAAGGACAGGAGAGGAGGGGCGCGAGCCAAACTCGAAAGGACCGTCAAGCTGACCTGCCAAAGGGACTAGCGGAGTTCCGCCACTACAAAATGGAACCTGCCCAGAAGAAATCGCCGATAAAGATATAGGGGGAAGTGAAAAAAGAGACAAGAAAGCCTGATCCAATTCAGGGAGCACGTGAACGCGGAGGTTCTAGCATTGCGCGCCTACCTCTAAGGCGAGGGGGGGGAGGTCAAGTGTGAAGAAAAAGGGGAAAAATAAAGTCGAATTCCGTCACCAACTATGGCAATTTGGGGTCTCGTGCAGAAGAGAACCCCCACCCCCCCAACACCCACATCAAAAGAACGAAAAAAAAGAAAAAATCAATTGGTCTCTCTTGTCATCCTGCAAAAGACTAAAAAAAAAGAGTATTCTAAGCCTCCATAAAGGGTCTTCTCGTCGGGGGGGTCTTCTATGGCGTGCTCCGTAAAGTAAGAAATGGAAGAGCCCGTATCTCGGAAGCGAGTTAACACGATCTTCTCAATCTCGTATAAATGATTTCTATGGTGCTTACGGCATTAGGGGGGCTGAAAATGGAAACTCCCTCAAACAATCTCATACTTCAATTACTTGAAACAGGGGAGGAAGCGCGTGCTAAAGAAGGAAACATCGAGGGATTAAAAAAACGTTCTCTCAATCGTTCGCACGATGTCCCACAATTTACTCTTCGCAAATCTATCTAGTAGGGTAAAGGGATTCGGAATCCGCAAGAAGATAGGCAACCGATAAAAGAAACACGCCGAAGCTTGTACTCCATCCACGATCAGAAACGATGCCGCTGCCACGTTACTGGCAGAAGTCGACAATGAAGACGATTTCAAAAGAAGGGAACCCGAGGAAAGAAAGGGGTCTCCAAGGGGAAAGGACCGAAAAGGTTGGCCACGGTGAGTCTATCTATACCAGGCTTGCAGACGCGCGCGCCGAAGAAAAGCCGTTCG
>Ga0179593_1354289_pt1 | contig 21460 bp, 15 predicted proteins | sample CZODoug2_1_08_16_FD_185931 | JGI IMG/M metagenome (GOLD analysis project Ga0179593, IMG submission 185931) | Vadose zone soil fungal communities from Angelo Coast Range Reserve, California, USA - CZODoug2_1_08_16fungal (PacBio error correction) | ecosystem: Environmental > Terrestrial > Soil >...
GAGGCGACACAACAGAGGCGACGATGTAATCAAAGGCGCGCGGCGTAAAAATCCGCAAGAAAAATCCTCCGACTTCTCCACGGCTGGGGAAAAAGTACAAGAGGGCTTTGAAGCAACGAACTGCGGATTGCTAAGACAAAGAATAGATGGCACGATGCTGAGCGGCGGGCTCAACCAGTCACCCCCGGGGGGGAACGATACCCGGCTTCCAACGGAGAGAGCTATGCGCCAGATAGCTCACGAGCAGAAGATCGGCCAACACCCAAAAAAGCACGGGTACCTCATCTAAAAAACCAGCAAGGAGGACTCGATCACTCCAGACCGCGTCGATAGGCTAGGCGTATGGGCGAAAAGGGATAAACATAAAAACCATAAATTCAAAAAGAAAAACGGTCCTGGCTGGAGAGACTACCAGGACTCGTCCTCGGTTACTTTCGAGCAAGGCGAGATATGACTGGGGTTAGTAGAAGGCCTCAAGGGAACAAAACTGGCGAATTAAGGCTCGACCGCAAAGCCCAGGCAAAGGGTTCTTGGGGGGCTTCGAGACACCTCACCTAGAGACGCGGGAGGACATCTTTGGGGGAGGATTGACACGAAAAAAAAAAAGTGAACAGCGGTCCTGGCTCAGAAAGTGGAAACGGCCGGATCAATGGTTATGCCAGAAGAGAAGCCGCGAGAGCGCGGGACACCGAGTGGGGACAGGCTGCCCGATCTTTGTAACTACCACGCTAGCACGGCGGGGGGGGACCGAGCTACTCACTAAGGCCCAATGATCCACAAGAAGTGAGTGGGGGATGGGGACCTAGTTATGGGAAAAATAAAGTCGAGACGTCCCATATCGCCGTGTGAATAGCTTTACCGTACGAGTGGAAGGGGACGGTATCAGAACGGCTGAAACTGGAGCACTAGAATAGCACCACTAGTAGGGGAGATCGAAAAACCATGAGGGGGGGTGATCCTTCGTGTAATCTTAATGGGCCGACGAAGAAGAGACGGGAAGAACCTTCCAACATACTCCAAACAAAATGAACTGTGCCCGCAAAGCATTCACGACCTGCAACTTAGTCGTCCGCTGTCAGCAGCCGAAGAAGGGGACGAGGGACCGCAGCACCGAAATCTCATTAGTGAAAAGGGGAAAACTAAACGTCTGCAAATTGCGAATTTGCGACGACATTTGCGGTGGACAAACGGGGGACAAGAACGGGCCGTGCATGCCAAAGAAATGGACTGTCGCTCTGACATAAGGAATCAGCATTAGCAGGGAAACGAGCACAAGAAGTCTCTTCTGGGTGGGCCGCTCGGCTCCAAGCCGGATGGCCCGAGGGGAAGAGACCATCGGCTCACAGGGAAGAGGGGGAACATACTGGATCTCCCACAGCAAACGCCGGAAAGTCTGGAAGAATCAGGGGAAGTCATCTCCGCAGAGACTAAAAGCGGTTCTGGGGAAGTTTCTCATCTCGGAGTTTTACATGAATTTGACAATTAGGGATCATCATCAATAAAATATCTAATAGCTACAACTCAAATGATGCTGAACTAGGGATATAAAAAAAAGAAATCGCAAGAAGCCCCTCCACTACACATCGGGGGGGGAAAGAAACCGTTAGAAAAGCGAAAAGTACGGCGTCTATTTGAATTAAGTGGGGAAAGGATTCCTCCGAAGGTAACGAAAGGGGGGAGTCCTGGGGAACACCGAATACACCCGAAAGGGGGATTACCAAAATCAGCGACAAAAGAGAACTATTCGCCAATCCGGTCAAAACTTGGGCTGGGAAAACTTTATACGACGGAAGGGCAACAGGGGGTCGTATGTCACACAACTCGCCAAACACCGGTCGAAATAACCCTAAAGAACTCAATCCAAGACTGTCCGAGCCAGGACCCTGGACCAGAGAAAAGAAGTCTCAAATCGAGGAGAAAAAAAATTGGCAAGTGCGAAACCAAAAAATGGGAAAACAAAACGAAGAGTGGGGGGGGGGGAAGTTCCAAGAAGGGGGGTGAGACGGAGGGAAATGGTGGCCAAACATCTACCGCGGCTCACTCTATTTGGCACGGTGGCAAAGATACGAACAGGATCCAGTGTCGGTGGGGGTGGAAAGGACGGCCGAGGGGGGGAAAAACTTTTGACCGGCGTGTTGGGGAGAAATTCGTCGTACCCATCAATAGGGCCATGAACTTTGAGGTCCTGGTCTGTGCGAGAAAGGATTGGGGACTATTACCTACTTCGGCCGAAAATGGCGAATCAGGGTGAGGAAAAAAGATAAACATTGTTCTGGGAAAGCTCGTGGGGGCCACCTAATACACAAAACATCTACGGACAAAACCTAAGCATACGAGACCTGGGAAATAACAGAAAGAGGGACCTGGCTGGAGTTGCATCTAAAGGATCAAAAAACTGGGGCGGTTAAGGCGCTAAGAAAAAAGGAAATCGTGGGGAGTGTCAATGCGGCGTAGATTGTGGGTATACGCATGGGGAAAACAAAAAATACTACGATCTAGGAAAAACGCACCAAAAGCCATCGGGTTACAAATATACAGAAAGAGGAAGCGGAATTCGGGCCTAACACTCACTCTAATCCCCAAAGAACAATGGAGGGGGAAAAGTCTGTAGCTTATAAAAAAAAACGGCTAAAAAGGCTTCACGCCCTTGCATCTTTCCAAGCAAAACGCTTTTGAGGGGATCTGAAGAGAAGAGGGGTGGGTTCGTACCCACGAAAGAAAAAATCTTAGGCCAGAATGGGGCAAAGCACGAATTGCTAGAAACTGTGGTAAGTGCTAAAAGACCCTTACAAACGCCCTGAAAGCGTGGTGAAGACGGCGACAACGCCCAAAGCAACTCGATCGAAACAAGGGACCCTATATGAAAGTCGGGGCCAGAGCTGGGGGTACATGTGATGTGCACAAGATTCGAATTGTGGACTCCTCATGGGTTGAGCAGGTGAGGGCATATAGTAGTCAGGAAAGTGAAGGAAAAGAAAGGAAACATGCAGCAGAGGGCCGATTCTTGGGCAGCTCAAGCCCCAAAGAGACACCAAGAAACGAAACAGGCAAGATGAAACATCCAACCAGGAGAGAAATAAGAGAATCATAAAAGGCAACTGGATGAGTGAGATTTGTGGTCAAATGAGTACCACGATTGTAAGCACGATAAGAGAGGACAAAGAGGGAAAGACAGTATCACCACTCGGGGGGCACGGGGAGAAACCAACGTCTGAGGCAAAGCGGGGGGTTCGCACTGCCAATGTTGGCTAAGCTCGGATGGAAAAAAGGGGTACAGTACTGTTGCAACCCTATTGGGAAAAACAAAATGGGGAGGAGGGTTAAAGGGGATGGGACCGGGTATTATGGCGCGGCTGGCCTTCAGACCGGGGGGGACGGTTTTGGGGATAATTTCACATTGGTGGCGGCAGAAAATTGCTACATTACTAAATTCTTTCCAGCTGAGGGGGACGCCTGGCTGTCTAGAAGGCAGAAAAAAACGATCAGTCCTGGTGGACGGCCACCACTGAAAGCGAACTCCACAAAGATACTGGGGAAGGTCAGATTGCCGCCGGGTAGTCGGGTGGAGGGTAGCGCTCGGGGCATCCAGGGGGAGAGAAAAAGAGTACGAGCCAAGGGGAAAACCATAAGACCAGAAATCTAGCTAGCATGAGAAGGCCGGGACTATGATCCATAAAGGTTGACATAGACTGAACAAAGCCCTGCGAAGTACCAGACCCCAATGGACCGTACGTCCGGGAGCCCACCGAAAGCTTGAAAGAATAGCAGGGGCTGGCTGTCGAGCTCAAGAATAAACACAACCGTCAAAGGGCACAGGTCTACACCGGACATGCGGTAACGGAGGGACCGACGGACAAGGCGCGTAAACGAAGAAAATGGAGTGGGTCTCGCAGAATACTGGGGGGGAGTAAAGGAAAACGTAGCCGCTGGGGGGGAGGGGGGGGGGACCATCTCACGCAACCTCAAAACGAATGATAGAATGCGCCAGAGTGGGGTCTGTGTTACACTCACCGGAGTTCCCAGAAACGCGAGATGCATCAGACAGAAAAAAGAGAATCTGAGCTACATACTAAAAAGTAGGCGTAGTGAAGCCATTGAAAGGCAACGTACTTGCGTATGGAAGAAAAACCTCACGATGGTTGAAGGCTTCTTCACACTAAGTGCGAGCGTGCAGAAATTCAAAATAAAGAACACCCCCACCACCGACACTGTCGAGAAAAACTCAAAAGACCACGATATTGTTGAAACGACAACAGGCGGCCCAGTTTCGCAGGGATACAGTCGGAAACGCGCTCTCCTGCAACCGGAGACGTAAGAATGCGGAATATGGCTTTCAAAAAAAACGCACGAGGACTCTGCACGGCCCCAAGGCGATGGCCTCGTGGGTTGAAGACCAATCAAGACAACGAGGGGGAACAAAGAACGGACCATGTTCTAAAGAGCATGAAAAGGACGGTCACCAACAAGGCGTGAAGCACTCCGAAACACGGTCGGTGAGAGCCAGTCCGTCAGGAAACGGCATTCACCGGAGTCAATGGATTCGCAATGATGGGGTGGTGGACTTCCGTAGAAAAAAGAACGAGCACTCAGAAGGTGCGTTTAAACCCTTACACAACAGATTCCAAACTTTCAATGGGCTGGCCGCGGGGGAAAGCGACTCGGGAAGTACGAACAGAGGCCTTTTTGCCCACCCCTGTGCCGGCACATAAAAACGGAGTGAACAAAAAAAGCATAGAGCTGAACACGCAACCCCACTGTACGGACATTACTATCAACGAGTCTGTCAGTCTCCCGAAAGCTAGCATAACTCCGATCACCTTTGGCGCCTCTCGTCGTGGCCTCTGTTCGTGCCCTGTGTTTACTACACCTCCCGCAAGGGAGCCCAGTCACCACGCGCGTCGCAGGGAGCAGCGGCACTCGGCTCAGAAGGGCGCAGTAGGAGCGCCACCGCACCGCCCCGTCATCATTGGGCTGTTCACCGAAAACGTCAAAATTCCGTGCCGCCTTTGTGATTGGGGCAGAAGAGCTCGCGCAAGGGGAGAAATAGAGGGATGAAAGCCGCTCGAATTGGGAGGGATCAACTGGCAATAAAGGCAAACCAGGTGCAGCTGAGGGATCCTGAGAAACATAGTTCAAGATCTCAAGCAAACAATCTAAAAAATACAAAAACGAGAAATGGGGGGAAAAAGATCAGGAGTAAGCAGTATGTTGTGGAAGGGACAAACAATCATTGGGAAATGACATCTGAGAAGAGCTGAGGACGCCTCCATCTCGATCCAAACAAAGAAAGGGAGGTAGAAAATAGGGAGCGAGGAAGTTCTCAGAAGGGAGGCGAGAGGTCAATCGTCGAAGACGCCACTGGCCGACTCCTGATGTATCGGACAAACGCTACTCGGCGAAACACTCATCTTTAGAGAGGGGCAATGGCATGACGAAAACAAATATATCGGGTAACGATTCTCGGAGACAGCTAGAATGGGCCCACGTTGGGGGAAAAAGCCTGGAAAAAAAACGGCACAAAACGAAGCTGAGAGAAACAATCTCATGAAGCGAGAAGGATAAGAGCCACAAACGCCGATCCACACATGGCGAGACAAAAATGAGAAAACGTAGGGAAGAAAAGAAACAGAAAAAACCGAAAATGGCGATCTAATGATAGGAAGGGGTACTTGGATTCAAAGGGGAGAGCCAAAACAAACACTACTGAATGAACATGGAATGAAACCTCGACGCGCATCTTCGGCCGCCGTCCGTACGGGCGACGGAGGCGAAAGGAGTCTTGTGAAGAAGATTCAAAAAACGAAAAAAAAGGGGCAAGGTTACATTCGCGAAACCCCAGCCCGGCAACGTGGCTGATTGGTGGCTCCAAACGCACGCAAACCTGAGAAGTGGCTTGTTTTGGGAAACGCACAAAAACCTGATACATACAGAAGACGACTTAAGGAGTAGGTGGGAATAACCCGGAGCGAGCAGGGGTACCAAAGTCCTCAAGGAGCGGACAGAGCAAAAAGAAAAGAATGGGGGGTCACAGTCCCTCCTTCGGGAAAAACATGGCAACTGAGTGGGAGGTACACTCGTAGCGATAAGGATGTAAAGAGAAGTTAAGGGTGGCGGATGCCGAATTCCTGGCGTTGGAACCCATTAATGCCGACGCTCAGATCCAGAGGGGGGGCAATGGTTTTTGGGGCCGGGTCTCACAGGTCGACCGGTAGGACTGCCGGCTGAAAAACTAAACAGAATGATCGATCGGCCAAGAGCGTCAGCGAGAGAAAACAGGCGTGGGGAAAAGGGGATTGTAGGTCTTCTTAAATCGCAGGGGAGACGGGCGGAACGGAACGGAGAAGGCCTAACGGGTTTGACCATACACCGAAATGGGTGAACCCACAAAATGACACAAGGTGCTGCCGCTCTGCAGTAGCGCCGGGGGTAAAGAAAGGAGATAAGGAGGGTCACTGGACCTCATAATGAATCTCAACTGACGGAAAAACTTCTCGGAATTATTTGTCCGAAGAGGACAGCGGCGTGGGACCAGGAAAAGGGGAAGATAGCCTTTGACGAAAACTGAAACAGACAATCACCTCATCGCCGCAGTCGGAAACCGATCTCAACGCAGGCTGAACGGAGCAAATCCCACCTGGAAGGTTGCGTTGGTGAAGGGACGCAAGCGAAATTCCGGGAAATAATACAGTTCGCGGTCACGTAAATCACGAAGCCCGAAGGGAACGGGGGGTCATGGCTAATGGAACGGGGGGGGACCTTCTCTAAAACATGGCACCTGAGCAAAATCAGAATCATGAAGAATCGCGAGCGTCATTCAGGGGGGCGTTGGTAACCCGGCCGGGCGATTCCTCACGGACTCGCAGCTGAACCAAACTACATAACCCTACCTCGCTTAAAAGGAGAAGAAGGTATCTTAATGAGTAGTTAAACCGGGGGGTGGGAAGAAATCAGTACTGCGGAGATTCCTGCACGAACACCCGCCCTAAGCAACGCCGAGGCAAAGAACATCGACAACTGATTCTCCAATCTTGTAAAGGTCAAGGGTAGGGGCAAAAACTAGGAGAAGCCAGAAACCAAGGGCAAGACAGATGGCAACACGAAAAAGCATAAAGAGGGCAGTCAAGAACAAACGAAGAAAGATGTCAAGAAGTGGGGGTGCAAAAAAACAGTACCACGATCAATAAAGAGCTACAAAAAATTGGAAGGAACCACGGAGGTCACCTACCACACGCAGTGGGGGGGCAAGGGCAGACAGAGTGGTATAATGAGGGGCATAGAAATGTTGGTTGTGGGGCCAGAGAATCGTATCATCTTCTAAGAATGGCGGAGAAAGAGGAGGGCAACAAGTAGTCGACAAGAGACCAGTGTCTTTGAGGTTGGCAAATCTAAGGTAGAGGCCGGGATTTGTCAAAATTGGGAAAGTTTAGCCGGCGGGGGGACTCCTGGGGCCTGAAGCCAGGACCAGACAAACACTCGGCAAGTGCGGAAACCAATAAAACTTTGGGAAAGGGTCCAACCACCCAAATTCGGTTTCGTACACCGCTTGTCTTGCGCCACAGACCTACCTGCTAAACCTCCAAGATAGGTTTTCCTCACAAGGAATATCAATCTCATTTTAGGGGGAAGGTCGGATTGCCACATCAAGTGCCCCGCCACAACCCCACCCCACCCCGCGCCGACCCCCACAGAAAGAGGGAAATACTATGGGAAGATGCGACATGCGACAGACACAAACTGAGGCGGGGGCTAAGCGAGACTCGGAAACGGAAAGGGGGGCGCGTGTCAATTCAAGGAACGGATCTGTCTGTGGGTAGGAAGAACTGGGTAACAAAAAAAAACCTACGAAAAGACTAACCAAAAAGGAAAAAGCTAGCTTTGAGAACATTCCAACAGAAAGAGTAGGTCGGGGGACCGGGTGACCGACATCGCTCGCAAACAAAACCAAGGAGGACGGACCCTCTCTCCCTATTCGGCACCGGCACAAAAAAATAAAAAGGGTCCCTGGACACAGCTGGTCCGGGGGACCAAATCTTTGAACAAAGCCAGAAGTCTATTGGGGGCACGGTGGAGGAGATGATAATTTTGGGGGGGGGGGGATACCAACAGAGGACCCAAGCAGATAAAAAACCGGGGCCGAATTGCACGTAACTATTTTAACGAACGGGGGTTAAAGGGGACTAAACGCGTCACCCCTCATTCATTACCAACAAGGCTAGAAGCCACTTGATCAAAAGTTAAACCAGTCAAAAAAGATTATGGGTGGCATTCAGACGCGGGCGGGAGGAATTGAGGGGGGGGGACAACAGCGAAGACAGAAAATTGATAATGTCGGCGAACTCCGGGGGAAAGCTGTAATGCTACTAAAAAGATTGAGTCAATCGAACAGGACCAAGACGCCGGGGCTTGTCCGGCGGGCACAAAGACGCAAAACTCCACATTAACGGTCAAATTTAAAACAACATCCCCGGCAAATCAAAATACGTAGCCTCCACCAAAAAAGGGAAACAAGGACGAGGACGGACGACAATAAATCGTTCGACAATCGAGGACAGGAAGGAGTCAACAAATACGTATACCAAACTGGGAACGGAAACCCCCTAGGAGGGGGGAGTGGCAAATCCGGGGGTTTCGGAATGTTAAAAAATGGTTGGTAATCGATGGAGAACGCGTAAGCAACGGTGAAAAAACTTGCTTGGCGAAAGACATCAGGCAGCGGAGGCGTTTGGGGGAGGGTAGTGGCTGGAACCAGGGGGAACTGCTTTTCAGAACCCCCTTGGTCGGTGGTTGAAGCGCCAAAGTTTGGTGAAGTTCGGCCTACCAGGGGGGGGGCGCATCCGGATGGCCGCCTAAGGCCGCCCTCCGCTGGATATAGGAAAGCACAACGCTAATGAGAAAAGTATGGAGGAGAAAAAAACGGAGATAAATTAAAAAACCGATAAGGTACGGGACAGTGACCGCCGGTCAGGTCATGGGGGAGGAAGGGACGGGGGGTTAGAACTTTCTAGTCCGATGAAAAAAGCAAAAAGTAACCTAAACCAGACCAAAGGGGGGTAAACAGTGGGGAATTATCATGAAATAAAAAAAGGGGTTCGTACGTAGAAGCGGGCAAAACAGCGTCGCATCCAGCAAAACAAACCAGGGTCCTATCTTCGAGATGAATGGCAAACGGACTGCAAGCAGGCAAGCGGGGCAGGACTGCCGCAATCTGGGTAAAATTCCATGGGCGAGACTATGGAGCTGATTGAAGAAAAGGTGTGGACCAACAAAACGGCAACGAAGAGAAGGAAAAGGTGCAGAGGCGGCTAAGGGGGAATGGTTCAAAATGGCCTGGAAATGAAAACGTGATCCCCACGGAGGGAGCCAGGGGGAAGGGATAGTGCAATCTGAGGTCCAGAAAAGCCGTGGAAGAGAAGGAGACCATAGGAATATGATCATGAGCAAATTTCAGGCAGAACGTTAGAATGGGGAGGAGAAGACAACAAGGAAACCTTGGGGAATGGTATCACGCCCATTAACCGGCCTTATATAATCAAAGGATGAAAACCGGACCTAGCGGGGCGCTCGGCAAATACTTCAAAAAGATCAGAACCAAATAACTATATGAATGGTTAGCACGCAAGACAGAGGTCAAAGTGGAAGGAACGACGGAAAGAGCGGCTACGGAAAAGGGTAGCAGGCTCTCTGCCTAAAGTCTAGTCAGAAAGGTAAAAGAAAACAAAACATCGGCAATCCACGCCCAAGAAACTGAGGGAAGAAATTGTTAATCAGCTCGAATAATACGGAAAAAGCAGGAAAAGAAGAAGCGCGGACACGAAACCAGAACTGCTGGTGGGGAACGCGAGCCTCCTCTCTCCAGAAGGCAAGCTAACCGCCGTATAGCGAATGGCGAGAGCGAGAAAGACCCGGTGCGACCAATAAGTAAGCGTCCTTGTATCAAATGTTTTTGGCCGGTGAAAGCTAGGAACGAGGCTCGAAGGGGCGGGGCAGATCACATCGAGAACTCCACAAAGGCAAACACAGGGAAGGGGAGATAGTGAGGGGGGAAAGAAGGGACCCAAACTTACTCCACATTAGGGGGGGGTGGACGAAGAAAAGGCAAAGATCCCCAGACTATAGCCGGAGACCCCTTAAGTGACGACTCTCAACAGTAGGCCGGCGAGAACGACGCCCTTGCAGCTTAACAGGGGGATTAAGTGTGTTTTTGTAAGACCTGCGTAAAGGAAAAGACGCAGCGAGGGAATCGAAATGGGGTCCAGGAAGCGACGTCGTAGCCTAGGAGGGAGGGGCATACCAGAAAGGGAAAATGCGTGCGTTGGGGTTCTGAACGCTGAGAAAAAGAAGCTATGGTCAGAAACGTAATAAGGTCAGGGAGTAGAAATCAAGCAAAACACCCGGTTGCCTGGCTGAGGCCGCAGAAAGGTCCTCGGCCGAAGAGATCAGCAAAATGCCTTGGCGGTCTAAAAATTACAAAGACGGAGATCGACACGATGAAATGTTGAGAGACGGGGAAAGCATAATCGGCGATGAGCGTACGCTGTGCGTTTCGCGAAAAGAATTGGGACGGAGTAAAATACGCAGATCGCTGGAGCGAATAACTATCTCCCAAACAACCCACGTAGGAGGTATACATGATATAATGAGGCCAAAAAAGAAACTCCTATGGTCAGGGAGGAAATATCTTACCACCGCACCACGGAAAATCACTGAGGCGACAGAGACTCGCGACCCTTTTATCGGTACTCATCGAAAAAAACTGTTCCAAAACAAAAACTTGCACATGCTTGCAAAGCGGACGCGCATAAGACCATGCAACAAGTTGGGAACTTGGATGCCGCGCCGGGAAAGGGACTCGAGAGCCCTCGAAACTACATACTCAAAAATGAAAACGAACGACTCCTGCGAGTACCAGGAAGACATCACGCACTAGCACACGGGAAAACCCAATTCTCCAGGCTTACCTACTCAAGGAAAAAAAAGATCGCGCGATGAAGGTTGCGAGTTCCCCAGAAAGCCCTGGAAAAAAAGAAAAAGCGAACCATCTGACTCAACCGGTTAGACGGAAATGGCCGGACCTGAGAGAAAAGTAAGTCTTCGCTGAACGCGGAAGTTTGTGGGGACGCAATGATTTACGCCCAAAAGGCGAAGCGGGACAGCTCGCACATCCCATGACAACAAAGGGTTCGGGGGTGAATTTCCCTTAAGCAAACACCGACTAAGATCGCTTAGTTTTTCGGGTCGGTGCAATTCCAACAGAAGCACAGTAGCAAATATTGGAGATGGGGAAGGTACCTCGATCGCGTGATAGAAGGGAAACTGAGGGTCTCGCTGGGGGAGGAGGTGGGATAACTCACAGCAGGGAAAATCAGCTGTGGAACAACAGCAAGTCGTTTCGGTGAGCTGTTACCGAACCTCCTACAGTCTGAAAGGCTTCCCAAATGTGGTGGTTTAGAAGTTCGTTTACTGAGTTGTGCCGCAATAGGAGCTCGCAGTTGGGGACATCAGCATGAAAAACCAAAAACAGAGGGCACAGAGTCAAGAGATACCTTTTAAAGACGGGTACATACATGATAAAAACGCGAACGGCGAAATCCTCGACCATCATGGGAAATCGACGCATCGGCCGACAAACAGATAGAGGGAGACCGACCAGGTGTTCTTCCAAAGGGGGTGCACAAAATTAGAAAGAGCACCCGAACGGGCGGAAGAAGACGTCCCCGCCAATCAAGGGGGGGGTATGGGATAAAATAAACGCCAGCTCCTGTTTGGACAAGCTTAAAAAAAAAACCCTGACCTGGCAGGCACCCGCAGAAATACCCCAGCGGAGGGGCGGAGACGTCTGCGGCAAGTACTTAAAACCTAAGTGAAATAGCGCCCTAATCCTGAGAGTGGCCGAAATGCGATCATGTAGGTGGGGCAAGTCCGAAGAGGGACCTCGCTTGAATCCCCAACTCGTAAGTGCGCACCCGAATCATCCAGGGAGCAGACGGAAGCCAAACGAACCTTCTCTTCGGGGGTTAAGAGGAAGTAGAAAAAACGCCCTGGACCAACTGTGACAGACCGCGCGATCAGGACCATCCCATATCCGTGTGTTTATGGAAAAGATGGGATGCGACCACAACAAAGCACTCAAACGGCGAAGAAAAGATGTACAGGGGTAGGCATAATCACTCGAATCCAGGGGTAGGGGGCAGGGGGAAAAACGAAGGCGTGTGCGACTTCCGCTGGAAAAGTAGGGGGAAAAGAAGACATCAAATCATGAACATACTCCTGACTTACTTAAGGGGGAAAGGGCTGCCGCAAGGGACAGGGAACCCAGAAGCAGAAAAAGACCAAATACAATCGGAAGCGGCAAAAGGAAGGAAACCAGTGGGGACGTGCATCTTGGGGCGTGATAAATTAAGGTCGAGTTTTGCCTCCATAAGGCCTGGAACTAAAGTGGGGCTTGACAAATGCCCGCCGCAGACCAGACCCAGATTAAGAACTCGCAAAACCCTTCGGAGCAAGATCGACAAAAATAGGGACTGATCAAAGCAAAGGGGGAAAAAAGCCGACAAAAACTTCCCAAAGGGCGGACAGGGGAATCATAACTCAATAACAGCCACGCATCACCAATATGACTCAGCAAGTTGCCCTTCAACAAAGCAGCACCCGGCCCAAAACAACACCGGCGGATTCTCAAGGCCGAGCTGCCCCCCACAATTTGCACGCGCCGCAAGAAGGCCCCCCAACCTCATGGGGCCCAAAACCGCCCCACGAAGCTGCCCCAGACTCCCGAGGGGCTTGATAAGGGACAGGGTCAGATGATGTTATTCTTGGGGCGCCTACCTCAAAACCTACACCGATTTTAACCACCGACTGCACTACCCTCTATGTATCTAAAAGTGTGCCAAAATTCAATCACTAAATTGCTTTTTGTGTTAGGCTAAGGGCGTAAGAGAAAGCAGTGATGACGCGTCGCATCAATAACCCTGGTGAACCTTTCAAGGGTTTGCGTTACGCTTGGGAGATTGAATCAAAACAAACAGGCCGACGGCCCTCGACAGGCTCAAATGCCCAGGGAAAGGAGAGCTCTTGGCAGCATAGGACCACGGCTCGCGAACCCAGCAACGACACCAAAAGGAGGACAATACGGCCGTAGGGGGAAAACACATCTTTTTCAAGCAAATAACTTACAGAGACAAAGCGGACCCAAAGAGCCATGACACCACACAACAAGGCCCCACCCAACGCACAAGCCCCCCCAGCACCACCAAACACCCGAGGCCAGCCAGCAGGAACAACACAGAACGTCACCTCGCACTGCCCCGTCGTCGCTGCTTAAGACCCCGCCACTGCCTACGGTCGCGTGCTCCAGTATCCTGTGACGCTGGCCGCTTGGGGTCTGCAAACGCAAACTCGGTATATCCAAAAAAGCCCTGTCCTTGGGCGGGGTGTACTCTGAGCATTAACATTTTAAACAGAAGTGGAGGGTCGTTACAAAAATACGTCTGTGTGGTGACCGAGACATGGCCAAATTACAGGCAAGAAAAAACAAGAGAGAATGGCTAAAACAGGGTACCCGCTTCGGTCGGAGCGGCCTCTTGCGCCAAGGAAAAACAAACGCACCCCTAACCGGCGCGTGGGGGGGCACCCGATCAAACTGAACCACCGCCGAGAGACCCCCGTGGATCCCCTCCGCGAAGCCCAACCACCCCCGGGGAGGGAGGCGGAGGACAACCGCTACGACGGATTTCGTAGACCAACATCCTACTCTAGATTTCTAAGACCGACGCTGGCGACCCCATCTCCTTTGTACCAAAAGAACATTGTTGGCGTGCGTCATATGTTGCTCCCAATGATGGCGGTTGGCGGTCGAGCGACAACCACGTAAGGTGATTACACCTACTCCGTTGTCCACCACGCTTCAAGATTGTAAAAACGCACTATTACCACTGCGGACAGTCTAGCGCAGAACCCGCACCAGCGCGAAGGGTTGAGCTGCAGCGTAGCACTCAAAAAGGGGCTCACCAAGAGGGGCGGACTCGGGGCCACAAGAAAAAGCGGGCTGAGGGGCAGCGGGCCCGGGGTAATGGATCTTAAAAAACAGCTGAAGCCTCCTTAATTGGGAAAGGACTGGCGAAGTAAAACCTCACAGAACCCGTGGTGTTGGTGGGCTAAGCTTCGTGGGGAGTTGAGGGCCACCCAGGTCGAGATGGAAAAGAAAAATCTGCCCAAGCAGTGAAAACGTAAGGGGATCGCCCTAGATTGCAAATTTCCCGCTGAAAGAGCGGCAACAGCGGAGCACCAAATAGCAAGGGCCACGTGACCGGAAAACCATCCCTCCCCCACCTTCTCAGAGGCCCTCAGCCTGAGCGTCCCAACAAGAGGGAGATGGAGTATCTCGTGTGCTAAACCTGGGAAATCAGGTTCTATCAGGGAAAGGGATAAACGGAATCACGTGCCCCCGAACAAAACAAACACTATGAGGGGGACTCCCCATCCACCCTGATTAGCTTGCTTTCTTTTACACAACAATGTCCCGTACTTCAACCGAGTTAGTCATGTTAGGGGGTGAGCATAGAGGAGACTTCTGGGGGTACTCGGGTTGCAAAAATGGCTAACGCAGCGTGGATGGAGACTTAGGCGCGCGGAGCCCGGTTAGGCCTCAAGACGCCTAGTGATGGACAAAGAATGAAGGTGACGGTTGTATGCGATTAGGTCCAAAAGTTGTTGGGGGGGGGGCTGCGGGAGCAGAAACATGACCACACATCCGTGGGCCCTAGATCGGAAGAATTCTGCGCTCTTCGGATGAGGGAAAAAACCTACTATTCGGTTCTATTCGGGGTAATGTACAAGAAAACAAAACAAATCACACTGCCTCCTCTCTGGGTCCGTTGGGACCACTAAGCTCCCCTGCTGCCCCAGTGGGGGGGGTGGGGGGGGGGGGGGAGGGGGGGCGGTAGTGGGCGTGGGGGGGCGGGGTTGAAGATGATCAACCACCCCCCCTGGAATCCCCTGTACAGCTTCTACTGATCGGCTACGGCCCGTGGGAAGCGAAGTTCGAAATGTGGTCCGGGAAGGTGGGTAAAGCCACCAGGGTGCCAGAAGCTACAGATCACGGCCAGCAGGTCCAAACTCGAACCGAAGGAAGAGGGGAGCCTAAAGTCAGAATGTCATGGGCGGTTGTATCTCCAGGGGTCGTGACCACTTCGCCCACAGGTCGACATGCAAAAAATACCACACCCCCTTCACTCACTATCGCCCAGATCGGCAGAAAAAACGAGCCCGTTATTCCCGCTTATAGCCACTTTACACAATCCCATCCTAGTCTATAGGCGATGCGGTTAAGGAATGCATCTAGTAGGTCAGTCCACCTCACACCAGCGAAAATACTCTGCATGGCTACAACAGAGCCTGCCCGCATATGGTACATGAGCGTGGTTCATAGGGGCTATCGCCGGCGGCATTACGGCTGAGAAGCGCCAAGTCGTGGGCGACAATCCTGTTCAAACCGACCAGCAAAAACAGCAAGTTCACCCAAAGAAGGGATCGTCTGAATCGACGTGTTCTAGGAAGGCAGGGGAGGGATCTTTCCATCGTGCGAAAAAGAAAGCCACTCCACGGGAAACGGACTGGTCCGGGGGGATGTGGCGCAACCACCTACGACAAACACGGGCGTCGTAAAACCAAACAACGGCTAAAAAGGAACTTGCGCGTGGAGGAAGGAAGGAGAGAATTTCAGCGTCCAAGTTTCTATCGCCGGAACGATATATACTAAAAACTACTTGGCTATCAGAAGCAACCTTTACTATATATCGGCAATCACCACCGAGCGAGCAAAAGTCGGAGAAGGGGGTTAAGGCAGTACCTAATGTCACCCTTTTGATTCAAACGCCCCCGCAACAGTTGGCCTGTCCATGCTCCCCCCACTGCAATCTCATGTCTCGTCCGCAAAAGCTCTACTGCTTGCCTCCCGCAACACCTCGCACTTACGGGCGCTAGTCAGCAACAGCAGTTCCCCACCCCTCCCCCACGATGTCCCCCATTGCCCCCAACGGCCAGAGGTACTCCCCTAGCCGCGCCGCCCACCAACTACTTTGGGAGCCAATGCAGAAACTAGGAGGCAAGGGTCATCCCGGAGGGCGAGGCGGAAACTCGCTCCCGTAAAAGTGCGTTACTGATGAAGAATGACATCGCAAAGAAGAGGATGGTGCTGGTACAAATACACCCCTGAAGTATACTTCGTATTCGGGCACGAGTATAACAGCAGAGTACTTAATTGATCATCAATTTACTTCTAACCCAGTCCACTTTTTGACATTTTAAAGGCTACTAAGGTCAAAGCCAAAACAGGTCCGCCTACGCGGTAACGTGTCCCTCCAACGCCCACATCGTGCACCTCCGTGCACTCGTTCCTTTCCGCCCCCAACCTAATCTCGGGCACCACCCCCACTTACCCAACTCCGCCCCTCCGCACACCTCCGACCCATCTCCCGACAGTCTGCCGCCCCACCACCACTCGCAGCGGGAACGCACTCTTGAACACGAAGGGCAACAGGTCTTTCCGGCGCGGGTCAAAATTCTTAGTGGGGGGTTCTACGGGGAAAACCAGCAAAAAAAAAGAAGCAGAGAGAAGGTTCGCCGGGGACGCTTCCAATTGCAAAGACCGCGACCTCATGCAAAAAGAAACCCCGGCAATGTTCAAAACTGCGCGCGGAAGCCCCGGGGGAATGAGAAATTTTGGGGAGGGCCGCCCCCGCCAAGAAGCTGCACGCAACGGAACTCCGACCAAATCTCAATATGAGCATCTACTCTTGTAGGGCGTGGCTCTTCTCTTTAGTAAGAGAGGTTCTTGACTGACGAGACCAGTCGGTCTGCCAATCAAAAAGGGAAACATGGCGGCGACATGTTTGCGTTGGAGGGTAGATGGGGGGGGTGAGGAGTCCTATGCCAAGGGAACGACTAACACAGCAACAAAAGGCCAGGTGGCCGAACTTCGATTTGAACCGGACAGGGGTAGGTAGGATCTTAGCGCCTGGAAAAAAGGAGTATACTTATGGTAGAGACTTACGGGGTGTCGTATATTGATGCGACACGGCGGGCGCGGGGGGCCTCGGGTCCTAGTAACGGATGATCACGACAGGGCCGATGGCTACCAATGTTTCTCCCGACGTCTTTCTTGCCTTGCTTGGTGCCGGACTAAGGAGGAGAGTTCGCAGGCAACGAACGGGGTCCGCCCGAAACTTCGCATGGAGAGTAGGCTCATGAAAAACCTGACATAGAACCAGAGTGGGCGCGGGGGGCCGTTATTCCGGGGGGGGGGGGGGGGCCTCGGGGGGAGCGGATGGATGATCTGTTGGCAGGACGTCGATAGGGTCAAGGCGGCGGGGAGAGGGGGCTCGGGGGAGGTCGATAACGCTAGGGGAGGGCGGCGGGGGGATCCTCAGTCGCGGGAGTCACATTAAAACTAGTTCACCGCCGGGTAGAAAGAGCTAGGAGGAGAAAGAAGAGAGGCATTTCTTCTTTATAAGCCCGAAACGGGGCGGCCGACAGCAGACCTACCGCGGACCCAGAGACGTGCCGGAGGGGACTGCCATCACAGCGTCTCATCAACCCCCCCCACCTTATTGCATGACCATACCGAAAGATGAAATGCAGAAGATACAGAGGGACTCAAGGGGCATGAGGCTCCATCTCGCAAGCGGAGAAAGACCGCAACTCGTTTTCCAAGCCACATACGCAGTGACTTCTAGTAGGAGGAAACACAGCTACTCCGAACTCTCACTTGGACTCAGCATCTGGTGGAGTTTGGGCAAACGAAAAAGGACCTCTTGCAACGTTGGTGAGCGTCAGGGAGGACCAGAGCCAGGCATAAGCGGTGGGGACCCTGTATACCTCTCATTCAAAACTTCCAATTCAACGCTGTTCTCTTCTGGTGCTGACACTCTCAATTAGAGAGTCTGCTTGAAGAACATCACTAGGGCAAAGAGACAAATAAAAATTATCCTGTCTTAAGCAACTACGTCATCAAGAATCGAGAAAGAGGATATGAAACTGGGGGTGGAGAGTAAAAACAAAAAATAAAACCAAGATGAATCAGACACCGGGGCAAGCAAACGGGAAGACCGCCGAAATTACTATCCGTCCGGTGGCGGGGGGAGAAGAACCGCCGGGGAGGACAATCGTAAATTCAGGGACCTTAATCCAAAACGTGGAGAGTTCATGAGACGCCAGGCAAAAATCATACCCCCACGATGGATCTGGGACAAAGTAGAAAGAAAACCACTTCAGATAGCAGCGAGTTCACGACGAGTTAAACTCAAAAAACACGCATCCCCAGCCGAGCGTGCAAACGCGGCTCCTCGGGGAGAAGGAAAGTCGCAGTCGGAGGGAAAAAGACACCGGCAGAGACGGGGGAGACGGACAGAAGGCCCAGATACACATCATTTGTCCCCTGGGTAATCGAATCTGGTTCGAAATGGTCCCTGAGGGGACTCTTCCTATGAGATAAAGAAGCCAAGAGGAGTCCAGAAGTTTCCATTTGGCGGCTGGCCGTGTTACCGGGAGGGTGGCACAAAGCAAGAAGGAAGACGGGTAATCGTGAGAAAAGAGACCAGATTTAGACGGGTCACGGACAGATGCCTGGAAAGACGGTCCCAACCTGCTGAAAAGGGGGAACGAGGATGGATCGCCCACAACCGGGGTACGGCGGGAATAAGTCGAGGAGCAGGCGGACCGCGGTCTATTACCTTCTCTGAAACGCGTTCACCCTCACACCAACCAAGACAGCGACCCAGAGGATGTAGGCACAGAGTAGTCACGGAAATACGCATGGGAAGTATCTACTCCCAGCATGGGGCCGCCAATTACTTCAAACAAACTGAAATGGATTAAGCGCCGCCGCACTCAAAACCAGAAAACGGGGGACATGGCAGCAAGGTCAGTTCAGCCAACGGAGTGCCGTCAAAACCCACGATACTTAGCAGAGATCAGACTACAGAACCGGGAAGGTGGACGAACCTTCTCGAAGGCCTCACAAAGCGTATGTCCCCGCCCCACAAGGTACTCTCGACCAAAAAACCGACAAACACCAACCCAGCCGACCTCCAAATTGACGGGCTGAATCCCCCCTTCAACCAAACCCTAAAACCGCCCCATACAAAGCGACTCTCCCCCCTCAAACCCCTCCTACTACTTCTTTTCCAGTTGAAAAAAACTGCCGACCTCCGGAGTTACCAGAAGGCACGGTCAAACCGAATCAAAATGGCGTCAAAGCCGACCCACATACAGGACTTATTTCCTAGAGTCACCCGCCAGCGGGCGAGCTCTACGAGAAAACGAAAATCTCCCGAGGCGCTTCGTCCAACCAAAATGGGCTCTTCAATAACAGAAAAAAAGGTAGTACCGCGCCCTAACCTCAATACATCCTAATACATACCCGTGGAGGTCCACAGAGAACCCTCAAGCACGTGTCGTCGCCCGACATCCGCGAAATGTTAACTGGTGTCAAGGGAAATCACTGACAGCCGAAGACCTCAAGGCAAAGCCGATAAAACCGCAGTCGCCAGACTTCCCCCTCAAAAGTCCGCCCCCCTATCACATAACCTGCTCTTCCTGATAGCTGAACTAGTCCGGCCGGGACCATTCCTCGACCTCCCACTGGCAGGCCTCTTTCCCGTCCGTACATCAAGGGAATGAAGCTATTAAAATCAATCAACACTCTCACTAGCCATGCGGCTCACATGCAAAACTCAATCAAACCGTTATTGCTAGTGGTAACGCCTAATGCTTAAAGTGAGCACTCACCTAAGGTGGGCCCTCATCGCTGTTTTGTTATACCTACACCACCTACCCGTACCACCCAAAGAGCAAACATCCAAGAGACCTCCCGCCGTACCAAATGAGCATCCACCCAACGTCCTCGGAGAAAGGGGGGAGCAGAACATTGCGACCGAAAGAAACAAAAATACCCAAAAGGTTTCAGAACCTGGCCACCAACTCAGAACGCACAAGGGGACACAAGACCCACCACAAACAGCAGGACCTGGCTTTCTCGCAGAGAGTTGGGGTCATAAACAAAAATCGACGGGAAGCAACTCAAAGATAAAAAAGGTTCAAATCGGGGGGAAACGCAACAGAAACCAGATCACCACGACTAGATTAACATTGTAGAACGAGAGGGACTGAGACTTGTCATCGTCGGCCCTGAACCTTCATCGCATGACTACCTAAACGAAAGAGGTCGACCAGGGAGCAAAGAGAGACGACCAGAATCCAGTGGAAATTTTTCGAATAAAACCTACTTATGTCTCTACGGGATGTTTTAACACGTTGGAAGAAGAAACCGGGTGAGGGGGGGGAGGGGGGAAGCTGGAGCCGGCGGCTTGAAGAGCCACCGACAAAGCAATATTACGGCCGACCCCCGAAGCTCACTTCCAGGTAGGGGCTGACTGCAGTGGAGACAATATTCGTTCTCGGGACCACGAGTAAGCGGCTCTCTACTAACATTGCTCCGGGGCAACAGGCGAACCCGCACCCCTGAACCCGCCGCACATCGAAGTCCTCTGCCTCATTGACTTAGCTGGTTCCCACACCCTGCAAACCCCGCCCTAAGCCAACCCCGCCCGCGACCACCCTCCCCGGGTTCCCCCCGACCCGCCACCTAACCCCTACCAGCCCCCCCCCACCCACCCCCCACCGACCCCCACAAACCCCGCCTCCCATCCGCTCGGGGGAAATCCCTAGCGAGTGATAGAAAATTGGAAAGATTTGAGCACGGGAGAGACCGAAACAAAAAACCGACATCCCCTGGCGGAAGTGAGGTACTCCTTAAACAACGTGCATTTGCTTGGGACCCAATTCTAAAAAAAAAAGCGGCGAATGCGTGGTCAGGATACGGCCGTGGGGGGAACGAACACAAAAAATCTCGAGATCGAAACCCCCGGTCACAAACACGGTAGGGAAAAAAAGAATCGGGGAAAAGAAATCAAAAAAAGTACGTGACTTGTTTCCTAAAAAAAAACGCTACACCAACACCACCTGAGGAAGGGGGGAAAACTCCACGAAGAGGAGGGAAGGCGCCAAGCCGAATAACTCTTTTAATGTCTTTCGTCTCAAATCAAAGGTGGGGCGTGGCGAGGGGGGGAAAAATACGATGTTGGTGGGCGGAGGAAACCACGCTCGCTGTAATAACAACAGGGCAAGTACTTTCAATCCTCCCTCAAACTCGAGGAAAACATGGCGGGGTTACATAGCACTCTTGAACCATGGAAAATGAACGGGACCCCGCGACTAGCACTAAGCTTCTCTAAAAACACATACTTCGCCAGATGTTTTGCCGGCGAGGGGGAAACGTGAGCGAGCCGTCCACAGAAGTCCAACAGACCCACCATTGGCTCTTCGTGTCACCCTCAAAGGCCTTGGAAAAGCATTGGGCAGGAGAAACCAACAGCGGGCCGCAAGAAGCGTTTAGCAAGCAGCT
>Ga0179593_1429836_pt1 | contig 21458 bp, 27 predicted proteins | sample CZODoug2_1_08_16_FD_185931 | JGI IMG/M metagenome (GOLD analysis project Ga0179593, IMG submission 185931) | Vadose zone soil fungal communities from Angelo Coast Range Reserve, California, USA - CZODoug2_1_08_16fungal (PacBio error correction) | ecosystem: Environmental > Terrestrial > Soil >...
CTGGGGGAGAGCTTGGTAATTGAGTCGCTGGTACCGGGGGAAAAAGGGGGGGGATGGCACGGAACCAGGTAAATGGGGACGCAAGGAGGAAAAGGTGTTTCCCAATCGATGTGAGTACTCGGGAAGTGGTTGGGAGCCGGAAATGAAAATGCAGCGGTGGTTGGGAAGAATACCATTGCCTTTGAGTAACAAGGGGATAGGTCAAGGGAAAACGGGTATCAACGGCTCCAGGGGGCTTGGAACAAGGGGTTAAAAAAGGACATCCTAAAGGGAGCAATGGGGGGGTAGGGGGGGAAACTCACTAATAGGCAAAGACAGGACAGAAAGGAGGGTACCATAAATGGAGAGAGGAAGAAAAGGGCACGAAGGATAGGCGGATGGCTGGGAGGCGGGAGAAGGGGAAGAGTGTAGATGAGGATAGGGGGAGGATGGGAGGGAGAGGGGAAAGGGGGGGGGGGAAGGGGGTTGGGATGGAGGGGGATGAAGGGAGAAAAAACGGGTAAGAGGAGGATGAAGGAGGGGAGAGGGGGGGAGGGGGGTGAGAGGAATGTAGAAGGGGGTAGGGTTAAAGGGGGGAAGAAATTGCTGGAGGGGGACCGGAAGGAAGAAAGAGGGAAACAAGGATAAAGGTGGGGTGGAGGGATGAGGCGAAGGAGGGAGGGGGATTGGAAGGAGGGAGAGAGGGGGGAGGACTGAAGTGAGAGATGGGGGGGAAGGTGGTGAGGGGTGAAGGTGGAGGTGGAAGGGGTAGGAGAGGCGGGGGGGGAGGAAGGGGTGTAACGGGGGCGGGGTGAGGTGGAGAAGTGGAGAGGGGAGTTGATGGGGTGAGGGGAGTAAGAGTGGGGAATAAGAGAGGGAATGGAATGAGGAAGGGGAAAGGAGGGCGGAAGAGGGGAGTCGGGGAGGGAGGGGGAAGAGGATAAAAGGAGAAAGAGAATGGGTTTAGTAGTAGGTGGATGGAGGATGAGCACGAGAGCTACAATGGCGGTGTGGGAAGGGAGGAGCATAGGGAGGGGGTAAAGAAAGAGGTGAAGCGGAGAGAAGAAAGGGAAATGTGAGAGTTGGTGAGGGGGGGAAAAGGGTAACGGGAGGGGGGTAGGGGGGATAGGAGGGGGGGGGAGACGCGGAGAGGGATATAAGCGGGGAGGAAATAGAAGGAGGGGTGGAGGAGGGGGAATGAGAGGCATGGGGCTGGACAGGAAGGGCCGAGATAGTAGAGAGGGGGGGGGAGAAGAAGATGGAAAGAAAGGCACAGACGGGGGGGAGGGGGGAGATAGAGGGGGCGAACGGGATGGGGGGAGGAGGGCAGAGTGGGAGAGGTGAGGAGGGGAGATGAAGGGGGACTGGGGGAGGGGTGAAGGGAGGGGCGGGGGGGGGAAGGGGGGGGAGAAAGATGAGAGAGGGGGGAAGGGGAGGGGGAGAGGCGAGGGGGAATAGAGGAAAGAGGGGACGGGTGGGAAAAGAGTCGCCGAAGGGGGATATTGGGAAAGAAGAAGGATAGAGGGGAGGGGCGAATTGGGACGAGGGGAAGTCAGGAGGAGAAGGGGGAGGGTAGAACGGGGTTGTCCAAGGAGGGGAGGGGGGGGAATCAGTGGAGGGGGAAGAGTAAGGGGGGACGAGAAGAGAGGCTGAAAATAAAGGGACTGGGAGTTGGGGGAGAGGGGGAAGAGCGGAGGGAATGGAATAGTGAAGAAGAGGGGAGACGTGACGGGGTGGAGAACTTGGGAAGGAGAGGAAGGGGAAGACTAGAGAGGGGTGAATGGGAGATAAGAGGTGGAAGGAGGAGAGAGCGGGGAGGGAAGGGGGGGGGAAAAAAGGGTGAATATGAAAGAAGATGGGTGGGAAGGGGGGGGAGGAGGGGGGAGAGGAGATAGCAGGAGCTGAAGCGACTAGGGAAGGGTAAGGGGGAAGAAGGGAGGAGGGGAGGAGAGGGAGAGAGGAAGGAAGTTGCAGTAGGGGGGGGGGAGAAGAAAGTGGATAGTGGGGGACAGGAGAAGGGGGGAACAGTGTGCAAAGGTGGGGAGGAAAGGTGGGGTAGAAGGGAGGGTGAGGAGGGGGGGTAGAAAGAGGGGGGGAGGAATCAGGGGGGGGGTGGGAGGGGGTGAAGGTGTTGGGGAGTAGTTCAGAATGGGGGAGTGAGTGAGGGGGGGGATAGGGGCGAAAATGGAGGTAAACAAGGGAAAGGGGGGGTGGGGGAGGAGAAAAGTTAGTGGGGTTGATTATTGGAAGGGGAGGGGAGTGGGGAGAGTATTCAAGGAGGAAGAGGCGAAGGGGGGGGGGGATGGAGGGAAGGAAGGGGGGGGGGGGCAGGAGGGGGGGAGAGAAGTTGTAGGGGTGAGGGTGGGAAAATGTAGGGGAGGGGGGCGGGTAGGGAAGGAGGGTGTGGGTGAACAAAGGTGGCTTGTCTTTTAGGGGTGGTCCCTAAGGTCCGTTCTTGCAGCCTAAAAAAAAAAAAACACCTCGAAGGGGTTCGGAATCAGGATTAAAGAAGGGTAACGACTCGAGAAGGTGTGAAGATCAAAGTAAAATAAAAGGGGCTAGGAAAGAAAGGAGGGGAAACCGGCGAGAAAGGTGGATTTGTGCTCGGCCGGAGAACGCTAGAAAGATAAAACTTAATGACGGGCAAGAGGAACAGTCTGTTGTGATAAGAAAGGAAGGTAGACGGGATGCGAAGTCGAGCGCGAACAGCGCTTCTGGAGGAGAGGGGAGGCTGAAATACGTGCATGCCTGTGGTCGGTTCTTTTTTGGAATTCGCAGTCGAAAAGGGGGCAGGAGGTCGGTTCGACTTGGGAGGAAAAAAAATATCTATGGCTGAGAGTGAAGCCAGGGGGTTCTCTGGGGAAAAAAAGCTGGAGGTATTAAACGCAAGGAAGAAACGACAGGATGTGCGGGGAGTGGGAGGTTCACTCGGGAAAAAACAAAAAAAAAAATGAGAGGATACTAAAGGACGGGAAAGAAGGGGAACGGGTACAGACTCAAAAGAGGGCACCCCTACGCGTGACGTTCAAGGGCCGACAAAGGGCCTTTCCGCAAAGGAAATAATAAAGGAAAAGGGCAAAAACGGATTGAACAGAACAAAAAAAGGACTGTTGGAAAGGAACAAGGAGTCGGGTCGCCAAGATAGGACATGTGCTCGATAAAAGTGCGGGGGAAGGCCGGGAGAAGAAACATGGTCCAAACTGCAGAGCGACCAAGGAAAAAGAAAAGACGGGTTTCCTCGGCTGGATCGTCCGGTTCTGGATAAAAGGACTAAAATTTGAAGCAAGGAGTTTTGGCGTCACGCGTGAGGAAACGTTAAAAACAGGGACATCACACTGGAAGGGAAAAACGCACCACGCCTGTAGGGGGGCAAGAAACACGGACCATCTAAGAGTGGAAAAGTCTGAAAATGTAAAATTGAAAGGACGAAAAAAAAAAAAAAACCAAAGTGTGGTTTTCACATATAGACCAGAAAGTATTCGGCCGATGGACACCGAGCCCTAGTCACGAAGGGAATAAAAAGAAAAAAACGGTATAAGGACGATCAAAAAAAGAGGCTGAAGTTGGGGGATTGGGCGCCGGCAGTAGACGGACACACACCAAGTGAACCCCGGTACAACTCAAAAGGGCCGAAAGGTGGCGGTGAAACCAGACCCCGGAAACACCAATGCAGGTACCAACCGCAGGACGGCTGGCCGAGTTGGCCTCTTGTACACTTGAAAACCAAAAAAGGAAAATGAACCCGATGGCCGAACAAGGGGAACGTGAACATAAAAGCCGTCGGGCGAACCCTCAAAAAAACCCTTTGAGGGTGAAGGGGAAAAAGGGGGGTACAAGAGCTGTGCCCACGCCGAAAAAAGTATTCAACCTGAGGAGGGAAAGGAAGAATTAAAGATGGCTGGAAGTATCCTTAAAAAACCGCTTTGATTAATACAACAGGCGAGATGTTTTAACCGCGCGCAAAAAATAGGGGGTGAACAGGACAGGGGAGAGACAGACCATGTTTCGACAATGGGGTGGTGTGACGACGATGGCCAACTTAAAGAGATGGATGAAAAAAGATCTTAGAGTGAAGAAAAACACGAACGGGGAAAAGAATCTGTACATTGGGGGAAAAAAAACTTCCTCGAGATCAAGGCGCGGATCGTTCATCAGGCTGCCGAGAAAATAGTCCAGAGGCAGTGAGGGAGTAAATAAAAAGGCCTGCTTTCCCAAAAGGGGGGAGGCAAGACATAAAGACAAGAAAAGGTTCTCCAATGGGATGTGGGGGGGGGCAACGGCTACTGGTAGAGGACCTTATCACAAAGAGGAAAAAAGGAAAAAAAGTCGAGGGGAGGGATTATTAAAGGGACTGAACTACAGTAACCGAAGCGAAGAGAAAAAGGTCCGAAGGAAAGGTGACTGCACAAAATGTTACCTAAAAGAAACGAAAACTTTAACGCGGTTGCACCAAATGAGCAGGGCGGGAACGACGCCACGACAGAAAGACAGGGGGGGAAAAAAGAAGGGAAGTCGATTTGAGTGGAAGACGGACGACCGGAAGGACGCGTTGCCGGGGGGTTGTAGGAAAAAAACAAAGGGAGGAAAGAAAAGAGGAACGAAAAAAAAAAAAACTCGAAAAGGTAACCCCACAGAAAAAGAAGATCGAAAACACAAACGTATTAGGGAAAAGCGAGACACCCGCGCGACAACGCTTGGTGGGGGTCTCATCAAGAATGTGCCGTCTCCTCGGTATAAAAGAATGAGGTGAAAAGGAAGTGCCCGGCGTACCCCGAAAAAAACCGAGGAAGGGCTCCAACAAGAACGGTACCTGCAGGGTATCCCCAGGAGGGGAGGGTAGAGAAACGACAAATAAACAGTTGTTCGCAATCGTTCAAGCTTTAATTTCCCACAAACGATGAAAGAGAAGGACGGGCGGGAAAACTACTCGAAGACAGGGAAATCGAAAAAACCGAATGTAGTCAGTCCGTTGCCATAAAAAGTACCCCCGCGGGAAATATGTTGGATCAGGATCAATCCGGCACGTGAAAATACCCCAATAATATAATGGGGAAAAGGTCCAAGTGTCATTGATGGCAAGAAGGAATCCTGGGTACGCTACGTAAGGGGTCGAAGGGAAGAACTGAGAGAGCTAGATGTTGACTATCAAAATTCGCATTGAACGCACAGTCTCCCTCAAAATGGAAGTTGTTAAAGGCAAAGGCATAGGCTCGGTAAAAACAGCGGTCGTGAGTCACTAAGAGTTCAATAATCGGAAGTGAAGAGCGATCCGAAAACAACCAACAAAACTGGAAGGTAGGGCCAGTTGAAGGCCGGCAAAACCCGACAGGGGGCGCGCTGGAAAAGGAAAGTAGACGGGGGCTGGGGGTAAGGGTTGCTCGCCGATAACTTTCCAGACAAGCATATCAGACCTAAGACGCAAAGGGACTAAGGAAGGACCCAGACGACGGCGGTCACACTCAAAAGAGGGGGGAAGGGGGGGAAAGTGAAATTTTGTCGGGCGGGGACCTCGCCCCCAATGTGGGATGGAAGTGCTTCATTCACTGAGTGTGGAAAATGGGGGGGACAAACTTGGTGTACAGAGACAGAAAAGAGAAAGGGCATCGGGTTAAAAGAAGAGAGGGGGGGTTTTTACACCCGGCCACCTGGTTTAAGTCGGCCAGGTCTTCAAACGCCCCACCAAAGGTCGAAGGTAAAGAAAAGAGGGAAATCCATAAGGGGTTTCCTGGGTGACTGAAGCAACGGCCCCACAACGCAAAGTGAAGGGATTGGGAGGGCGCCTTCAGAAAGAAAAACCACAAAGTCTTGAAGAGGGTGAGAGGTCCCACGACCGATGCGTCTCGCCATCCCTACAAACTGGGAAGGAAAGGTGGGGTAAAAAACCGTTTTGTGGGCTTCAGGAAATCTAAGTGAAACCCAAATGGGATAGAAGCATGGCAAAAGAAAGCCAGAATGGCCCGGTGTGCCCGGACGCTGCCGTCCAAAAAAATACGGGGGGCGATGCATAATGAATAAGGTTGTTCAAAACGCAAAAAAAAAAACGAACGGAAAAGTTCCTAACACGTCACCGCCACAAACCGCGAGTAAAGAAAACAGCGAGAAGAAGAAAAGAAATGGGAAGAAGCCCATCGCCTAGGCAAAACCTGAAAGATTCAGCAAACAAAAAAAACCACAAAAGGGAATAAGGAAGGGAATTGTCCGTCGAGGATCCCGCCAAACACCCCAGACTCATACGGTCAGGAGAGGGAGCAAGAAAAGAAGAGGGGAAAGCAGGACCTCATCTCAATCGGTGGGGGGACGAGGAAAACTCGAACCCTGCCCGGAAGAATGTTTAGGATAAGCCGCTGGCCTCGCAAAGCTTGTGACCCAAAGGGAAAAGGAAACGGAGTAATACGCAGTTCAAAAGACCGAGAAAGAAAAAGTCCACACGATCCCCTCATAAGTGTGGTCTTATCCAATGAAAAGACAGCGAAAACCAGGGAAATTTTATAAAAAAGCGACCAGAAAAGACAAAAGACCCAGGGAGGGGACATCAAAAAAAGGGCGCGAACAAAAGTGGGTCAAGTTAAAAGAGGGACTCAAACCCAACACCCGCCACTGGCGCCTGCGAAGGCCAAAAAAGAAAAAGAACAAAAAGGCATCAAAAAAAAAGAAACAGCACAAACAAAGGATAAATGCTCTCACGCCGACTCTCCGCTGAATATGGACAACAAAAGCGTCAACGTCCGAACAAAAAAAACCGGGGGAAAAAAAAACGAAGAAAAATGAAGATTCTAGCGGGGAATGCCAGAGTCCTCGAACGGCTAAGCTCATCAAAAGGAAGTCAAGGCTGACTATGTACATCAAGGTTCAGCCTGACCGAAGGTACGTCAAGATGGAGAAAAGGGGAGGAAAGCCGAACCTGACTCAAAGCAGTGAGGCCATAACGGGACAAAAACAGAACAGGGAGTGACACTCAACTAAATACGCACATTTGCACAAAGTCATCCTCAAGTCTTGTGTAACAACGAAACGTCGGGAGCCTGAAAGAAAGGATGGAAACGAAACGACCCGATACACATTGAGAATTGGGCTAAAGCATGGAAGAAGTCTCACAACTTGGGGAAACGATCCAACAACCGAGATCAAGGGAAAGAGAAAACAAACCCGTGGGGGGCGAAGGGCAACCTTATCCACTGGTAAAGCCAGAAGGTGATAGAAAAAAAGGATGCAAGAAAGGCGGAAACTCCAAAATTCCCACCCACCGGAAAAAAAGTCGAGGAATCACACTCCTCTAAAAGGGACAAAACCGCTCTTACGCCGAATTCCCTGGAAGGGTAAAAGACGAGAAGCCAAAAAAAAACGGAAAGAAGCGAAAAAAGGGGAGGGTAAACTCGTCCAACGCCTATTGGCAAAATTGGGGATTGGGAGGATTTAAATACCGTAAATCATGTGGAACGATCATGCAATAGCAAGATGAAGTAAAAATGAAAAGCAGCGTAATTCCTCGAAGTGCGGTCAATAAAGGGAAAATTTCGATAAGGGAAGCAACAGTGTAGCTGTGACAATTTCTACCAAAAAAAAAAAAATCCCCAAAGGCCAAATGCTTCGAAAAGGGTCCTGCAAGAAAAAAAAAGAAGGTGCGTGACGGAAGCTAAGATCTAAAGCACACGAGAAAATCGGGGAGGAACCTTAAAGAAAAACATCGCCGATCACACGGCAGACGTAGATACGGATCGGGCTCGACCGGGACGATCCAGCTTTCCAAGCATTCGCCAAGAAAGCCTTACACTCGTTCCGGAATGTTTGGAAGGAAGGAGGGGAAGGGGCAATCGCGGGGCTGGGAAGATGAGAGTAAAAAAGGGAGAAGGGGAGGAGAAAGGAAAGGAAATCATTCCGACCGAAAAGTTAACCCAGCATCCCAGGGGAGACTAGGGAAAAAAGCAAGGTAGTTTGGAAGAGAAAGAGAAAAAGAATGAGGTGGGGGGGGAGTCCGATAATAGGGAAAGTACAACTTAAGAGAAAACCTCCCCCCAAAATAAAAATGCGAGACCACAAAGCTGTAAGAGAGAGCACACAAAAAAAAGGAGGGGGGGATGGGACGCCCGTTGGTCTCCTACGCTCGAGTGGGACGGGGCTTAGGAGCAAAAGGCAGGGGTGTCAACGATATGCGGCACTACTCATACAGTGGGGAAGGAAACTCCGGGAGGGGGGATCTGCGAAAAATGGCGGGTAATTTCCAAGGCAAAGGAAATTCCTGGCAAGGATAAAAGACTCGTTCTGAATTCATAGATGAGACAACGAATTGTTCAGTACATAAATCAAGGTCCAGAAAAAAAAAAGTTAAGGGGAGGGAGGGTCGGAAGAAAAGAGACGTCCAGAGATGAGAGATAATAGACTACGAATAAGTCTAAACGGGGATCGCGTGGGGTTAGGGGAAGGTGAGGAAAAGAAGATGGGCGAGGGTGGGCGTTCGAGCTCTTCAAACAAGAAACTAAAAAGCCAGGAAATCTGGAGGGATCACATTTCTGAAGAAATGCGGGCCGAAGCTGGCTCAGAAATGGCAACATCAGGGACGACAGTTTCGGGGAAAAATGAGAAGACTTTCAGGGCTAGGAACCTCGAGAAGAAACAGAATTACTCGCGGTCATTCGCTCCATTTACCTTTGCATTCTAGGGCAACCAAAAGGGAAACGGAGGAACGCGGAACATCAAGAAACTGCGATGGGAACTGAGGGAGAGGGGAAAACCGTTTACATTGTTTTTGTATGGCGACGAAGAAACAGTGAACGGAGAACGTCGAGCGCTTATTGTCCAAGATATGGTACGCTTCTGTGAAAAGGGGGGGTGACTGAAGGAGAGCCGATTACGTTCAAAGCTTTGGTAAAACAGCCGAACAACAGATACATGGGGAGTGGAAATCCCACGGTGTGGGACTCACAAAAAGCTGTTGGAGAGGTAGGAAAGGGACGTTAGCCTCTGCAAGAACGGTGTCTCGAACGTGGGCTGTTGTCAGAAATCGAAGTCAAGACGACGGCCCGAGGGAAGACCAAGACTTGGAGATACGCCAAAAAGTAGAAGTAGTTGGTTAAAAAACATGCAGAGGTGAAGGTGTCGGCCGAAACGCCTAGACGGAAATCGAGCAAATTTACAAAACAAAGAGTCGAAAGAAAGAAGAGGGTTGACGGCCGAGAACCATATCAATTAAAATGAGTATAAAGAGAAACGGAACGAGTACTTGTCTGTGAGCGTAATTAGACGCTAGGAAGATAGGGAGGAAGAGGAAAAGGTTGAGACATCGCGGCGGGAAAGGAGCAGGCGTATCGGCGTGCTGAAAAAATCAAAAGCTGCGATGCGCGAGAGAAAGTCACCGTGGCGGTGCATGGGGTTGACGGCGCAGGAAAAAGGGGGCGGGAAGGTGAACTGTATCGGACGTCGACCGATGAAAAGGGGAAGTAAAGTGTGCGAACGGGGAATGAAACCGCAGCTGGGCGGGGGTTATTCTGGGAAAAGGTAAACGTTCACAGGGAAGGGTTAGGGGAGGAGGGCACATGCACTGACATAACGCGCGAGCGGACGTGTCCGGAAGGACGCGGACAAAGGGTAGAACCTCGCTTCTACGTAGGGGGAAAGCTCGGCACGCTTTACTGTAAAACTTCGGGAGAAGCGAAAAAGAGAAGAGGGGGAACAGCGTGAAAAACAAGGGCGCGGGGATGGAAGATGAGGGGTAGGTCAGAAAAAACCGTAAGGACATGATGCTCGAAGATCCGGGGTCGGACGGGGGGATCAAAAAAGGCACACGGCACTGAGAAGGTCAAGGTTTTGGACGAAGTCGGGCTGAAATCGAGAAAAGTAAGGGGGGGCTAGGCGAATGGACGTCTTCACCATGATTATTGGGCGAAGGCTCCACGTGAATAATGGGTTTAGGGGGAAAGCTGGAAGAAAACGGGGGGGGCAATAAGGACGAGCAAGCGTAAAAAAAAAAAGACTTAAAGTGACGGCCAAAGGGGGGCCATCGCATCCTGATGTTGAACCTTTCTCGTGACCATACTGGCATTCGACCAACGTACAGAAAAAAACAGGTGGTGTGGAACATGTAGAAAAGAAATTTATGGGGGGGGGAAAAGGTATGGCGCGGCCGCAGCACTATCAAACGATACAAGAAGTACTACCTTTTGAGGAATTAGCTCAAACTAGAACGTACCTTGAAATTGGAGGAAGGAAAAGAAAAAGGAAAAACTGAGGGATCCCGGCGGCAGGGCGACAAGAAAAAAAGTTTCGGGGAGGAAACGAAAGGACCATTCCGTACACCACTGACGGTGACCAACCTAATAAAGGCTGGCACGAGGAACGAGTTGGAGGGCGGCCACAACCAAATCAGCAACACGAGGAACCGCCTCCCAGGGCACAGAAAAAGGCTCGGGAGTCTTACAACCGCCGACCCGGTTTTTGAAGGACAACAAACGATTCATAGCGTGCCCACAACGCAGACCTAGAAGAGGGAGTAGTCAAAGGGGAAGTCGGGCACGTCCAAAGATCGCTGGACTGGGGGGTGATCATACCTAGAAAAACAATTTCGCAACGCGACGGCATTTTAAAGCCGCCCGCCCACCGGAATTGAGAATTTCAACATGGGCAGACAAAAAAAGGGTCTACAGCCTGGGGTGATTTACTCGATGGCCAGAACTTAACGGATGGAACTTGAAGACATAGGGAGAAAAGGGAATAACACTAAAACTGAGAAGGCATCGGGTCAGGGTCACAAGTCCTCACTTGAGCAAGGGTTCGACGTCTTTAAATGACGGGGAAGAGAAAGAGGAAGAAGAAGTAGGACGAAGGGACTATATGAAAGAAGCGAAAACTCCTCTTCCGTAGCGAACCACCAGGAGGGGAGGGACAAGCCAGAAACCAACATTGTACACTGTCGCAAAGTAATCTGGTGATGTCAACGGGAACGAATTGATGAGACTTAGACAAAGCGGGAAAAGGGGGCTGAAAAGAGACCCGTCCCGCCGAAGGCAGAAAACCGGAGAGCGATCAAGTCACGACCGTTACAACTGAAGCAAAGGACCTGGACATAACACGGTGGAAAGTGCGAAAGATGGGGGGAAACAAACTGGAAAGTAGGTCTATCTACACGCCAATGATCCAGAAAACGAACGTCAAAAGAGAGTTGATGGGAGACGGGAAGGAGTTACTGGGAGGGACTATTGGGCATTTTTTTAACATCCCTGCTGACGAACCTCGGCGACGAAATTAGAGCGGTATAACAAAAAAACCAACGTGAAAAGGACGCTCCACAACAACAACTGAGGGAAAAAAAAGCGGCACGCGTGTGGGGGGGATAGCATCGAAGGTTGCCGTGACGCAGCGGAGCCAGCCAGGGGTTATAAAATTTCCCACGGCTTCAGGCCCGGCAATAAAGAAAGTCCTTCTAAAAGAACATCGGGCGACGTTTTAACCTGGCGCGGGAGGCCCCACATGCGGGCTGCGCTTAGACCAACAGGCGAAAAGGTGTTCTGCAATCGTTAAGGTACTTTCCCACCATGTATGCGTCCAAGGAAAAAGTGGCGTGCAGTCACTGGTACCAAGACCGGGAGCGCTCGGAAACGGGAACATGGTTACGGGGGAGGGGGAAGTGCCATAATCAGAAGAGGAAACAAGTGTTGTATCAGGCGAGACAAGTCCGACAGGAAGGTACAGCCCTAAGAGAAAGGGGACGCCAGTGGTGAAAAAAAAGAATTACAGGGAGAGGTCATCCACCTCAGGGAACGCTAGAATGAAGAGTAGAAGTACTTAATAAAATCGCGAGCTATATGGGCGGAGGGCAATCCAGGATAAGAAAAGCGCCCTTGCTCAAGGAGAGGGAGATTGGCCAATACTCTGCTCAAAAATCAAAGAGGAGTTGGAGGAAAGAAAAAAAAATGGAGGTCATCCATCAAGCGCCATCGAGTAAAAAAAAAAAACGAAAAGGGGTATGGGGGAAAAAGGTGACGGCCTGCAACCAAGAGCCGGTGGCAAAGTAAGCGTCGCACGTGCTGTATACCGCAAAAGGAGAAAAGGAAAGACCCAATAAAAGACGGACGGCCCTTGGCCGGTGAATTACGCCCGAGAAAAACGGGGGGCAAGAATAAACGAAGGGGTTCCAAAGTAAAATGCATTGGGAAGGGACCTCGAAAAACAGGCGGGTGACTGAAAAAAGGCAGGCAGGAGTGTCATCTGGCAACCTCTAGGTGCGTGACACTCCAGAAAGAACTCGGCATCGTGGAAGACTGTCTTCTGGTGGGTCAACGGGGACACGGGTGGTAAGAAAGTGCAAGGCTTCAAAACGCGGTCCAAGCGGTACTCCTCTTCCAAGAAGGGTGAGAAAAAAAGGGGGACTGGGGGGACAGGGCAGGTACAATCGGCAAAAAGGAAAGGGTAACGTAGGTCGTATCGAATGACAAAATGCTGAACCGGTCTTGGACCAACGGGATATGACCTCACGAGCTCCGCATCCCGGTCCGATACACTGGAATGGAAGAATAGAACAAAAAATGTTGGGGAGTAAAAGTCGAAGGCACCCGTGTAAAGGGGTCTACATCATGTTCACCTAGACCCGATGGCAGTGGCAAGGACCGAGGAAAAAAGGACGGGGGAATAGCTGTAAAAAAGAAGTCAAATTGCCCACCATACGCCTCACGCTTCTCAACACCAAACACCCAACACGCTAAAAAAGGGGCCATGAAAGAAAGAAAAACGAAGTTGGGGGGGACCCCAAAAAGCACGAGGCCAAAAATAAGAAAAAAGGGGCCACACCCGTGTAAAATACGCCGCCCATTGTCCGTCGAGGATCCCCCGTCAAAACAACACAGAATCCCGCATACGGAAGGAGGCTCGGGAGAAACCCACACTCACGCACAGACCCCAGCGGGCAGAGGGTTGGTCTTAGTAACAAAGGAGGCCATGCCTAACGCATGAAAAAGAGACCATTGGTCCGTCGCAACAGCGGGACAGATAAAAGGGAAAGGAAAAAGACGCGAGGTATCTACCAGGAACGCGGCAAAAAAAACGTGCCAAGAGGCCAAACCAGCAAGAGAGGGATTAAAAAAGGACAGAACAGACCAGCCCCAACAACGGACAATGATACTGCGAATACAAGACACCATCTTCGGGGGTTGGCAATAACCACTATGCCCACGGGAACTATAAACAGCTATGGTAAAACAAGTCCGACAGAAAAAATAAAACCAGCAACGGACTCCTTCCTCCAAAGGGGGGAAAAAAATAACACAGGGAAGGAAAACGGCAGCAAGCACGCACCGAGAAGACTGTCTCTCACGCAAAAAAGGCTCAAGACGATACGCCGAGTCCTCGATCAACGTAACCACGTCCGTCATCAGACAAAATGTCTGAAAAACGGGGGAAAAGTAAAGATATTAGGAGCGTTCTTCCGGCAAGGGGAGAACAGTCCCTCTGGAAAGGGGAGCTAGAGACATCAAACTCATTTCCTATCACTGCTACTAGTAACCCCCGGTTATCGCCGGAACCCCGAAACGGTAAGGAGAAGAGGAGGGGGAAAAAAAAAAGGGCGACTTTCCGCCGAATAGCGAGCCCCGGATAAAAAGGGAAAAATGAGGGAAAAAGAAACCTACAGGCAAATGTCACTGCGGAAATCTCAAAGTCATGGTACCCCGTACCGACAGTGCAACGGAAGTGTGCCCATAGGTAAAAAAAAGCAACCCACTGTGAAAGAAACAGTGCGCAATAGGCGAAGTATTTCTAATTGGTCATGCAAACTATCCAACAGCTAGATGAGGAAAAATCCAAACAAAAGGGGGGGGGGCGAAGGAAAAGGGTAAAAAAATTTCCGTTTCGAAAATGACACCGCTGCAACGTAATCGTAGAAAAATAAGGAAAAAAAAAGGGCCGTTCAACTGCGATAATCACAGCGAGAATGGGTGACAATCCGCGAAGGACAGCAAGGGGAGGAAAATGAAGGGAGGACTCGCAACACTGGCAACGTACAATCGCATTAACCCGCAATCATAGTCAAAATCGCAGCTAGTGGGGACCATCTTGGTGGTTTGAGTTCAATATCCACGTACGACAAGTGTGGACGTAGCAGGAAGGAAGAGGGGAAAGAAGGGAATGACAACGACCTGAAAGTAAGTTGGGGATAAAACCGGGGAAATGTACTCGCATTTCAAGAAAACGTCGTAGCTGTTACATTTCTGAAACGTCAGGCTGAACCTCAAAAGGGAAAAGGTACGACAACATGATCAAATCCAAAGAAAGGCCATGGATCGGAGGTGAACTGTCAGAAAAAAGCTAGAGATACATCACATTCCAATCGTTCGCCCTGAATCCCCGTCCCTCCACCAAAGATGAAAAGCAAAAGGCGAGACTTGTCGTCGGGATATTTATGAGAAAAAAGTACGAGACGTGCAAAAACTCCAAAGGGTTTAGACCACAAAAAAAACGAACGGAGTCCGGAATGTTTTGGACAAATGGACGAATTTGCCAATCGAGTGACTTGTCTAAAATAAGACAGAGAAGTACAGCGCAAGAAAAAGGAAAACAGGGACAGTCCGCGAGAAGTAAGCCCAAGGTTCACGGACGCGATTCCCCAAGCATGATTTGACGGCAAACTCTCGAGAATTATGGCTGCCGCAATAGAGGGGGAAAACAAACCAGGCAAGAGAAGGGAAGACAAAGAAAAATCAAGCAATGCCGAGAAAACCTGGGAAAATAGATAGAACAAAAAAAAAGGGAGGTAGGAAGATAGAGATTTACTCCATGGGGGGCACCAAAAGGGATGGGCCGGTTAGCTACGGGATGGGGGGTCACGAAGTGGGAAGGAAGCAGACGAAGTAAAAGAAACAAGCAATTTCGGTGGAAGAGGAGGTCGACAAATGGCGGGGTAACGTAAATAAGCAAAGAATGGAAATGTCCTTTGAAACTTGAGAAGGAGCATTACGGGATAGAATTCTGAGAGAACATGAAAATTCAGTCCTCAAACAAAAGGTCCGGACGTGAAATGCTGGGGCTTGTCTATTGGATAAAGCGGGAGAATCGAATTCGAGAAACTGAAAAAGAATACTGAAGAGGAAGTGTGAGTCTGCGAGGGGGGGTGTCAGGGACGAAAAGGATGCTGGAGATGGGGGGGAACGTGAGATCTAAATTCTCGAACAGCACTGGCAGGATGAAAGGGGGGGGTCGAGAATTTTAGGAAGGAAGGAAAGGGCGTAGAGGAAACAGCGAAAAAATACGGAAATGCTATCATGGAAAAAAAAAAAAAAAGGGAGCGAACCGAGAGAAGTTCACATGGTACAAGTCATCCGCCAGCTGGGGATCTGCAGGACTCGTTTCAAACACAGACTTACGGGAAGGGAAAACTAGGAAAGAACAAGGGGCCACTAGATGAAAGATGGGGGTGGGAGGAGCTGTACTGGGGGAGGCTCTTGAAGTGCCAGGGTTGGGGGGGAGGAGAGTGCCAATTCCAGTGCTTCTCAAAAAAAACAGGCGTCAGCGGTCCCCAAGATCGGCGTTTGAGTTCAAGAAACAGTTGACTGGGGGGGAAGTTGAAAGGGCACGATTCACTTTCGAAAGGTGGAAAACCGAACAAGGAAAAACGGAAACATGGATAGGGTAAGGGGGAACCCGTGTGTTTATCTCACGATCTCGCTGTTGGATCGTCTGAAAAAGGGGGACAGAGAGGGGCTGAAAGAAAAATGGGTTCGGAACGTGGGGTCAGACCTATGAGTACTAAAACAAGTCGGTAAGGTTGACCAACTTAGAGAAGGCAGCAGGAAAAAGTAAATTGTGGTGAGACCTAGTGAGGGCCTTATTTCCCTTGACGAACTCTACAACTAGAAGAGGTTCGATCGCGCAAATTTTTCGAAAAATAGAGGAAAGACTCGAATTGGGAAGGGGCTCGCAAAAAGGGCTGTCAACAGGACGGAAATGATTGAGGGCAGAAACGGCGAAGAGGTACTGGATTTGGCTGGCGGAGACTAGAAAGATAGGTGAGTCCTGACTGAACATGGTGTGGGAGACGAAGGGACCATTAGGAGAGGATGCGGCGTATAGAAGAGGAGTGCGAGCAGCTTGAGGTCTGCGAAAACGGAAAAAACTGCTGAACTCGACGAAAAAAAGGGGGCTGTGCTTTTTTTCAACGAAGGCAAGTGGAGATTCTGTGTCGATATGGACGGCCCTGACTATGCTAAGAAACGGGGAAGAGTTGAATGAACCGCAGGAAGGGGAAAGATGGAAAGAGGCGGGCAAATGCGTTGGAAGGGCTCTCGAACATCACGCGCGGCTCTTTGAAGCGGCAAGAGGCCAGAGGTCAAAGAACGAGAAAGAGAGTAGGGGTAAAAATCACGGGACGACGACAAGGTGCATACTGCCAAAGGCTTGAATCCAGAACCATGCAACGGCATGTCCTGGCAGTTCCTCAGACCACCGGAAAGAGGGGGTAAGCGGGGTAGAGAGGAGTTTCGCCCGGAAAAAGCAACAAAAAAGATAAAAAAATAACAGCGCGATCCTGTTTTGTCGAAAAACGGTGCTCCTCGACCCACGGCCGATTTCAAGGTTGGACCAAGTCGGGTAGGAGACTACGGGTTGAATCGGCAGAGGGGGGAGGGCCAAAAATGCGTGGAAACGCAGAAAGGTGATCGCGTGGACGGTGAGAAAAGCTGAGCGACTTTGTGAACCACATCGGACAGTGTACAGAGCGGGCACACGCGTTCAGTCGTGGAAACGAACAGGGGGAAAAGCTTAAAGGGAAAGTGGAACCATGGAGATAAAAGTACCGGCAAGTCGACCAAAGAAACCACCACCCACCACTTTGGGTGCAAAGACTTCCAGTCCAAAGTGGGAGGAGGCCTGGGGCTCCAGAAGGGCGAGAGGCCGGAAAAAGGACAAAACTAAAAGAAGTTCGCGGAAATACTGAATTGGACTCTGTTGCATGCAAGCCTAAAACATTAAAAAAACCATGCAACACCTTCGTGGCATCACCGTCGGCAAGTAGGTGGAGAACAAAGGTGGAACAAACCCTGACGAACAAAAAAGCAGGTGACCAACCTCAGAGGCTACAAGATGCAAGAGGTAGGCGGGCCCCGCCACATCGGGGAAGGGAAAAAAAAAGGGGACGAAGAAACCCACCCCAGGGAACATACACCGAACGGCGGGGCCGAGGCTAACCCCGCGCACCCTTTGTCGGTTTACGTACCAAAAGAAGAGGAAAGCAATGCCACCGCCTCCATCAAACGCACTCAGGGAGGGAGTAAAAAGGGAAGGGAAGGGGACGTGAAAGTCAGGAATGCAATGGCGGTCCGCTACAAAAAGCAGAACGGAGACTTCCGGGTTTTTAAAGTCGCCCACGAACGGCTTGGTTGCAGCATTCGAAACCAGCCAGACAATGTTCTAAAAATGTGTTTGAGGGGGAAAACTAAGGGGGAAAAGGAAGGGAAAATTGCTAAGAAGGACATCTTGCGTGAAGAACCTACCGGAAAAGAGTGATGGCAACAAGGTCTCTACTTGAGCAAGGCGACGGATCGTTCACGGGATCGCATCGAACATTCGAACGCGCAGGTCTCGAAGGAAAAGACGGAAGAAGGGATTCCTATCGAAAAAGGAGAAAGCGCCATACACTTGGGAAAACCGAATAAATTATCTTGTTGAATGTAACGGGAGGACAGATGGGCTCAAAAGAACTGATCACAACACGGGGCCCGGAGGGTAATCTGTCGAGGATGGCACCGGGGACAAAAGAAGACATCGAGAAACTAAGGAGGAAGGATTACCGTTACTCTAGCGAGGGAGGGGGAGAGCATACGTTGGACCTTCAGCTTTAACTATTTGTGCGACCAACTCGCATTGTGGTCGACGCGAAAAAAAAAAGCGCCTGGGGTGGAACGCCGCCGGGGGGAAAAGGCGAATGGAGTTGGACGGAAAGGAAAAAAAGGGACTCCGAAAAGGGGGATTAACCAGAAGGGCTGACTTATCCTCGTGGAAACGGAAGGAGCTATCAAAAAAACACCAGCGTTGTCGCGAGGGTGATCTCTCAAAAAAAAAAAAAGCGAGAGTGAAAAAAAAAGAAAGAAAGAAACAAAAGAACGCTTGGTGTGGTGTGAAAACATCAAAAAAGAAGTTGCAGTCCCGCTTGATCAGTCAAAGCGGTTAAGAAAAAGGCAAAGCGTACAGTACCCCAGCCCGAAAGTCCGTCTCCACTCAAACAAATGAACCGAGTCTGAAAAAGGGGAGTATTGTCGAGGGGAAAGACAAAAAAATCGAACAAAAAAATGGTGGAATCACCCCAGACTGTAAGGGCTGAAGGCCCACCGAAAACTGGGTCCCAACGGAAAAAGACAGAACAGGGATCGATCGACTACCTTACCTTGCGGCGGGAGGTGCGCCATAAGCCTCCGCAGTACCATAACTAAAGATGTTTTGGGGTAAGAAAATCCGTCGCATTTGAAAAACCAATAATAAGTGGGCAACTTTGTCCGGGGCTTTCTGGAAGCGTGCATACCCCACCTGGGCGTACGGAAGCATGGGTTCTAGTAATGTAAGCGCGAAAATGCGCCGAGATGTTACGATGGCAAATGACAAGGCATTGAAACAGCCGGAGCACTTGAGAAGGAAGACGGTGGGGAAAAGCAAAAAAGCTAAAACAAGCAGTTTAGGGCTAAATCGAAAATGTCTTTCAGACCGCGCCCGTCAAGTCGGAAAAGGGCAAATCGAGGAAAGAACGCAAAAAAAAAAAGGAGGATCCTGGCGTGAAAATACTGGCTCCCCGCTAGCCGTGGTCAGAAGGGAAACTGCCACGCAAAGTGGCTGTAAAAACAGAGAAGGAAAGGAAAAAAGACTCCTGGGCCGGCCCTTCCTGAAGGAAAAAAGCCAAGAGCGAGGGCGGGGGAAACTCTCTTAATCGGCGGGGGCAAAAAACGTAAACTAAAGGGGTGCGAGGTAAGCAGAAAAAGAGGGGGAGGGGAATTTACTTGAAGAGTCACGTCAGCAAACAAAGTGGGCTTTCACGCAATCACAAATCGATCGTGGCAAAACGGCTGGGGCGTTTGACAGCACACGTGGGGAAGGAGTAAGAGTAAACAAAAAAGCACCGAAAGAGGACGCTGCCGCCTGATGTCCAGTGCAACTTTTTAGTTCCGCGCAATGAACCGTCCATTTAAGTAGGGAGTAGGAGAAGAGAAAATACAACGGAGATCGGCGATGAAAAGCGGTCCTGCGCCAGCCGTGAACCTCATCACGGGAAATCGTATGGTAACAAAAAGTTTGTGGGAGGGAGGTTCCCGTGGTTGGAAGAAAGGGCCCGTGGTGATCTAAAAGCAGAGCAAAAACGCAGAGGGCACCGTGGCGCTGAACCCTAAAACCGGCAGTTTTGCGCTGATCGGAATTCCCATGGGACCCAAAGACGAGGCAAAATCAGAAAACGCAAAAAAAACGCAAATCCACCGAGCCCGGCCAGCAAATCAAAAAGGAGCAGGTCCCTAGGGGGCAAAGGCACCCACGTACGAGAGATGCCAAAAGCCAGAAATGGGCAACCTGGAAGGAGAAAAAAAAATTGGCCGTCGAAACAAAGGAAAACCCAGGATACTCAGCAATACTTTCAGAGGGCGAAAGCCACGCAGCTGGGCCAGACGCTAAACCCACGCATCTGGAGGAAGGAAAGGAAGAACATGCCGTCCGAATGGGTCGGGTAAAAAAAACCCGTCCCATTAACCCAGCGGGCGATCACGTGACTTCACCCGAGTAAAAAAAGGGCGAGGGGGAAAATCAAAAACTTACCGAAAAAAACGCCGTAAAAACACGATGACCCCCAAGAGCAAGGAGCGTGATTTCGTAAAGGAAAGGCAAAAAACAACCCACAAGAATAATACCTCTGCCCACTACACAACCCTCCAGTGCGGGATCCCCATCCCGTCGCACTAACCATAGAGAGAGGTCGCCGTCCAAAGGAAAAAAGAAAAAAAGGGCCCGCCAATTAGAAAAAAAAAAAAAAAAAAACGGCAAACACCTAAAGAGCATGCAAAGAGCGTCAAACAAGCAAAGAACCGCGAAGACTTCGCAGCACTCCCGACTGATAAGAGAATAAAAGCTAGAACAACCCAAAGATCGCCCCCCAAACTGTCGAAAAAAAAAAAGGGGAGCACAGGGGATGAAATCTGTAAACAGAGGGAGTTCAGTCACGGCCGATCAAGTGACTGAGAGAAGGGATGAGAGGCTCAACTCATGGGGAAATCAAGGTCTGAACTATGGAACTCCGGTTTCAAAAAGAAGGAACCACAACCTTAACGAGGAGGGGAAGGAGGAGGGTCGAATTTGCGCGATTGCCAGAAATAGAGAGGCTGTGAGAACGGGAAAGAACGGACAGAGAAGGTAAAACAGAAAAAAAAGAAAACTCACCTTTGTCACTGCTTAATCTCCAATCTGGTAAACCAATTACCGGGGGAAAGGGCCGGAGTGGAAGGCCATATGTATGGGAAACAGCCAAAAGATACAACTTGGGCGCAAAAAGGAGGCGAACGTCATTCAGACTTTGGGGCAGCAAAACGATCACCAAAAAGATCGTTATCTCCCCCACAAAAAGGGGTTGGGAGAAGGGGAAAGGATCCACTGGGGTACCAACAGGGGGGAGGAAGAAAAAACAGAAACGCTTGAAAAGGACAAGCGGCTCCTCTTCCCTGCAAACGAACGTCCACTGTAACTATTAAAGAAAACAGCGATCTTGGTACGCAGAGAGGAGAAGTTAAAGTCATGTCGGGGGAAGACGCATCAACACACGTACAAACTCAAGCGAGCACTCCTCGGGTCAAAATCGAAAAAAGACCAGACTTGTGATGTGATTGAAATATAACGGATCATGTGGTGGAAAGAGTCCGAGATCAAATGGAGAATGGCCGAGACAGCGCGTAATTCCTTAACGTATCGGTTAGGATCCCAGCACGGGAATATCGCAGTTTCCGAAACTGTCACGTAGCGTGACTTTGCGGAAGACAGGCAGAAAAGCCAAGCAAAGGCGGAAGACACGTGAGCACGAAACCACTGGGCCGACTGGATCGTATTTGTCTTAAGGTAATAATCTAAGTAAAGGGAACCTTAGGGTGCGCACCTGAACAAACCACATCAGACCCTAAGAACAGGCGGAAAAGTTAGTTACTGCGGGAAAGAGGAAAAGAATCAGACGAAACTCCTCCAGCTTTCTAAATCGACCAGAGCCAGGAAACTGCGGCCGGATTTGACGGAGGAGGGAACGGTTGCAAGCGCGGACTTGGAGAACGCATCATGAAAGACGAGCGGTGGCAAATGACATTTCCTTCAAGCCGAGAAAGGGACCAACCAATACCAGTGAAAAGAGACTTCTGGTTCACCAAAACAATGTGGAGGGTGGGAGGAAAAACTACTCGGAACGTAGTGGCTTCAAAAAAGAAGAAAAAAAAAAAGGAAAGCCTCAACCACAACCTCCCTCTAGCAGGTCGGAAAACCAACCGTAGTGTAGC
>Ga0179593_1432067_pt1 | contig 21456 bp, 31 predicted proteins | sample CZODoug2_1_08_16_FD_185931 | JGI IMG/M metagenome (GOLD analysis project Ga0179593, IMG submission 185931) | Vadose zone soil fungal communities from Angelo Coast Range Reserve, California, USA - CZODoug2_1_08_16fungal (PacBio error correction) | ecosystem: Environmental > Terrestrial > Soil >...
AATTATAAAGACGTGGGCAAAGTTAACAGGAAAAGGGGGGAAGGAGGAGAGTAGGCAACGACAGGAATACACTGGGAGAAAAAAAATTTCAGCAATACCAAAGGGACAAGAGGGGAAGAAGGAAAGTATATAACAAATTTAGTGTAAAAAAGGGAAAAGGGCGAGAAAACCGAGCCGTGAAAAGGGAGAGGAAAATGTAAAAAAGTGAGAGATTGTAAAGCAAAGCATAACTCAGGGAATCAGGAACTGAAAGGAAGGTGTAGACTGGACAGCACAAATGGCTGGAAAGCAATCCGGACAGAGTAAATAAAGAAAAGAAAAAGGAGAAACCCAAGACTACCTATGAAACATAAATTCAGGAAGAACCCGTTGCAGAATGCCAATAAAAGGAGGGGGGGGCGATAAATCCAAAAAAAAAAGGAAACATGAAAGGAAAATTCGTGGCGTCTGGTCGGGTGGGGGGGGGTGACCTAAAAAAAACATTGGGAGGTATGGACAAAGGGACTAAGTTGGGCGGGAATATTAGAAGATGGGGGGGGAACAATCATCGTCAACGCCTGGGCCTTAAACACACTTAAAGCAACCGCGGAGAACCAAATCAAAACGGGAATTGAAAAAAGAAGACAAAGGGAAAAACTAAAAGATAAAAACGATCGGGACGGGGAGAAGGGGGGGGGGGGGAGACATTGGGGGAAGAGATGGAAAAAAGTAATAAAAAAGTCCGGATGTAAGGAAAAGGGGATCTGGAACCAGGAAGAAACTCAAAGGAAGGTTGCAAAAGTGCAACGAGTTAAAAAGCAAAAACTGGGACACAGCAAAAAAATAAAGGGGGGAAACGGCGGCTAAAAAAGAAAACACTCACAAAGACTCATCCACCAAGGGGAACTGCGCCTAAAAGACCGGAGCAACCAAACAGAGCAAGAAGAGGAATGATACTAAAAAAGAAGCCTAGCCGAGAGAACCCGAGTGAACCGGTAACTACGATGAAAAAACAGGATAGGAAAAATAACCATATAAGGGGAGGTGGTAAGTGGTTACACCCGTAAAAAAGGGGGGGGGGGAAAAGAAAAAGAACCAGCAGGGAACACAGTCAGAGGGGAAGAAAAGGGAAAAAAAGGAAAGCTCACAACAATTCCCCCCGTTGAGAAGTCAGAAGGGCGGATGGGAAGAAAAAAAACCGCCTGACTAAGGGTGTTGCGGAGCAAGAAACAAAGATGGAAGTAGAATCGAGGGAAAAAAAAGGGGGGGCCCCAAAAAAGACGAAAAAGCAAAACCCCCCTAATCGGAAGGAGTAAAAAAATAAAAATAAGAGGGGGGAGTGCAGAGAAAACTACCCTAAAACCATAGGAAGATACAGTTGAAAAGGGAAGAAGTTCATATGAAATGGGGTGTTAGCTCACCGATAAAGAGAAGAATTTGTAGAGAGCCCTTCGGAAAAAAACTCTAAAACTTGGAGGAGAAAGAGAGACAACAAACAACAACGAGGGAAAGGAGGAAAAAGAAAGAGGAGGGGAAGTCCATTAGGTGAAGGATGGTTTTCTTAGAAGGAAGGGAGGCAAAGGGCAAATTGGAAAAAAAAAGAAGGAAAAGGGGAAAAGAGAAAGAAAAGCGGTGCGCGGGGGAGCGAACACCACGAGAGTGAGAAGATTGGTATGAATGCGCAACTAATCAACATGGGATCTCTTGATTAAAAAAGCAAGAGGGCTGACCTTGGAAAGGGCGAAAGGGAGGGCGGGTAGAAAATAGTTTGAGGAGGGTAGAGAGAAAGAAGGCGGCAAAAAGACGCCTAAGAATTACAAATTTGGAACAAATAGCTCGAAAAAAAACTTCGCAGTAGAAGGGATGATTTTAAAGGGAAGGCAGGGCAGTGGACGTGCGGCCCTCACAAGGGGAGGGTGGGGTACGAAAAATTGGACTGTGTTGAAAAAATAAACGCCGAGAATGAAGAGGGGTCTCGCTACAAAGGGTAAAAAAACTCAAAAAATATTAAAGGAGGAGGGGTAGCAACTGTAGAAGGGGAGTGTGCGAAGACAGAGGGGGCAGGGAAACTGAACTCTGAGGCTGTGGGGAACGTAATATAGAAAATCAAATACAAACAAACTGTAAGAAACAAAGATTCTAGTTAAAAGAACAAAGGGGGGGCGCGTGCATTATCGCAAGGAGGGCAGAAGCAGGAGAAGAGGCAATTGTTCCAGGGGTCGTTGGGGGGGAAAGACAGGGAAGGGGCACAGGAACTAGAGTCGGTAAAAAAAGATCACGAAATAGAGAAAAACAAAATAAATCAAACTGAAACTTCCAGGTGGAAAAAAAAGGAGAATGATCGCTACGAAAATGCGTGTGAGAAACAAGAATTGACGAGCTGAATGAAGAAAAAAAAGGATTGGGGGAAGGGGAAAAAAATAAGGAAAAAAAATAAGAATCAAATAGCCAAAAAGTAGGGAAAGGGAGAACATCAAACAGGCGAAAGGGGGGGAATGGTGAGAAAGGGAAGAAAAAATAAATAAATGGACTTCTAAAAAGAAAAAGAAATTGAAGGGGAATTACAGTCGTCGCTGGATTAAAACCGACAAAAAATAAAGGAACGGAGGACGGGGTCTGACTGACAACGTGCTGTTGGGGCGAAATTAGCAGCATAAACAAAAAAGTAGGGCAAAAAAGAGGACAAAGAGGGGAAGACCAATAAAACTCAAACTGGGAGGTACTGTGGAGTAAAAAAAAAGGAGCAAGCAGCAATCAAAGGGAGTACGTAAAAAAAACTAAAAATCCTACGCTGAGGGTACCATACTGGAAACGACGGGGAGAGAGGCGGAAAATCAGGGAGGCGTAAAGGATAGACGAAGAGGAAACTGGTTATCAAAGAGAAAAAAAAAGGGATCTAAATAAAGAGGGGGGAACGAAAAAGGAAAATAAAATACAGAAACGGCTACAAGCTTTAAAGGAGAAGAGAGATGTCGGGTTGAATCCAGAGGGGGCAGACTGAAGATGCCAAAATGCTGAAAAGAGGGGGCGACGTAGAGAGGGGAAGGAGGCAGGGCAGGGAGGGCCCAAGGGGGATCGGACAAGGTGATTAAGGGGCGAAAATAAAAAAGACACCAAGGGGCTCAAAGGAAATATTTTGATGGATTCAACTAAATAAAGGGGGAAAATGAAAGGGAATCCGAATAGAAAAAGACAAAAGAAGGTGAAAAAGAGGGTGAAGTGAAACAACCAGGGAACCGCACATAATCAGGAGACCCTATGTGGAGCCGGTAGATGGGTAGGATTGTGAAATCGACCAAGAAAAAAAAACAGGGGAAAAAAAGGAAAAAAAAAAAAAAAAAAGGGAGGAAAAAGAAAAAAAAAAGAAGGCCTCGAAACAGCAAAAAATGAAAAAAAAAGAAAAAAAGGAAGCAAAGAAAAGGGCAAATTAAAGGAAGGGCAAAAGGAAAACACAACGGGCGAAAAGCGGACAGTCGATAGACGAAAACTGTTCACGGAACAACCTCACTTATCGGCATGTCACCTGGGGAGCGCAATAATAGAGACTGACGGAATAGAGAAACTGCAAGGGGAAGACTGTTGTAAGGAAAGGAGGAAATCTAAAAGGGGGATATGCATATGCAGGAAGAAGAAATACAACTCTAAATAAACACAGGTGGGGCGGTCTGATCATCCGGGAACTGAGGGGGAATTTGGTCTCTCCAAATGTAGAAAAAACAGTGTGGGGAGCGGAGAAAAATCAATTGGTTGGGAAGGAATAGCGGACGAACCAACTGGGAATAGTTTTAGGAAAGAATTGTAAAAAGAGCAGAAGAAAAGAAATAAAAAAGAGAAACCACTCAGAAAATCGATGGAAGTTTTACCTTACCTTGACGGTGAAAAAAAAATTCATGTGATTGAGGCCCCTGAGAGAGTCAAACGTGAACAATTACAACTACAAGGAGAAAGTCAAAAGACTCAGTCTTGAGTAAGAAAAAGGGGAAAAATGGGTGGCGACAACACCTGACCAGGTGTTACTGGAACAATAAATACGCTAAAAAAAAGGGAGGGGTTTCAGGTTGCAAAAACTGGAAAAAGAGTGAAAGATAGCTAAGTTAAAAACCTCCGGTTGTTTGAATGACCAGATATCCGAAGGGGGGGGAAAACAAAAGGGCTTTAAAGGAGATAATCTGTTAGTCCACCCGCTGACCAAACAAAACATAATTAAGAAAAAAAGAGAAAAGGTCAAAGCAAGGGAATAATACAACAGGAAAAGTTTTCCTAAACGGTCCAGGTTTCTGTGTTGTAGAAAAAAAAAAGTGGACAGAAGAGACCCTAGGGAAGAGAAAGCGGTTTGTAGGGGGCGAATAGAAAAGATGCCAGAAAATTCCACGTTTTGCAAGTCAAACTGGAGAGGGGCATAGGAAATTTTCCACGGATTCAGAGAGACATTTAGAGAGGGAGTGGGGATTTTTCTACATCTAAGGGTGGAGGAACTACGAGGAAACTCGGTTCCAGATCAACTGCCGAAAGGCCCGACTCCGTAAAAATAATTAGGGAGGATTAAAAAAGAGACGAAAGTGGGGGGAGGTCACCCCGGAATCGCCCTGGTATGGGTCTAGGAGTCAAAAAAAAACAAAAGGAGGGAAAAGAGGAGAATAGACAAAATCAAGAGAGTGGTGGGAAAGCCACAAAAGCGAAGAGGGGTGCACAACACAAAAATGAACAGAACCATAGAGAGAAAGTACGGCCTTAGGTCCTGGAGGCGAGTAGAATTTACAAAGGATAGAAAACTTTCAACGCACCCCCTAGGAGTATTTGGGTCAATCGAATGCCCCAGCGGGAAAGCGGAAAGGAGCAGATAAAAGGGAAAAAAAAACGCGGGGCATGACAAGTCCAAAACAGACAAAAAGAAAAAAAAAAGATCTGGAGAAGGAGGGATATTCAAGGGAGTGGCCGGGACAGGGGATCGAAAACAATGAACCACATCCCGCAAAGGCAAACCGGGAATGAAGAGCACGAAGCGAGAGAGACGAAGGGGGGGTTGGAAAAGAAAGCTTTGGGGGTGACAGAGAAAACGCGGCAAAAAGGGGAAAAAAAAGCAAAAACACCTTGGAAAAGATGGGGAAACGAACGGAACGAAGAGAAAAAAGGAGACCGCGTAGGTTTATACACTATACTACGTGAGTAAAGTGGGAAAAAAAACTACCAGAAAGAGGAAAAAGAGAAGAGCAACGTCCCCGTAAACAAGGATGTAAAACTGCAAAAACAGGAATCAAAACTAGGGGAGAGTAGAAGTCTACCACACGCAGGAGTAACTCAAGGAGAAACAAGCCCTAAAAAGGAGGAAAGAGCAAAAGGGGTAAAAACGGGGGGGGGAGCCTGGGAGACCTGCGGATATAAGTGAAAAGACACGCAGGGGGAGCCCTTGGAAAATACGAAAAAAAGCCTAGGGGAGACTCAAAAAAGTGGCGACATTGCAAAAAATGAAGACTTGCAAGGAATCCAAAGAATACGAAAAAAAAATTTGTAAAGGGGAACACAAGCCCTGAATGGGAAGTTCACAAAAACAGGGGACTCATACGGATTCTACAAAAATAGAGAGGGAGGAAGAATAAAAAGAGGACATTGGGGGAAAAAAAGAAAACGAAAAGTCAGGGGAGAATAAACCTCTTAAGTCGAATAGGACCAAAAAAATCGTTCAAATTGCAGTCTATCAGGGAAAGGGGGGTTAAGGGATAGAAGAGCGTCATGGATTAATGGAAAACAGAAAACGGGAAACAAGGAAAGATGTGGTAAGGTGGAGGGAGCGGGGAGACAACTAAAAGGAACAACAGGCTCTGGGGGAAAAAAAAAATGTGACCTCTGCCATTGGGAAGATGGAAAAATAAACGGACCACACCACCGCGGTCGAAGATAAAACTGCAAAAGAAGAAACCATGCCCGAATAAGAAAGGGTGATGGAATAGAATAACATGTAATCCCGCGCACTCACAGGGACGAGAGCAAAGAGGCAAACTCCAATCGGCCAGACGCGAGGGGCAAGTACTCTCACGGGGCAAGATAGAAAGAGGTATCAGAAGGCGAAAAAAAGAAAACTCTTTAAAAAGCAGCGGAGGGAACCTAATAATGGAGGAAACAAAGGTAAGGGGTCGAAAAAAAGAGTAAATCACAAATTGAGAGCATGGGGGGGAAACGTAAGGGGGGGGGTCAAAGGGGGTGAACGAAGGGGGGCAAATCTACCCGGAGTATAGGAAGAAAAATCCCGGAAATATGAGCAGAAATAGTGAAAGATTATGACGCGCTGAACAAGCAGGTGGGAAGGGTTTGGGGGGGAATGCCCCAAAAGTCGTGGCATAGAAAGAATATTCTATAAAACGGGCGTAAAAAATCCCACCTACTTAAAGTAAATGTGGAATCAGACTGACCAGATATAGAAAAAAATCACGAAGGTCGCAACAGGGGGGAGGAAAAACCATCTCTGCCAAATACACGCGAAAATATTAGTCATAAAGAAGGGAAGACTCGTTCGGGGGGGGGCGAGGGAAAAGGAGAAAAAAAGGTTGTAAAAGTGCCACAGAATCGAGCTGGTCAGACCATCCATGGGCGGGAGGAAAAGGACGTGGGGTGAGAGACATGGAGGGAGATGGGAGGAGGAAAATGGGTGATCAAAAAAATTGAAGGGGGGCAAAAATCGGTTAGAAGAAAATTGGGGGGCAGAAGAAAGAATAACAGTCAGGGAAGAAACACGAAACATAAACATGGGGCGACAAGGAGGACAGGCGCCTAACGCCGTCAACAGGAAAGAGCGGTCGAAAGGACACAATGAGAGAAAAAAAAAAAAAAAAAAATGCACATGTAGAAAATGCCTAAAGGAAGAGTGCCTCGGCTTCATAGGAAAATGCAGAGAGCGGGAGAGGAAACTTAGGCTAAGAATACCGTTGTTGAAGTGTAAGAAACAGAGTTGTAATTGGAAAAAATAACGAAAAAAACAGGAAACAAACGGAGGAGGCAAATAACCAAAAAGAAAAGAAAGATTCAGGGGTAAAAAAGTCAGACACGGGAGACCGGCTAACAAATGTCACAAAGGATGTATTCATCAAAGGAGCAGAGAAAAAGGAAGGAAGGGGACGCAAGCTACAAACTTAGGTGGAAAAAAGTCGCTGCCTAGCCGCAAAAAAGAAAGAACACATGAAAAAACGCATTGAGACGCACAAAGAGGACGAAGTGGAGGGGGGGAAGATTGTACTTGCAGAAAGAACTGAAGAAAAAAAACTCTAGGGGGGGTTAGAAATTACGCAATAAATAAGGCAAAGGAAGTTAAATAATAATGGGAGAGGCTCGCGGACAATGGTAAAGTAGAAACGCCTGACGTAGAAAAACAGAGGGAGTACTTAGCAAATACTGACACAACCACAACAAGGGATTGGAACGAAAAAAGAAAAGGAAAAAGTCCCATGAGAGGGGGGTTCATTAGAAAAAACAATAAGCGCTGTCAGAAAAAAGACACAAAAACAGGTCTAAAGGGGGCATCGGAAAAGGGAAAGAGGGACTGTTCGGCGGAATTTACTGCACAAAAATTCCGTACTAGTGGAAGATACAAAGGAAAATTGTAAGGGAGGTAAGGGAGGGTGTGAAAAGAGGGAGAGGGGATTACAGGGCGGGGATAACTCCCAATAGAGATAAAAATAATCGTAAAGAGGGAACTTCGAAGGTATCGGGGGGGAGGGGGAAGATCAAAGAAAAAGGGACTTGAAACACACAAGAAACAAAACGAGGGCGGGAGTCTAAAATAACCGGGGAAGTTGTAATGTGTAGAGGGAAGGAATTCTTTGGAGTAATTAAAAGTGTAGCCCGAAGGGGTGGGAAAAAAAAATAAAGGTTGCGGAGAATCGCGGACCAAACCAGAAGAGGGGGGAAACTAAAAAGGGAGTATCCGTAAGATGTCGTAGATAAGGCCTGACCCTCGAGTCGCCTGGCATCCATAATGTTCCCTATTTAGGGGGGACCTTTGAGGAGGCTGTGAATCAACTGGGGAGAGAGAACATTACTTGTAAAGAAAGGAAAGAAAGAATGAGAAGGGTGGTTAAAGCGAGGGAGAGGGCGAAAGTCTGCAAACTTCCACATTCAAAAAAAAATGGAGAAGAAACTGATGGAAAGGATTCCACAACTACTTCCAGACTATCTACCAGTTCCGCGAATGCGTTTAAAAGGGGATTTCGAAAGGGGGGGCATAAGAGAGTTTTCTATCAGGAGGAAAACCAGGGTGCGGGGGGGGGGGAGGGGGGGGGGAGACATGAGGGGCAGATCCGTTAGAACTAACTCAACCTGGGGTCTTGGTTGGCAGGGGGGGTAATGGATAAAAAGTCACCGGGGAAAAAGAAAATGCAGTGCTGGGCCATAGGATACATCAATAGATAAGGAAAAGACAAAACCAGGCAATAGCCAGTCTTGTAGAAAAAATAGGGGGGGGAGAATGAAGCAGCTTGAACGAGGGGGTGAGGGAGAAACGTCAAAAAAGGAATAAAACTTAAAAATGAAAGGGGTTCGAGCTCGGAAGGGAAGTCAAACATACTCTGATTTGGGGAAGATGCGGGGAAAAGGCTGGGAAAGACGTTAAGCGAGAGGGGAAGGCGCGGTAACTGGTTAAAAAAGGGGGGTGAAAGCAAACTTGACGTTCTCATAAGCGATTTGGAAAGCAGAATGCGACAGGAATATTAGGCTGTGTTTCGGGAGGCAGTGTTGCTAATGGGACAGAAAATGGGGGAGGGGCGAAGAAAAGTACGGGGCAGTCTTGGATACTAAGTGCGAGCGGGAATTCCTAAGGGGGAAGCGTACAAAGCGAAAAAATCAAAATATTGAAACGAGGACGGGGGAGAACAAAAAGGGGGCAAAAAAAATGCACCAGGACTAAAGAGATGAATTTGGGTTGGGTTGAAAGAGGGAAGGAAAAACGTGGAGTAAAGATCTGTTGGGTCCGTTGGAAGGACAAAAAGGCGGGTACACAAAACAAACCGCACAGGAAACCAAGCATTGTGGGGGTTCATGCTCGACCAGGGTGCGGGGGGAGAGGGGGGAAAATATAATCCGTCCAGCGTATAAAATGACGAAAGGGGGAAAAAAGGTACCGTGTGGTAGTGACCCCCCACCCTGGGGCTAAACCCCTTGAAAAAGACGAACCTGAAGGGGGGATAGTAAGAGTCAGTGTTCAGGCTATGAGATCGAATCCAAATATCGCCTTTGAACGGGAAAGACTCACGGTGGGGGAAAATCTCTAAAAAAAAGATGTAAAGAAAAAAAAGAAGTCACATAATAAAAAACCGAAGGGAGGGACAAATGAGGGGAGTAGGTGAAGGGAAAAAAGCCTGGGGAGAAACGGGGAGTTGGCGCGACAGTAAATAAGGGCAGGAAAAAAAGGGGAGGGTAAAGGGACAAAAGGGTCAACCCTCGTTAGTGGTGAAAAGGGTAGGGGAAGGGGTGGTAACCAACTTTAACTTCCGAAACCAAGAAGTCAACAAAAGGGGCTAAGAAACTAACGGGCAAATGTCATAGCAAAGACCTGGGCGGACCTGTTTCCATTCTTAGTGGGGGAGGTTCGCCGCTACCAACTCGTTGTTCCCTCAACGGAAGAAGAAAAGGGAGATAGACTTGGAGCCGGAAAATTGTGGAGAAAAAAAAGTCTGCTTTTGGGGCGGAAAAATCGGCAAGTTAATTCCAGAAAAAATTTAACCATGTTCAACACCTACGAAAAAGGGAGGGGGAAAAAAAGAAAACTAGTTCAGGAGTGCGTAACCCAAACGTTAAGTGGGGGGGTGGGAGGAAGTTTGAACGAGCTGCAAACACTGAGTAGGGCAAAATCGGCTGGAAGGGGGGGCCCGTCGCGGGAGTTTGTGACATGCGGGGAAGGGAGGACAAAAAGATGGAGAACCGTTAAAAACCAAGAAATAGAGAAACAAGGAGCGAGTTTGGGAAAAAGTTGACGTATGCGGATAGCTCCGGGACATAAGAGGCAGGGGGGGAGTAACAAGGGAGGAAGGAGGGAAAAGGGGAGTCAAACCGCGGGCTAGAGGAAACGTTAGAAAGTTTGTAAAGGAAACGTGAATAAACGTTACTACTATCGTGCCAGGGCAAGGAAGACCAAGCAATAAGAACGTCACCGTCAGAATTGATTGGGGGAAGAGAACGGGGAAAGAGAAGGAACGCAATGTGGGTGCTGGGAAACAGAGGGGGACCCAAAAACCTGTATTTTGAGGTGAGAAAGCGCTACAAACAAAACTGAGGCTTAGGGAGCAAAATAGAGTGAGAAAAGACAGACACAAAAGCGAAGAATTGGTGAAGCACCAAAGGCAAGGACCCGGAAATAAAAAGGTAGCTGCCGTTGAAAGGGGTACAAAAAAAAAAAGGATTCGACGAAAAAGTAAAGGGAACAGAAAGGGGGGAAATGGGAGGTCAAAACGCACAACGCCGAACGCGGGTGAAATAATACGGAACAAGGGAGAGAACTTATAGAAAGGAGGTTCAAAAAAGAAAAAAACAAAAATCAGCAAAGGGGAAAAAAACAGGCCGAAAATCGCAGGGGGAAAAAAAAAACTTTCATGTGGGACTTAAAGACACAGAGCCCAGTCGAAAAAACAAAAGCTCCAAACTGGATGAACAAAATCAGAAGTGGGTGGCTCTAGTTGTTGCTTCAGCGCGAGAAACAGGTACGTACAAAAAAAAACACTGGGAAGAGAGGGGGGGGGGGTTGGGAACAAGACAGAGGGAGCGGAGCAAAAAGAGCTTATGGTGGATGCCAGATAGGAAAGAGGAGATTGAACAAGTAATTAGAGGGAAAAAAAAAATCATGGACTCAAAAGAAACAAGTTAAAACACCCACAATACAAAAAAGGGAAAAAAGTAAGGGGTTGTAAGAAATAAAAAGCAGAGGGGGGAAAGAAAGGCCGTGCGATCTACGGCGCAGGAGGGGGCCCCGTAGTGGGCCAAAGGAAGAGAGGGAGAGAAAATCCTAAATGAGGAAGAGAGGAAATGGAACAAAAAAAACGAATATAAAAAAAAAAAAAATCCCAAGTCAGAAATAATACATAAAAAGGGACAAAGGTAGATGCTGGGGGGGGGAAAGAGGACTGAAAAAAAGAAAGGAAAAGAAAGACCACCAGGGCAGGAGGGTCGCCCAAAATAGGGAAGAATACCAGATTCCGTAAGAATGCGACACAAACAAGAACAAATGAAAACAAGGGTGGAGCCCTCTAGGGGATAGAGGAAACACAAGCTTAGTCTCCTCGAAGCGGAGGAAGGATTAGGGAAAAAAATAAGATCATCTTAAGAAAGAAAACACTAGAGGGGAAGAAGAATAAAACACAATGAGAATCTATCCAGAAGCCATGTGAGGAATAAAATAGTCAGGATGGAGGCTCTGGAAAAGGTGAAGATCAAGTCATGAATGTGGGGTAAGGAATAGAAGAAAAAAAGAGAAGGGGAGTACAAAAAGAACAAAACAGCCCAACAGTGCGCGAAAGGTACCAGGGGCAGGGGGGGGGGACCCGGGGGGGGGGAACAACCTAAAAACAGAAAAAAAATCAAGAATCAAACATATAAAGATTGGGAAAAATCAAAAACAAGAAAGGGAGAGGTAGAACATGGGATGAAGGAAATTGTTCCAAGCCGGGGGGGAGGAAGGCACTGGGAACGAAACACTGGAAAAAGGGTAAGAGGAAAAAGGGACTAACCCTTCGCAAAAAGGCAATAATAATCAAAGGAATGGGAGTTCTGCATGGGAGAAGCATCTCAGAACACAGCAACAGGGGGACCAGAAAAAAAAAAAAAGCGTAGGCGGACGGCCCCCCGAAAGAAGGGAAAATAAGGGTTCAACCAGGTGAACAACCAAGAAAAGGGGAGGCATTCTAAGAGAAAAAAAAAATTTCAGGGCTTTCAGACTCGACATAAATAGAAAAGAGGGGTGTACGGCGATAAAAAAAAAAAAGAAGGGAAGTTTGAAAAAAAACGGAATGGGGGAGCTAAAGAAAAGAAGTGGTCTCAGTAAAAAGCATATGTGAATGGAAGGTGTGGAGAATAGGGCAGAAAAAATCTGGGAAATCACGAAAAATTCAAGAAAGGGAGCAAAATAACGGCGATTTAGGTCGTAAAAATCGGACAAAACGCAGAATAAAAGGTATAAAATCTAAGGGTTTACAAGGGAAGTCCCAACTCTTGGGGACAATGGAAAAATACCGGAAAAAAAAACAGAAAAAGGGACGTAATAAGGAAAAAAATGGCCTAACCGGGGAAGTACGAGTTCAAAAGTTGTATATACATAAAAAAAAACCTCAGATAAGCGATGAGAGGGGGGAATCAAGGGGGGAGGTAAAAGTCCCCCCACAAGAAGGGAATGGGACTCAGGATAAAAAAGATTGAGTTTGGAGGAAAGTAGGCGTGGGGTAACAAAGACAAGGAAATAAAAGAAAAAACAGAACAATAAAGGACTCAGGGGGGGATGTTACAAAAACCAGAATTTTAACAGAAAGTAACTAAATAAAGAATTCTAGCTCCGGAACAACCGAAATAACACCGGAACTGCCAAAGGAAAAAACAAAGAAGAGATGAAAAAACAAGAAAACTGGCTTACAAATAAGGGGGAGACCGCAGGAGGGATCATTCAACTCCTGCCTAGAAAAAAGAGTCTGAGAAAAAAAACTGGACTTAAGTCGTGGCGGAAAAGAAAACGGTAATTGAGTTGGGAAAAAACAAGAGAAATAAATATGTTTAGCTCCTAAAACACAAGGAAGAAGGCTGTTCTTAAAAAAGGGAACCAGCCCCGAGGGGGGACAAATTCAAAAAACCCCCTTTGAAAGAACGGACTACGCTTACCTAGATCCAAAGATGAGGGAAAAGAAGGAGGAGGTCTGCAGGAAAAAGGGAATTGTAAAAATAGAGAGAGACCAATTGTTAGATTACGGACGGGTCAATCCAGCGAAGAGAAGACTCACCAAAAAGGTCCCACGCATGAGCAAAAAAGACGGAAAGAAAAAAATTAATGGGGTGCAGGGGGAAAAACCACGCGAACAAAACAGGGGATCATGTAGAGAAGGAAAGTGAGGCGAAGCAAAAGTGGGGGAAGAGAATGTGGTGAGGGAAGAGGAAAAGAGCACTATGAGAAAAAAAGCCGGGGCGACTCAAAAAGTAGGGGCAGCGGACCAAAGTGTGAAAACTACGACCCAAGATGACTTAAAACAAAAAAAACGAGGAACAAAGAAGGGAAAGAAATCCAAAAAAAGGTAGAGTTTGGTGGGGTCTAAAGGTGAGAAAAGAAAAAATAAAATGGGCTAAAAAAGGGGATAACCACACTGGAAAAAGAAGCAGGGGATTGGGGCACAGATCGCAGTGGTCACGGAAAAATAAAATACAAAAGAAAAATTCGCTGTCAAAGGGAGTACAACCATAACAATCAAACGTGGGGAGAGAAAGGGAGAAAAAAATTTCGTGGGTGGCGGGGGTATGATAGGGCGGGAAGCACCTCGTGGAAAGGGACTAAACAGGGATGTGGGAAGGGGAAAAGTAATCTGTGGGGGAAAAAATAGGAGGGCAGTCAAAGTCCCCAAAGGAAAAGGCTTGTCAGATGATTAATTGGTGTGGAAAAGAATCCGAAACCAAACTAGGACACGTCGGAAGGGGGGAAAGCATTCTAGCCGTCGATAGGGTGGGGGTTTCAGAACGGTGGACGCAAAGGTTTCGTTTGGGGTGACACAAGGGTCAAAAAACAAAAAAGAGGGTTCAAAGTGTTCTTGGCGTGGAACAACATATGGGAAAACTCCAAAGGTATTCGTCTGCCGGGGTAAGAAGGTGGACTGGTCTGAAAGGGAGGCAAAGAGAAGGGCCTAGGGGGCTGACAAAAAACCTCGGGGAGGGGGACTTTGTGCTCATGGAAAAGCATTTGCAAGAAATATAAGAAAATGGAGTTACGCTGTATTTGCGAAGTACAGGGAGAGAGGACAACATGGGGAATCGGGGAGCAATAGAAAACGGTGGTTCGGAGAAAGAGCAGGTGTTACTAGAAGGACTAAGAGAGGGGGACGAAAGGAAAACTAAGAAAAACTAAGAGTGCAAAAGCCACTAGGCAAGAAGAGTCAAGAAAAAACGAAAAAGGGAAAAAACCCTGGTGAATACCGAGAGGGTCAAAGATAGGACAGTTACACAAAGATTTCGCGCGGATAAGAGACAGAAAATTTCGGGGGGCTCAAAAGCAAAAGCAAAAAAATGAAAGAAAAAAGGGGAAAAGAGAATATACAGGAGGCGATAATCTGTCCAAAAAAAAAGGAAATAAGGGTGGAGAGGGGACCGAAGATTTGGGGGACTTCGCAACACGGAAGAAAATTTCGAAGAAACGAAACTCAAAAGGGAGAGGACACCGCATAGACAACGGATGGACAGTATACGGATTCCGCGTGTTTGGAGGGAGGAGATAAAACAAAGAAGGAAAAACAAAGAGTGCAAGGAGACGCCTTGAAACAGGTAAATGAAGAGTGTTATGAGTAACGTACAGGGGGAAGGAAATTGAACAAAAAAAAAAGGGACTCGGAATGACGGAGTGAATAGGGAAGTGATGCCAATAGCCATAAAGGAACTAAAAAGAACAAGGTAAGGTAAAAAAAAAGTACGGGGTAAACGAAAACTCGGGGGCAACTCGCAGTGCAAAAATGAAAGGAGAGGGAAACCTGGGTGAATACAATTTCATATGACGGAGAAAAAAAAACCTATAACGGAAGGGGGCAGCAGAGATCGCGGAATCACAGAGGAAGGGTGGGTTGAATAAGAGATAGTTTGCGGAATCGGGGGAAGACAAACCTGAAGTAGCAATGGGAGGAGTTGGCGAAAGGACGGCAGACTGTTGACGAGAGGGAGACAGCTAGTTCCATCTGACGGACCTTTCAATCAAACGCATTCTCCCTTTTGAGAGAAAAGGGTTGGGGGCGAAGACGTGAGTGGAGGAAGGGGGTGTGCTAAAAACATGATGGCCAAAAGGTTGGGGTAAAAAAAGTTTTTCCCGGTCGGAAAGAATACCAACCAAAAAGAATAAATCTGGAAAGCGCTGGTGAAAAGGGAGGGGGGCCAATGATAATGTAAGAAAGGGAATGGGGGAAGGGGTCCTACAGAAAATAAAAGGAAAAAATGACAAAAATGAAATTCACCGACAAATCTTAGAAGGTAAGACGGTCAACCAAGGCCTGATAAAAGAGCCAATCGAACGTGGGGGTCTTGATTCGAAGAATTCGGGGGTCAAGAAATGAAGGAAGTATCCCCATAGCGGGGAACGCTCTGAAAGGACAACTTTTTCCCCTCAATACTGTAAAAACTTAACGTAGGGGGAGGATTTGGAAAATAGCAAAGGGGGGGGACGGAAAAAAAAGGTGTGGAGAGAAGTTAAATTAGGAAGGAGGGTAGTGGCCGAGGTGCACAAAAGGAACCCACAAGGTCGGGGAGAAAATGTATGACATGCGTGAGGGACAGTCGGAGGAACGACAAGGGTGGGGGGCATGGGAAAGCCGCAGAGTTTTCCAAGGAGCATGCTTGGAGAGGGACTGACCGGGATGGAAGGGCATACAAAAAAAACTGAGCGTTGTTCGGGATACATGAAAAAAGGGAACAGGAGGGGCCTGTCAAGCAAAAGGTCAGGAGGGAAGCAGGTGCAACGAACGGACAAAGGTTGGTTGCTATTTCCGATTAAGGGTAAAAACACCTTAAAGGGGTGGAGTGAACTGTGTGTTCACCAAAAGGGACGCAAAACAAAGAAGATAGCAAAAAAAAAAAACGAGGATTGCACCACAGGTGCGAGGAAGAAAAAAAATATTGAAAAAAAAGACGGGTGGACTTGTGGAGGGGGGAGAAAAGGAAGAAAACCGAGGACAAACCAAGAAAAGAGAAAAAGGATCGGGAGAATGTGGGCAGGGGGGGGAATAGGAAAAAAAAATTAGTAGAATTTTCTTTGAGGTAAGAAAGGTGCTAAAGGGCAGCTATAAAAAAACCAAAAGGAAAAGCGGGGGTCAGAAAGAGGGGTTGAACAGGGTGACTAAAGAAATGAAATATATACTACGGCAACGTTTCCCTGAAATCTTAAGATTTGGAAGCTCCCGCACCAAAAATTTTCCGAGAATCCAGAGAAGTAATGTAACTTTCAAAACGCGGAAAAAAAAAGCCAAAGTGGATGCAACATAACCCAACTCAGCCACACAAAAAAAAACACAAGGAAAAAACAAGATACCCTAACAATAACCACAAAGAAAAAAGATAGAAGAAAGAAAAAAAGAATCAAATGGACGGTGTTTAAGCCACCAAACGAGGTTTCACAAAAAAAAAATAAGACAAAAAACCAAGGAGGCCGGAAGTACATGGGCAAGGAAAGGGAGGGGGAACACGTAGTAAGAAAAAATTTACAACGGAGAGAATTTTCAAAACAGGAACTCACGCAGTGGGGGGAAGTCTGACCGACGGTAGCTCGAACGGACTTATGGCAAAAAAGAAAAAATAAGGGGCATCAACAGTCCACGAAAACAAAAAAATATCTCAAACTTCATGGAACGCGAGGACAAAAGAACATCAAACCAATGCCAAACGCCCCATCTCAAGAGAGAAAGAAAAAAAATGACAGAGTGGGGACGGGGGGTTTGAGGGGAATCGAGGGGAGGAGAGTCAAAGGGGGTAAAGAGACCCTAAAAGGTGAGGGGGGGAAAAACCAGGAAAACTAGGATCGCCAAAAACAAAAGACGGGGCCCGGAGAAGGAAGGGTGAAGCAGGTCGCTGAAAAGAGGGGGGAAAAGTCATGTAGCGAAGGCACGTAACAACGGGTTGTTGCCCCAAGCCCGGTCAGGATTGATAAGACAGAGGAGGTGACCAAAGGAGTGTGCAGAGGAGAAAACGTAACGGTAATCCGAAGCACGGTATAAAGGTAAGGGCCATAACTTGCTAAAGGGGGGAAGTTTTGGGGGGAGTTACCCTTGGGGTACGAAAGAAACGTAGGGTCAACAACGGAATCCCGTGGGTCTAAGTCCGGCAGAAACAAAGTGCATCGACGCGCGGGCGAGTGGGGCTATCTGGGAGGAAAGAATCGAATCCTCCCACCGGTTCGATGGCGAGATCCGGAAAAGGTGGGGGGATTGGGCAAAAAGTGCAGCAAGGTGCCTGTAAGGATATAGGGTTGGGGTATCATAGGGAAACATTCAAAATAAAGAAAAAAAAAAATGGTTCCAAGAGTCAAGGGGGGTTTCCCCGAGGGGAAAAAAACGGACCCAAAGACAGTAAAGATTCCAGTCTATAAGCAAATGGTTGGAGGAGACTTGGGGGGGGAATTGAAGGGGAAGGGGAAGCTGAGAGAGAACAAAGGGGACGACAGAGGAGGGACAAGCGCACTTCGCCAAAAGAATAATCAAGGGAAGGATAAAATTGGAGCAAAAGCATCTCAAAACAAACGATGTAGAAGCACGGCTGCCTTGCGGCCAAAGAAAAGAAAGGAGAAAGTAAAAGAGGAAAAATATCAAAAACTGTGACAAAAGTGAAAAAAGTAGGAGATAGGAAAGGGGGAAATAAGGCCGCAGGAAGCAGCGTATGAAAAGAGGGAAAAAGGAAGGGGTGTCATTAACAGAGCTCTGAAGGAAAGATAGTTGGGAAAAAGGGGGAGGAAAACTCGAGGAAGTAAGCTGAGAATCGTCCAAGAAAAAGATGAAGCAAAGATGAAAAAAAAAAAGCATTTGGTATTGGCGAACAAAAAGCAGAGACAGAGGAGAAAATATACATGAAATGTCCTGTGGGACGACAATCCAAAAGTCTTAGCAAAAAGAATACACCCAAGAAAGGAAATTAAGGTGAAAGAAAAAGGAGGAGAACCAAATGAAGTATCATACAACTTGGGGGTGGAAGGGGGGAAAAGTAGTAAAAAGCAGAATTGAGAAAAAGGGGAGAAGGGAAAAAAAACCATCTTGAGTCCACAAAGGCATTCGGGACGGTTGCGGAGAAAAGGGAAAGACGGGAGGTTTGAGAGAAGAGCGGGGACTGCGGCCCTCGGGAAAAAAAGAAAAACAACAGAAAAACACCAGGAACTATAGGGGCACCCGATGTTCACAGACACCCTAAATCGCGTAAAAGGAAGAGCTCAGTACCCGGCGCGAACAGAGCCGCCTCCCGGAAAAAAAAAAATCGAGGAAATATTTAAGTGCTGCCGAATAAGAAACATCGGATCAAGAATATAGGGAAGGATTTTGCAAGAAGAAGGGACCACGCTCAAGAGGGGGAAAGAAATTACTTGAAAAGGGCTAGGATAATAGCCATTTTTGATTTTGGGAAACCAAGAAAGGGGCAAAAGAAAAACAGGAAACAATTCGGTGTAAAAAGGGGAAAAAAGAAATTAACGTACACAGAAACCAATGAACTGAACTAGTAAAGAGTCACGAGTCCGGAAAGGGGGGTTTTTTCGAAAAGGACAGAAAGTGGGATAGATTACGGGGCGGAGGCAGGTCGAGCGGCCCAACATAAAAGGAACGAATGAAACAACCAAAAAATTATCGCCAAAGAGAAAGGGAGAAAGTGCATAATCCGAACAAATCAAGGGGACAGTGGGCGGGGGAAAAGGGGGAAAAAGACGGGGTAGCGGGGAAGCCTACGCTCAGTAGGGAAAAGTACTCTGGGGAAAAGACACACTTATACAAAAAGGGGAAACTCGCACCAAAACCAACGGAGAGGAAAGGGAGAAGGAAGAAAAAAAAAAGTAACGGCTTTGTGGTAGGGATAAGGCGAAAAAATAGTTTGAGAGAGCGAAAAAAGAAACAAACTGGGAGGAAAAGCAAGCGCACGTTCAAACGTAGATGGAGAGAAAGGGGTTAACGGGTAGCGGTAAAACACAAAGGACTTACTAGGTGGGGGGGAGGAAAAATAAAAAAAGGAGGTGAAGGAGTGGTGTATAGGTTCAGCAAAGGGGGGCTTGCCCCCTTAAGACGAAAGTTGTTGGTGGGCCTCGGGAGAGAACAACGTATCATGAAAAAGATAATTTGGAACACACTGGCAAAGGGGGAAGAAGGAAAGGATTCCTTCATCAGGGGGAGGTGGGAAGTTGAAAAAATGAGCTGGAGGTGTGATTTGGAATGTGACTCCCTAAGTTGGGTTTCGGTGTTAACTGCGCTAAAAACATGGGACATCAAAAGAAAGGTGGGGACAAGGTAGCCTAATAGAAAGTGGCTGTGTGGAAAAAAACAGACGGGCGATAAAACAGGAAGGAGGACGGAGCAAAAGATGGGCCTGGAAAGGGCGGCAAGCCATCTTATGTAGAAGGGCGGGGTGGTAAGGTTTAGGGAACAAAGGCTGGGGGAAAGGGGGGGGGAAAAGAACTAGAAGTGTTGAAGTCCTTACTGAGTAAAGGGAGGGGGGGGCCAGAATGGGGGGAAATAAACAAATCTAGCAAAGAGGAAAAAAAAGGATCAAGGGACCAAAAGCAAAAGGATTCAAAAATACCTGCCCCTGGTCGCACGAGGCCACTCGAAGGAGGGCAAGTCGCAGCTGTGCATATAGACGGCGCCGGAAAAAAAAAATGATTCAGACCGTCAATAAAGTTAGGAAAACTTAACTCGCGAGAAGAAACGGGAATGAGGGTTGAAAAAGGAGTATGGACGTAGTGGAAAAAAGGGAACGGGTAAGGCCTTATTAGCTTGAATCGCTGGTGTAAAGCCGCAATGAAACCGGTCTGATGAAGAGCGTCTTCGCAGGAAAAGTAGAAAACTTAGAGAGGGGGGCATCAAGCCGCTGACTCAAAAACTTCTGTGGGTTGCAGAGCGAAGAAGATTGCGGGAAATGCCACAGCCATAAGGGAGAATTTGAAAAGAAAAGTAAAAGAGAAAAAAGCAGGGTAAAGCAGGGACGCCTAGATACGATGGCTAATCCAAAAGTTACACTGGGGGCACTTGTAAACAAGAGGGATACCTAGAATTGTGGCCTCAAAAGTCGGGGGACGGAAGCAGAAAAGAGGTTGAGTTTCTGATAATGGCTATTGGCTAATACGAACAGGGAACATCGCCGAAGGGAAGAAAAAAGGGAGGCCGAAATAAGAAAATGTGCGGGGGCAGACTTGGGCATGGGATATAGTCACGCTCGGGCTTTCTTGCCGGAAAAGGGCGGGGAAACAACGTCAATTACCAACCCAGGGGGAAGGAGGACAATATATAGGGAAGGGGGGGGGAAAAGTCGACTCCGACTTCACAAAAATGCTGTGGGGGGGTAAAAATTTTGTTGGGTTCAAAACCATCGGTGAAACCAAACAAAAGAATAGGGCAACACCGGAAAAAAAATGGGCCGGATAGGGTAGGGAAAGTCCAACATGGCGACTACTAAACCATCAATGGAAAGTCCAAAAAAATAGAAAAAGTAAAGAAGGAAAACTAACCGGAAAAGAGGAGGGGGGATCGGGAACAGGGGGTGGCGGATTCTGAAGTCTTTTAGGTCAGATCAGATAGCCCCAAGCTATCACAAGAAAGAAAAAAAAAAAATACAGTGTAGTTCCGCTCCGGAGTAAGAAAACGAACTGGGAAGGTTTGTGAACCTAAGCTGGAGTAAAAGGGAAGGGGGGAAAAAATAGGGAAAAATGCCCCGAACAAGGAAGAAGCACATGGTATTGACAGAAAAGGAGGGAGAAAAAACCTTGAGGAAAAGGACATTGAAGGAAAAAGGAGACAAAAGGGCGCAAAGGGGGGAAAAAAATTTCGGACACAAGCATAGACAACAGACAGGAAATTTAACGCGCATCTGAAAAATGGGACGAATTGCCAAGGATTGTGGAGGGCAGAACAACACGGCCAAGTTAGGGACTAAGATTCGCTTGAACACAGGGTGTTTTCCTCAAACAAAAAAAATATCAATTTTACAAAAAGAAAAGAAAAGAAAGTATGGGGATCCAAAAAAAACACCCAGGGGGAGGAAGGAGAAAGAGGGAGTAAAAGGGTGGCGGCTCGAGTTACCCAAAAAGAAAAGGAGATAGGAACCCGCCTTTAGAGGGTAGGGGAGTGGGACGGGGGTTTTCACAAAACGCAAAAACAAGGATTAAGCAACATCTGAGTGAAATCAAAGCAACGACAAAAAAAGATAAAAGGGAAGAGAGAAGTAAGGGGGTTAGGCCTGCGGTAAGGTGGCTATGAAAAAAAGGGAGGAAACGCGAAGAGGTTACCAACGAATAAAGGGAATGGAAAGGATCGAAAATGTTTGCGGAATAAGATGCCATAAAGTTTTTCCTTATGAGAGGAGGAAGGGAAAGAGAGTCATACAACCGATGTATAAAGTGAAAGAGAAAAGGCTTAGGCGTGAGTTGATTTTTACGACGAAGAGAAGGTTAAAGTGGAAGCGGAAAAAGGGGCAGAGTCCCAAAAAAAAAAAAAGAGGAACTTAATGTACGCTCCCGCAGAATTTGAAAGGGGTTAAAAAAAAAGACGGGGTGCCGACGGTTGGGCTAAGCGGTAAACCTACGACAACGGAGGA
>Ga0179593_1368806_pt1 | contig 21453 bp, 21 predicted proteins | sample CZODoug2_1_08_16_FD_185931 | JGI IMG/M metagenome (GOLD analysis project Ga0179593, IMG submission 185931) | Vadose zone soil fungal communities from Angelo Coast Range Reserve, California, USA - CZODoug2_1_08_16fungal (PacBio error correction) | ecosystem: Environmental > Terrestrial > Soil >...
CGGGGGGGGGGGGGGGAAGTTTTTTTCCCATACTCGACAGGTCTGCTCCAGAACCAGACGAGAAGCAAGGGGGGATTGAAAACATTGAGGGGGCAGAAGGAGCGGTAGGCGATGCATTTGGAACGGGCAACGTCAGAGCTCAACCAACAACCACAAAAGCTGGAAAAAACCAAAAAAGAGCTCAATTTGGACAAAAACAGGAGGGAGAAAGAGAGAAGGAAGGAGGAGGAAAAAACCGCATCGCCTACAAGCCTCATCAAACTCAGAAAATCTGGAGAAGAGGAAAGAGTCGGTAGGTCACTGTTGGGGAAACTGAACTGCCTTGGCCAGAAGGGTAAAAGAAATATGGAACTCAAAGCCATAGTTTATTCCCCCTATGTTTCGAGGTGGTGAAACACGTAATTGGAAAAACTGTAGGTGTTCAAAAAGGGAAAAAACGTGCATTGAAGAACGTCGATCGACCCAGAACCCACAAGTAAAGTCGTCAGAAGAAAAAATGGTTGTCCGCGCGGGGGGGAAGAACGGGAAATGGAGTAACATCCAAGCCGACGATCAGAAGCAAAATGGACGAGAGGGCACTTCTTGAGAAGGAAAGGGGCGCACAAAGGGAAGAAGGGAAGAAAAAGAAATCATCCGACCTCATTGGGAGAGACATTGCGGGGAGGGGGGGAAAACCGGGAGGCTGAACTCCATTCATACGACTAAACAAAGGACGGCAAAAAGGAGGGAATAATCCTGTAAAACCCAGGATTTTCACTAACGGTCCACGGGGGAAAAAAATGAAGCGCAGGAGGGTCCTACTCAGGGGCCGATAAAGAAAAAAGGGATGGGAAAAAGATAAAAGTGGGGAAAAAACGCCATCAAGGGACGGCTTTGGCAAATTTCCCCGGTTCTAAATAGTACGGCGTGGAGGGGGGTTGCTGTTGTTCTTGGATTTCTGCGGGAGCAGGAAGAGGGCATAAATGACGACAACCCTGGGGACAAAAAGGGCACATAACACGAAAGGCCCTGTATTCAAAGGGAAATTTCGGAATCAAACCAAAGGAGAATGGGGGGCCCCTAAGAAAAGAAGCCCAAGACAATTTGGTAAACTATCAGGGGGCAAGTGGGGAAGTAGACTCTGGGCGAGAAAACAACTAAACGAACCAAAAAAACTAACAGAAAAACTACAAAATAACCGGAGACGCTAGAAACACAAAAGCAAACCAAAAAAAATCACCTAAATCGAATAACCCCACATCAGTTGGTCAAGACGAGTGAGGGTTAACAGGAACCGAGAAGCAAAACCGACCCGTTAGGGGAAAGCTGAAAGGTCAAGTACGTGGGTTTTCCCTTTAATACTAAGGGACGCTCAAACCTGAAATCGACTCTAGAATCTCCGGTTAACGAGAACAGGCAGTGGCATGTGTCAGGGAGGACTATTCCCTCAAAACCGCTATTTCATTGCTCTTGGCACTACTCCAAATGCAAGAAGAAAGGGGGGAACATGGGAGCGAAGAACGTACATAAACCGGTTTGGTCTTGGGCGTGTTTATGGGAAAAGCTCTCCGACCCCGAGCCGGACCCGAAGGAAGCGAGTCTCCGGGCTAAAAACCCGTGGGGCCTGGGTAGCGTGGAAACTCGACCCTGGAAACTGACGCACCGACAGGGAGTGTGACAATTTTCAGAGGAAGGATTATAAGAGCGACCAGTCGAAAACATTCCAAGTTAAAGTCACGCAAAGGAAGGCCACGCCCGACACCTTGCCGGCAAAGGGGGACATGGTGAATACCTAAAAAACGGTCGGCCCTGCACAAACACCGCAGCTTTTCGATACCAACTCTGACCCAAAAAGGAAAAAATTCCAAAACAGAACGAGAAAAAGAGGCCGGCAAGGGCCGGGAAACCCGTTGAACCAGAAAGGGTGGAGCCTGGCCTGCAGCAGAAACCGGGGGACCGCCGGTAAGACCGATCGTGGGAAAGAAAGAAAGCCCCCGGAGGGGGGGGGCAAGTGGTCTGCGCAGAAGGTCTTGGGGCCATGAGCCAGCAGAGCTCACGAGGAAAGAGGGAAGAAAAGCATCAAGAGTCTTACTCCTCCTGACGCAATGGGACAAAAAATAGAGATCTCATCACTTCAACGTAGGTGGTCGTCAAACCAAAACCAACATTTTTTTGGGTGGCTAGCCACGGGTTCTCGCGCAAAAGTCACCAGTCTGGGGGGGAGCTGAAAAACTTCCTCTTCCGGTTCGCCCCCCAGAAAGCGCACAGAAAGCAAAACGAGAAAATTCTCCTTTGGGTCCACACAGTGGGAAAAAAAACCCCAACAAACAAACCCAAGAAAACCAACCTAAACCCTCTCATAAACCACAAGAAAAAAAAAAAGAACGGCCTTGGGTAAGACGTAAAATCCCCACAACCATACGTCCCAGGAAAAAAACAAAAAAAACCCGGGAACCCTCTGTAGGACGCCGTCCCCCGGGGTCAGAAAGATAGGAGAAAATGTAAAACGGGCGGCGGAAACAAAAACCAACTACGGGCTCAACCTGCGCGAGCTCAGCCACCAGCTCCAAGACCCTCATGACGTCTCAAACACAACCCTCCTACAAGGGGGGGGGGATTCACCCTCCACATTTTTGGTGGGGGTGAAAGCAGAACTTAACTAAGGACTGGGACGTGGGAGTAAAAAACCGTCCCGAAAATGGGTTCAGCGGGTTTGCAAAAGGGAGAACGCTTGATTAAATGAACTGCGGGTCCCCGGTTTTTTTATTTGGACCGGGGTTAGGACGTGGAGCGGGTTTTGGGCCTATGCAAGGGTATATTTCTAACCAAAAAGGGGGTTACCGGGGAAAGGGTCTAGAAGCAAGATCTTCAGGCCCCATCCCCATCCTAAACTTAACGAAAAAAATAGGGTAATGGTCCTCATCCTAAACCATTAAGGGGGGGACGGGGAAATGAGGTGGGAAACCTCCTTTTAAGGCAGAGAGGCGAAATTTACGGAAAAAGCCACGCAAGGATGGGGGGCCATTGGTGGGATCGAAATGGTTCTGGAGGGAGGAATGGTAAAATATCGCCGGGACTCTAAGGCGAGGGTTTATATAACTATAAAAACAACAAAACAAAAAAATAGGAGTAATATCTATGTAGTCATAGATTAGGTCGTACAAACGTGGGAGGAAGGAAGCATGCAGTATGGATTACTTCTGTTCCAAAGTTTAATGGGGAGAAGGACTAGATTCGGTCCAGGTACTGCCTCTTTTTTTAGGGTTAGTCCAGAAACTCAAGAATACCCGAATGTGCATAGGGGGCCAAGTACAAATGGAGGTCTTTGCCCGTTAATTAGTCCGCATGTTGGCAGTGTGCGGTGCGACATTGGCAGACAGACACGGTCGCCCCTTTGCGTGCTCAACCCCTGAAAAACAAAAAAAATGACTAGGGGGTGCCCACACGCCATTTACGAAAGGGGAGCGTAGATTAACAAAACCCGCCAATCAAGCGTGCATCAAAGGCGGATCGGGAAAACAACGCCATCTTCAGCTCTTTACGCAATACCCCCTAGGAACCGGCCAGAGGATACAAAACGAAAGATGTGATCCACTGACTTATGTTTAGCTATGAGAAAGGGGACGGTAAAAGGGGCCTCGACTGCAACAAGTTGAAGTTTAGTTGAACGCGACAGGGGGACACCACGGCTCGAACAGGCTTTCTCAAAATGTTAACAAGTGGGTGTGCCATAAAATAGGGTGGTTTTCGACGTTATTCTGGGCATGTTTTTAATCGGGGACCTGATGAACAGTGGCGGAGGAAAAAAGAGCGGGGGAGGGGGGGTACAGTTGGGTTGAACGGGTGCTTCGCTCTCTGGGTTGGGTAAGCCCTGAAAGAAACCCCGACGGTTGAAAAAAAAGTTGGCGCGAAAGGCGCTAAAAAAGGGGGTGGAAAAACTACTTACCAAGTTGCACGACGGGGAATTGCAATGGGCGACGGTGCAGGCACCGCATCATATGCGTTCTCTGGAACGGAAAGAGCATACGGATTAGTCCTTGTAGACAGGCAACCAAGACTCGCTGGGTGGGTAAAACACAGGGTATTAACAGCCTCGGTACAAACACGATTCTAACCATGTGGGATGGGGCGATTAAAGCCATTGGGGGGTAAAGTCTCCCACGGCCCTCAATACTAGGAGCGTCGGGTGGAAATGGCGTGGGTGTCAATGAGTGGTTCTGCAATGTCGCCTGCCTTTAGAAGGGGTCAAGACGGGATAAAACTTGGAACACCTGTCGAAACTAAGAGGTTACTGCCTTGACGAACTGGGGAAAAGGTGCCCTGATCAACTACCACACAAGTCTTAAGAGAATACGGATCCTCGAAAATTCGGCACCTCACCTGGCAAAGGGAAGGGACCCAAAACGGTCTATAACTTCTGAATTTCTGGACGTCCTCTGGGGGAAGGGAGAAGGTAGGAAGGGAAGGGGGGAGGAGAAGGGGGAGGGATAAGGGGGTGGGGTGGAATGAGGAGTGGGGAGGGGAAGAAGAGGTGGGAGCCGAAGAGAAAAGTCTTTGGGACAACTTTCGGGGTAGCGGAGGAGCTAGAGGCGTCCTGGGGGAAGGAGGAAGACCTGCGACAGTGGGGAGATGGTCAGGAAAAAGACAAGGAGTAACGACAGGGGGTCCTCTACCAGAATCGGTCAGACCCCCAAAACCCGCAACCGGCAGGGGAGGGGGGATGGTCCTCCAGCTGGGGCGAACACTTCAACATAGAATAAAAACAGGAACAAGCTGTTGTGTTGTAGATGCGAATCTGTTGGTGGTAGAAAGAAACGAGAATATTGCAGAACAACTGCGAGGCCCCGTCTAGGGGGGGGAAATTGGGACACCAACGTTCCCAAAATGGGGAAAGAGAACAGGAGGTGAGCCGGTTTCAAAAAGCCGACGTCTTGCAGAGATGATAGTAAAGCGGAAATTGCGAAAATCCGTACTGAGATTCGAGGCAGGGCGGGACTCCGACCAAACAAAAGACCGGAGGGAAACTGTTCAGAACAATCGGAAAAAAGGAGGTGGCCGGGCAGGGGAAGGAGGTGCAAACCGCCTCCCGGAAAAATGCAATTCATAGGGTAAACCAAAAAGCCCCCCAGGGGGGGGGGGACCCGGAAGAGAAAGAGCCTAAACCGAAGGGGATTCAGTATCGCCGAGGGAAAAGGGGCTCGCGGGCGGGACCGGGGAGGAAACAGGGGGATGGAGAGGAAACGACGGCCTTGTTGGGGTATAGGACCGATAGAAAAGGAAGGCGACGAGCAAACGGGGAAAAAAATGGGAAAAACGGGGACCCGGAGGTTCACAGAGAGGGGAAACAGGCGGGGAACTTTCCCAGCCAAGGGCCTTGGGTGACACTTCGGCAGTGAGATTGGAGGGCAGGAGGCAGCGGGGCCGCACGCAAGACAATCACAACAAAGGGAAAAGGAGGGGGAAAAAAAATAGAGAGATGGGAATTCCACGGCCACTACAAACAGAGGGGAAGCATACATATTCATGTCACTGGGAAGGAGATAGCGAGTGAATCTAAAGGGTGCAATGGGAATGCCGCTGCTCACGCAAAAAGGAACCTGTGGAGCTAGTAAGAAAATGTTGAAAGACACAGTCAGAAAAAGGGCAACTTAAAAAAAAGTGGGGGTATTGGCCAACGTCCAGGGGGTTCACCTTGCCGAGCACAGGGGACTCGAGAAAAAAGCTCATATCACAAAAAAATGAAGAGGGGGAGCTACGAAGTCCTCAGAATAAAGGGAAAGCGTAAAAGGGAGTGAAAATCTCAAATCCTATGCCACATCAGAGGGGGGGAGAGGAAGGGTCGGATGGGAGTATACTTTTCGGTGGGTCCGTGTGCAAACACAAGACAGGGAAAGGCAGCATTCTCTATCTAACTCAAAAATCAGCGCAGACGATCGAAAGTGACGTTTGGTGGGGCAGAGGATCTCCACCGGAAAAGAGGATCGCCCAGGGGAGAACAAGGGAGTACTTGACACTAACCCCCTGAAGGGTACGGTGGGGGCGGAACGGGAGGGGCAAGGAAAACGCCTGTTTCCGGGGGAATAGAAAGAAAGCTTTCGGAACAGGGTGGGGGCAAACACACCTAATCACTTGAGAACTATGACTGAAACGAGATCGAAGGCTGTTTTTCGCGGACTAGCTGGCAAGAAGAGGGCGGGAACACGGCGAACATGCCTGTGGCTTCTCGGAAAAAATAAAAAAAAGGCCGAAGGAGGCGGAAGGGGGTGGTACGACCAAGCCAGGAACAAACGGGGGGAGAGGAAATAGTCCAGGTATATCATCCGGGTGCGCTAAAACCAAAAAAGCGAGGAAAATACCACCGGCTCTCCACACGCTAACATCAAGGGGGGGCGCGAGGGACGACGGGGTGCAGGGCCTTTGTTTACTGACAGTGGGGGGGGGAGGAAAACTAGCCCCTATCACCTACGGCCTTAGGGTACAAAAACGGCGGGAATGGAGTTAAATCCGGATTTGGGGGTTGATCAAGTAAAGGTCAAGGGGGGGTTCTTAAAACCGAACAGGGGGAGTTCAACCAAAGAAAAGATACGGCTGTTCCAAAACTCCGGTCTTTCCAAGGGTCTCTCAAATCGGGCAAGACGAGAAGAGAGTATCCAGAACAACTGGGGAAACGCTTATCGCCAATCCGTCGAATTTACAATAAGGATAAAGGACTGGGTCGATTTCCGGTACGGGAGATGTTGAAAGGAGGCGAAAAAAAGGAAGATGGGGTCCGAGAGGGGTTATCACTCCTGAGGGCTTTGGCCGGGGAGGGTTGGTGGTTGGGAGGTGGGCTCAGATCGCGCTTCGTCAAACCTGGTTGTCGGGTAAAGGGGCACCTAGGGCCACCTAAGTGGGGGTGCTCCGAGACACAGTTCCCCTTGGGGTACCAACCAACGAGAGGGGAGGACATATTCCCAGAGGAGGGAAAGAGAGGGAGCCGCGTTTTGGGTCGGAGACACTAGAGAAATCTAAGGGGGGGACTCACTCCTCGCGACCCGTTCGGCCTAGTATCCAGAGAGGCAAAATAGGTCCCCGAATCGCCAAAATGTGCGAAGTCTAAGAAAGACAGGCAGACCACCCCACCCTCCTGATTCAACGGGTAGATAGACGCAGTAACCACCGGGAAGGCGAGAGAGTCACCCTCCCTTTGGGGAGAGAGTGGGGAGGTACCCCGTGTGAGCGGGGAGTCGGAAAGACAAAGGGGGGAGGTCCAGGGCAGTTGATCCCGAGATGTTATAAAATCATGGTGAGGTAGGACACGTGAGGGGCTGACAGTTAAGAAGGGAAGAACACGGGGAGCGGCAGAACCGCGGGGCCCGAGGAAGAAGGACGACCCAACACCCTTGTCTCGCTCGACACACTGCAGGGGGGTGGTTGGGTGCAATCATAACCACCTGGATCGGGTTACAGAATCCGAGAAAACAACCAAACTCCCGCCCGGGGCTCACACCAGCAGAGGGGACCATATAGCTCAAGCACCAAGGGGCTCTCAATAAATCGATGGTGCAGAATAAAAAAAAAGGGCCAAGGCTACCATAGGCGCACCGTTTGTGCCCTGTCGGTGTTGAACACACAGGGGGTTGTTGCGAGACCAACCGTCGCGCCATCCGGCCCGGGCGGGGGGAAAAACAGGTCGAAACACAACTCTCTGTCTAGCAGGGTAAAATCAAACCCCTGGCGACCTGGGGGGGGGGGGGTTGGGTGGATACCCCAACACAAGTTAAAGTGGGGGTAAACAAACCCGCAAAAAGCAAACGAAAAAGCGAACAAACAGACTTGTATGTTATCTCGGAAGAGGAAGAAACCAGATAGCACGAAAAAAAAAGACAACAGCAAACGCGGTACTTAGGGGAAGCACCCAGTCAGTAACATTTGGATAGCCAACTACCTGACGATCGATTTGCTGTCGAGAAAAGTTAAAAATCTCAAAAGAAAGGCAAATGACGTCCAGCCAAGAAAAAACCAAACCTTCTCTTCGGAAGAGGGACCCTGCGCAGGCTACAAGTAAGTTCCCTATATGACGGTAGGGACCCTCTTCGAGTCGTAGAGAGCCCCAACCGGTGCTTGAAAAAAACTGACCCATCTACGCGACCAGCACTTTCGGGGTGGGGGGGGGGGTTCAAGCAAAACTCTGCCCGTGACAACCTCTTCGGTTAACTCTGCGTGCCCTCCGGGACAGAGGCTATGGGGGGTTAAAAAAGCGCCCGAACGAAATCAAACCAACCACCACATTCAAAAGGTCTTAAAAGTTAGGGTTGAAAAGATTTAGTTGCCAAAACGGATCTTCCCCCTGTTCGTCCAGCAGTGGAAAGACCGTGGGGGGCTGGAAAGCGAAGGCGATAAGGAACAATGGGGAAAAAAAAAAAACGTGGGGGGATGTAAGCCGGGCACTGAGAGGTCAATCAAATCCACCCCTCGTCAATGCACCCGGGACCCGTCCCTGGGGGGGTGGACTAAGGACCGTAAGCGAATCCAGACCTCAATGGGTTCCTGTTGCCAAATATCAGGTAAAGACTTTGGTTCCAAACAACCTCTTTGACCTCCCTGGGCGCTCAAGTCTGATGGTTTTGCGTGAAAACATCCCTCCGCAACGGGGCACCGCGGTGCCCTAACTTTCCACAACAGGTGTAGGTTGACATAGGGTAAGAACGAGGCCCCATGAGGGGAAATCTAACGTGAGGGGGGAATGCCGGTTTTATAGATCTAACTCTAAACAAAAAAAAAAAAGTCGGGGTGAAAAGAGGAGAGATTATAAACTGAAAGACTATTTCGCACCAAAAAGGTAAAGGAAACATCTGGCATCGGGCATAGGGGGCGTCGGATGGTCAAGGCAGAAAAAAGAATTCCATTGACGTTAACAGAGGGGGGACCAAAAAAGGAGCGTAAAAATGGGGCTTGAAGGGAAGATGTCGCACCAGGTTATTGAATGGCTGGGACCGGCAAAATTTCGAAGTCGACGACCACCAGGGGGGGGAAATTGGGTTAAACAACTCGAGGCATCCCCGAGAACGTTTCAATGGGATCCTTCCAACCAAAGAAGATTGGTAATACAAGAGATCAAAGAGTACCAACTATTAAACGCGCTTTACGCGAAGCCCGACTGAAGGGCCTCAAATCTGCCGGTTGCACAAACCGACAAGGGTTAGAAAAAGGGAGGAGGGCAAAGTGGAGGAAAGGATGCGGGTAAAAAAATGGGGGGGGTGGTAATATGGGAAGGGACGGCCTTCACTGGAGCCAGACTGTGAAAAAGGGAACCAGAATCAGTCGCTTAGAAACGGCTCCGGGGAAGGGGCCAGATTCAAATAAGGGGGAAGGTGGGAAAAAAAGGGGCGGGTCAAAAAAAAAAAGATTAAAAGGGGAGGTTGCGGTGGGCCAGCCCGGGGCGCCCGAAGGTAACAAGGGATGGGTTAAAAAGGGGCTTACAAAAAGGTTCGCCCGGGGGAAAAAAAATGGGTGGAAGAAAAGGGGGGCGAACCAAAAAAAACAATGTGGTGGGTGACGAAACGACGGCCACAACATTGCTCCGGGATGTACTGGCATAAAGGGCTTACGCTCGATGCTGAAGCAAGGGGTGGGCTCCGGTGATATCTCTGTATGTCAAGAAAGAGCCAGCACCAAGAGCACGGGGGTGAAAGGGGAGCGGGGAGGGAGAGCCAGGGATGGCGGAGAGGACCACATAAAATCAAAAGTGTACAGTGGGGAACGGGGAAACCGAGCCCAATCGGCTAGAGGCCCGTCATGTGGTCGGGGAAGTTGGGGGCCTCGGTCAGCAAGCTTGTTGTTGCCCGCAGGGGCTCTGGGGAAAGAAATGGGGTTTGAAGGAAATAAAAAGAACTTTGACCGTTTTTCACCGAGGCTGTGGGGGAGAGCCGCAGAGACTTAACCCGGGGTACTGGTCAGCCCAGGGTCCTGACAGCGTGGGGGCAAGAAAAACAAGTGACTTACCCCGAAGGATGTTCTGGACCATGTCAGTACGCACGAAAAAGCCTGGGGCGAGGGGGCTTTCTCTAGCGTATTAAAAAAAAGACCGTTAATTGGGAGGAATTCGTCTGAAGCCGTAAGGGGTGCATAAAAAACAGGACATGGGAACTAATTATTAACAAGAGATCTTCTATGTCAGAGTGAAGGACCCGCCCCTCAGGCTCGATAGGAAAAATAGGGGTCACAAAAACCAGACTGAAACCTGGAAATAAAGCTGGACAAGCTTTGGTTGAGATGGCCGACTTGCTGGGGGGGGTGACGCCGAAAGGGAGATCGAAAACTTAAGGGGCCCCGGAGGGGTAGTGCTTGGACGGTAGACCACCCATGACGCCCAATGCCCAGGGCCGGGGTTGGGGAAAAGACAAAAGTAATTGTCGAAAACTTTCCAGAGCTCAAATAGGCAAAATAAGGACGAGCGGCAACATTGCAGAAATAAATAGGGGTTCTAGAGAGGAGGAACAAGGAGTCAGGAAGACGCGAAAGGAACCCGGACCGCGGGAAGAGCACTGGGGCGCAAGTCAAGAAATCTACGTGTGCCAAAAAAAAGGGTGTACAGAAAAACGTCACAAACAGGAAAAAATGCCAGATGATGTTAGCAAATGTCAGTGGGGACACGGAGAAGAAGGAAGATCCTGACAACCGAGGGTAATGTCGGGGAGACGGGAGTCATATAAACCAATGGGAACCTCAGGGCAGGCACGCAGCGGAACAAGTGAATTCGTAAAAAAAACAGAAACCTTTGGGGTGATAGCGAAAAACGCAAAAACACATGGGAAAGGGAACAAAGGGAACACGAGGGGGAAATACGCGGGGTTGCAACAGTCGAAAGCGAGATCAGAACGGTGCAGTGTAACATCGGCAGGGGGGAAACGGGGGAGGCAAACAGGGAATTGGAGGAGATGCGCTGGTGAAAAAACATAGGCCTCAAAACAAAGTGGGTAGGGGAAAAATGCCAGAGGGAAAAGCCACAGCGCAGCGCCTAAGGCTTAAAACGCCAAGAAAAACTCTAAAGCAAGTTGAAAGAGGTGGTGGGGGGCAATGCCATCAATGCAAGGAAAGTCTGGGAGCGCCGAACGGGTGGAGAAGTGGAACAACGCCGTGTTCCAGGGTCAAAAAAATCCAAAAAGGTTGCACTGAGTCAAAGCATTAGAAGGGGCCAAAAAGAAAGGTCACAAAAAGGCAGCAGTATAGGAAAAAGAAGGTTCCACGGCGTAGAAGGAGCCTTTGGAGGGTGCCAACCAATGCCCACAGGTCCAATCCACGATCTTGGGAAAAAAAAGAAACTAAAAAATAAAACGATGTGCTTCCTGGGGTGGCTGTCCTTTTCGGGATTTGGGGGGGGCTGTTAGGGAGTTTGTAGAGTCTAGGGTTAGAAAAAAAGTTGCCTTCCACACTGGGGGGGAGCAGGGAGCTCATAAAATAATAGGGCTCCTCAAAAGGAGGAAAAAATGGGCAGTTTTGAAGGGGAGGTCGGCTCAAAAGTAACTAAAAACCGAGGAATCTCACTGCCGCTGTGAGTCAAGCCAGAAGGTGAACCTCGGGGAGTGGAAGGTTTCCGACGCAATGGGGGGTCAAGGGCCCAAGAAATATGAAATAAGTGAGACTAAGAACGGTGTGTTGGCTTTAAGACAAATTCACGAAATTTGCAGCACTTCAAATCTCAGCAACGATGGGGGTGGGGGAAAAAAGGAAACGCCACAAATTCCTGGGCCTTTCAAGGTCCCAAGGAACACTGCCCTTAAGGCGGGGGGGGGTCTGACAACCAGCCGCCGAACCCCTAGAGCAAGGGTTGTCAGGGGAAAAAGCAGGGGGGGAGGTAGAGAGCAGCGCTAACAAACAACCAGACGTCGACATCCCGACGCAAGACGGCCACAAGGGGAAAAATCGATGGGGGGAACTTAAAAAGAATAACGCCAAGGGGGGTGTAGTCTGGATGGGGCCGTTGTGTTGTTTTGGCCTGGTAGTTGGGGTCCAATCGTGGATTGGGGCCGCTGGAAGGTATAAATAAGGCGCCGGGATGGGGGGGGGAAAGGGTCCCACAGGGAACGATTAGAAGCCTACAAAACCCGAGTGGTAGCAGAGTTGTTGGGTCTCCAGGACTACATTGAGTGGCTGTAGGGGTGTTCGGGAAAGAAAGGAAGTGAAAAAAGCACAAAAATCGTCGAAACCAAACAAAAAGGCTGTTCCCCCAAAGGTGCATAGAGGTCAGCTCGGGAAGACAAACAGAAAGAAAAAGAGCCGACCTGGGGCTCGGTAAATAAAGGGCGAAAAAGCAACTCTCATACCTACGACTTCCGCGGGCAAATATTTAGAAGGTCATTCTCAGTCGAGAAAAAATGTAACAAGTGGAAAACTGTTTCCTTGGAGAAGAAGGGGGGAACCTGCCACCCCGCCACTGCTGGGCCCAAAAAAGGGGTCAAAAAGATGTTATACGCGAAAAAAAACTGACAGGGCCCTAAAGAAACTCAAGCGGGAAAAAAGACGGACCCACACTCAACACACTTGAAAAAAAAACTCCTAACGGGAGCATATGTCCTTGGGATCACGGGGAAAAGGGATCAAGAGACACTGGGGCCCATACTGGGCGGAAACGTGGTTCAGCTCCGAAAAAACCAAACTGGTCGAAACTCTAAAGAAGGGGCGAAAATGTTTGTGGCCGATTGGGGCTCAAGACACCCCTGATATCAGGGGCTGGGGGAAACTACTGGGACATAAAGAAAGGTACTCAGTACCACCATAAGGATCAGCTAAAGAAGGACGATGGTGTACTACGGCGGGGAAGCCTGCACCGACAATGCCAAGAACCATAGTAAGCCAGGGTATGTGTCCGGTATTTTTTAGTACGGTTTCGGGGAGGTCGGCGACACAAGGGTTTGGGGTGGGTGGGGGGAAAGACCCAACACGGTAAAGAAAAAAAAAAACTCGAAAAGGGCACGTGTGAGGAGAAATTGAAGGGGACAGGAGGGAGAAAAACGCAGCCATCCAGAGTAAGAGAGAACTGGAAAAACTGAAACTCAACAAAAAATTGCATTGTCCCCGTAATCATGTAATCAAACCAAAAAAATGCGAAACAAGTCCTCAAAGAAAGTTGGGTATAGTTAGAAAAAAGAAGGGCCGCGTCCTTTCACTTCTGAAAACCCGAACACCATGCGACGAAAGACCCAAAAAAGACCACCACTCGGATTAAGAGCCAAAAAAAACCCCTGTCTCCACACGGGGGTTCATCAGACATACGGGCAGGAAGGAGGGATTTGTCTTGAGATTCGAAGAATGTCCTCCAGGATGGAGACGTGAATTCAGGCAAATGACATAGAACTTGAGGAGGAAAAAACCGCCAAAGCGGGGGGGATCACACACTGAATGGCAGGGGGGGGGTGGGTTGAAAGCAGAGGGGAACGTAATCTGGAGAATGGGCACCACTCAGGAAAAAAAAGCGCGAATAGGAGGGGGGGACGGGGGCCAGAATAAAGTCTCCGCGGCTGAAGGGGTGACGGTGTTGGTAAAGGAGCGTCCAATTTAGGGGCTCCCCGGGAAGAGACTGGGGAGCGTTGGCCCCGAAGAAGTCGCGAAGTGGGGGGGCAAAAAACAACAAACTGTCAGGGGGAGGGTCAGTAAATCAGGCAATGGCAGTGGCGGACCAAAAACCACGCAAAAAAAGAAACTGTCCATAAACAATGGGGAGGAAAGAAGCGGACCCAATAACCTCAGGGGGTACGGTCGGAAAATGCTCGGTTGTGTTTACCAAACCGGCGGGGAAGAACGGGTCCAAAGGTATCGCACTCGGTCGTCAAAACAAAAGAGCTAAACATAAGCACCAAACTCACCCATACATGTAAAGCGAATGGAAAAGACCAAAGCGAAGGGGAGGGGGAAGCCGATCGACAAGGAACACAACAAGAGGATGAATAAAGAGAGGGGGATAACGGAGGGAAATACAAAGTGTACTAGGGGAAATGCGGCATAAAGGGTCAGCGGATATATTAACTTGGGAGAAATCAAGCACCGTCCCTTGGAACGAAAAGCACGTTGGGGGGGGAAACCGAGAATACAAAAAGAGCCGTAACCATGACGGGAGGTAAAGTAAAATAGTCCGCAAAGTTAGGAAGTTTGCGGAACGAGGTTCGGCGAGACAGAAAACAATTGGGGGATGGCAGGCGAAATGGGCTCTGAGCACCCAAGAAACAGTGGGTCAGGGCCGGGGGAGTGTACATAAAAAAAAAACTAAAAGAGACAATCATGGACGTTCTCGGACCGAAAGTTCAACAAATTATTCGAGAAGTGAATGAATGAAAATCGCACAATTCGAAGAAAAAAACATCTGGGGCACTTCACAAAAAACAAAAAACATGATGGTGGAGAACGAGAAAAAAAGGGGAGTGTTAATCCTTATTGAAGCCACAGAGAAAAGGCGGACCGTCTTGCCGCAACGCAAAAATCAATAGCTCCGCAGCGGGCAAGGAAACCACCGGGGAGAAAGCGTCACATAAAACGGGTTTGCGGTTTTTGGAGAGGGCTCGTCACACGCCGAAAAAAAAAGGAGCAATTTGTGGTGCGTGGGGTAGTCGGGCGGGAGGAAAATTAAGCATGTGGCAGGGGGACGTCACGCGGCGCAACGGGTTTCAGGGCACGGGAAGACCCGGGGGGAGGAGAAAGGGGCTCGGGAAAAAAAGTTGAAACGAAAGGCACTAAGAATGCGCGAGTTGGTAGGTGCCGTGGGCTGCGGTTAGGCAGAGAGATGCAGGGGGTGATCAGGACAGAGAGATGGGTAAAGACCAGTTTAAAAAGGGAGACACAGGAGAATCCAGGGGTATGATCAAGGAGAGGCGTAGAGGAGACAAAAGGGGGGGGGGAGGAGGAATGCAGCCAATCCTGTAAAAAGGTGGGTCCCATCGGAGGACCGTTTGTCGGGAGGGGGTCTCTCGGATTGCAATGGAGTTGAAAAGGGGGGCAGGAATTAGAAAAGGCTATGTGGGGGTGTCTTCGAAGAATATGTGGAAATCGTATAAACATGGTGAACGTGGGAAATGGTATTCACTTGCACATTCAGTTCCTCTGGCTGGGGAAAGATTTGGAAGGTTTGACATAAAGAAAAGAATGGTCTAGATGAAAAGCAGGAAATAACTCGAAAATCAATTGTAAGCCGGACGAAAAATTTCAGAGAGAGAAGAACTGCGGGAAGGTGAGGGGGATGCCGGGGACTGCACGACGTAGTTGGGCGGGAAATGAAAAAAGGAAAAAGAAGCAACGGGGGGAAAATGGGCAAGTGAGGCTGGGGGAAAGAATAGTCGGAGTGGAGGGGAAAAATAGATCAGACGTCAACCACAGGGGACACGCCCAGTCTCAAAGGTAAGGGGGCAAAAATGTCAAGTCCGGAACATGGACAAGGGAACAAAAGTATGCGGTACCAAGGGGGCTTTGGTGGGTGGAGATGGGGGGGAATAGCGTGGGGGGGGGGGGTAGAGGAACCGGAATATTCAAAGCACCGTTAGAGAAGAGACCCATTAAGTGGGAGGAGTGGCGGAGACAAAAAAGTTGGAATGGCCTTAGGCGTTCAAAATGGTAAGAACATTCTAAAGAAAAAAAACGGTAGAAATCATACTGGCTGGCAGAGAAGGGAGAAAAGGCTAAGAGGGGGGAACAGGTCATAACAACGGACCAACTTTTGAGAGGAGAGGGACGTGATGGTAGGAAACCGAAACGAGCGAGCAACATAAAGGGGGAACAGGGAGAAAGGGCGCACATGATGGAAAATCAGGGACCGTACGGTTAAGGCGAAAAACAAAAAAAATAACAAAACCAATGCAAGAGAGTAGAAAAAGGGTCAGATTTGCAAATGACCGGGGTGTAGCCTTCGAAAACACGGAGTTGGCACCGAGGCTGATTATCTGAGGAGAGTCAAGGGGGTAAGAAGGGGCCTGGGCACTGATGTGCTAAAAGGACGACTGAAGGGGGTGTGTGGAATATGGCTGAAAAACGACCGGGGATTTCGGAACAGGTGAACACGAGAAGGGGAAAGACGGCGGTGGTAAAAAGGAGACGAACAAGAGGGTACAGCTCCATGGACAAATAACTCTTAGTCCGGGAAGGTCAAGTGAAGATGCCTGCAGGAGGGAAAGGCCCAGAGGAGCAGGGGGCCGAAAACAACTAGAACAAAACAAAAACGTAGGATGGTAGAAAAGAGAGAGAAGGAGGGCGGCAAACAAACCAAACAAAAAGAGGAAAAAGGCAATTCCGTCCGTCTTCCAAACAGAATGCAAGAAAGGTTTTCAACCAGTAGGAGCAATCATGAAGGTCGTCGTCAGAGGGTGAAAACAGCTAAGATGGCCCGAAAGGTTGAAAAAAGTGTGTGGTCGCCTCTTTTGTGGCGAAACGACCTGGCCCGAGCAGTCCAGGGCCGATCATCAGAAGGTTCACAAGAAACAGGTGCGTCATAAAAAGAAACGAACTGGAGAGAGGCATGAAAGAACGTCGGTACAAAAGAAAGAAAGCAGGAGGAACAGGCAATTCGGGTGCATAAAATCGATATTTCTTATCAGAGACAATGTCGAGAGTACTACAAAAATTGTGGGGTTAAGAAAATGATGGTAAAAAAGAAATCAGAATCGAATATTTAAGGTCGTGGGGGGGGGGTTAAAAACGGAGCACGCGCCCAAGGGACGGGGGAAAACACAAGGGACCTCGCTTTCGGCTCTTCGAAGGGTAAAGAAAAGGTTAAACTGGCTCGCGGGATAGTTACCGGGAAACAGGTTACCGCGAAGGGCGAAAAAAAAAGAAGGACTGGGCGACAAGGGGGGGGGGGCACGCGCAGAATGACTTGGAGTCTGAAGTCGACGCAAAGCCTCCTTGGAGTCGGGGGTAAAACTGAGCCACAGGAGGCTTTTCAACTTCATCCCAAAAAAAAAAAACCCGGCGCAGGGCCGGGAAGGTTTTTTCTACAGAACAGAGGCGGCTCCCATCATCCTTCAGAATCGCATGGGAAACTTGAATAATCTCGAGGGAACTCCGAACAACCCACAGTTCGCCCGTGAAAACCACACTCCCGGGGAAACAAAAAAACGAGGAAAGAGCCTACTGTGTCGTTAGACATCAGAAGGGACAATGTTCCTTAATGGTTTGTCCTTTAAACTGACAGTGGGGTTTCGCAGGCTCATGTGGATCTACTAGGGAGGCACGGCTGACGAGGTCAACAGGGGTCAGGGAAATGAATCCGTGTGCCCGCAGCCGAACGAAAATCATGCGGGTTGACCAGAACAAAACGGGGATTCCATGTTCGTGGCCCAGAGTCGTTGAAATAAGGAAAAAGCACAAAAGTAGCGTGATTGGTTCCGGCAAAGGTCACAAGAAAGCCAATCCAATCTTTGATGTACCCCCGTTTGAAAGAGGAAAGTGAGATCGCCTCTATGCCGAGCAACCAGCGGCCTCCGCTCACACGGTTTTAAAACCGGGAGCTCCAGTCCCGCCGGTTGGGGGCCAATCGCAAGCCCTTCGTTTACAACGGGGCATCAGGAGCAGGCGGGTCGCTCTCAAGAAGATTGAATGTCCCCCTGACATTCTCCAGGGCGCTAACAAAGGCAATATGAAAAAGGCAATGGAAGCCTCACTGAGTAAAAATTCAACAAGGGGTTTATAAAGAGAAAAAACCATTAGCCCCCGGGTCAAAACAGCAAAGACTGGAGGATAAAAAAACCCATCATGCAAAAAAAAGCCAGGTGCCACGCTAAAACTAGGAAGAGTGGGTACCTGGATGAGGGCAAGGGGACCAGAAGAAGGGCGCTGCCGGGCTACGGACAGAGTGAACTGTTTCGCCCAGAGGAGGGTCACGCCAGTGGTCTCCCGCGCCAGACACGCGACTTTTTTTGCAAGCCATAAAACAACCCAGTCCCAAAAAAACCACCATGTAAGTGTTCCCAGAGGAAAAGACAGCCCGGGGGGAAGGACAAAATCGGGAGGGGAATCATCTGCCCTACCTTGAGAGCAAGAGGCAAGCAAAACAAAGAGGGTCAAGAAAAGATTGCTACGCGAAGCGATGTCTTCTCGATAAACAATAAGCTGAAGCTTAGGAAGATTGGGTGAAAGGCACACAAAGGGGGATGCAGCCTAACAGAACCGCTTCTAAGCCACCCGAATACACAGGGACGGGTCTTCACACACCGGCGAAACCACAAGAAAAGCAAAAAAGAGCGCAGAAAGCAAACAGCAGAAAAAAAATATGGCCAAGGCCACGCAACACCATGCAAGAAAGTGGTGTAGGGTACCAAAAAACATACAGAAACTCACATACCACCCCACAGAAGAAACCATACCATCACCGGCCAAAAAACACAGCCAAGGGGGGTTCTCCGGGGGTTTGGGAAAGAGGAAAAAAAAAAAAAGGGACCCCTACTCAAAGTCGAACAGCAAGAAAAAAAAAAAAAAAAAAAAAAAAAAAAAAAAAAAAAACAAAAAAAAAAAAGACGGCAGCCAGGGGAGATTACACAAACCCAACTCAAAACAGGACCACCTTGGGGGTACACCCAAAAACAAGCCCGCTTGCGAAGCGTTCTGAAGGGGAGTCTAGGGAGGGCAAAGAGAGTTCCAAAAATCGAATCTCCATAAGGGCTCGGTCTGTTTCCAGAGACAAGGGACCCCCTCAGAGAAGAAGGGGTTAAGGGAAAGAAACCTCCGAACGAAATTCTCGTGGGGAGAACCTCAACAAATCAAGGGGTGGTATTGGGGGTGGAAAGCTCAAACAAAAACTGGAAAGGGTTACACATCACTTAAGCGGCGTAACAAACGCGACGGAAATAAATGACGTTTTTGCCACAGAAAGACGGAGGGAGTAAGGGACGGGGTGGGGGGAGAAGGACATCACAACGGCGTTGATAAACGGTAAGAGGGACTAGTCAAGGGCGAGAAGAAAAAAAAAACGCAAATGTTTCGCACCGTGGTTCTTAAATCAATGCGGGGGCACGAGAAAACAAAACATCAAGGGTGTGCGGCACGAATCGACGGCCCAAGGAGCAAGCCCGACAGGGGGAAGTGGCAGATGAGGAGTGGGGGGAACACAGCAAACGAAAGGGTACGGCAATGGATGAGCCGCGTTTAGTAAAAGCCGTTAAGCGTAAAAATGATGAAGGGGAAAAGACCGAAGTCAAAACGACAATCAAGAGAGGTCGGGGATATCGACATCTCAGAAAAAAAAACAAAAAAGGATGAGTAAAAGAGATAAGAGAGTAACCTGCGATCTATTAAACGAAAAAGACTCGTATCAAAGGCATACCGCAGCGGAATCGGAGGGCAGAGATGCTTGGAGGAACTGTCAAAAAAAAAAAAAGGGAAACGGAACGGTGGTAAAAAATTCATCAAAGGCAAGGGGAACCAGATGGACTAAAACAAAACAATTATAAATAAGTGGGGGTGGAGGGTAAGGGAAGGGGGACGAAAACGAAGACCAAAAAACGGACTCAGATCGACCGCGCAGGGGCCTAGGAACAACAGTTGAAAGGGTCAGAAAACAGTTGAGAATTAAACAAAAAACAGGGGAAAGAAGGCGCGTCCCTCAGGGCAAAAACAGAAAAGATTACTCGAGGTTGTTTAAACGGAAAAACGACGTCACATAGAGGCAAAAAAAAGAAAGGGGAAAATGGGTGGAAAAAATAAAAGGCGAAGGCGGTGGGAGCGCCAGTTTCGCAGAGGAAGATCCAAAAAAAAAAACAAAAAAGTCATGCCGTCGGGGTAAGCCACAAAGAAGAGCTCGATAGTTAGGCCGGGGAAGCATCAACCCAACAGAGCACGGGTTACGGGAGACAGGGGACTTGGTCAGCTCCAACGAGAAAAAGGAATTTTGTTAGCGGGGGGGGGTGCGCAAAGGGTAAAAATTAGAGGTGGGGTTGAGGGGGAAGGCCGAAGGGGGGGGGGGGGGGGGGGGGGGGGGGGGGGGGGGGGGGGGTTTAGCCGGGATACAACGGAGTGAGGAAGGACGACGGGGGCGCAGAAAAAATGTTTTTGGCAACTAAGGGCAAAAGCCGCATGGGGGAGTGAAGGGGAAAAATGCTAGGTCACAGGTCTAGAATTAGCGGGGGATCCGGCGCAGGCACAGCACCGGGGAGAAGCACCGGCCAGCTCCAGGGTGATTCGCACAGTTCCTATGGAAACTGAGTTCGGAGAGGCAAAAGGAACAGCCCATGGATGGGGGGGTAACGGGGACCATCCCCTGCCCGACCTCGAGTGCAGTCGAGGAGGGCTGGGGGGGGAAGGGGACAAAGGAGGGGGGTGGGTCGCCAGCCCAGGGGGCTTGTTGCCTGCAAAGGAAAAAATGGGCCGGGAGGCCATGTGAAAAAAAGTGGACCAGGGAGGCGGCCAGGGTAACACGTGGGAAAGCAAGGGGGACATGGGTAATACAGGGGGTCGCGAGAATCAGGGGCTCAACCTGAAAAAAAAAAAAAGAAAAAAGACATCAACGGGACATGTGAGCTGAAGCTGTACACAAGTAAAAATGGTAAGGCTGGATATTAACCATTAAGGTGTCGCGCGCACGGAGGGGGGAAAAGGAAAAAGCAGGTAGGTGTGGGCGTCGGACGCTTCCAACTCAGGGAAAGGCAAAAAAAGGGGTCAGGAAAGGAAGGATGAACAGAGGTCGGCTACGGGAAATACAAAACCAACCACGACGAGCTTATAGGCACGAACTCGGCAACACCCTAGGTCTTCATCGCAGGCACGTGGTGTTGAGGGGCGAAGCGGTGGGTGGGCAGCACCTAAAGAATCCATCACATGATCAAAATGACCCCTTCTTATGGGGAGTCAGGGGGTGCGTAGACCACCAAGTGAAGAGGGTCACCGAAGGGGGATGAAATGGTTGAAACCAGGGCCAGAATCGGCTTCAGAGGAAAAGGAAAAAGGAGTTCTTGAACGGCTGTAATCAAAAAAAGGATGTGGTAAAGATGAAGGAAAAAAAAAAAAAGGAGTGCGAAAAAAAACGCAGACTCCTAGAGGAAAAAGGGAAAGACGAACAGGCCGAAAGAGGTTTTTGGGAAGGAGAACAGGGGGGGGGAAAGATGCAAGCGAACAAGTGAATCGAGATGTAGGGGAAACATGGAGGGGGAAACACCAGGTGGGGTGGGAAGAACTTCGAAGAAGTAACACTATGCGGCAAGCCGAGGTGCTTGGAGGCGTCAGGGAAAAAAGAAAGGGAGACCCCGCCTCCAGGGCAAGCGGCAAAGGTAGTAGAAGGACCGGCTTGGTTTGTAGTTAATCAAGTAGTATGCATAGGGAAAAAGGGAACCCGACGGGGGGGAAAGAAGGACGTGTTCAAACATCTCATTAACAACGCAGCAACATCCGCACAAAAGGGTCGCACAGGATTACACTTAGGGACAGTGGAAGAAATGTGCGGGGCAAAAGGGGGAATTGTGGACGGGGGGCGCAGGGAATGGGGCCCAACGCCTACTCGACAGACAAGGGGAATTCTTAGAAATA
>Ga0179593_1671004_pt1 | contig 21453 bp, 21 predicted proteins | sample CZODoug2_1_08_16_FD_185931 | JGI IMG/M metagenome (GOLD analysis project Ga0179593, IMG submission 185931) | Vadose zone soil fungal communities from Angelo Coast Range Reserve, California, USA - CZODoug2_1_08_16fungal (PacBio error correction) | ecosystem: Environmental > Terrestrial > Soil >...
GGGGGGGGGGGAGGGGGGGGGTGGGTGAAGAATGGGAAGCGAAGACCAAACTAACGAAATTCCCTTCAACCAACGAAGGTAATGGATATGTCCGGGTAGAATATCAATTTTCTGTGGAGAAAGGAAAGAGCATGGAAAGACAAAACACGGGGCAAAAGGTGTAGTGCTCTGGTGAACCCCCGCAAGACAAGAGCGGTCCCCTCATGGGGGGTCGTCACAGTGAATCGACGGAGTCACGATCGACCAAGCAAAAGCAACAAGCTCCGGGTGCAAAAACCCCACTTTTGACCTGCAAAAGGTAGGGCACTCAAGATTTTTCGGGGGGGCCACGTGCGACTTAAAGGAGCATCGTTCCATCGCCTCTAGGGGAATCATAGGCAGGACAACATTGCCCCGGAATATTGCTCTATTTGGTGCTCAGACAATCCAAATCTTTAATTCTCAAACACAACTGAGGAGGGGGGAAATAGATTCCCGCTGATTGAGTGGAAGGGACACACAAGAAAAAGAGGGAGGAGGAAGCAACGTGTTTTGGGACCGAGATCCTCAGGAAGGGGAAAGAGCACCCTTGTCAACTATCTGCCAGAGGAGTGAAGGTCCCGGGGGTGAAACCGTCAGCAGGGGGAGTAGAGGGCGAGAGTGACTAGCCGCGGCAAGCTTGTGAAAGAAACTAAATACGGAAGTCTGGGATCATTGATCGATAGAAAGGTTTCCAAGACTAACAAGCTATTCCGCGTATTTTCTAATCCGACTTGAGCCAACCAAAAAAAGTTCCTTTGGGGGGCCACCCGCAAAACACTCAGTATCGACCATTCCTGCGTGGTGGAAAGGAATTCGTTATTTTGGGTGACGGGAAAGGTCAATTCCGGCCCCGTATGGGTGCCATTCGAACAAAGAAAAAGCGGAGAATTAACAGAGATGGGATCGGGCTCACATCTCCAGGCTGAAAGTCTAGCAAAGTGCCGTTTTTTATCTCTTAGTTGTGTTATGCGTCGAGAACGGCAGGGGGGATCACAAGTGTTACGGAGAAACGGAATTGGGATCCGCTGCAGTTAAATCACCAGATAATCTCTTATGTTGGTGAGTTTCTTCGTCGGTGCAAAGAGGGGTAAATCGGAGGAGGAGATGGGCACGGGAAAAAGCAGAGAAAAGTAGCCAACCTAAAAGGTGAGCTAACTTCATCACGCGCAAAAAACCATCATTTAACATGTCATCCATACCTCTGAACAGGGGCTGGCGAATGGTGGGAAAAGGTGGGGGGGGAAAGGAGGGGGATGAGCGAAGAACGGAAAATATATTGGCCGATCAAGATCTAGGTAACGCGTCAGCAGATCGGATTAAAAGAATTCCAGGGGGAATCCTATCTTTATTCAGTCATAGAATCTCGGGGACAATGGCACTGGCGGGAGGGGCAGTCAGAACAGGACTAGGGCGGGGGGTAAAAAGAGATTAGTCTGCAGCCTTAGGGCGTTAGGTTGTTTTGTAAGCCAAGGGAGGAAGAGGAGAGAGCGCAGGGAAAGGGTCGTGAAGGGAAAGGGGGGGGACGGAGTTGGAGAGAGGGCAGATGGTGGTAGAGAACGGATGGCGCGAGGAAATGATTGCATCTTCGTCTTTGTGAAAAGAAGAGACTCAATTCAATGCGAAGATTAGCCGCACAAGGACGCGCAAAGGGGAAAACGAAATCGGTAGGGAATGAAAACGGGCTTGGATGGCGGCAAAAGAAAAAAACAAATGTTCGCGAACAAAATTTAGCGGGGCGAAAAACGACCGGTTTTGCGAACGCGGAAAAGGATTTCAAAGGGAGGAGGAGGTTAAGTATTGTTGCGACGGGAGGGCGCTGGCGAGGAATCTATTCTGCGTAAACTGTCCTAAAGGTGATCTCCTGCTAAAAGCGCTCCTCATAGTCCTTGAGCTTCTGGAATGCAAAGGTGGGAAGGGGGGCGAGTCCTCCATTCGATGGGGGAGCAGCCGGTAAGACGACGAAGGAAGACTTAACCAGGACTTCGACGACCTTCCTCGTCTCACGCAGTAGGTCGAAGACAATTTCCTTTCTCTACTTATTGCCAAGCAGCATTTCAAAGCAAGGTTGTATCAGATTATCAGAAGAACCAGCTTTGGTCCCTTCAGGGAGGGATTGGAGGGGAGGAGTCCTATCCCCTTCGGCATAATGAGACGGGTAGCCCAATTCGTACTTGCGATGAAAGTCAATTTGAAAAAAGGTCGGGAAGATCTTCATCTTCAACTTCAGAGGCTACGGTACTCGGAAGTAAGGAAATGGAGAAAGGGGGGGGGGAGGAGCTTGAGGCGGCTGGGGGATGCAGACAGCATCCTTGTTCGTTATGAGGACAGGCTCCATGTGCATAAACTGAAAGAAAGCGGGAAAGGAAGGGGGAAGGAAGGGGAAACAGAAGAAAATATGTTGCTGGGAGTACCTGTAAGTGAAAAGCGGCAAGAGAGGGGGTAAAAGGAACGGAATCTTCGAAAAATGGGGGGGGCAAGTGTCGATTTCCTCTGCAAACCTCATTCTTTCGCAAACCGCCGAAAAACAAGCTATGTTCGAAGAGGACGGATTCCAGGAGGAAGGAAGAAAAGGAGTTATCGTCGTTAAGCGAAATAATCGATGCCGACAAACTTTTTACCAAATTCGTTTTGCGCCAGGGCCCTCAGGCAGGGAAAAGGGGAAGAGGGGAGGAACCGGCCACTGCTCGCGGACGAAGAAAAAAAGGCTGAGTCGCTTCGCGAAAACGTTGTAAGATACGGCTGGCTTCAGAAAAGGAACATCCTTCAAGTGGACGCAACTTCATCTCCAGAAAAAACGAAGACCGGAAAGAAAAATAGAGGAGCAGAATAATACAGGGGAGCGGAGTCCGTGCCAAAAGAACCGTCGCAAAAGAAAGACAAACTTAGTATTTGGTCTTGCCGGGTTGTGTTGAAGTGGTGTTGAAAAAAAACGAAGGTTAGAACGCGGAGCTGGGGGAGGAGAGTGGCTTCTAAAAATGGAAAATCGGGTAGGGCGCAGGAAGTTCTTCAGGTGGGTCCTCCTTAGCTGTTTCATCGTTAACAGTATTAATTATTTTGTTTGTCCTGACGCTCCTGGAACTCCAGGGGGGCGCCGGAGGGGGGGGAAAAGGGAAAGGAAAGGGATTAACAGCCATCGCCGGGCGAGGAAGGGGTGCAAGTGTTAAGAGGGGCAAAAAAATATACTTTAAGACAGCCAAGGCCACGAAATCGCGAAGCGCAGCTAGCGCAAACAACTACGTGGAGAATATGCGCTTGCGACGAAGCGCACGTGGAGGAATTGAAGGGGTTTTGTGAAAGAGGGAAAACGGCCACTCCCTCGCCCGCGGCGAGGCTGCGACTTGCTTAAACCCAGCCACGACCGCTCGGGGGGTTTCAAGTCTCTGTGTTCATTTCCAGAACAACGAAAGGCGAAGCTCAGTGACAACCACCGAAGAAGGGGGGGAAAAGAAGAGACCAAAAAGGAACAAAGGTTTTTGGACCAGGGAAGGAAGAAAATTCGCACGCAAAACTGTAGAAACATAACGGTGAACACACTTCAAAAAACACCCTGGCCCTCCACTACTAATTATGTGTTCTCTTTTTCTCCTGTGAGGGGGACTGGCGGGAATGATCAAGGAAAAAAGGGGGAAAGGAAGCGGCCTACCGAGGGGGCAGGGAAGGCGTCTGGGCTCTGGCGCAACTGAACTTTTCTTCAGGGGTGCTATAGAAGCAATAGAGTCCAGCATTCCGCTGAAGCGCATTTAGAAAGGTTGTCTAAAAGTCAGAAGAAGAAAGCAAGGGAAGGGCGACTCAAATCCCAGCTGCCAGAAGGCATGTCTCTAAAAAAGTGGATCTTGGAAAAAAGGTGCGAGTTAAGAGATTAGTCGGGGCACATATAACCGAACTGGAAAACTTGGTAAAAGGAAAAAGGAAGAGACTCATATTGTCGATCGAAAGGAACGAACAGCGATTGGCTGCGGGCGTCTCTAAAGCAGGGGCGCCGAGGGTCTAACAACTAAACTCTCTTATGGGCTTTAACCATCGGAGGCCGGGGGAAGAAGGACGTAAGAAAAGACACAAGGGCAGGATTTTCAATTCGTAAGGAAAAATGCCCTGAATTCCCATCCAGGGTTTGGGCAAAGGGAGAAAGGGGAAGAATACGGACCGAACACGAGGCTGTTTGGCAGGGAGAAATAGACAGGACATCACGCGACTTACCTCACAACCGCTCACTAATATTAGTACCCGAGGCATTATCCTCAAAAGAAAATCTTGAAAAAGAACTTCCGCGAAAGGGAAAATGTGGAAAACTAAGAGGGAACGAGAAAAGTACGAATTGGAGGGTCTACCGGTGACAAAGCTAGCTCAAGGGTACTCATCGATCCCCCTTACTTAATGTTCTGGGGGAAGGAAAGGAGGAAGGCAAAGGGGCCGGGCAGAAAATAGCCAGGCGGGGTGCATGTCCAAACCCAACAGACTTGTTCGAATCCGATTGGCTATGGCACGGTAAAGCTTGATCCGGATTAGGAAAGGAATGGGGGGGGGTAAGCGAGGAGTAAGAAGAAGGCATTAGACTAAAGACGCCCGGACCCCGAGGTTCATATTCATCGTTGAATCATCTTGTATACCTACAGGGTCTGGCAGAGAGAAAATGGGGGAAGGGAAGCGCAAGGAAATGGCCACCTTTCAAGACAGTCAGGGACACAATTCTTTAGCTCATATAGAAATACGACTTACCAAAAGTGAATCAAAAAAGGAAGTCCGCGCCACGGGAGCCCAGCGGAGAACCTATATCGTCCAGGAATAGATAAGAAAAATCTATAACTCCCTACTTTGTTTCGCAGAAAAAACGGGTGAGCGCAATAGTGGTTTTTTGGGGGGGGAGAGTGGGGGGGGACAGCAGCCAAGGAAGGGCAGGAAATCAGCACGAGCGCAGGCGGCAAATAGCCCGTGCGACGCTAATCCTCAAAACTGTTGATGCGCTTCTCGAACCTACATCGGTTTCACGACCAAGGGAAGCTGAAACAAAGAGAAAGAAAGAAAGACGGAAAAGAAACAGTCGACGGTCTATCCTCTCATCGTCCTCTTCCGCCGCTTCAATCACTCCACAGAAAACGCATCAAAAGAAGGGCGACAAGGCAGCAGGGGTGGAAAAAGCAGGGAGAGGCCATTGCAGAAAAAAAAGACACAAAGGGGTTCCAGCGAAGTGCCAACAGGATCCTATAGACGTCACCGACCTCTATCTTAAACTTCACGTAACCATCTATCGTGATCGAATGATTCTCCCGTTCTTCGCGAGAAGGAAGCAATCAAACCACCTCAAAAAGAATAGCCAGAAAAGGGAACGCCCCGGGTTACAATTTTGTTTCAAATGCTGATCAAAAGTACCTTCCAACTCCCCCTCAGATGCTACTGGGCAGGAGGGGAAAGAGAACGAAGACGCGGAGGGCGGAAAAAAAGAGGGAAGTAAAAAAGAGCAGAAAACTAAGCGCAATTAGATGTTCCCCTTTCAAGGTTGACAGTCTAGGAAAACGATCCTCTAACCTTGGAGGGACCCTTGGACTTTCAGAAAACTCAAGAGAAAAAAAACAAAGAGAAGGCCTTCGATAAACAAATGGGGGAAAAAGGTGCTCGACATTTTGTAGAGTTTCTTGAAGCGTATCCCCCCTGCTTCATCAGCAGGCCCTGCCACACATTGCTACGGGGCAGGGGAAAGGAAAAGCGAAAAAACCAAAAAAGAACACATGAGAAAAGAAGGTTGAACACCAAAGGAAGGCAGCTGGAGGCGGAGTTCCGGGCGCGATTTCAACAAGGTCGGTTTTAGGGGTAAAAATCTTATCTTTATATACGCTGAAAGGGGGGGGGACAGAGGATTGAGGTGAAAACATAGGGAGAGAGGTACAAGGATCAAGGGCCGAAAGTTAGGAGGATGTCCTTCCGCGGCGGTCAATTTCGTAACCAACAACCGAGCGAATACCAGCGCAGGTAAAAAACCACGGGGAAGTCCAAGGCCCATTAGTTTTCCTAGGTTCATCAAAATAAGACTGAAAAGACGCCTCTGATGAAGGCAGCGACAAAACACGTTGAATAAGAAGACAGGCTCGATGAAGGTGTGGAGAAACGAGAAAACACGTGCTATCTACTCAACCATACAGGAGAATTATTGAAAAGGTATAACTGGGAAAATTATTGCGTAAAATCAAACACTAAATAAAGCTGGAAGATACTGAAGGGAAAACGGGGGGCTCGGCGATTCAAGCAGAAGGAGAATGAAATACTATGCGAGCACCTGGGCAACAAGTTCTGGCGTGTCAAGCCTTGCATGAAAAAGTTGGACCTCTCTTTTTATACGAGTGTCGTAGTGAACGAAGAGAAGGAGGTTTGCATCAGAGTAGAAACGGAGAGGGATCCAGCGGGGAAGAGAGAAACTCTTCCCAGGGGTCCTCTTATTTTCAGATATCCAGAGCCACCATCAAAGGGACGTTGGGGAATTAAACGAAAAAAAAAAAAGAAGAAGAAAAGATGCCGACTTTGGTTAAATCGTGGAGTGGTGGGCTGAGCTTCGTCCCCCTTAGCACTAAAGTTCCTTCTTATAAGCACGCGGACGCTGGGGAGAGAGCATTAAAAGGGGAAAAGGAAGAATCAAAGTCCAGTTTTGGAGAAAAACAGAGGAAAGGCCCAGGATCTTGGGAATAGCGTTCTCAGCATGCACACATGGGTAAGTAATACTTGGTGTTACTCGGCTTTCCTCCCGCCAATAATCAGAGGGAATGACTGCGAGGGGTCAGGCAGGAAGGAATGGGCAAGAGGGGTACGCCCGCAGGCAGGAGTAAGAAAGGGGGAAAGATCCTCGGAAGTAGGCAGCCCTCGTGTTGAAGGACGACCTGCATCTTGCCACCAATACAGGTGCTTAATTCTTCATCATCAGGAACTAAAGGGGGGAGGGATTAGGGGGGGGGGAGTGGGACAAAGCGAGTGAGGAGCGAAAGAAAAAAAGGAGAAGATGGCATCATATCGATTGGAAAAGTCAGGGATTCTATTACCCGGGCTTCACTCCTCATAGCTCGTCTGGTCAAGAGAGAAACGAGGGGGAACCCATGGGAGGGGGAGGAAAGATGTAAGAACGTCCCCTGCTGGGGTGGCAAAAAAATGCGGCTTGAGAAGACGCCCTTGATGAGCTTGCGGGAAGTGTTTTAGAGAAGCCAGGCAGGTAGATATAGGAGAAGAAGAATCTACTGGCTTTTGTAAATACGGGGAAGGGGGGAATCCCGTAAGAGGGAGGTGGTGAAAAGGAATCCGAGGAACAGAATGGTCATCGGCGAGGTGATAAGAGAGAAGTCCCTCCTCTTGACGAAAAAAAGTTGAAAGCCTCTTACGAAAAAAAAACAGAGAAGGAAGGGCCCTTATGGTGCTTTTACACTCCCAAAAAAAACAACCACGATTGCCTCAACGCGGTGGGAGGGAGGAAAAAACGACGCTCTGTGATTAGGAAAACGTGGACAGTCAAACACCCGTTTCGCTTCCTAGACTATTAACGATTTTTATGCATAGGCACGCGCGGAATTCGAAGGACAGGGCAGGCAATGGTCAAAGGGCGTCTTCCGCGGCGGATACCTGCTACCAACCGCTTCCTTTTGGGGCCAGGCTGAAGGGGGAAACAGAAAAGGAAAAGGGGAGAGCCGGGGGTAAAGACGAAATTAAGCTGATCCTAAGTCTCTACTACCAGGAGAAGGTAGTCGGTGGCTGCTCTCATTCGGGGCGGCTTCGGCAAGATTGTAAGAGGGAGAGTCTGAGAGGAAATGTGGGGGGTAAGAGGAGAACGCAGGATGCATTCAGGGGCTTCTATGAGTTCCCACTCTCCAGAGGTTCGACAGGCTATAACTAAAATGTACTTGGCGAGGACGCTGGAGGGGGAGGTCAGTGAGGGGCGTTGAAAAGGGTCAGGCTCAAGCTTATGAACTTTCAAGAGGAGAAGAGGTCGCGACGAAGATTCGGGGCCGGTTTGCGAGGGAGCGAGCTTATGGTTCCTATTCCTCAAGCATCCAGTGGCGGTCGGCTAAAATGAGAAGGGGGGAAACCTTTGGGAACGAGCAAAGGGAAGGTGAATCGCCTGTTCAAAGTCCCATAGCTGTTCTTCTTCTTCTCTGAGCTTCTGCGAAAAAGAATGTACCATCTGGAGCGAGAGTGGGAAGAAGGGGTCTATTTCATAAGAGAAGACCTCATGAAACGGAGCGAAGCACAAGCCGGGGGAAAAGACAGGACAGGATCTTATCGAAAGAGGGAGGATTCCTTCTGAATTGCTAATTCTTTACTCCATCTTGGTCGAAATACGAGCCGAGAAAGAGGGTGGGGAAAAATAAAAAGGAGGAGGGGGAGCTCCAGGGCCTATGGAGAGGACGAAATTGCAGAGTCTCCGGCCCTGACCACAGTCTAGTACGGACCAGTTAAGAGAGGACACTAAAGTTGCATCGCCTTCGGAACTAGAAAGGAAAAGCCAAAGGGCAAGGTACGAGATTATAGCAGAAGAGGGGACTTACTGAATCCGTAGAACCGGATCTGAGATTCCTGGCCGAGTAAAGATCACCACATCTACAAACTTAGTATTTTTCTTGCCCTTTGTGGTGTGTTTGTTGAAGTGGGGGTCAAAACGAAGGGGAAAAGACAAGGGGAGGGCTGGGGCGGCTAAGTGGCTGAAGAAGACAAGAGTTGCGGTTTGGCGCAGGTTAAGGTATTTCCAGTTGTGCCTCCTTATATATAAGGTTTTATTTTGAGAAGGTTTTTGTCCATTGAACGGAAGCGAAAACCCCGAATTGCGCGCAGGGAGGCCCAGGGTACCGCAAGTTAGGCCGAACCAGAGAAGCGGGGGCGGAGGAAAGGGAACTGGGAAGAGGTACACATTCTACTGAAAAATTGCTCTCGTGTAAAGCGCAAACAGGCTAGCTCACAACTAGGAAAAGAAGGAGAATGCTCTCGCTTAGAAGCGCACGTGCTGGTCAAGTGAAAAAAAAAAGGATAGTGGGGGAAAAGGGAAAAAAAGAAAGCTCGCCCAGAGAAGATGGAGATAACTTGAAGGGGTCCCTGGGCCGACCAGTCTCTGCCATTCGGGGGTCAACCGCTTCACTTTAAACCAACTAACTTTTCCAACTAAACCAATCTAGGGAGGAAAAACAAACAGGGATAACCACGGGGAACCTCAGAAAAAAAACAAGTGCCCAGAGGGGTGAAAGGGGGGGAAACGGGCCCTCCCCAGCGATTCAACGAGAGTTTAAACACTTTTTCAACAAAACCCCCGAAGCCAACTACTTGAGGGGGGTCGAGGGTTGGTGATACCTTCTGGCCGCGTGTCCGCTCAAAATCTCCCATGATCGGTCAGGGAATCCGAAGCTTGTGGAGGATGATCGGGGGGGAAGGGGCGTAAAGCAGCGCGGCAAAATGTAACGGGGCTGGGACGTGACCATATGCCGCCGCGATCTTCCACCCTCTTGAGGGAAGCATTTCATTGGGGGACATCGGAACGAGGAAGAAAAGCAAGACAGCAAGGTGGAGACGACCAAGTCCAGAAGAGGGAGACTAAAAAAGAGAAGGGTGGAACTTTCTAGAAATTATTTTCCTTGCCTCCCAGGGCCAGACAATCCTTCCTCCCCCTCTTAAAAGACGTCCTGAATGATGTGCTCGGCGGGACGGAGAGAGGGGGGAAGGACAAAAAGAGGAGGATAAAAAGGGGCAAGAGACAGGACTGAGGCAAAAATCATCACATGTTGACATTCGGTCCATCTGCGGCCTCGAAATGAACGTCTAAGAAAACATCTAGGAAATGATGGTCAAAGTCATTCCATGCGATACGGAGAACAAAAAAAAGGGACTTTGCCCATGAGGAGATGCATAGCCGCCTGACCCAAAGGGATGCTTGGGAAAACTCATTACTAAAGAAAAGACACAAGCTCGCTCCATAAAACCCGGAACGAAAGAAGGAGGAAGGCTCAAGAGGTACCGGTGCAGACGGAAGTTCACAGGAAAGAGAAAACGGGCGGGTCAACGCTTTGCACAATTGCCCCACCTCTTCCTGCCAATTACGATGGGGGAGTTCTAAAGAAACAAAGGAGGAGGAAGAAAAAAAAAGGTAATTAACAATTCGAAGCCGCAGAAGTGAAAGCTGTTCTTCCATTAGGAGCACGTTTCTAATTGCGAAATATTCGGCAAATCAGGGAAGCCGACCGGAAGGGAGGACAAGAAACGCAGGAGAGGAAGGCGGGTTAACACCGAGGACCATTCGCTGGTTTCATCTTATTCTTTGCTGAAACACTATTTATTGAATCTCAATATCATCCCGTTACCCAGAAGCGACAAGGAAAGACTCGGAAGAAAGAGAGAGAAGGCTCATATAAAGCAGGAACAGGGTACACGCCGACAGTCTTGTGTAAACAACGCCTCCCGCTTGTCTCTCCAGACTTAAGCAAGAGAAGAAAGAATGTCCCGGGAGCACAGCAGACCGAGAAGGAGTTTGGGGGCAAGCACAACACATATGGGCACCGGGAAGAAAGAGGGGTTTTTGAAAGAATTGGCAGACGCACATACCGGGCATTAACTCCCACTCCGTTATTCAGGGGAGCGGGGATCGAAGACAGAGAGGGAAGGGAGAGGAACGCAGTCGTCTAAAGCCGCAAAGGAGGAGGGGTAAGCGCGCATCACTGCCCGAAATCGACGACGCATACCAGCAAGGGGAGCTGTCTGCGCCTACACTATCCGACTCTTCCGCGGCACTCTCAAAACACACACACACCAAAGAAGACTAAAGCAACGGGCGCTTGCTCAAAGCAGCCTGTTGACACAAAAAATACGGATCGGCCTTTCTCCTCCAGCCCATGTTCACCAAGATGCTCTGGGCAAAGAAGACTAGATGAGTGCGGGAGGAACGGGAAGAAGGATCTGTAAAATAAAGCATTTCACCTCGGGAGGAGGTATCGCCAAGATCATCCCAGTCTTCAGCTAAGCACTCCTGTCATATACCACTCAAAAGTCTCCCTCCTTTCCTCCGATGGATGAAGAAAGTAGTTCACATGGGGGGGGGGGGGGAAGCTGAGGCGGTCGTCCTTCCAACCGCTTGGGTGCAGTTCGCTTCGGTCAAGTAAGAAGCTGTCTATTACCCCGCAGGGAAACTATCCGCAGAACGAAACGGCAAAAAAAAAGAAGAGGGGTAAGGGAAAGGGGGATGCCCGCCGGAGGAAAAAAAAACCTGAGGCAGAAGAGAAATTTGGGCCCCGAGAGCTCATTCTCAAGACATATCATCTATCAAAAAAGGACTGCGACTTTCCCGAGGAACTGGAAGGGTCCCAGCGCCGAGGAAAGGAAAGCCCGGCCAGGGGGGGACCCCAATGTGAAACTGGGGGCGGGACAACCAGACAGAAACTCTCTTTCCCCCCACTGGTTCTTCCTGAGTGGCTTGCGAATGGGAAAAAGTGGAAAGGTGCTGGGTGCTAAAAGAGTAGGACGAAAAAGACAAGGGAACTGGGTAATATTTTAAGTCCTCGGAACCTCTGCTTCTAATCAAGACCTTTGGGGGGGACGTGGGTTGGCTTCCAGACCCGAGGGCGTATTACGATCAGGAAAAAAATGGAGAAAGTCAAAAACGAACGGGGGGAAACCCAACGGTACATCCTCGGCTCCCCCAACGCCAGCAATTTTCGTGGCCCAGGACAGGAGTCGCAAGAGAGGAAAGACGGGAAGATGAGGAATAGGACGCCTCACACGTTACTAATAGGTATCGATGTTTGACTACAGAACTAAATCCATACGGATAGTATCTACAACAACAAAGAAAAAGAGTAGGGAAATAGAGAGGGTCCCCAGCAGGGGGAAGGGAGGGATAGAACAAGCCATCTGTATTGGATCAAGTGTTACTCTTCTATGTAATTCAGATTATAGCACCGGTTGCAACAAGCTGGCGTGGGCAAGGAGGAAGGACCACCGTGGGGGGAAAGGGGGCCTGTGAGTTAGGGGAGGAGAGGGGGAAATACTCCGAGAATCTTTAACCCCCAGAAAAAGGCGCATCGTGGGAAAGAGGGTCGAAGGGGTCAACAGAGTAACGACACTCTGACCCCAGGAAGGAGGAGGGAGGGAATAAGGAAAAAGAAGCTTGACACCAAGGCCGGGTGTCAATTCGCACCCACATCAAGTCATCCAGGATTTACTTGTTTAAGTCGTGGATTTTTGGTCGAGGTCAATGCCCCGCAAAAAGAAATGGTGGGGGGGAGGGCTGCGGGAAGGCCGAGGAGATGGACTGATCAAGATCTCAGGGCCAAGTCCCAGTTGTTGCTTCCCGTATCTTTGTAAGATTGAGCTTCTCTGCGCCCAAATGTTCGCGGAAAGACGGCCGGGGGGTCTAGGAGTATAACAGCAGATAATCAGACTGGAGTTTGCAGAAGGGGTGTACTGGGGGGGGCACAGCTGAGGGAAAAGATTGAGCGGTGTCGGGGGGCGTCTTAGTAATGCACTAATCGCACTCAGTATCCACCAGAGTTTAAGGAAGACAAACAGCTCTTTCCCATCATTGGAACCGGAAGAGTGAACATCCAAGAAGGGGGAAGGAGTCAAGGGAGCTGGAGATGATTTGGGTGAGTCACTGGGGGGGACGGCGGGGAGGGAGTCGCGAAAACGTCATAGGGAGACGTCGATTTTGAAACGCCGTCTTTCAGATCGTATTCCCGGGCACAGTCAAGAAAGGAGGGGGAGATGAAAAGGAGAATGAGAGGGAAATGGGATGCAGAAGGGGAAAAGGGGGAAAGGGAGACGCCTGCTTGGTCAAAGCGCGTGTGTAACTATACGTCCTTAGGCTGGCGTGGGTGGGGTTTGAGACGCCAAAAAGTCGTGGGAGAAACATCCGTCGACTTGCTGGTAGTTGAACGGAGGACGTGCGATTGGAGGGGAGAAGGGCCGAAGGAGCGAGGGGGAACCGATTGCAAGGTCATCTTTTCGAGAAGCGCATGCAATTCCTCCTATCCGCAAATAGCTCACTGTCATGCGGCGCTGATTAGGTATCCGGTCTTGGGGCGGCCAAAAGCAAAAAAAAAAAGGAATGGGCGGATAAACAGAGGTTGGGACGTCAACACAAAAGACAAAGTTCTTCTGAAGGGTACATTCTGTATAGCCTTCTATTAAGGTAGGTTTGGCGAAGCGGAGGAAGCCGGCGCGTGGAAGGCGAAGGACTGCTGTACCGGGGACCGGCAAGCCGGGAGCTCTCCGCATCCATTCTGGGGTTAACGTTCCTTGCTCTTTGAGCTCAAGTCGAGGGGGCACGAACGGAAAGAAACGACGGAGATACCAGGACTGCGACCGAAATCGGGGGGGAAGGAAAGCCAGGCCTCATGTAGTGGGCCGACCAATTTCCTTGCGGGAATCAATCAATAATGTCCGCAACAGTTGTAATACAAAGGCAGGAGGGGAAGAAGGGGACGGGCTTCGTGAGGAACTGAAAACCGCGTATGGTTGGGGATACTGCTAGAACTCCCAAACTTACTTGTCTAAGGGAGAGGTGGCTTTCAAGTCGCGGGAGGAAATCTTCAAAGAGGAAGGAATGGGACGGGCGAAAAGGGGAAAGAGGGGGACAGAATTCTTCCGTGAAGCAGTGGGGAGGGAGCGAGCTGGATGGCGGCTGGGATGAACATCCCGTGATTTCTTCTGGGGCATTGCAGGTGCAGACTGATGACGCGCAGGAGGGGGGACGGCTTTGAAGCCGGCAAAGAGCTTTTAGTGGGGTACACTGGAATGCGCAGCGGGCCATTAGAGGGAATGTCCATCATACTTCTTTTCCTCTGTTCAATAGCCTCGGAGGCAGACAGGCGCCTGCACCTCGCCGCACAACAGAGAAAGAAGGAAGCATATGAGATAGGAAGGGAAGGGGGACCTGCTGAATTGGGGCGGAAAGGAGTTATACAGGGGGTGTAGCGAAATAACTATTCCTAGAACTATGTTTAATGCAGTCTTGAGCGGAAAAGGTGACCTTCCTGGGGGGGACAGCTCATTGGCCCCTCGTCTCCTTCAAAACATCATGCGGACGGGGGGGGAAAAAAGAAAAAAAGGCGGAAGTGGATAAGCAGAAAATCCCCAAAGGGTCAGGCGCTTGTCGCCCCCGGCCGGAGAAAAAAGGGAAAAAAACAAAAAAAAAGGGTTGTTTTAACCGCCACTGGGCCAGCGCCGACGACGAATGCCCGGCTCGTGCGTTCCCCCGAACCCATTTGGGAGCGGAGAGTGGGCCCAGGCCCAATAGACAGAAACTAGGAAAACCAAACACTAAACACGAAATTAGAAAGGGGTTGGAATTTTTTCAAAAAGGGGGTTTTGTCTTTGTGTGGTCAAGTGGGTGGCACAGGTGTAAGACCAGGGTTTAGATTGGGCGTTCGACCTGGTGGGTTCTCTAAATGAAAAATCCGGGGGGGGGCCCGGGGGGTGGACGCAAAGAGGTTTTCCGTTGGGTTCCAAGGTGGTGGGAAACCCCCGGAAAAAAGGGGGGTAATCAAACGGACGGGGTTAAAGTTTTAGTAATGTTTTTTTTCCATGGTTGCTTTAACCCTGACCCACGAGGGCCAAAAGGCCCAGGGGGGTCGGCCAAAAGGGGGGACGAAAAAGGTGGGACAAGAATGACCGAGGGCAAGGTGCCTGTTTTTGACGGTTTAAAACCTACTACGAGGACAGCAAACGGGCAGACTTGGGCGGGGTAACGAAAGAGGGCATATCCTCACAACAACAACTGTAGTAGTTCCACACTGAAATCTCTGATTCGATAGTGGGTGGAAAACGAGAAGGGGACAACGTGCTGTATTCCTGAAGTTAAAGGTGGATGTGGTTGAACCCCTTGAAACAGGCAAAGCGGAAAATGGGAAAGCTGGGATGGCTGCTCCCTTTGACGTAACGCCCCTGGAAAGACCGCGAAAAGGACGGGGGGGGTTTCCCTTCCAGAAGCGTCAAACCCATGGACAAAATAAGAAAAAACAAAGTTTTGGTAGTGTAACGAACCCAATTTCCTAAATTCTTGTAACACCACCCTGAAAAGAACAGGGAAAAACCTCACCTGGGCGGGCGAAACAAAGGGCCCCCACACGAGGTTTGTCAATTAGAATAACGGCCCGCCAAAGCGAAAAAAGGGTGATAAAACTCGAGTGTGACCACTTTTCCAAAAACACCCCTTTCCAAAAGAGAAAGCTATTGGGGAGGGGGGGCCTGTTTTGTGACTGCCTTTTGTGTTTCTTCCTGGCCAGCCCCCGGACGATCAACAACAAGGGCATAAAAGGGACTGAAACCAGAATTTTGAACTCATGCCCTTAGAGGGCAGATGCAGGGAGGGGGGGGGGGCCGGGGGGGGAAAACTGAACGTTGCTTTTTGGACTGTATATCTGAAGTGTTGAGAGGGCACCGAACAAGAGAAGCAAAGGGTGGTCCCGCCGTCTGTTAACGAGGAAAGCACACGATCGGGAAGCCTTGTGGAACTCGTCCCATCAAATCACGGCCCCCCTGGTTTCCGACGGGCACGTCGCCAAGACGGCAAAACACGGAAAACAGAAAAGGGACCCTTGCAAACATAAAAAAACCTCCTAAACTGGCATGGGGGGGAAAAGAAACAGTGACCTCTACTAGACTCTTTCCGTTCTGAAAGGGATAATCACGCAGTGAAAAAAAATAAAACAGGGGCTGGAGTAAGCAAAGGGTTCCGCCATTTTAAGGAAACAACCCGAGATGAAAGAGCAAACAAAGGACCAGGGAGGGGGGGGACCGTTCGCGGTCGGTGTTTCTGGGTCGAAAGCAGGGTCACATCTAAGGAAAAGGGCCAAGCAGGGGGGCAGAAAAAAAAATTTCTTCCCCAGCACCTCCGATCAAAAATATGGACATAACATTTGACCAAAAGAAGGGGAGGAACCAGGAAAGGAAAAAAGAACATGGTACCAATAACAGTGTAATGGCGGATGTACAAAAAAGTACGTGGAACAAATGGCCCCACAGGGGAAAGGGGGGGCCGGGTTCCAAACCGAAAGGTTTCTTGTCCCCTGTCTCACGCCCTAAAGCAGGGACCATGGGACGACCCCTTTACCACTTCGTTGTATTCCCGTATGAAATCTGGTGAAGACCCCAAGAAACAAGCTAAGGGTACTAAATCAACGACCTCCCTTTGGGGAACACTAATAATAGACACCGCCGAGACCGGAGAAGGCGGAAAAAGTGACAGGAAAGCTTGAGAAATCGGTCTCCGCAAACGAACGTTACCCCCGGAAAAAAAAGTCCCAATCCGCGCCAAACCGGGAGAAAGTGTGATTCCTACCCTACTACCAGGAAACAAAAGCGAGGGGGGCGAGAAGGGGGGGACTCAACGAAGCACGCCACGTAAAGGAACCTGGTTTTTCGTTCTGGGGGTTCAATGAGGATCAACCAAAATGGGGGGACTGCGGTGAAAGATGCTTGTGTTGGTTCAAGGCCGACCGCCCCCAACGCCGTGGAGCGGAGCCACTAAAATGAATGCCGTGCCTTCCCCGGATCCGAAGCCGCGCAGGGTCGAGCAAAAGTTTCCCTGGTTACACCTGAGAGTCGTTAAAAGGAAAGCAACTTACAGAGGGGGGGCACGTTTAATCGGGCCCACTAACTCAAGTCAAAACCACCTGTTCAAACGAAAGGCTCAAGGAACCCTTTAATTCGGGGGAAGAAATCCTTGGAAAAAGGCACAAGGTCACCGCCGCGGGTTTTTCCCATTTCAGAAAAATTCGCATAGCGTTCGCGAAAAAAGCCCCTCCCGACGCCTGGGGGTCTCAAATCCGGGAGATCAACAGGAGAAAAGAGAAGGAAAGGTCACCCAGGTTAAAGCAGTCACTCCCCAAAAAAGAGGTCGGTTTTGGAGCCGGAAAAAAACACTCTAGGGGTGGAAAACGTCACATATGTTTGTGTGGTGGGGGACGTCTGGGAGCAAGAAAAGTGACCGTGCGAAACGTCCCGCGCAGCCGTTTGTGACATAAGGTGGTCATCCTCGTTTACGTTTGAGTACTGAACTCGGGGAGTGAAAGCGAGTTCGGGCTTTCTCGGAAATGAATCGCTCGGGTCGTTCACAGCGAATCATGCACCCAGTTCCCCCTAATCCAAAGAAACCGAAACAAACAGAACCGCCGGAAAAAAGAACGACTACCTCCCAAAATTAAACCAGCAATTGAGAACCGGAGCTCTGAAAGGAGGACGAAAATTAGTCAAAAAACCAGTGACTCACGTCCCCTCCGGAGCTCGTCACACAAAACTAACGCCAATGGAAAGTTTTTCGTAGCCGTCATCAATTAGGTTACCCCACAAAGCAGGGGGCAAGCCGAGCACTTGACCAATTTCTCCCAAGCCATCACCCATGTGTCACAAACAACGTCACACTTCAGATGGGCGCCTAGGTCGAAGAATCATTTGAATTAAACGTGTGGTCCGGAAGGGGGATGAACGATCCTGTAAAAACAAGTTTGAACGGGGAAAAAAACAAGTTATCATTTTCAACAGGAAAAACCAAGCAAGGGAATGGGGAGGGGGATAGCATAGATATTCGGCCTGGTGTTCGATTGGGCGAATCACCACATCGCAAGTCCGCAATAAACACACCGCAATCAAATGCATCGCCAGCACAATGGCAGGGCCCCATAAGAATTCTGAATAGAAAATCCGTCATGTTTGGTGGAAGCGTGAGGAGTCAGGGAATGACAACACAACCGGGATTTCTTGACGTCATTTACTCTTTCCACGGTGAAAAGGGTACGAAAGCCCGCGGGGGGGGGGGGGAGGACACTGCTAAGTTTGACCATTAGATTTCTCAATAAACTACTCTGAAAAAACACATTCCAAAACTGATTATGAAAACGAAAGTTTGCGGGGGGATATCCTAAAAAAACGACCCTTGTATACAGCACCGAAAAAATTGGGCCTCCGAAGTTTATGAGAGAACTAGCGAAAAATCATCAAAGAAAACAAGACCTGGGTTCAGGACACGAAGATGGGCACGTGAAACTCAGTGGGGGGATTGACGCGGTTTGCAGACAAGTGGATTCTTTATTAGGGTCCCATCCGCCCGCGCGGGCGTAATTCTCCGACCCAGGCCACAACTAATGGTTGCCCCCTACGGGTCTTGGACTGAACGAGGACCCAAAAACGCACGAATTCTAGTTCCCAAAAATAAAAGGCCCCAAGGAGGTCTGGATTGAAATTTTAGTAAACCGCGGGGGCGGGGGGGTGGCTATCCTCTCGTGGGGGACCACTGGTCCCACCTATTGGCTTAGGTGCTAAAAGAAATCAGTAGGATCTAAGTATCCAACTTATTGCGTCCCTATTGCAGGCCAAAGTAAAGTTTGGGCTGAGGTAAGCCGGACAAGCAAGTCCGCCGTTGTTGTTCCATGGGAAATCCCATAAGTGCCGGTCCCTTTGGATGGGGAAAGGCCCGACTGAAAATGCAAATCTCCTGTAAATGATGTCTTACAAACCCAAAGAAAATCCAAAAAAGCCGCGAAGGTTTTCACACAAAAACCCCACGTTTGGCTGGTCAACTGACGGTATGACAACCAAGGAAATTTGTGTTTGCCCACGCTACCTCAAAGGGGACTGTGACCTGGCAAAAATCTGTTTCCCCCTATCGTCTTCCTGCACGACGGCCTTTCAACAAACGTTGTTTTGTTGCATGCCCTTTCCAGCCCAGATGGGGTCTTTACGGGCATTTTGTTTGTCTTCTAATCATCCCCCGTCCCAAAGGGCGTCCTCATCTTCGTCGCCCCGAACACCCCCCCCTTTATTCTTCAAAACAAGGGAACTCCTCTTCCAAAGTGATTGGAGGGGTTCGAGCAAAACCAGACCTCCCTCCTTGAGGACCCGAAGCAAACATGTTGTTTGGTTTTGTGGATTCTCTTAGCCCTCACAGGTAGGTCTTGTGGTCATTCTCAGCACAAGGTCATCGCCACCAGGGGGCAACGAAATAGGTGCTGTACTTGGGTACCTCGCATACTTACCAACCCGTGGGGGGGGGGTTGTACCATTCACGCGTGTGTTATGGTAAGACGGGGGTTGTGGACGAAAATCGTGACTGGTCCGCGGTCAGGGGGAGGTGCACCCCTTCTAATAGGTTCGGGAAAAGTTATCATTGATATCGGAGTGAAGTGAGTGCCCAGCAAAATAAAGGGACAAGCCTGGCCAATTCCTCGGTAGGGGGTGAACGGACAGAAGGAGCAACGACGAGGGAAGCCACCAGCACTGCCGTTTTGCAAAGGAAAGCAGGACCCGAAAAACTCAGTAACCCAAAAACCGAAAATTACTGCGGGGGAATGGGTGGTTTGGGGTATGAAGCTGTCCGGCCTGACCCCCGGAAGACAAAGGGGGCACTGTGCAAACAGTGGCTTAGACTCCTGCGGGCGCTGGGTCGCTCAAAGGCTAAACTCGGGAATCCCCACGATAAGTTCCCCCGCATTTTTGTGATTAAAAGTCCGAAGCCAGGAGAAGGTGTGGTCCTGGGTATATGAGAGTCCTCGGAACGCAGCGAACCAAAGGTTGCGGGGGCGGATGAAGATTGGGGGTTTCCCTCGGAGTGGTTCAGAAAAGGGTGCCAGGGAAAGAAGAAGAGGGAACTTTTTGATGGGAGGGTGTTTTTCAAAGGGTTGAAAAAATGAGGGGCAGTAAATTGGGGGGGGGGGGTCTTCCCCAGGTGTGGGTTTGCTCCTGTAATGAATTGTCCCACCTAATCTGAAAAAGTAATTGGGTCCCAGCAAAGCGGTTTAAATTTACCCATCAATTACACAAAAAGATGGACCCTTCAAATGCCAATACATCAATCAGGGGAAAAGGGGAACTCCAGGGCTTGGAGGAAAATTGAGTTCTGTTTCGGTTTGGTATTAAGAGATTTGTTCTTCTTCTCATTAACGTTGAAAAACATAGTATTGGCGATCACAGAGGGGGAGGGGGGGGCCCCACGCTTGACCGGTTTCCTAACTCTATTCAACCCGGGCCCAGGGTAACTGAACAAAAAAAGACTATTTCTTCCCAGAAATGATAAAGCCTGTGGCGTAAACAACTGTTCAGTGCCGGAAGAATGGGGGAACAAGGGAACGGATCCCCTTCTGGGGAAAAAAATAACTAATAATCGCCCCCTCTTAGCTGTCCGGGGTTGTAAGTTGGTTGGGTATGTAGGAGGCCCCAGCTGGGAATGCTTCGGTTAGTATGACAATAATGCCGTTACGACCCTTGTACAGGTTAATGGGGGACTTAGGGGCCTCGGGATGGGTTTGAGGTGTGATACCTTTATTCAAAGAGAAGGAACGAATTGCAAAAGAGGGGAGGCCCGTTTTCGGAGGGATCAATGTCGAACCTCATTCAAAGGGGCTACTCAGGATAAGACAAAGATGCTCCAACGGGCAAGCTGCAATATCGGGCGTATGAGAGTTCAATGTCCTCTGTTTGAAATTGGTGTTCCTTGTTCACACAATAATGGCTCAAACCCGAACACTCTCACGCGTTTTCGCTTCAACGCTGTGGGGTTGGGCAATCCAAACTCTCTTATTTACAAAATTGGAAACCGGGGACATTCGTTCCCAAAGATAAATTATCTACGGGGTCTTTGGTTGCAAAACGGAGGGGGGTGGAAGGGGAGGCAAAGGCCTGATAAACTTATTTTCTTTTCCCCCTTTCTCCTCGTTTAGCGAACGTATGGGGGGCAAGGAGCTCTCCTGACCAATTTGATTTATCTTGCTGGGGAAACTTGGGCGGAAAGGGCTCTCAAAAAAATTGGGGAAAAGACTGTCCACAATTCGAAAGGGTACCACACCTTGTAAGAACACTCCTAGCGGGAAAAAAGCTTAGGCTGAAACAGAAAACTGTTTCCGCCGTATCCCGTTCCTTACAGGTATTGGCGAGGAAACGCCAGGGGGCCGGGAGGTCCCGGCATCGGACCATACCAAATCAAAATTTGATTCAATGTCCCCAGGTTTTGTTAGAAAAAAAAGATGAGAGGACCCTTCCCTGTTCCTGAAAGGGTCTTCCTTAATTGAGGTTTGTTGGGCCAGGTCCCCAATTCAGGACGGAAATCCCGGGGGGGACTTTTGTGGTTTGTTCGACCTCTAAAACTCCCATCGTTAACTTGGTGAAAAAAGGACCGGCAGGTATGGGGCGAAAATTGTTAAAAAGTTTGTGACGGCGGGACTCTGTAAGCTTTCCCCTGAACAGTTTGAGAAGCCTAACGTGTACAGCGGGAGCCCTAAAGGCTGACAGGGAAGGGTGGAAAGGGGGGGGAGAGACCTTGATGGAGATAGGTAAATTAGGCAACAACCAAAAGGACCGGGTGGGGGGTTCCCTGGCTTGTCGCATCGCCTGGGAAAGGAAACTGATGCGACACTCCGCCATGTAAATGGAGCGTAAGTTTGTGTAAAGTCCCCAGAGCGCTTTTTTCTGCTTGGACGGTTGTGAGCGGCAGAAGTT
>Ga0179593_1591973_pt1 | contig 21449 bp, 29 predicted proteins | sample CZODoug2_1_08_16_FD_185931 | JGI IMG/M metagenome (GOLD analysis project Ga0179593, IMG submission 185931) | Vadose zone soil fungal communities from Angelo Coast Range Reserve, California, USA - CZODoug2_1_08_16fungal (PacBio error correction) | ecosystem: Environmental > Terrestrial > Soil >...
ATTCGCAATGACCCCAGTTTGGCAAAAAACTTCTGCCGGCAAGACGGGGCATCAAGGACGTAACAAGCCCTGCAAGACGCCCGCGCCAGACGAGATGTACTGAGGAAGGACTGATTGTTGGGTTACCCCTCTCATCTGTTGACAAGAAGCTGAAGGGAGAACATAACGTCGGGGGGGAAGCGATGGTTAGAGTGATTCAACTCTCGATATTCAGGGTCGAGGCAGCGGTACCTAATTATCTTGCTCGGACGGAGGGAGATGGCCATCCATTGCACTTTTTATTGGGGGGGCGTCTAGACCAGGACGAAACATACTTATTGAAGGGAACGGCCAGAAATGGAGCCACTGGGGTTCTTCAAAGGAAGGCACAAGAAAGAGTTCACATCTAAAAAAGGGAAGTCTGGGGGGGGCCTGCTATTGAATCGGGGGGGCAGGCCCCTTCAGGGAAAGGAAAAGGGGGCTTGGAAGAAAAAGAGGACAGACCCTTACAAAAAAGAAACAAGTGACTACGAAAGAAAGGGCGCATACGTCGTTTCGGGGGGGAGGAAGTATGTCCTATCTCTTGAGAAGTTTTCGGAAAAGGGTAATAAAGTAAATTTCTTCACCACTTTCATTATTCCAAAAAGGAATACTCGAATTTCAAAGGAGGGGGACGGCAAAAAGGAAAAACGGCCAGCACACGTTACCCGGGGACTTTTAACCTAAGAGGGGGAAGGGGGGCTTCAATCAAGACGGAGGACATGGCATTTTACCTTAGGAAAAGGTTAAAAAGAAAGGTGATCTGAATAACGCGGAAAAAAAGAACGCCATAGGGGTAAACACAGCTCCAATCGCGAAATACACAAGGGAACGGGGGGGTTGAGAGAAGCAGATCTTTAGCAAGTAAAGGTGGGGGGGGGGACAAAGAACCTATCTGGGGGAAAGATCACTACTCATTCAGAGTAAGGGGGACGGAAAACGAACTTGTGGGGTCGGGGCAGTGTTCAACTATGGAATTCGAAAAAGCCTGATAGTACCTTGGGAGAAAGGAGAGGGGGGTTACCTCGGGAGAAAGAGGATCCAACAACCACAAAGAATATAACGAGCAGGAAAAGAAGCCTGTCGCGATGGGAAGTACTTCCTTCATCGACGCTTTCCTAGCATGAAAACTAAGACAAGCAGGGGCCCCAAAGGACGTGCCTCTTAATAGGAAAAAAAAGGAGCTTTCTTTGGGAACATCTGAAATGGGTTCTGGAAAACTCGGGTAACACCAGAAAGGGATCTAACTGAAACAGGAAAAGATGCATCCACAAAATCCCTGCGAGCCGGGGAAAACAGGACAATTATCCCTACTGGGCAGGGGCGCGATTTTGTCGAGTTCTGGGCTTAAAAGGGGTCATTCAGAGAGGGGGGGGGGGGAAAAGCTTGCCAGGGCAGCTTTCTGACCAAAAAAGGAACAGGTCAACCTTCATCAGGAAAAAGATATCCACAGGGTTATCAAGGATCCAGGGTAAACAAAGCCGCATACGTTGCGGACCGGAAAAAAACGCACTTTGTATAAGCCGGAAAAGGGGAAGGACGGTTTCACATAAAGGTTGACAATCGAACGAAAAGAATCATGGGGGGGAAAAAAAGGCTTCCGAAAAAAGAAGACTCATGCTCCCTTGCCGGGGGAGATGCTCGCGAGTGGGGGGGGGGAAGTCGCTGGGCATCGAGGAGTAAGAACGACCGCCAAAGGAAAGGGAGAAGGGGCCGCAAATCTAACCAGACAAATTCTCCAGAAGAAAAGAAGGGGCACGGGGACTGTACCCCTGGAGAATTGTTGCGGAATAAGTGGTTACACTTTTGCTCATTGGGAAAAGGTCAATAATGTCTGCAAAGTCCACTGATAGAAGATCCATAAACAGGCGAAGCAGAGGACTCACCGAGAGGGAAGTACGCTCTTCGCGACCGGTCTCAAGCTCCTCATAAGCAAGTGGCGAAATTCATGCAGATGCAGGGAGGGAAAAAACGCCTGCACCGGAAAAATCAACAAAGTGAAGGAAAGCCCTGAAAGGACCTTCAAGAGGAGACAAAGGAGGGGGCTATCGCGAGGGAAAGGAAAGAAGTGCTTGGCCTGAAAAAAAATTTTGGTCAAGAGCAACAGGCAGGGAGCCAAGGGCAGGGCGAAGAAAATGGAAGAAGGGAGCGCGATTTCCAGGGGGGAATGCTCGTCCTTCGACGGGGGAACTCCGGGGGGGTAAGAGTGGTGGTTCCGGCAGAGGGCTCAAGGAGGAGAGAACCAAAGGAAGCGACAACAGGGGAAGGGGTGCGTATCCATTTGGGGGAGATTGTGGTGATCTCTGGCCTAGGGAGTGTTCTTATAAAAAGACCGTCTCTTTAAAGAAAAAATAGGGGATCAGACCCTTGGTCAAAAAGTTTCTGCCATTTGTTGATGGGAGGGGGACCCGGGGCATATTTTTATTTCACTAGGCGCAGCACCGCTTTAAGCATGGTTCCGGGTCAAAAAAGGGGGAATTCTCAAAGAAAAAGGTGGCGTGAAATCGGTGAAAAGAACTCCGTATAGCAATTAAAATGAAAGACTCCAGGAACTTGGGGCTCCAATGAAGGGGGCCGCACTAAACACAGCGCAACACGAATCGGTGGCGAAGCTTGTCGGGGGCAGAAAAAGGCTTGCGGGGGGTGAGAAGCACCGGTGGCGTCGCCGTCCGCTGAGAAAAGGCTCCAGCGGATGTGAATCCTGAGAAATCCTTCTGGCCAGAGAGGCTTAGAAGTTACTATCCAAGGAGCAGGGTCTATCCTAAAGGCGGAGGCCGTCAAAAAACTGTGGGGGGGGGGGGTCTACCCTCTCGAGTCCTAGAACCCTCTTTCGAAGGAGAGAGCAAAACAAAAGAACCTTCGACGCAAAAATTGGCAGTTCAAAGAAACTTTTGCTGATCGGGGGAAGGGGTGGCTTCAGAGCACCGTTTCGGGGGAAGAGAACGAGTATTATGGAAAATGGGGAGGAGAGGAGACGAAAAGAAGACCACCCTTCTCAAACCGTATCAAGGAAAGGGGAAGACGGCAAAGGCGTCACGACCAACAAACGCCTTCCGGGTGGAAGGTGAAGGAAAAATCACAAAAGGTGTGACTCCCCCACTCAAACGCTTGGGGGCAAAATGAGGATGCTTCAAGGTTCTCAGTGCAGCGAAAAAAGAACCGCTGACCGAAAGACCGCTGGCGCTTATTCTCAAAAAGGAACTGAGTTAAGAAACGACGCAACCGCCGCAGAGCAAGCGCTCCCAGACCTCCATTCTTCTATAAAAGCGTTTGGGGGTCACGCCGAAGGGATTAGGGGAAAAGTAATTGGCGGACGCTTTCTACGGAACAAGGCTTAGTTTTCTAATTCAGGCGTGCTAAAATGGAAAACGTAACGGGGGGGGGCTGGAAGGGGGCCGTTGGTGGCAGGCAAAAGACAATGCGTAACCTGCTGGGAAATTCGAAGGGGGGGTAGATCAGAAAGGGGACGAAACTCGGGAGAAGACGAATGCGTCAAGAACTTCTTATAAGATAAATACACCTCCCCGCCGGAAGAAACTCAAAGAAAAGGGGAAAAATGGAGACCTTTCTCGTTTGTCGGGTAAGGAGTAGCAGCTGACCCATGGAATCACTCATGGCACAAACACGCCCCTGAAAAAAGCCGGGACTGCAGGGAATAAGAACACACCGTAAAAAAACCTTTAAATCGCGCTACATGTGAGCAGGGTCGCTTTGGGGGAGGGCAGAATACCATTGTCTAACTGAGGAAACAATTGGGCACTAGGGGGGGAGGGGAGGGCAGATGGATAAAGGCTTCAAATCTCCGCCGACATGAAAGGAAAGGGACTTCATGAGGAAGGATTGATATTAACCAGCTGAAACGGTGAAGGAGGTTACGCAAGCAGAGGAAATGGCATCATAAGAGGAGTCTGAGGGGGGGGGGAGGAGTCCCTTCCTATATCGGGGGGAAGCCGGTAACCGAGTAGCTATCCACTCTGTCTCAAAGGGATTCGTGGGGGGAAAGGTCTATCACGAAGTATTTAACGAATCATCGGGACGCAGCCAAATGAAAGCTCTTTCTGAAAGGATTAAGAGGAAGAAAAGGGGGGGGAAAAAGGGACCGTCAAGACCCAGTTCCGTGAGGGAGGACCGGCTATTATCTGGGGGGGCCGGCCCCTGGCAGAACCGTTTCGTTGACTCCTCAAAAAGGGGAAATCCGACCCACGAAAAGAGACATGCACATGGAGCGCATCCTCAATTTGCCGAAGGGAGGAGGTGAAAGGCCTAATTTTAGCTATATCATTTCCTGCGGGGGGAGGAAGGGAATTATGGGGAAATTACTGCGAAAAGGATTATTCCCGAAAACAAGGACTACACATCAAAACCCATTTCTGGGAGGGCGAGACCTGATGGATGCTTTCAACTTACCAAGGACATACTTCAAGAGAAATGGGGGGAATCCCTCTTTGGAAGGGGGCTGCATTTTTACCGAATGGAGAAGGGGGAAAAAATCTGGGGGGAAAGTGCGGCAGGGAAACCGGAGAGGACCTAATAACCCTATTCAAGAGAGAGAACATAAAGAATTTTTTATCGAAAATAGAACGTTGGGGGGATTCCGAAGGGAAGTCTGTCGCAACCAAGGTGTGGGGGGAATTTGTTTTTCGAGAAAAGAAAGACGACGCATTTCAGAAAGGAACACACAAACTTTTTTGGTCAGTAATTACAGAGCATGGGGGAAATACACCAAGCAAAGGTCTTTCGTTTGGGGAAAAAAAGCGCCTAAACTTAACACGGAGGGGAAAGGGCGACCAGGCGGTTACCTCTTATACTCCGGAGCGAGGTCGACTCACAACAACAAACGGGGGATGAGGGGAAGATCCTAAGAGGGGGGTCCAAAAACCTCTCCCCTGGTAGAAGAAAACAAGGTTACTTCTTTTAAAAAAGAAAAACAGGGCTTTCCTATCATTGAAAGAGACTAAGCTGGGTTTCAAAAAAAAGGAAATAGGGATCTCCCCCCAAAAAGGGAGGGGGACGCATCCCTGAAATGCGAAGAGTCATCGAGAACAAAAAGAGAGGGGTCTTTCAAAAAACGTGCTCAGAACTGACAGATAAAAAAAAGAATAGATACTTTCGCTAAGGGCACCGCCTGGCTTAGGAGCGTTTCTCTGTCAGTAGAGGAAGGGAAGTCCCCAGGATTCATAGAAAAGTAATCTTTCCGGAAGAAAACCAAAAAGGGGAAGAATCTCATTCATTTCACCGCAAAAAAGAAAAGCAAAATAGGGGAGGAAGGACAGGCAAGATAGGCAGTAGGTTAAAAAAGAAATTGGTAAGGCGCGAAACAGCCCTACGGGAAAAAAGCCAGCACTTTTATAGGGTGTTCACGTGGATGGGCGACTACAGGGAGCATTAAAACTTTTGGGGAGGAAGAAAAAAAATCCGCACCAACCAATCCTCAATGAGTATCGCATCCAGTCACGAAGCCAGAGGCAACTCACGACTTAATTCTAAGGGGAAAAGTTATCTTTTCTTCTGGGGGGGAGAAAGATGGGCGACTCTAAAGAGTCTTAAACCCGGGGGGAAAAGAAAAAAGTTCCTGTCCTTCCAGGTGTCCGCCCAAAGGCCCGAAAATCCAGACAGGAATGGAAACTTTAACTGGGGCTCTATAGATGTTCCAAGTCACACGAAAAGGAACTCGTTTCCGGAAGGCCCCAGTGGTAAGACTAGGGTACAACGTTTCGAAGGGACGAGATTCTTCCAATAATTTCCCGGGGAGAAAAACGGTAATGTACTACGAGAAAAAAAGAAAACCTGTATCCACCTCTTTGGAAAAATCCTCCCGAGAAATTTCTGGAAACGCTTTGCCGAAAAAAGACCTCGTATCCTTTCTCCCGCCGAAAAGGACGACGAGCAGGTGTTCGACTTTCGGACGGGAAAACACAGATTCTGCGTCAAAGAAAACCAAAACAACACCGCATCGCTCTGTTTAAAACAAAGGGAAGGGAAGGTAATCCTGAACGACCAGGGGTACATGGGGGGATGCGTGAAAGGGTTTCGCTACCTGGAAAGGGAACATGGGAGGGGGACGAAGAAGAAGGGGGAAAAATTTTTAAAAACTGCAGGGAGCCCCTGGTCTTCTGATAGCTGCGGCGACCCTGCATTCCAGGCCACAGTTTTCCTAATTAAGAAAAGGGGAAAGGAAGTTTTGGGGGGAGGGGAAGAAGACTTTTTTGTAATTTTCTTTTGCGGGGGGGAAGGTCTCCTTCGTGGGAAGAAGACAAATGAAGGGGGGGTCAGCTGAAAGGGACCTTCCGGCAGAGAAGAAGTCTTTTTCAAGGGGATAAACCAATATTATAGTGGGGGGGGGGGGTTCGTGCAGTGCTTTGATGGGGGGGGGGCTACCGGGAAGCAACAAAAAAGGAAGGAGATTCATCTTTTATACATCCACGGGAAAAAAAAAACCCACCCTCAGATCGCTTTGGGGAAATTGGTTGAGGAGGAGTCATCCATTTTTTGGGGGAGCGAGAGGGGGGAAAGCTTTAAGAAATGGAGAAAGAGAAAATTTCAAAGAACCGGTTGGCAAAGACCAGGGGGGATCGAGAAATGGATAATTTTCAGAAAAAGAAAAACTCCTGCGGACGGGAGGAAAGCCGGCGGGAAAAAAATTTGTTTCCACCCGGAGAATCGGGACAACAAAAGCGGTGGAAAGGGGGGAAAAGAAATGGGGGAGGAGAAAAAAAGATGTCGGTTGTGGAAAAAAGAGATTCTGTGGGGAAGGTCTCCGGGAAAGGGGGGGGGGGGGACGAGAGGAATAAAGTTTTCTCAAGGGCTTCACCTGGGGAAACTCGCGTATAGTCTGTTGGGACAGCTTATTGCCGAGAGACGAATTCTAAGGAGGGAAGGAGGAAGCTTCAAAGTAACCATCGGCCGCGCGGGGAAGAAACTCCCTGAGGGGGAAAAAAGCGGCGTAGTTTTGAAGAATTTTGGGGGAAACAATCCGTAGCGATAAAAGAAAATAGAAAACGAAATTCCGCGACCTGGGGGGAGGTCGGGTAATCCTTTGGGGGAGAGTTCTTATCTGTTTGGGATGGGGGGGAGCGAAAGACTTCCTGATGGGAAAGGAAAAGACTCAACAAGGGGAATATAGAAGAGGTCGAAAGTGCGTGTCTTAAGCAAAAACTATCATCACCTGGGCAAAAAAGCAGGACGGAAATCCAATCAAAAAAACTCGGGAGGTGGGGGTCCAGAGATCATCGTGAGGGGCAAAAAATGGGGGTTTAAAAAGAAACACGCCGCGGGGGGACAGAAGGGAAGCATGCTCGACAGGAGAAGCTCAAGGATCGTGACGGGAGACACACCAGCGCCGAAAAGAAAGATCTGAAAAGGGGGGGGACGATGAGGTATTCTTCAACGAACCCTATACAACGCGCAGCCGCAAAAAGGGGCGCCACAAATCAGCAGGGAAAAAGGATCCCCGGGAAAAGGAAGATCGATGCAAAAGGATCGGGTTGTGCTGATACAATTTCTAAAAACGGAGGTGTTCTGAGCCAGCGGAAATGTAGAGTAAAATTCTTCGACAGAAATTTCTATACTGAAAGGGAAAAGGGGACTCTCGATAAAAGGAGGAAAGAAAAAGATATTTCCTTTGGGAAAAAAAGGAGGACTTCTGCGCGAGGGGGGGGGGGGGGGGTAATGGCGGGAGGTGGTCATCAGAAACCTTCCGTATGACCCTGGAAAAAAAAAAAAATGAAGAAGGGAGGACTTTTTAGGAGGGGAGATACCTCCCCCGCCTTCAGAAAAAAAAAGCAATTCAAATGGCTCGTCAAAAGCGATTCCGGGGTGGGATCCATCGTCGGATCATAGGAGAAGGGGGGGGGGCTTAGCCGGGAAAAAAGGGGGAACACACCCTCCCCTTAAAAAAAAAAGGGGAAGAGGGAAAAAGCCCCCACCGGCCGAAGACGGAGAATTGGAAAACTGGAAATCGCTCGAGGACTTTTTACAGAGAGGAAGAAAATAAAAGGGGGGGAAAGAAAAGCTCATTAAAAACAGGGTAAACGAGGTGCATGGGGCAGATGGAAAATGTTCTTAAAAATAGAAAAAAAAACCAGCGCAAAGAAAGAATAGCACTGAAAGGAAGGGAGGTCATTAAGGGACATGACTTTGTTGGGACCATCGCGCGGGGGGGGGGGGGGGGGGGGGCGGGGGGGGGGGGGGGGGGGGGGAGGGGGGGGGGGGAGTGACAGCGTTACGCAGGAAAGAGGAAGAAAGTCTAACTCAGCGCGGTCTGATGGGGAGTGCTGCGGAAAAGAGAAAGTCTATTCATACGAATTAAAAAAATCGGGGGGACGCGATCCAAGCGGGGGAGCGCTTTTTATGGGGTCTTCATTACGTGGGAAAGACAACTAAGCTTAGAGGGGAGGACAGGTCAACGGGGAATCTAGGGAAAAAGAAAGAGGAATCAGCTACAGGGGGGAGGAAAAGCTCCAGGGCAAAGGGAAGAAGGTAGCCTTCTATTTGGGAGGGGCTGCAACCCAATGCGCATGCCGGAAAAAAGGGTTACTCCTCTATGAAAAGAAGAAAAAAAGACCAACTCTCTCGAACCTCTGCGCAAAAAAAAGGGGCTGGACAGGGCGTTATTCCGAAGTGGGGGGGGAGAGGGACGATATCATTGCGGGAACGGGGGAGTGAGGAAGGCTTGGGGAAACCGGGGAAGGCTCGGACCAACTGGAGGAAATACACCAAGGACTACGAGGAGAAAAAAGTGCGGAGGGGAAAAAAGGAAGGGGATCTGTCTCCCGAAAATACCCCTGTAGGTAGTAGGTATACTCAAGCGAAAGAAATCTTTTATCTTTGGATGAAGGGAATGGATAGGGGGGAAAAAGCTTTTTTAAAAAAAAGGAAGGGTCTTAATAACGCGGACTGAACTTACCCAACCAAGCGCAAAAGCCCGGAAGGGAAGAGAGAATTGTTTATTCGAAACGGCAGAGGGGGGGATGCCGGGGGGGGGGAAACAAGGGAGACAAGGTTTGGAAGAGAAGAAGGGTTTCGGATGGCACAGAGAACGGAAAAAAAGGAGGGGACTGTATTCCACGCACGAAGAGGAAGAGATTGTTCTTTACAAAAAAAAAAAGGATTGGCCATGCGAGGGAAAAAAGTGGGGGCGAAAAAAAAAGTACTTGTGCGGAACCACGGAGAGGTTTTTGGGGAGCGAGGATCTCTCGAAAAAAAAAAACTGCTAGGCTGAGGAAAAAGAATAACGAGGTCCCAAAACAGAAATCCGCCTGTCACGCGCTTAAGAACAAGGGAGAAGAAAAGCTCAAACGAAGGGGAAAGAACAATTGGCACAAAGGAGAAAAAAAAGAAGGGGGGTGTAAAAACCACTTCTGCGGAAAACTGTAATATACAAAAAGTTCGTGGGAACAGTGAATGCGTCGTTTAAAGGGTTCCATCGAGAAACATGGTCTTGCCCAAAGGACCGCGGCAGACCAAAAGAGAAGGGACTAGACGGTTCGACTAAACCAGGGAAAAAGGGGGCATAGTTGGAGAAAAAGGGGGAAGAGGGGGGGGAGTCATCGCGAGATCAAGGGTTAAGCTGGCAGAGGGGGGAAAGACTTGGCTGACCAAAAAAGGAAGACTGCCGAAAAGGAAAAAAGGGATGAAGCCGTCGATTGAAGAACTACGAAATAAGGGGGAAGGGGGAGCGGAGCCAGACGTTGCAAAAAAACAGCACTGGGGGAGAAGGCTGCGTAGTCAAACGGGAAACATACTACCGTCGGGGGAACCTCCCCGGGTTAAAAAAAGAGGAAAGAACAGCACCAGCCCAAAAAATCCTCACGAGCCTGAGGCCTCACTCCCGAAAGAATACAAAGAAAGGGGGGCGTCTATTAGAGCTGGGGAGGAAAGATTGTAGGGAGGTAGGGGGCGGGGGGAATCGAGAAGACCCTTTGCCGGCCTGGCAAAGGGAAGGCGCAGCGAACACAAAGAAAAAAGGAAGGAAAAACTGAAGGAAAGGGAAGGGGGGGCTCTTTCTTCTCGGGGTAGCTGCTTCCCTCTTGGGAAGCCGTTGAAGAAAAAAGACACGTGGCGCAGGGAAACGAAGTCAGATAATAGTCACTGATAGAAAGAATAAGAACAAAAAGCCAACTGAGCCAGAAGAATCGCGATCAGAAGGATAATACAAATTGCCACAGGCCTCTCCCCCCGGGGAAGGCTCTCGCCGGAGAACTCCGAGAAGCCCACAGGAAGGAAAGCGACGTTCTGCGGTAAAAGAGGGAGGGCGTAACCAGCCTGCAAAGCAACCAAGTCAGTGCCGGAACGAGTAATTTTCAGTTAAGTAAGAAGGTAGAGAAGAACGAAGCGGGGGGGCGGGAGCCGTGAAGAAAAAAACGCAGCAAAATCGTTGCCCAAGGGGGAAAGTCGTCCTGCAGTTTGGACGTTCGACAAGGGAAAGGAAAAGCTGACCACTGCAGAGCGATTTCAACAGGTGGTAAAAAGGGAAGTCGAGTCTTCGGACGGGGGGGGAAGAAGAACGGGGGGCTTTTGTGGTTCCGGAGGCAGAAGGGAAATCAGCCAAGGATTGTCAGGAAAACAAGGGAAAAGGAAGATGGGGGAAAGGAAAGGGAATGCTCTTTCTTTGTGGGGGGTCTGCAGTCTGGGCGGTGTAAGTTCTCGAAAGGAGAAAAAAAGCGCTTGACGGAGAGGGGGAAAAAAAAAAGGGGTCCTACGAAGAAGGAACTTGTTCCTGGGGACGACTTCAGCCATGGTTTTGAAGAAAAGTGCTAGCAGAACGCATTGCTGGGCCGGGAGGAAAAGGGAATCCCCCCCTTTTGGGGACGGGAAGAGGAGTGAAAGAGGGGGGATTTTTAACCATCCTTGGAAGCGCTAGGGAAATCTCGAGTATACGAAAGGGTGGTTCCTCACTCAGAAAGAAACTCGTGCAAAAATAATAGGTGTCATCTCCGGCACTTTACAATACTGTAACTGCCAGATACTCCACCGACCCCTTCTCATTCGGGAAAAGGAAAAAAGGGCTGCGCCGTAAGCGGGGGGAAGGAGCGTCTAAAAAGGGAGAAAGGTTCACTGAAAAAGACTTTTTCGCAGTGAAAAGAGCCTGGAAGCGCTGCATGGAAAAACCTTTGAGGGGAACTCCCAAACAGGGGGGGTTTTTTGAAAACAATTTTGGGAAACTCTCATCCGTAGACCAAATAAGAGGGGACTTCACCTCTGAAGAAACTTATATTTTGGCGTGAAGGCTCCGTATAACTGGTTCTGATCGGGGGAAAGCTGGGTTGCTTCATAAAGGGGGGGAAAAAAAGATCTCGAAATAAAAAAAAAAAAAGGGAAGTATCGGCAAGCCAGTTCTGAAGCACCCTGCTAAACCGTCAGCAACACCCGGGAAAGCCGTCCACGCCAATCTAAACAGGGAGTTTCCAGGGGGAGGGGAAGAACGGAGGTCCCAAAAGGGGGCGGGGAAAAACCACTCACTGGACGGATGTGAGTACGGAAATCTTAGAAAAAGAAACAGTCAGTGTCTAGAGGGGGCGTAAACTCTCCTGAAAGGACCTTACTCAATCAATGCGCGTAGCAGAAAAACGCTTCAAGGAAAGGGAACCGTTGACCTAATCTCCACCGAAGGGAAAAAAATACCCGGGAAAAAAAAGGGAAAATGAGGCTATTCCACCTATAAAAGCCTTATCTGGAGGAGGAGGCAACAGGGGTGGCGATTACGCGCCGAGGGGAAGGGCGCCGCAGTGTTTTCTAGATCGGGGCAGGGAAAAAGAGGTGAACGTCTATAACCTTGGCCACATTTCCGTTGGTGGGGGAAAGGGGGGGACCCGCAAAAAACAATGCGAAGCTGCTCGCATATGAGGGGAAGAGGAAGGAAGTCTGGTCGATCAGACAATGCAGTATATGAAAAAAGGGGAGCCCCGCTTGCCAGGTTGCGTCGGTAGAAGCCGCAGACAGGGCCCGAAAGAAAGATCCAGGACAGGAAAAGCAAACGCAACCATCGCTTAACACCGTAGCACTGAACCCTTCCTGCAAGGACAAGGCCCGCAGGCGCAGAAAAAAAAAACACCTCTACCCCCCCCGTCGTCTGCTGGATCATAAAACCAAACCTTAGAAAAAAGAGAAATTCGCCAATCGCGCGAAAAGGGGCGCGGGGGCATCCTTTAACAGCAGAGGGGGGAAAGAAAAAAGGGGCGGCGAACTGCAGGATCAGATGACCCAAGGGAAGGGGGCTGCAGGAAACAAATGGGGGGGCTTCACTCCTCGAGCAAGAGCCCAGACCGAGCCTCCATCATAAGGAAGGGGGAAAGAAGCGATACGGTCACTGACTTGTTTATTGAGAAGCGGTTACGACGGAGAAAAAGGGAGGCAGCAGAACTTCTAACATTCGGGGAGTGATGAGGAGAGAAGGAAACTCTATATAACGGTCTAGGCTCGTAAAAGAAGGGGGGGATATCTAGGGAAGAAACTATGGAAAAAAAGGAGGCTTGGTATTTACGAATTTATATACAGACTTAGGAACAAGTCCCGGAAGGGGAGAAAAAACAAGCGGCCACGTGTCAATACAGAACAAAGGAAGCATCTACGGGAAAAAAAAAACATGCGTCCCAGGGGGAATTTGCCGGCGATTGGAAAGGGGTTCGCTTGGCGGAAAAGGAAGGCCAGTCCGAGGAAATCTATGAAAAAAACCCCTTGACCTCAGAAGAGAAAAAGCGGAACACTCGCACCGCAAGGGCGCAGAAGGGAGAAAAAAGAATGGGTTTCGGCAGGATGAAGGACGCTGGTTCGGAAAGGGGCGCGTATCGGGGGGCCCTGGGCTGCTAGAAAACCAGAATTAGATTCCCCTAAACAAGGGACGCCATGCCTAAGAGTTCCGAAGAAAAGGGGGCATACCTTGCATCCTGGTATTACGGGGGAAAAAGGAATGCAAACTGCTTAATAAAAAAGAAGGGGGGTATGGGGATGGCAGGCTGGGTTGGGGGAAAAGGGGTAGAATTCCTTCCAGCTGGATCGGACGGAAGAAAGGAACCGGAGAGGGCAATCGCGAAAGAAGAAAAAAGGGCTATTTTTTACGAAAAGATGTTGGGAAGAAAAGGGCAAGCATGGGGGTCGAGACAAGGGTTGGGGAAGATCTGGTTGGGAGAGAGGGGCAGAACGACGCTTCAAAAAGAGGGGGGGGAGATGCACACCAAAAAAAACGGGGGAATTAAGGGGAAAAAGGGGGAGGGCTTTCACACCAAGCTTAGTCTGATGCTAGCAAGGGGGGAGGGGCGGGCCTGAATACTTGGTTCTGAAGAAAAAAGGGGAAGGTTTTTGGGGGGGGGAACCGCTCGGAGAGGGGAGCAAAAAGTAGTAGGAGGAGGACGACTATCGGGCGTCCAAAAACCTCTCCGCCTGTCTGGAGACAATACTTCTTCGAGATCACTAGAATATCATTGCCCCGGGGAAAAGGGAAAGAACCATTCGAGAGGTCCAAAAAAAAGGGGAAAAAAGGGTGCTACATCAAAGGGACGTTCTCCCTGGGACAATATTAAAAAAAAAAAAAAGGGAGGGAAAAGCCCCAACCCTTGCTCGAAAGGGGGGAAAAGGAGGCAGCACAAAAGAGGAGAGAGGGTTTCGCCTAAACACATTAGAAAAAAGATTTTGGCCGGATGGAAGGGTCTTCGTCAAGTAAAAGAGGGGCAATATCCCGTTTTTAAGAAAAGAATTTAGACAGCAGATGACCAAATCTCCATTCGAAAAAAAAGATCAACGAGGGATGAAAGCCCAGTCATTATATGTACCAGGATACAGGGGTACGGGCGAAAAAAGACTTTGCGAAGGCAAAAGAAAAAAAATGGCGTAAGTCCTTGGGTAGAAGGGAACTACTACAGGGTTCGATGCAGAAAAGGTTGAAAGAAGAAACAGGAACTTCCCGCACCAGCAAAACCTTCCGAGCCCATTCGGGAACAGGACCGAGTATGCGCAAAACGGCAAGAAGGAAAGAGGCGATCTGGCAGCTATGGGGGGGGGGGTCATGTCGCTGGGCAGCGAGGCTCTCCCGTGAAGGGAGCCAGGGTGCCGCAAAGAGAGGTCTCCCGGAAAAGAAAAGGGGGGGAAAGGAGCTTTCTAAAAAGGATGCTTCCCCAGGGCAGAAGCCCCGTTGAAAGGAAGAGGAGAAAGGGGGCGCATTGGCGGAGGAAAGTCGGGAAAGAAGGGGGCCCTAACACACTGCGAGGACCAAGACAAAAGAAGTTTAATGAGGTGAAAAACGATAAGAATACAACCCACTCGCAACCAAGCATATCTAGCCACCGGGGAAAAAAAAAAAGAGAGCCCAACCGAAGAGGGAAAGGGACTGTCTGCTCCAAAGCGAAGCAGATGCGGAGGAAAAAAACACACAAAGGGGGCACCAAAAAGGGGGCGCTGTTTAAAGGACCGGAATCCAGTCCGGGTCAGTTTACGTAGGGGGGGGAACCTAGGTGCGCGGGGCGGCTACTGCCTGGAGCCCTGCATCAACAAACGGGGCCCAAATTGGGGACGAGTCGCCAAGGAAGGGGTCCAACCTAGATGGCTGTAAAGGAGAAAGGGAAAAGTAGCGCGAATGTCTGAAGAATTCTCTCTTCGGAACGCTTATGATTCCGCAACGACCGGGGTTTAATGGAGGGGGGGGGGGGGGGGGGGGGTTTCCAGGCCTCCTGCAGGGCATCATCAAAAAAGAGGGGGGGGGGGAACTTCATCCTAACAAACGCTTAATCGGTGGTTGCTCCAATTTTAATGCTCTGGAGATTGGGGGGGGGGGGGGAAGGGGGGGGCGTTGTAGAGTGCTTCTAAATCCACAAGCTTGACTGGAAACACGAAACAGGGGTCAACTGCAGTTTGAAAAAAAGCCATTGGTTTCTGACGACAACGAAAGAAGAAAGGGGGGGGAGGCCTCCCATAATTCTGCACAAGACCGTGCTTGGCGTGGGACGGGAACAACAGCAAATCCCCGTTTGGCCGGGGAAATCGGTATAAGGGGTCAAAACAAGGTATTAAATTAGAAAACTCAATGAGCGACCGGGCACAACGAGGAAAAAGGAAGTAACGTGTTTGCCCAAATTATCCAATGCGGAACCAGATAGGGGGGCATCTCAGGGGGGTGGGGAACGGTGATCTCTGGGGCGGCTTTTGGAGGAAAAAGTACACGGAAAAAGTTCGGTCTGTCTCCTGGGCGAATCTCCAGCTGATTGTGGCAGAGGTCATTCTTCTCCTTCTGGAAACTGAGCTTCTCTGCACCCAGATTTCCGAGCTGAAGGAGACATTTTCTGCAAGTCCAGCGGACGTGGGTTTGGTTTAAAAACCATTTTTTTGGGGAAATCCGTGGACCGAGGAAACCCCGAGATTGTCGTGGCCGCGTTCAGGGAAGGAACTTTGTTCTGAAGAGGGGAGCCTGGGTGGCTTCAGAAAAAAATGTCGAGAGTCAGAACACAACAACGTCTGATGATTAAGAAGAAAGGCAGTTTGATCCCACCCGGTTCAAAACCGATAAACCGTTTCCTACGGGGGGGAAAAGCACATATCCAAGCAGAAGGCTCTTGCTGTTAGAAGCGGCTCCAGGGGGAAACCAAAAGGTGGAAAAAACAACTGAAAGGGCCGTCAAAGTGCTGAGCACAGCGCGGGAAAGGGGATAAAGGGGGGCATCGAAACGCTCCCTAAAAAACCTTCGTCAATCCCTAGGGTCGAATGCGAAAAAGGACGGCGCATCCTCAACATGCGCACAACAGAAGAAGCTCAGCGCTCAAACAGCGGCGATTTCCCAACCAAGATGGTTTCCGCCTGATAAGGAAGGGGGACAAAAACCAAGGAATTGGAGGAGGCGTCGCCCGCCAGAGGGGGGAGAAAGGGAAAGAAAGATATGCGTTCGAAAATTAATCAACACTTTCTTTGCACCGGGAGGGGTAACGGGGTGCAATGTCCACCCCCAGAAAAGGAGGGGAAGAGGCGATTGGAGAAATAATGGTCGATCAGAAAAAAAAAAGGACTGCTGTATGCAAAGTCAATAGACAGGGGGCGCGAGAATCCTCTACAAAAAAAAAGGCAGAAACACCGTACAAAAGTGAGACGATAAGGCGCTTCCGGGGGAGGAAAAGAGTCAGCTGCGCCTTTGCTTAGAACGGGAGACGCTCCGGAAAACAAAGCCCCTGACCCACAAACAAGGCTGTAGCCCCAAAACAGTCGAATAGAGTCGGGAAAAAAAAGGCGCGCTACATGCAAGGTGACGGAAGCATCTGAATAAATACCAGGGAAGATTACCCAATTGGGCCCCGGCTGCAGGCAGCAGGGGCAAAAAGAAATTCTCGAAAAAAAAGTCCGCCATAAGACGGAAGGAAAAGGGGTCAGGATTACGCACGGGGTTTTCCCAGCGACCGCTGCTGTGCAGAAAAAGGGGGGAACTCATCGGGGGAGTCAGACAGAAAGGGAACTTCATCGAAGGAAAAAGCGATCCCTCTCTAAGGGGTATTCTGACAGAAGTGAGAGGCGTATCTCTATCCATCTGGCGTCCATGGCTGGCACTTTTGTATTGAAGGGAGAGGAAAAACGTGTTAGACATACAGCCGAAGCTGGAGGGTCAAGCCACTACGCTCGTCTTCAAACGTGGGGGCCGGGAAAAGAGTAACAGCTACAGGGAAAAAACCCAGTTTTCACGGGGAAGGAAGGGAGATTTATGATGGGTTTCGAGACACTGTCCAAGGCCGGCACCGGTCAATGGAACTCGATGCCCGAGGAACCAAAAAAAAATCGCTCTCAGATCGCAAAGGAGCCTGCAAGGGCGCGAAGAGGGGAACAGAATGGGCCTTCAGGAGAGGCTGAGTGCGGAAGGGGCTTCGGTAACCCTTGGACTGGGGGAGAAACAGAAAATAGTAGTCCCCTAAAGAACTCTCAGGAAGAGAACAAACCGTGCAAAAAAAAAAAAAAAAAATGTCTACAACGTCTGCATCGCCAGCCCTTACCCACTGGGGGGTTTTAATAGACCATGGCGTGAAAAAAGAACGCCTTTGAGGGGATTTTTATGTGAAGGGGGGGAAAGACAAATGTGAGATTTTGGCCCAAAAGGTTAGCATTCCCGGCCAAAGGAAAAAAAAGACATGAATAACGCTGAAGCAGGACCCAAGCCGCGAAACGAAGGCCAGACGAAGTTGTTTCGTCAAAAAGGTATGGTGCCGATGGGCATCTGTCAGTCGAGCAGGGGGTTGTTGCAATACCGATCTGGGTGGGGGAGGGCAATAGACGACCGCATCTTCACCGAAACGTTTGGGGAAATCTTAATTACCGAAGGGGAGGAGTCTTCGTGGTGGCAATGCGGTCTAGTGGGGAGCTCCTGAAGAAGTACTGGGGAGGGGGAAAGAGGAGAGGTTTTTGTGGGGACAAAGGCTCTGGAGGTCGAGAAAAAAAAAAAGGGGGGAGTAGGAAAAGTAGGGGGGAAAAGACGAGGTCCAAAAACCTAGTACACCGTCCTCCTCAATTAGAAAAAGGAGGAGGAAGAGGTCAGTCAAACAAAGGACACTAAGACTAGATGGTGGAATTCGGTTCCTTAATATAACCACCAAAAAGTGCGTGTGCTACGAAACTCAATCTTAATGCGTGCAGGGGAGAGGGGAAGATCGAACAAAGGAAAGGGGAGGGTTGCCCCCACACACTTGGAACATAGGGGGGCGCAAAAGCCGCAGATACTTTTCGAGAAAAAAGGGAAATCTTGGCATTAGTGCGGGAGAGGGGGAAACTAAGGGGAGGTAAATTCTTCATTCAAAGGGGAAGCCAGTTTTAAAGCCCTGGAAGTAATTTTCTAAAAGGGGGGAAGGAAAATCTCCATTTCAGGCAACCTGAAGGAAGAGGGAGGGGAAGCAGAGATCGCACATAGTTTAATCAGGGGGAGGGGACTGTCACTTAGCCATACGTTGCAGAAAAGGGAAAAAGCCACTCCCTTTTGATGAGTCCTTTTTTAGGGGAAAAACGTCTGGTTCGAGGGAGGAAAACCGGTTACAAAACCTAAAGAACGCCACAGAAACGAAAAGGAGAGGAAGCATGCGAGCCCATTCTGGCACGACACGTACTTCTCCCTTGCGGGGGGAGAGGGGGGGCGATCTTAGCGCGAGTGTAAAAGGGGGTGCACACGAGAGGAGAAAGAACGTTTCCGTCCCCAAGGTGCCGCAAGCGAACCAGATCAATCGCCGGCTCAAGGAAAAGGAACTGGTCGCAAAGCCTGTATGGCTTTAATCCTCTTTCCGGAAGAAGAGTGGCGCATTGGATGACGGCCGAATAGCTCTTTCAATAATGTACTGTGACAAAGGGAAAAAATAGAAGTCAATACCAAGGCATCAAAAAAAGCGTTGATCCGAAGCGAAGAAGGACGAGAATTCTGTACCGCTGGAGGACCAAGCGAAAAGGAAAATAAAACCGCCGCCGAAGGAACCAGCGCCTGCAGAGCAGCGACAAAGCCTGCACGGCAGAGGGAGAGGGGGGGGGGAAAACAAGTCATGGCCGTAATAAAAAGTTACGGGGGGGAAGGGAGCTGGTGCGGGTAGGGCCGTGACCCCTTGGGCACACAGGCCTGAGCAAGAGGGGAAAAATTGGGCATCTGAGAAAAAAAGGTTTCGACAGGGGGGGAGGAAATTCTGAGGGAAGCGACCCTGCAGTCCCATGTAGCCAAGGTTTCCAGGTTGAAAAGGGGAAAAAAGAAGGAAAAGGGGGACGGTGGGGGCTTTATGATACGAGAACTTTGGGGCTAGGGGCCAGGGGGTAACGGCGCCTTCGTGGAAGGAAATGCTCCGACGCTTGCCTCGAAAAACAGGGGGAAAGAGAAGGGGGTGCGAGCCATTTTAATGATAGGTTCATGAAGGAGGGGGAGGGGAGTGGCTTCTACCTCTGGACGGCATCGGGATCACCCGGGTTCATACGGGCCAAGGTGGGAGGAAAAAGGGGTTCTGATCGACCTTCATCAAGTGGGGGGGGACCATTTCTCTCAAAATGAAACGCATTGCGGCTGGCGCACCAACCGGGAACAAAGGGGCAAAGACCATGTTATCGAGCGGAGATTTTTCGAAAAGAAGATAACTTATCACCCAGCCGCATTATACTAAAAGCGCGCGTAAAAGAAAAGAAGGGGGAACGCACTCATCCTCCATGTGCGCAACCCGATCGGGGGGGGGGGGTGCCCGGGAGCGACCCGGTCTGCGGCGGGGAGGCGGACACCTTTTGTAGGAGGGAACGGATAGCTGTTGAACGATTGCCCGACCGTAAGGGCCCTGCTGGCAAGGGGGCGGGAGTGACTGCACCGGACGGGGGAGCCGCGCTGCTGTCAAACCAACCTTTGCTGACGAGGCGGCGTGAGTTGGAAATTTTTGGGGGGGGGAAAAAAGCCTAGCCGATGCCTTCAAAGGGGGAAGGCGCGCCTGGAGATGGCGGCCTTTGCGTAGAAGAGGGAGGAGCCCGGGGTGGCTGAAAAGAGGTCTCCTCAGAAAAAACAAACGGAGTAGGGAGGGGAAAGTTCTGAAGCCAACCCGGCTAAAAGGGGGATCAAAACACCCGTTCTACTGCAAAAGAGAAAGAAAGAGAACAGACGCGCCGGATCTGGGTGGAAAGGAAAACTACGGAGGGTGCCCAAAAAAGGTTTTAAAAACACGAGAAAAGGCGGATCGACAAGGAACTGTGCAAGGGGGAAAAGCGTAAACGAGGGGGAGACGAGAAAACGGAAGCAAGCTGGCGCGGACTCGATCGCCCGTCACCCGGGGGAAAAGAATCCACCGACGACGGCCCATCCCCGGGCACCCCGACTGCGATTCCACAAGGGGAAGGGTTTCCGCCTGATTCTGCAAAAAAAAAGGGGTGGGCGGATTAAAGGAAAGTAATGACGGCAGCCGATGAGTGGGTTCTAAGGTTCTATAGAGGGAAGAGCCGATTTTCACTCTCGATAAAAAAAGGAAAAAGAAAAACCCCCCGGGGGGGGGATGAGGGTTGTTGCAATTCCCTCCCAGCGGAGGGGGGGAAATAACAAATGGCTGAAGTCACTAAGTATAAACCAAGGAAGAAGCTTCCGTAGGGAGCCCCGTGAAGAAGCAGACGTTGTTTCTTCGGGGGGGAAACCCCCCGCCCGGCAAACAACACATCTCCAAAAAAGTGGAAAAAGAATGGCTCGCCAACATTCTCTGAAGGTCAGCGTCCGGAAGAAAGGAGGAATCAAATTTTGCTTATCCGGCAAGAGCATTCTCCGGACCAACACCAGCCCCCCCCAAAAAAAGGAAGGGGTTATCATAATCCCCAAAAATTCGGAAACTGAAAGGAGACTTGGCTGGGGGAGCTTTACAGAATAGGAGATTGTCTGAACTGCAGAAGAAAAACCCCAATTGTTCAAATCCAGCAGGGGAAGGGCACTTCATTCGGAAAGCCGCCGCCATCCTCCGTAAAAAGTCAGTATTCTGCACTGAAAAGGTGGGGAAAAAGGGACCCATCGCCGCTTCTGGAGCAGATGAAAGGCGGGAGGGGGGGGAAAAAGGAAAGTCGAACTTCATCTTCGGGGGGGAACGATCCCGGCTCGAAAAATAAGGGTACTATTCAGACGGTAAGGGGGGGGGGGGTATCGTGAGATCTAGCACGCTGGAGTACCATTGGCTGGGGAATTTATGAAGAACAGACATTATTTAACGAAGCATCTCTTCATCCATGAGCAGGGAAGATTCTTCAACGGCTGCAGGAGACAGTGCAAGCACAAAGGGAAAACAGTCTTTCGTAACTGGTTCATGGACGGCGGGAGACAGGCCGGCAACGGGAAAAAAAAAGAGACCCAGAGACCGAAAAAAACACAACTCGCGAGAAATCTGCCCCCGCAAGGGACTCAACGGAAGCGTGAGGCCGAATGGGCTAGGAAAAAGAGGGAAAAAATTGCGTCTGTGTTGCGATGGTGAAGTGACTGCGAGGGAAGTCCCCTAACCAAGTAACTAACGAGATGCCTATCCCCAGTGCTGGGAGGGGAGGAAACGTCTGGCTCCGTAAAAGGGTATTACTTGTACCGAAAGGGCAAGAGCGTCCATCCCTCTTTGATCTTGGGGAAAAAACTGAATGGAGATTTGGGTTCGCCAATCTTTTTAGAAGGAAAGAAAAAGGGAATCTTAATAACGCGGTACTGAAAACCCGATTACAAAGCAGAGGCGTAACTAATTCCGAAGAGTGGGCTAAATGTATCTAGCAGGGACTGTGGGGGGGAAGATGGGCCATCTGTCATTTGGGGGAGGGCAAGACCGATTGGGTTCGATATGGGCAAAGATAACGACCATGGAGGGGAGGTATGCCCCGAACTTTGGGTGATCTTAAGACAGGGGGGGGGAGTTTACACAAGCTTAAAAAAGTGTCCATTCTAGGCAAAGCCGGGGGAAAGGAAAGAAGTACCTTGTTCTAGGGGAGAGGTTTTTGGAACCTCAAATGGACCGTCTCTT
>Ga0179593_1340609_pt1 | contig 21439 bp, 19 predicted proteins | sample CZODoug2_1_08_16_FD_185931 | JGI IMG/M metagenome (GOLD analysis project Ga0179593, IMG submission 185931) | Vadose zone soil fungal communities from Angelo Coast Range Reserve, California, USA - CZODoug2_1_08_16fungal (PacBio error correction) | ecosystem: Environmental > Terrestrial > Soil >...
AACGCCGCCTTTAAGCTCAAAGTCGCCTTGGCAGAATCGAACCATATGGGTAATCTCACCTCTAAAAAAAACGGGGAAGACGATTATGAGCGGGGGGAGAGGGGACCTTAGGAATGAGGGGACAAAAGACGAGACGGCGTAAAATTCTCACCGACAGCTCCTTCAAGCCGTTGAGAAAAAGACCAAGAAATAGTCGCCAAACCAAACGTAAGGAAAAACGGAGGAGGAAAGATCTGCCTTGAGGACAAGGGATGCGTGGGAGACGTCCTTATGCAATCCGCCATAAATGCCTTTCTCTTTCCGTTTGAAGGAGGGTATTGCGGTCAACAGCACATGGGGGGAAAAACGGGTCTTATGGAGTAATAAAATAGAGCACACCCCCAAGACATAAACCTGGGGGGCAAAAAAAAAAAGGTCTGACTTTCACGCTCACGGACTCACGAGCAGTGAGAGAAAAGGAAGAGGAAAAAGGAGCGCCCGAACGAAAAGGGGGAAGTTACAAACGATCGGAGACCATGAAGTGTTGGTTTCGAGACAGCAACTCAAGGCAACTGAGAAACGGGCTCATCTCCTACTTCATCATGGGGATGCTTTTGCGGAGGAGAGAAGGTAAAAAAAATGAGTTTTTGGGGAAAAAAAAGAACCCTTTTGGGAACGTTTGAGTCTTGAAAGATGGCAAACTCCTTAGGATATCGGACCCATGGAAGAGGGGGGAAACGACATCTAATTAATTAGGGAAAAAAATGGTTCTTTCTATCGAAAAAAAAGGAGGTAGAACTGATAGGGGCTGGGGCGAACCAGAGCATCCAAGTCCCAGGGGCGGAAAAGGGGACTGGTCTTAAACAGGGGAAGACGGGGAATGATAAGGGTATGATGAGCTTATTAGGCAAGGCTGGGGCTTTTGGAGCGGGGGTTCATAAGGGCGGAAAAAAAGTCGCGGCCTGGGGAAGTTCAACTCTACACCAGGTGGGGTAGGAGGGGGGGAGTTATCAGATATGTGTGCTGCTTGTGGAAATCAATGTCATCCTCGCCAAAGGAATTGGCGGTGCCGATGGGCAGCACAAAAAAGAGTCAAGAAGGGGACAAAAGGCAAAAGCTAAGCAAAGAGAAACAAAAGAAAAAAAGCAGTTAGGCCAGTAGTTGGAGGGGGGGAGGTTCCCTTAATGAAAAAGGAACAGTCTACGCACAAAAGCGGGAAAGGGGGAAAAAGGGGACAGTCTCTAAGATAGTGGGGGAATGCCATCGTTAATAAAAGCAAAGAAGCTACCGGGCCCTGCTTTGGGGGCAAAATTGGCGGACGGGGGACTCGACGCTTACCCCAGGGAAGGCGGTTTTCGGAAAGGGTCAAAACGCACCAGGAGCTATTCTCGTACGGGCGATGCTGTGACTTAAAAGGGAAACGGGAACTCTCCCGCAATGGGGAGGAAACTTGGTCCGGATCTTCGAAGTAACAGTTTCAAAGTAATGATCCACCAAAAACTAAAAAGGACTCCTGATCAAGAGCCTCGTAGTATAACTTAGAGGAAATCAGCGAGGGGGAAGGCTCCGTCAAAGTCACCATGAGCGCAGTACGTGTGGCAACTTAACAAAGTCACGGCAAAGGGAAAAGGAAAAACGCGTGTAAAAAAGGGGGAACCAAGTAGCCGAATATCCATGAAACAAAACCCGCTAGGGAGTATCGAAGAGGAACAGCGGGGGAACGAAATTGGGAGAAAAACCTTAACTAAAGGGGGGGGGCGAGAGAAAGCGTACCGGTTTGCAGGGAGAAATGGGCTCCCGGGAGAAAGGTTTTCCGCTTGAAAAACCAAATTGATGAAAGTTCGGGGGAGAGAGTGGACTACAACAAATTCCACTGCTAAGGGATAGTCTGAAAAAAAGGATTTCATCACCGGGGGAATTCTTGACTAAAGGACGAATGGGAAGGTCATCCTTCCGGAGGAGGGGAAGGCAAAGGTTGGAGTCAAAGGTCCGAGTAATAAACATAGACAATCTAACTAAGGGGGGCCCTTAACTTACGCATGGTTTCTGTGAACAATTGTAGGGATAAGGGGTAGCTGTAAAACGGGAAAGTCAAACGCCAATCCACTGCTGGCAAAGCACTAAAATCGGGCAAACCATCGAAGAGAGATCTCGGGGGGGGGGGAATTTGGGGGGGGGGAAAAAGCCAACACGAAACCTATAAGTAGGGAAGTAGATTTGGGTCAAAGCCCTCCGAAAAGATGGGCCAGGTGTTTGGGAGACTATGGGGCATCTTGGTGCCGCCGTGTAAGAGGTATCTTTTTACTTGTCGTTGTTCGTATCCAAGAGAGGTTCCTCAGAAAGGAACGCAAGAAGGCCGGACTACTGTTATGAGAGGTAAGTATGTTTCCGATTGAATCGACGAACGTGCGAGACGAGGAAAGAAAAAGGAAACCCGAGGGAAAAAAAGAATAGCTGGAATACTGGACGAGGAATCATTTACCTGGGTGGTTTTCTTCAGGCGAACTACCATAAACAGGGTGGGAGGGGGAAGAACTACATCGAAAGGAGGGGAAACGAGATAGTGAAAAAGGTCCCGGTCAGCCACAAATTGAAAAAAAAATGCTCTATTCATTTCATCAGGAGGGTACGAAATTAAAGAACCTAGAGAGTGGTTGCTGTTCCATGGTGGGGGCCGGCGAAACAGGAAAACAGAATTGCGCGCAGTTGACCTTCAATGAAGTATACGGGGGGGGGACCATCAACCGAACGATCATGTGAGCACCGGAAATATGACTAAGGGTCTATACCTCTATGAATACTACAGAAAAAAGGGGGCAGGGGATTGAGGCCGGAATGTGTTTGTGAAGGCAATGACCGGGGGAAACAATTTCCAGGAGGAGAAGACCAGAAAAAGACATACTTGTCTGGGGGCGCCTGAAACAGAAGGAGAAGCCTAGAAAGAGAAGAGGGTGCCGGGGGTTTCTCGCCGTAAGTCCATGAGTGGGCCGGGGTAAGGGATACGATAACTTAAGTTATTCACAGCGACAAAAAATAGGCGGAGCTAGGGGAGATTTCTTCAATGAAGGGGATCGAAAGTTTCCCGGACCGATATCCTGTCCTGTCGGGAAATGGTGGGTGCCAAGAAACTGTGAGGAAGGAGACAGAGGAAGGGGGAAAGCATACCTGAGGGGGGGGTACTGGGGGGGGGGTATTTTTACATTCTATTATTTGGGGGGCAGGAGGAGAGGGGTTTCTCTGGAGGAAGAAAAGCGTCAACCCGTGGAGGAAGTGGGGGAAGCCACAAGAGAAAAGGCGATGCGACCAAGAAAATACCGTGGATCGGGGTAGAAGCCCAATCAGGGGGGCAGGAAGGGGGCTCCGTCCCCGGCTCCAAAAGGAAAAAAGCCTGATATGTCCTATAAAAAAAGTCGGGACCAGCAGAATGGTCGCGCGGGACCATGGTTCAAGGTCCAGTTCACGCAGAATTTGGATCTTTGTAAACACAGTTCCAATCGTTAACGAAAAGGAAGAAAAATCGAAGGGGAAGAAAGGTAGACTTTTTTCGGAACGAAGGGAGTTTAACTGGACTGGAAAATATCAAAATTCAAAGGTAAAAGGGGGATGTTTTACCCAGCCAAGCGAAGCAGACACGTAAGAAGAAAGAAAGCAAAAAAGGCAAACAGCTCACTTAATGAATGGAGATAGCGAAGATCAGGGGGGGAGAAGGAAAAGAGGCAAAAGATCAAAACAAAACTATGGGGGTGATAGGGTTGATAGGGGACGTAAGGGTATTGCGGGAGGGAGCATCGGAAAGGGGAGAGGGGTGGCCGGTTGGCGCAAGTTAGAGGGGGGGGGGGGGGGTCTCTTTTCGGCCCTTGTTGGTGTGAATAATGGGACCAGGCCGAGGCTTCAGAATCGGGGGGGGGGGGGGGGGAAAGTCCGAGTAGGATGAATCTGGGTCTGAAAAGACAAGGCCAGGTCTGGCGGTGTGCTAAAATAGCCCCTACACGCTCACCAGCGGAGGAAAAAAAAGTCCGAAAGGCCGTAGCCAAGGGAAAAGGTGGTGGTCGGGCATAGGGGGGAGTGAGACTCGCAAAAGGAGGAGTAGCGGGGACTTATAGTGTACCAACCTTGGAACTGACTCCAAAGCTGAAGGCGTCAGACCGCTCCAAAATTCTCAGGTACCTACGAAGTGGTGGAAGGGAAGTCAAAGTGACAGAGGGGTTCGAGCCGAAAACTGTGTGCAAGAGGACGAAGAAGAAATCGTGATCTTGGGCACGGAGGTAGTCTCAACAACAAAGGATGGAAGAAAAGTATTTTTCGCATCGTGCATTCTCACAGTGAATAAGTAGCCTAAAATGGAAGCACAGAGGGGCCTTCTTCGGGATCGAAACAGTGGGAAAGGAAAAGGGGAAGAAAGGAAACACCGGAGTTAGGACTTCGACCTTCTTGGGGCGGGTCCAGAAAAGAGGAGACCTATAAACGGGGAAAGTTGACCTCCCGTAAAAACTCATCCGTTGAGAGAAAAAGCCCGAAATGTCTACCCCACCACTAAAAGGGGGAGGGATATCTTCTTTTTGCAAAGGCCCCAGGGGAGGCATGATAGGAGCATCCGACCGAAAGGGAGATCGGGAGAAAAAAGTCCTCTGTAAAAGTCTTTATTGCTGGTGTCCCAACTAATTGCGGGAAGGCGACAGAGTATGATCTTCTCAGAAGAGAGCACCAACACAGATGCGCAACACGAGACTTCCCACTTCGACTTGACGATAAGCATCAACGAAGGGAGGAACCAGGAACGCGGTTCGCAACGCGCAAAAACGCGAAATAGTACCCAACAAGTAGGGTTTTTTGTAGAGGGGGTATGCAGAAGAAGGCAAAGGTAGGAACGGCGAGAAAGAAAGGGCAATCAGGTGGAAGAGGACCTGGTTGCGACGCGAAAAAGTGCTTCCGTGCAGGAAAAAGACAGGTTCCAAGGGGAAGATGGGGATATGTTAAAATTAAGAAAACTCCGTAGGGGCATGACAGGGTAGAGAGATAGTTAGTAGGAAAAGGGTCTGCGGATCATGCCGGGTGCGAAACGGAAGAAGGAAAAATTGTCCGTCGACAAAAGCAAAACCTGGGGACTGATTTGCAGGAATTGCCAGAAAAGGTTATTGAAGAAGAATGGCTTGGGAGGGCTCTTGGAGGGCTGGAGCTGGGGGGAAAGCGGGAAAGCAAGAGGTAGGATTCCGACTGAAAATAGATTTGTCAAAAACGCTAAACCAGGGATTAAAGCGGGGGTTATCAAGGGAGAGGGAGGGTAGCAACGAACCCCCCCCGAAATTCGTCATGTTGCGGGGACGATTGGGGGATCCTCAAACAAATCTGCAAAGAAAAAAGAAACTGGAAAAAATCAACCAATGAAAAACCCCTCGGGGTAGGGTGGGGGTTGTCACTGAGGACCGATCGTTCACCAAAATAGGAAAAGCACTGAAACATATCCCGCTGCCAGAAGGGAGGGAAAGTGGGGATGACTAAAAGTAGTCCTTGAAAAAGCAAAGATGGAAAGAAAAGCTCACGAAAAAGGGGGCATCTTGCATACTCCGTGACGAGACGTATCCGGGCCATCCTCCATAGTTTTCAGGGGAAAGCAACACGAAAAAAAGGGATATGCTCTCCAGTCCGGACGAGCGGGAAAAAAACGGATAAAACCTGCAAAAGAAGGATTGGCTAAAAGGAGAGACTGCCTTTAACTTGGAAGGAGGGGGAAAGGGTATGTAAAAAACCAAAAAACTAGCCAATTCCACAATCCTAGTAGTATAAAGACGGAGGGAATCATATCATGGTCGATAGACTGGGGGAGAGTCACTCATGGGGAATCGAAGTAGGGTGATACAGGCTTCCATAGCCGAAAAAAAGAAAACACCTGTCAAAGGCGACGGCAAGGGGGGAGGTGCAGGGGCCGGAAATATCAAGGAAAAGCAAACCCGCGATCGGATGAGAGGGAGACAGCTATGGGAGATCGGGCCGGAAATCGGGGGATTGCGAAGGAAAAAAACCTGTGACTAGGCAGGTTCAATGAAAAGAGAATGTCTACCTCGGACGGCTGTTTACAGGGGGAAGGAGGAAAATCCATTTTTCTGGGGGTCTAGAGGGCCACGCGAGGGGAAGGCGGCTTGCCGGGAGGAAAAAATATTTGAGGCAGAGAGGGGGAGGATTTGCAGGTATACGAGGGGGATAGCCGGGGGAGCGCTACGGAATTTCACATCGAATAGGAAACATCACGACCGAGAGACGCAGACTGACGGAAAAAAAAAAGGGGGGGGGAGGAGGTGGGCCTTGCTGCCAATGAGAGCTTGGATAAGAAGACTCTGCACCGTCAAAAAAGACAGCGGGGCCCCCTGTCAGAACCGCAAAGCGGAAAAGACCCCAAAAAGGGGAGGACCTCCAGACGTTTTCAGAGGTAGGGGTTTAAAGGAGAGAAAAAAACAACAACCCTGGAGGAAAGGAAATAATATCTTTGGGGGAAACCAAAAGAAAAGAAAGGGAAGGGTATTGTGTCCCGCGGTTTCTCGAGGGGGACAGGTGTTGCCTCCTGCGAGGGGGTAGGTACGTGGAAAGAGTTTCCGCGCCGGGAACAGATCACTGAGGAAAAAAAAACAAGCCAGAACTCCCAACTCGTGAGACGGCTTTCGGAGGGAAGAGTATATGGAAATCGCGAACATTGCCGGAAAAGAGAGAGTCTGTCACAGAAAAAAAAAGGGGGACGAGCCTTCAGAATGAAATAATAACGAGCAAGGATACAAGAAAATAGGGTCATAGTGGAGCTATCTACCATACAATTCAAGGCTTTGGGGGCTGAGAGGGTCCAGGCCCAGCGGTTCGCCACGAGATAATAAAAAAAGGTCCACAGGGGAAGATAAGACGGATATTCCTTCTCGAGAATTCTCAGCCAGGTGATATATAATCCATCGTTTTTGCGAGTGGAATGGTATAGTACAAATCACAATGAAAGAGGGGAACCTGTTCCTGTACGACTGCTGCGCTGGCGAAATGGCAAAGAAAAAGACGGAAAGAGGGGGGGGAGAAACGTCCCTATCTAGTCGTGACCTAGGTGTATACGAGTATTTCGTGAGAGGGGAAAGGAGCTCAGGGGGGGGGGCAGAGAAAGTACTCTAAAAAAATTATGCGATAGGACCAAGAGAAGACAGTGAGTGGAGCTTAATAAGGGAGGAAAGCCTGCGAGAAAGATCCTGCTGTGTGCAGGGGGGGTGACTCTATAAAATCTGTGCAGGACAGGGGGGGAGGGGTTTGGGGGGGTCGGGAAAAAGGAACGAGCGGGCACAAAGCGGCCCCTGTAGCTTCGGTACCTTGGAAGGGACAGGAAGATCGTGGCATCAGCCCTTAATAGAGAGGGGGTCCGGGGCGGGAGAAATTTTTGTGGAAGGAGAAGGATGTTGAGGCAGAAAAGCAAACGCCAAGGTGGGTTAATTGGTAAGGGGGTGCGAAAGAGTTTTGGGTGACTGCAGGTCGGTTGTTCGCTGGCTGCAGAAAAAAACCAGAAATAAACTAAGGGGGAAGGGAGGTGGATGGGGGAGCCAACACGCCAGGGCGATAACTCCCGCAGAAAAAATACCAAGGTTGTAGCTTGTTTGGAAATAAAACCAAGACATTCCCTCAGATTCTCAAAAAAGCGCCAACGGGAAAAAATCAAAGATAAAAGCAAAAAATCTGAAAGAGCACTCCAGCGGATCCAGGAAAAATCAAGCGCTTGGATCATGAAAAGGAAGCATTGACCATGAGGGAAGGATCTTCGGGAAAACGAAAGGGGGAAAGAAACTTTATAAATCGCATAAATACCGGTCAAGAAAGCAATATCTGAGAAACATAGGGGGGGGGCAGGGCCGCGTACTTCTTTTGAACTGCCTGGCAGTATCCAAAATCAAGAAGAAAAAAGGGGAAACTGTGTCCCAAAAAACCTAAAGAAAACGTCTCCCATTCGAGAAGCTCTCCAACAGGATGGGGACAAATCTCGACGTCCTGGGGATTTGACTATACCGAGAAAAAAGAGGGGTTCATACTATGTTAATAGGGGAGGGAGGACTGGAAGGGAAGCGTCCTTGCGGAGCTCGCCACTGCGGGGCGTTTTGTTTGTCGCGTCAAAAGGAAGAAGGGTGTTGTCACGGAGCGGTCTTCCGTGTTTGGGCGATCAAGTGAGGGAAAGGGAAGAAAAGACTCGGGGAAAAATAAAGCATACAGGTTGAACCTTCCTCGAGGAAGCATCTGAGGGATCGTTGAAAGGAGTCACGGACGGAAAATAGGTCAGGGGGGCGGATTGCTAATAAAGACTAACACGCTCATTACCAGCGCTCCAAGGGAGCAGAAGAAAGTTTTGGGGGGGGGGTTTTTTTTTTTCTTTCACTGTGGCGCCTATTTCGGATGAAGGGAGAAAAAAATTGGGGAGAGCGGTTGTACGGAGAGATTTCTCCTTCAGTAGACGCCTCCAAATGGAGAAAAAAGATTTCTGAAACCAACAAGAAAGGTCACCTACATAGTGGCAGTCGGTGCAATGGGGGAAGTTTCTAGCAGCGCAGAAAGAAAAAAGCGCATTTGCTCCGGACTAATGTCGGCGATGAAGGGGGAAAAGAAGGTGTCGTCGAGAAAAGAGAGAGGAAAAACAACAGAGTGAGGAGAGAGAAGTATTGTGCAATTCGCAAGGGAAAACTCAAGCACATATCTCCTCATTGTCCGAAAGGGAAAGGGGGAGTGACGTGGTCTGCGCGGCTCGCAATGTGAAGCGCACCGACTTCTCCACCAAGAAAAAGTTAGTTTCGGCTACTCTGGCGCGGGGCGCGAACCAAGGGGGCTTAAAGGGGGGGAGGGGGCTGCAGGAGGAAGGGGAAGCGCCACTCTCGTTAGAAGACTCTCCCCCGCCATATAGAAACCCCCCAGGTAAAGTGGTCGCGGGGACAAAAAAATTCGGCTTGGAGCAGTAATAGCAGTGTAGGAAGAGGAGGCTTAGAGACTCCGAAAGAGCAAGCCTGGGCTCGTCAGATTTTCAAGGGATTCAATCTACGAGGGGAGGGTAAAATCACGATGGCGGTCGCGACGGAACTGATTAGGGAGAGGGGAAAGAAGGATGGAACCCAAAAATGGGACCACCGCTAAAAAACAAACTGCGACTGCCACCGAACTACCGAAAAGGGCAGTAGATAAACCGCCAAAGGAACGCGGTTCAGTAACCCCGCACCGGGGTCCACGAACAGTTCAGGTTGTTTTCTTCGGTATATTCCTAATAGGATAAACGGAAAGGGGGGGGGAAGATATATAAATGAAATCAATTTGGAGCTGCTGGGGAAGCGAAGGCTCTTTCCAGCTCAAGGGGGGGAGGGGTCGGGGGACCCCCAACGAAAGTCACGTTTTAATGGGGGGAAGTCCAGGGGAAAAGGATTCGGGCCATGGGGTAAACATGCGATCAGCCTGAAATCTTGGGGGGTGAACTTCCGTTTCGTAACAGGGGGGATCTTGACCTTTTCCACGACAGCAAGGGACATGCCTTCAGGAAGGAGGGGGCATCCTTGCTAAAACAGTTCTACGGGGGGACCGTAGCCTGCTTTAGTGACTTTCGAATGGAAAGCAGTCTTTGGAGCTTGGGAAGCCAAAAACTGGGAATAACGGGGGGGGGGGGGCTAATTCGTTGCCTTCTTGGAGTGAGAGTCAACGCTAAACAAAGGGTTTTTAAAGATAAGCCCGGGGAGGGGGGGGATAAAAGGTCAGAAACGATTCGTCATTGAGGTGCCTTGGGGGGGGAAATTCCTCTCCAAGGACCTCCGCAAATCAAAAATGTACGCAAACCCACAGGAAAACAAGACAGTATTTAAAGGGTCGTTGGCAACCTGGAGATCCTTAAGCATTCGCGAAAAGAAACCAAAGGAAAAATACCGTGCCTGCAATAAGCATCGAAGTGGATTTTCAGAGGGGGGAAGGGGAATAATCGAAAGAGGAAGCTAAAATCCTGCTTGTCCCCGGAGGAACAGCGTCTACGCTTACCGTCAATGTAAGAAAATTTTCTCTCACAGATAAAAAAGGTCACCCGCAGGGAAGGGGGAGATCCGGAAGGGAAGGGAAGAAAAGCCCCCCTTTACAAGGACTAATCAAGTATGACTGGTCCGGGAGGAGCCTCCTTTAACTTGGCCGCGGTCCTTTTGCCAAAGACGAGCCTCGCATCGAAAGAAGATCCTTAACAGTTCGGAAGGGAGAAGAGCGAGATACGGATCCTTCAAAATGATACGGCGTTGATGGGATGCCCCTGAAGCAAGCGGGGAAGGAGGGAAAAAAGGCATGTCACCTGCCATTGATTTGACGTCCGCCGGAATATCAGTACACTAAACCCAAGCGATAGCTTCAGGAGGCGGAACGCAATGGGTCTCGCGGAGAGGTGCGCGAGCCCAGGACTAGGGAGGGGGAACAGACTCAGGGGGGAAAAGGCGTCCGCGTTTTCCGGGCCGTCGATCCTCCAGGGGGGGGTGAGTCGTCCTCATTAACAACGAAAAATCGAAGAAGGTCACGTGTGCTAGCGGACATTCGGGAAAGATGTCTAGGCAGGGGGAAGGGGGAAAAGAGGGGGGGAAGACGCCTTTTCGTCAGTGGCTGAAGGACATCGAGGATAGAAATCTAAGGGAGAGAATTGGCTACTCTCCTTAAGGAAGGTTGTCTGGAGTGCGGAAGGTGGAAGTATACCAGGAAAAACTGAAAGCCCGCTAGCGCCCCGGCGCAAGCAAAAAGCCAACATCGCAAAACCACCAAAGTGGGGAAGCCAAGTAGTTCGGAATGGGAAAGTAAACAACAACAATTGGGAGGAAAAATGATGGTGGAAAAAAGCTCCCCTCTGAACTAATGTAGGCCAAATTAAAAAATTGGGCCTATGGGGGGGGAGGAAAAGGGGAAGAGGGTACTGGTGACGTTGCCAGATTTTCAAAAAGCTCCCGGCCAGTCTCAAATTGAACAAAAAGCCAAGTACAATCACTTCCGTCGACGTCGAACTTGAAAGAAGGGGAGTCAAGGGTTCTTCGGGAGGGAAAGAGGACACTTTCATCACGGGAGAAGGATATGCACTGACAGTCTTAAAGAATTGCACAAGAACGTTGAAGAAGATAGCAATATAGCCGTGAATTTTTCGAGTGGTTCGGCAGGAAAGGAAAGAAATCAAGAAAGAAGGGGAAAGGGGGGGGAAGAACGCCGGAAACAGCCGCTCACAAAAAGAGATTCCAGGAAAAGCTCCTACTTTCTCGCGACCGATTTGGAAGGGAGAGAGTAAAAGGGAGCAATCCGCTTTTCTGGAAAACTATCGCGGGTTGCGGCGGGACGTTGAAAAAAAAAATACGCCCAAATAAAAAGGGGAAAAAAAAGTGACTTCGCCTGATAAGCCAATCACCATAAACGGCCTGAGAAATTATGAGCGGGGGTGGGGGTCCTATTCGACGATTGGATAAAAGAGTGGAAAGATGAAGTGATCGAGGGCCTTTGGAACTGGTGTGGGGGTCATCAAAGGGGAATTTCAATTAGCCGATCCGGACCAGCTCATAGGTCGGCTTAAAAAAAGCACGGATCACTCGTATAGTCAAAAGGGAAGGATGGGGATAGGTCTTTGTGTGAAGTCTGGGGAGGGAGAATAGTTGCACACAAAAAAAAAAGAGACGTGGGGGCCTTAAAGCTGGTTACAAGAGAAAGGAAGGATAGGGCTTCTTCCTTTGAGCGCGTCAAGGCCCTCGTTAAATCATCCACTTCTGCGAGAACTGGCTTACTTTCGATGTGGGTCAAGACTGCTGGGGTACGTCATGCAGGTAAAAAAGAAATAATTGCCCTAGGTTGGGTGGGGGGGTGATTTGTGGGGAAGGGCATCGAGGTTGGAAGTTGGTGCGGCGGGGGGGTATGTACGGGAAGAAAGAAAAAAGGAAGCACACCGCAATGATGGACGAATTGGTCTATGACGAGAAACAAAAGAAAAAAGAAAAGGGAGACCAAAAAAACCTGGGGGTTCATTTTGAACCCGAAGGCCCGGCGAAGGGGCAGCAGATCGTCAAGAACTACAAACTCAACGAGACGATGGACAAAAAGGCACTCCATCCCAGGATCATAACCTTTCCGAGAGTAAAAGGTACAGGAATCCTGCCATGATGCTGCAAATTTGAAACAGGGGAAAGGTAACGAAAATCGGGGTCACTAAACAGAAATCCCTTGGTTCAGAGAATTTCAAGAGCTATGAAAAACACTTGGAATGACAATACTTCCGGACTTTGGACTGCCTGAAAGATAAAATTACAATAAAGGGCTTTGGTGGGACCTCACTAACGCCGAGGGAGATATCCATTATAACAACATCTCCACTGATTTGGAAATTTATGATACTTCCTCCTCATGTTGATTCTTCAATATCAATAGAACCAAACACGAATTGCGATCTTTGGTGGAATGACGGTTTGATTCCTTGAACGCGCGTGGCTTGGCGTTAGTAAAAAACACTTTTGCTGAGTGTCCCGTTTTGGGAGAAGTCTAAGGGGGGGGAAGGGTCGCGTTGTTAATGGGGGGGCGAGCGTAGTACCAAAAAAAAATAGCCGCTAAAAATTCTCCTAACCTCGTGATGGGACTAAGTCCTGATACTAGGGGGGAGTGCGATCAATGCTTCCTACTGGCGAATTCCAAACGCTCACAAGCGTAAGATCCAAGGGCCAAAGGGACGCCTACGTTCACGTGGGGGGTGGAGGAAGTATGGGTAGGAAAAAAAGGTGGAACGTTGGACGCGAGTTGACGAAGTCTCGCGCCTCGACGAATCTCCCAGACCATCGCCCAGAAAAAAAAAACCCCCCAAAAAAACCACACCAACCACACACCCACAAAAAGAAGGGTAGACCAAAGAGCGAGGTTGGTGACATTCGGTAAAAAGGGACAAACCATCTGGTTGAAACTATCCTTCCACGGAGAGAAGCGATGTACGCAATTCTTCGAAGGGGCTGGAGCAATGGCGGCAGATTCAGAAAAAAAACTGGAAAAAGGAGGGAAGTTGGGTCATTGAGAAAGGGGCTACCTCATTGAGGGAAAGCGCACTCAAGGAGGAAGTGAGTAGACTCGACCAGATTTTCAAATCACCGGGCTCCACCACAAATCGCGAAAAAAGGGGACTTCCGGTCTAGCAGCGGGGGGCGGGAAGGGCGCACGGCGTGAAAATGCTAAAGGGACCAATAAGCCGTTGGAGTTGCGAGCCTGAAAAAACCGCAGGCACCACGTGAAAGGGTCGGGGGTCTCCGGAAAACTTGTGAGCAGCTGGGGGGAAGGGGATGCTTAAGGGTAGCCATAGGGAAGGAAGTTGGAGGGGGAAGATTCTATGAAGGAAATACTAGCTTTCGGAGCGGCGGCTCTGATTCTGGTATCTGGGGACAAGGATCGCACCACCCCCGAAAGACAGAAAACGCAACCTTAAACGGGCGACTTTCGCGGCCTGAGCGAAGGCTGCGAAAGGGAAATCCGCCCGCCCAAGAACGAGGTTTCAAGACCGCCTCCAGCACCGGTGGGGAAAAAAACGACCATTCGGGGGTTTTAAGAGGGGATAATGCGTCTGCAACTGGATGGCAGAAAGTGCAAGGTGGATCTGCTGGTGGGCGCCTGGGAGAGGCGCTGGAAAGAAACCGGGGACGGGAAAAAAAAGCCCGTTTCCCGTTTGACATTTGGGATAAGTAGGTCAACTCCGGATTCGGCGGCAAAACTTAAAAAAGGGTGGAAAAGAAATCGGGGAAAAATTAAGGGAAAAAAGGTCTGTGAGGCGAAATGGTCTTGTTAACCAGGTTTCTCCAGACAGAAAAATATCCATGAATTCCATGGGGACCCTGCTGAAACAGTGGGATCTGGGAGGAAGCTTGAGGGGGGAGAACGGCATTTACAAGTCTGTTAAAGATTTTGTAATCCGGCCTGCGAGGGCTGATCGCGGCCGGAGGAAGGTTAAACTACCCCATTTATTTTGGAGGCGCCCACTGTGAAGGAGGGGAAATAATAAAAGCAAGAAAATGGCATGTTAGGGTGGATGCAGGGACAAACAAAATAGCCCAAAAAGGACAAAGAAAAAAAAAATACCATGCCGCAAAATCACCAAGTAAAATCACCTCAGGAAAGGGGGGTTATTGAAAGAAGAACAGGGTTCTACAAACACAAAATCGAAGGGAACGTGAAAGAAATATCTCAGAGAAGTATGAGAAATGAAGGCTTTACTAAAGCGAAAGAGACCGAAGCTAAAATCCTTCGTTGGGAAAGGGGAAATAAACCGTTCCGGAAGTGAGGAAACATCTTGTCCTTCAGATTCTCTAAGAGAGAAAATTCCCCCGGTCTCTAGCTGGCCTATGACGATGGGCTCAAGAAAGGTCCCCTCTAAAGAGACGGGGGGGAGGCCTTGACTTGGAGGTGTACAGGGAAAAGAAAACACAAACAATCAGGAAATCAAAGTAACGTCATCCTCGTAGTGAGAGAGGTCAGAGGAAGGACGTCTTCGGTAAACGGTGCCTTAACAGGATCGGGACAGTCCTTTTATGTATTCCCTGACGACCGGGACGACTAAAAAAAAATCAAACCAGGAAAAAAAAAGCAGACCAATTGGTTATTTGTGGCAGGGGAAGAACTAATACAATGTGACAAAACACAAACAGAGATAGGGTCTGATCTTCGATCCAGTGGGCGAAAAGATCTCGCCTGATCGAGGTTCGAGGGATCCAAAAAAAACGACCGGAGTTTTCCTGAAGGGTTTGCGACCAAGGTCTGTGTTCAGCGTCTATCACCCCCAGTGAATGGGTTTCGGCAAAACGCGCGAGAAGCCACATAGGTGTCACTGACTCTTCATCAGGTTCCCACCTGGCGGAAGGGGGACTATTTCGCGGGGGGGGAATTTGCTAGCCCGAGTGAACCGAATTGGAGTACGAGGCAATCGAATATTAAACGACCGCGATAAAGGAAGACGAGAACCATGGCGGTGGGAGAGGGTGAAGGGAGAACAAGGCACGTCACCACACAATCGCCAAAGTCGGTCCAAAAAAACCTGACAAAGAGGGGGAGAACCATCTGAGAACCCAGAGGGACTGAGGATTTTTAAATACTCAATAAAAAGGTATTTGGAAAGAGTATATGGGGTAAAAACATGACCCACCTACTAAAGGCCTGCCATTCTCGTGTGGGGGGTGGGGGAGGGGGGAGGGTATTTTCTATTTTAGGTTGAATTTTCACAGATGGCCTGATGGAGAGAATTGGGGGGCTCCGCCAGGTCAGCCTGAAGAGAACCAAGTTATAGAGGAAAAGGGGCCTATGAAAAGAGTAAAATTGCCTGTCAGGCGCAGGTAACATCTTCGAGGGAAAGAAGTCCTGAATGGGACAGGGGAATACAGATATCCTTACCACTAAGGGGGGGGAGCATCTGAAACCAGAAGGTCACTTAGGTGGTCAAGAAAAAACCGCGTAGGTTCGCAACTTGCAAAGGGCCGTGGACGGGGGCCTGGACGGACGAGAAGTTGCTAATAAGAACAGAGAGGGTCTGCGTTTCTTATATGACCGGCAAGCCCAAATAACAAGGTCGGGGGAGAAGTGGAAGAGGGGAGGCCAGGTCTTAGAAGGGGAATCAACGTCCTCCTAAATTTGACGAAGAAAGTCCCCTTTCGACTTTCTCGAATCGATTTATAGAGTGATGTTCTGAAACGGGGAAAAAATTCTTGGGTTTTTGAAAAGGAACAGCTACAAGTTCAATGAAAAGACAAGCTCATACGGTGAGCGGTCAGGGCGAAGGACCCTCATGAGGGGGGGGGGCGACGGCGAAAAGAAATGAGAAGCGTTGGGCAATTTGATAGGAAAATCAGTTATACTGGAAGGGTAAACTTCGAGAAATTCGGTACGGGCACAAGCATCTGAGCATTCAGTCTCTCTTTATCTTTTTCAATCGACAGATGGGAATCATCATGCGAGGTCAAAAAGAATTAGGGAAAAGAGGTAGGGTGTAGGACGGGAGGGTACGGCTCAATAGCCAAAAAAAATGGAGTGGGTACTGGGGGGGGGTGCGGCAGGCTATTTGTGAGGGGGGGGGGTCGTGAGGAAGTTGGTCCGAGGACTGAACCACTCGGAAAACAGAAATTTTCCGGGTGAAAAAGTAGATCAAAAGAAGCACCCGATCCTCAACCAGAAAATACCTGGGGTAGCGTTTTGAAAGAGAAAAACGGCCGAGAAGGGGCAGCAAAAGATAAGCACTGCTAAGCTAAAAAAGGACACTGCTCTTTAAATTCCCAAACTCAGCCATGATCAACCAACAAAACATGTTTCAAAAAATAGTTCCCAGTCCTGCTTCGGCCATCTTGCTGAGAGGTTCAGGGAAAAAAAGTTCAAAGATCAGGGGGAAAACGTAAGAAATAATAAATGGGGGGAAAGAATGGTCAAAGAGCTACGAACAGAGGTTTCCGGGAATCTTCTTGGACCGTTCAAGTAAAAAAATTGAATGAAACGTAAGGTGTTCACGAAAGAAACGTTAAAACCGCATGGCGAGGCACAGCATCGACCACCTGATCATTTTAGTCTCGCAACGGAAATCCATTCAGTCTCTTAGAGCAAAAAAAACAAAATGTTCCTGGGGGAGCAGCATGGAGGGGAAAGTCGTAGTTTCCCTTAGAAGTTTCCGGGGGCGCATCGCACTGCTGCGTGTCCGTTGCGGAGGGTTAAGTTCAGTCGCGGGGTGGAAAAAAAGGAAGGAAAATGTGTGATATCTACGAGAAAAAAATCATCAGAGGAGGGGAAACTCCGTGATTTGACAAAGTGCCACGCGGAGAATCATCGCGAAAAAAAAGAGAAAGGCCTGCCTTTCCTGGCGGGAGGGTTCGAAAAAAAGAGGAACGCTCATTACAGAGAGAAAGGCCGCAGGATTCAGACGAACTTTTCACTTTGGTTGTCAAAAAATATGGAGGGGAGAGGAGATCTCAAGCGTGAGGAGCGGGGTTACGGGGATGGACGTAGAGCATCTCTCTGATCCGGTCGAAAAAAACCGCCAAAAGAGGGACGCCTGAAAAGAGGAGAATGAGGGAAGGAAACGAGGTTCAGATAAAAAAAGAACTCTATTGCTGCCTTATCGAAGATGTCGGGACAATGGACGAGGCACATCTCTCTTCCACCCAACACGGATTAAAAGAATAGAGATTTGGGGCTCATCTAAAAGAGGAGATAAAAATCGGAAGAGAACGTAAAAGCGCTTCTTTCTCGAAGGGAGCGAACCATATGGTCAATCACCTAGAGAACACATGCGGTAGCAGACATCACTGTGGGAGGGCGGTGGGAGAAAATAGACGTCGAGGAAAGAAGCGTACAATGCCCGAAGTCACTGTAGGACGGGGGGGCGGATAATACAATACCCTCCCAAAACTAATAGGACACCGAGGAAGCCTTCAGATGGGATCAGCTGTTAAATTGTAGACGTCTTATTTGGTGGACATCCCCGAATCTGGGGGCAATCGAGATAAGCGCTTACGGTTCCATGGAGGGGGAGGCGAAAGAGAGGCGGGGTATTTAAGGGGTAAATAAGGATCACCCAGGAAAAGGCTCAACTCAAGGTAAAGGCAGGACTTTCAAAAGACTCACGCAAGAAAGGGCGAAATGATACAGAGCCCAAGTAAGCTGGGTCAAAGGAACGCCGCTCCACAGGCCACAAAGTAATGGTTGGGGGGGATTCGTGATCTTCGCAGCTGCAACTGAGGGACGGGAGGGAATAAATGAAAGATGTTTGGAGAAAAGACTGTGAGAGCGCGGCGCACTTGGGGGAACCCGCGTGTCCGAAAAATGAATTTGTACTTGAAAGGAAGGCAACTTCATCGTCCCTGACAGATCGAATAAAATGTTGTGAAAAAAGGGGATTTCTTCGATCTCCGTTTCGGGAGAACTTAGACTGGTGAAGGAACAAGGGGGAAAAAGGATCATATTCAAAGTAAGGGCAGGAGCCGGGGACACTGATTCGGAAGTCAGAGACTAGGGCGTTTACATATCAGGTAGCATTGGTGGAAGCCGTAGGCGAGCTGGGAGACGGGAAGGATTCGTGAGAACGCTACGGTGAGCGGGGTTAGCTCACTGGAGTCGGGGTCGTCATCACCTAGAAATGTCGTTGCCACGCTTGGGGGATGCGTAAGAGACAGCAGGGAAAAAAATCAAAATAGCATGCCGCAATATAACACCTCCGGACAGGAGGTTTTATGGAGTTCCCTCGAAGGAGCGGCAGCAAGTTCAAAGCCACACCAAAATCCAAATGCGACCAATACCGAGGGAAGAGAGGGGTGAATGCCACATCGGAGGTGAAAGAAATCTAAAAAGGGGAACAAAAAGCCTGCGTTGGGGTGTAAGGGTCCAGAACTAAGAAGATTACAGGCTCAGTCAAAGATTTCCAGCAGAACAGAATCAACCTGCACCCGACGGAAATTTCTAGGGCCTGGATGAACAGGTGCTAGGGCCCTTAAACCGAAAGTAATGAGCTTGGTCCGGGATCCATGAACTGTCGACAATGTTAAAAAGAGGCCCAACTCCGATCAGAAAAGATCGTAGGAGGGGTCGTCGAGGGGGAAAAAAAGCAGAGACTACTCCTTCACATAGCCCGGTGATTTGAATTGACTTCTCCATTCCGCGATCAACCGGAAAACTCACATGGGTGGGGGTTCCGTCGCCTCACTAGCGGAAAAGAACTGTCAAGGCAAGAGAGATGGCTCGTCTAATCAAAGGTGAATCTCCCGATATCGATTTGCTAAAAAAGGAACACGGCCGTTTTCTATCTGAGGACGTTAGAACCGAGGAGTGTGCAAGGATCAACGCCAGGGTATATTTTCTTCGTTCCAAGACCAAGCGAATAGCACCTCTATCTTAAGATTTCGGGCAGATGGGGTATCGGGGACGTTACGGTGGCAGGGGATAGCACGTCGCGTGAACGTCGTGGCGTACGAGGACAATAGCAGATTAACTCTACCGGGGAAACGAGGTTCACAGAGGCAGGCTTTTGTCCAATGGGGGCTCTAATGAGGGAATCAGGAGATGCAAGTCCAATAACAAGCGACGCCCCGAAAAGACGCCCCAAGAGGAACACAGCGATAGATTCCAGTCAGCGGAGGCACTCGATTTTAGGGGGGGGACAATACTCCAGTCAAAAAACACGCCGGAGGGGGAGGAGTGTCACCAGACAAAAGGTAGCCATTCGCTGGTGTAATAGGGGTGGCGGTGGGAGGCGCCTTGGCAGATTGACTGGGGGTTGCCATTGTTGAAGATCATATCCCAGAATCAAATGGTGGGGGGTAAAAAAGGCATCAACCTTCCGTCATACTAAACTTGGGGCGGTCGGCCGATGCGATGGACCCAGGAAGGAATAGAAGAACGGGGGACTAGGGGAGGATGGCCGGGAGTGGATGGGAGGTGGGGGGGTGGGGAGTTGGAAGGGGGGGGAAGGAGAAGGGGGAGGGTTGATGATTGGTGGCATAGCGGGAAGAGGAGGAGGTGGGGGCATGAGGAAGGGCAACTTTCATAGAGAAATACTGGCCCGCCTTCGCCTGGGAAATCAATGAAATTGCCTTCCTTCAGAGCCGGAAGAGCAATAATAACCTTTAACTAGGGGAGTAGTGGTAAGCTACGAGAAGGTCATAATGCAATTACGTACTTCCATAAAGAACTTAAGAGGCCGCAACACAACCGGGTCAACTTGGCTCCGCACCGATTTCAGAGGTTACCAAATGCGAGGGAGGGGAAATCCCGGTGGGGAGGGGAGGGGTCATGATATTTCCGGTACGAAACAATGGCGCGCAAAACTGGGGACCGTGCAGTGCTGCGCTGGATAGGCATAAAAATAAACAAGTCCTATCATGAAGGATAACGTCCTAGGAAAGGAGGTGAGAGGGGAAGCGATTTATACTACATGGCGTTTCAGGCGTGGTTTCATCAATTACCAAAGGGTACAAGTGAAAACAATGTAAGATAAAAATCTAGTACTTGATGAATCCGGAAGGGAATCTACCCGTCGTCCGGGTAGAACGGGTGCCTTTTGGAAAGGAAGAATCTGTAGTAAAGTGTAAGCGGAGAAGAAGGGGGCTTATGACAAAAGTCAATAAGGTAGCTTAGGAACTCAGTCTTGTAGCTTAGAAGAGATTACATCATACTCCTTCGAATCTCCGGGCTTGATTTTTTTTTGCGTCAACCGGCGTGTAACTTCTACAGGGAAAGAAGTCAAAAAGAGGTGGGTACTTGTTATGTGGGAAATGACTATTTATTTTTGGCGGGACGATGTGTGGGGTGTCTCATGGCCGGCAGCGAGGAACCGCAATGAGGAAATTGTGACCGAGCCAAAAGACTCACAGGGCGTATAACTCCTGAGAAAAAACTGGGGGGGGGGGCTTGAAAGCCAATCGCAAGCGAATGCCCAGATCGGAGCTTCCAAATCTCAAGCCCGACTGTAAAGCGAAAGCAGCCAGATCATACATCCAAAACACAGGAAAGGGGAGCATCGTCCATGGCCTCCGGCGTAAGGCTTGAAAGGGGTTCTTACCAGGTAGAAGTTCGAAGAAAAACCATATCGCCCTGTGGCAATGTTCAAGAGCGATATATCTTGTGATGAATCGACGAATGTTGAAGCCTTTCAAGTACAATGCCAAAGGACATGTCTTTGTTTTCCCAAGAAGCGGCACAATCTCAGCGATCAATCACGCAATTGGGATTCAACCGTGAGAGTGGCATATCCGAAAACAAACACGAATTGTCTAGTCGTGTGGAAGACCCAGGCCGCTTCCTTAAAGGCCTGTGTCTTGCTGAGAAGAGAAAGTGGCGGCGTTGAGGCTTTTGGGCTCATGTTGAGTACGTTGGAAAAAAGTATTTTTTTTCGATTCCTTTACTCGAGAAGAAAGAAAGCAAAAAACCGGAAGGCCATCGTGATGGAACCGTCCGCGGAATGAAGAAAGCTTGAAAAAGCGACAGAGGAAAGAGCTTTCATGGCACAAGAGGAGCTAAACGCGAGTAACAAAGACACCAAGACGCAGGCGTCCCAACTAATACAGGGGGGGGTGTCGACTATGGCGTGCTGTGAAGCGGGGAAGGGAGGAATTCCGTACTCGGAACCGACGGGACTCCCCTGCTTGTCGAAGCGAGGAGGGGCGCTCTGGCGAGTGGTGGGGAAGGCATTTTGGCAAATAGGGGAGAGAGGCGTCATTAACGAAGACGGCGAGGGGTGAAAAAGTCAATTCGGCTATCGGTATCCAGGGAAAGAAGAATATGCCCCCACACCCCACTATCGATAAAAAACACATAGGATTAGTGAAAAAATGAGAGAGATGAACAGAAGCGCGGCAAAAAGTTGAAAAAAGCCGATCTAAAATTGAGTTACAAAATCGTCCTGCCGTGTCTGCAGCTGGGAGAGGAAAAATCAAAGGGGGGGGGTCGCGCTCCAACATCGAAGTGGGTCCGGCCGACCTGGGCTTTG